>DHCMJ07802__coassemble_13_pt1 | contig 56371 bp, 49 predicted proteins | sample DHCMJ07802__metabat2_high_PE_028 | metagenome-assembled genome bin DHCMJ07802
GCGGAAACACGCCCTAGGGCGAGTGCGTGTCGAGCGTCGATCCAGCAGGCCCGAGGCGGTGAGCGGTCGCGCGGGTGTTGTGCGCGAAGGCTTGACACCGCCGGTGGACCCCGGAAGACTTATGAAAAGCACTTGCATAATCTGGGGCATCTCCCGCACCGCCCGCCGGCACCCCGGCGGACCAGCGGTGGAGCGGCCCCGGCCCCCACTCCGGTGACGTGCGGACGAGGCTCTCGTCCGCCCTCGCGAAAGGTCGGCGATGACCACGTCCTCCCCACCCGCACCCCTCCGCGTCGGCATCGTCGGCACCGGCGGGATCTCCCGCGCCCACCTGCCGGGCTGGATCGAGCTCGACGCGGAGCTGCACTGCCACAGCCTCGCCGGTGCGGAGGAGTTCGCCGCTGAATCGGGGGCCACCGCGCACGGCACTCTCGAGGAGCTGCTGGCGGCGGTCGACGTCGTCGACGTCTGCACCCCCACCCCCGCGCATCCCGAGATCGTGCGCGCCGCGCTCGACGCCGGCAAGGACGTGGTGTGCGAGAAGCCGCTCGCCCTCACCCCCGAGGAGGCGCACGAGCTCGTCGAGCATGCGCAGCGCGCGGGCCGACGGCTCTTCCCCGCCCACGTGGTGCGCTTCTTCCCCCAGTACGCCGCGGCGAAGCGGGCGATCGACACCGGCGCCGTCGGCACCCTCGCGGTGCTGCGCTTCGAGCGCACCGGCTCCCTGCCGGCCCGCTCCTGGTACGCCGATGAGGAGCTCTCCGGCGGGATCGTGATGGATCAGCTGATCCACGACATCGACCAGGCGGTGTGGATGGCCGGCCCCGTCGAGAAGGTCTTCGCCCAGCAGTCCATCGCCTCCTCCGACTCCGCCGTCCGCACCGCTCACGTGGTGCTCACCCACCGCTCGGGCGCCCTCAGCCACTGCCGCGGGTTCTGGGGCCCGGCCGGCACGCGCTTCCGCTACACCTTCGACGTCGCGGGGGACGGCGGCCGCCTGCAGTACGACAGCGCCGGCGATCCCGGCATCGTCTTCGACGACGTCGCCTCCGCCCGGCAGAGCAGCGGCGACGGCTTCCTCCCGGACGTCTCCGAGATGCCCGACCCCTATGCCGCGGAGATCGTCGAGTTCGCGACCGCGCTCGCCGGCGGCGCCCCCGCGCGCGTGGACGCGGCCGACGGCGCACTCGCCGTGGAGATCTCCCGCGCCGCCCTCGAGTCCCTGCGCACCGGACGGAGCATCACATGCTGACCCCGCCCCCCACCGATCCCGCGACCACGCCCGCCGACCCGCAGCCCGCCGCGCCGCTCAAGGTCGCGCTGATGAGCTGCGCGCACACCCATGCGGTCTCCTACGCCTCCCAGCTGGGCGGCCGCACCGACGTCGAGCTCGTCGTCGCCGACCCCGACGGCTACGGGGACGTGCGCGGGGAGCGCGTGGTCCCCTCCTACGAGGAGGCCTGGGGCGCGTGGCCCGAGGGGCCCGACGCCATCGTCGTCACCAGCGCGAACGCGCACCACAAGGACCTGGTGCTCGAGGCCGCCCGGCGCGGCGTGCACGTGCTGTGCGAGAAGCCGCTGGCCACCACCGTGGCCGATGCCGAGGCCATGGTCGCGGCCTGCCGCGAGGTCGGCGTGGTGCTCATGACCGCCTTCCCCGTGCACTTCTCGCCCGCCGTCGAGGCGCTGCGCACCGCCGTGGCCGACGGCACCCTCGGCGAGGTGATCGGCCTGACCGGCACCAACAACGGCAAGCTGCCGGCCGGCCGGGACTGGTTCACCGACGTCGAGCTCGCCGGCGGCGGCTCCCTGGTGGACCACACCGTGCACATCGCCGAGATCCTCGACGCGATGTTCGGCGAGCCCGCCACCGTCCACGCCGTCTCCAACCGCATCCTCTACGCAGACCGCGCAGGAGAGGGCGCCGAGACGGGAGGTCTGGTCACCCTCGGCTACGCCTCCGGGATGGTCGCCACCATCGACTGCTCCTGGTCCCAGCCGGCCGACGCCCCCACCTGGGGCGGGCTGCGCCTGCAGGCCGTCGGCACCGGCGGCCAGCTCCAGATCGACGCCTTCGCCCAGCACGTGGGCGGGCACGACCAGTGGCTGCCCTACGGCACCGACACCGACGGCCTGCTGCTCGAGGCCTTCCTCGACGCGGTGCGCGCCGGCGAGGCGGTCGCGCCGACGGGGGACGTGGGCCTGCGCACCGTGCGCGTGGTCGCCGCGGCACAGGAGTCCGTGCGCACCGGCCAGCCGGTCGCCCTCGCCGACGTCTGAGCCGCGAGCGCTTGAGCTGCCTCCGACGAGCTCCCGCGCGGCGGGTCAGCTGCGCAGATCGCGTTCGAGCACCGGGGCCAGGCGGAACGAGATCAGCTCGCCCATCGCGAGCGAGGTGTCGGTGCGGATCACGCCCTCGCAGCCGAGCACCAGCTTGTTGACCCGGTAGAGGTCATCGGTGTCCCGGCACACGCAGCGCACCAGGATGTCGTGCAGGCCGCTGAGCCCGTGCACCTGCACCACCTCGGGGATCTCGCGCAGCTGGGCGATGACCTGCTCGAGCCGGGGCTGATCCACCTGCGTCTCCATGAATGCCGTCAGCGGATAGCCCAGCGATGCCGCGTGCAGCCGCCGGTCGTAGCCCTGCAGCGCGGGCCCCGCCTCGAGCGCGGCGAGGCGCGACTGGACGGTGTTGCGGGACAGGCCCAGCCGCTCCGCGAGGGAGACGATCGTGGAGCGGGGATTCTCCGTCATCGCGAGCAGCAGACGACGGTCGGTGTCATCGACGGTGCGCATACTGCGTGATTCTACGGCACCGTAGCCACCAGGGTTGAGCATTCTGCTCCCGATCTGTCGTTTTCGTTGAACGTCGTGCACCGGCGGCGTACCGTGCGTCACGACGACGACGTCACGGGCGCCCACCCGGCGCCGACGTCCCATGCGCCCACCCGGCGCGGCGGATTCTGGAGGTCCGAATGTTGACGACCCCGTCAGCTCCCGGCCATGACCTGGTCGCTGGACTCGCACAGCCCCTGCACGTCCTCGCCGAGGACGGCACCCGACACCCCGACCCGATCCTCGATCCCGCCCTCGACGACGTGGACGAGGCGCTGCTGACCGAGCTGTACCTCGACATGTCCGTGATCCGCGCGATCGACGAGGAGGCCGTCGCCCTGCAGCGCCAGGGCGAGCTGGGCCTCTGGCCCCCGCTGCACGGCCAGGAGGCCGCCCAGATCGGCCTGGGCCGCGCCCTGGACGCGACGGAATTCCTGTTCACCTCCTACCGGGAGAACGGCCTGGCCTGGTGCCGCGGGGTGAGCCCGGAGGAGATGCTCGCCGTCTGGCGCGGCACGGCGCTCTCGGGCTGGGACCCCTTCACCCACCACATGGCCACCCCGCAGGTGATCATCGGCGCGCAGGCCCACCACGCCGTCGGCTACGCGATGGCCGCCCGGGCCCGTGGCGGGGACGAGATCGCCGTCGCCTGCTTCGGCGACGGCGCCCTCAGCCAGGGCGATGTCAACGAGGCTCTCGCCTTCGCCGCCTCGTTCCGCGCCCCGGTGCTCTTCTTCTGCCAGAACAACCACTACGCGATCTCCGAGCCGGTCGCCGTGCAGGCCACCGTCCCGCTCGCGCTGCGCCCCACCGGCTTCGGCATCCCCGCGCTGCGCGTGGACGGCAACGATGTGCTGGCGGTGCGGGCGGCGAGCCGGATCGCCGCCCGGCACCTCCGCGAGGGGCGCGGACCGATCTTCCTCGAGGCCGTCACCTACCGCCTCGGGCCCCACACCACGAGCGACGACCCCACCCGCTACCGCGACGAGCAGGAGCTGGAGACCTGGAGGGGCCGCTGCCCGCTGCGCCGGGTGGAGCGACACCTCGCCCAGCTCGGCGCCTCGGCCGAGGAGCTGCGCGGCGAGGCGCAGCGCCGTGGCGCCGACGCGCGCACCGCCCTGCGCGAGGCGGTGACCGCGCTGCCCGCGCCGGCCCCGGAGAGCCTGTTCGAGAACGTGCTGTCCACCGCGCACCCGGGCCTGGAGCGGCAGCGGGAGGAGTTCCGCTCCTTCACCGCCTCGCTCGCCCCCGAGGGGACCGAGGACTCCGCGTCATGACCACCCCCGCGACCACCGCGCCCGCGACCACCAAGCCCGCGACCATGACGATGGCCGGGGCGCTGAACGCCGCGCTGCGCGACGCCCTCGAGGAGGATCCGCAGGTCCTGCTCATCGGCGAGGACATCGGCACCCTCGGCGGCGTCTTCCGCGTCACCGACGGGCTGCTCGACCGCTTCGGCCCCGACCGGGTCATCGACTCGCCGCTCGCGGAATCCGGGATCCTCGGCACCTGCGTGGGCATGGCGTACCACGGCATGCGCCCGGTGGCGGAGATCCAGTTCGACGGCTTCGTGTTCCCCGCCTTCGACCAGATCGTCGCCCAGGTGGCCCGCCTCCACTACCGCACCGACGGAGCGGTGCGGATGCCGCTGACCATCCGGATCCCCTTCGGCGGCGGCATCGGCGCGGTCGAGCACCACTCCGAATCCCCGGAGGCGTACTTCGCGCACACCCCCGGCCTGCGCGTGGTCACCGTCGCCGACCCGCAGGATGCCTACTCCACGATGCGCGCCGCGATCGCCTGCGACGACCCGGTGATGGTGCTCGAACCCAAGCGCCGCTACTGGTCCAAGGGCGAGGTGGACACCTCCGTCACCGCCGATCTCACCTCCGCCCGCGTGCTGCGCCGGGGCACGGACGCGACCCTCGTGGCCTACGGGCCGCTCGTCCTCACCGCGCTCGAGGCCGCGCTCGCCGCGGAGGACGACGGCATCGGCCTCGAGGTGATCGACCTGCGCTCCCTGTCCCCGCTGGACCGCGGGACGGTCGCCGCGAGCGTGCGCCGCACCGGACGCCTGGTGGTCGCGCACGAGGCGCCCGGCAGCGTCTCGCTCTCCTGCGAGGTGATCACCTCCGTGGTCGAGGACTGCTTCGCACACCTCGAGGCCGCCCCCGAACGGGTCACCGGCTACGACATCCCCTACCCGCCCGCCGCGCTGGAGGACCACCACCTGCCCGGCATCGACCGCATCCTCGACGCCGTGGACCGCACGCTGGGCCGGCGCAACTCGAGGGAGGCCACCTGATGAGCGACTTCCGACTCCCCGACCTCGGCGAAGGACTCACCGAGGCGACGATCGTGAGCTGGCACGTCGCCGTGGGCGACGAGGTCACGCTGAACCAGGCCCTCGCCGAGGTGGAGACCGCCAAGGCGCTGGTGGAGCTGCCCAGCCCCCGCGCCGGCCGCATCCGCGCCCTGCACGCCGAGGAGGGCGAGACCCTCGCCGTGGGCGCGCCCCTGGTCGGCTTCGAGGAGAGCGCGGCACCAGAGGCGGGCACGGGGGAGGACGACCCCGCCGACGGGCACCCGGCCGACGAGGCAGCCACTGCGCCCTCGGCGGCAGCGACTCCGTCCGACGAGGCGCCGGCCGCCATGTCGTCGACGGGCGGGGGAGGCGCCGACGCGCCGCCGGCCCGTCCCGAGCGCCAGCAGGTCCTGGTCGGGTACGGGCCGGTGCTGCCCGGCACCGGACGCCCCCGCCGTCGGCCGCGCTCCTTCCCGACGGAGCCGTACACCGGCCGCAGCGAGGAGGAGGCCGCCCGCGAGCGGCCGAGGGCGATGCCGCCGGTGCGCCGCCGCGCCCGCGACCTCGGCGTCGACCTCGCCCGCGTGCACGGCTCGGGGCCGGGCGGCAGGATCCTGCGCGCCGACGTCGACTCCCACGCCGGCCGCGGCCCCGCCCGCACCTCCACCCGCACCCCGGTGACCGGCCTGCGCCGCGAGACCGCGCGGGCGATGACGGACTCCGCGTTCACCGCCCCGCACGCCTCGGTGCACGTCACCGTCGACGTCACCGACACGCTCGAGCGGCTCCACCGCACCGAGCGCGGCGGCCGGCGCACCTCCTTCCTCGCCGCCGTGTGCCGAGCGCTGCCCCCGGCCGTCGCCCGCACCCCCGCAGCCAACGCCCACTTCGACGCCGAGGCCGCGGCGATCGACGTGTTCGCGCAGGTCGTGCCCGGGATCGCGGTCGCCACCGAGCGCGGATTGATGGTCGCCAGCCTCCCGGAACTCGACACCCTCGACGGCCCCGGACTCACCGCACGGATCGCCGAGCTGGCCGCCCGCGCGAGGGAGGGGACCCTCACCCCGCAGGAGCTGACCGGCTCCACCCTCACCGTCACCAACGTGGGCGTGTTCGGCGTCCACGGCGGCACCCCGATCCTCAACCCCGGCCAGAGCACCATCCTCGCCCTCGGCGCGGTCCGCACCCAGCCCTGGGAGCACCGCGGCGAGGTCGCGCTGCGCGAGGTCGTCACCCTCACCGTCTCCTTCGACCACCGGGTGCTCGACGGCGCGGAGGCCTCCCGCTTCCTGCTCGACGTCGCCGAGGTCCTCGCCGATCCCGCGCTCCTGCTGACGAGGTGACCCATGGACGTCCCGCACACCCCCGTCGGCCCCGAGGCCGCCGCCCGCACCGAGGCGATGGACGCCCTGGTCGGAGAGCTGCGCCGCCGCCTCGCGGCCGCTGCGGAGGGAGGCCCCGCCACCGCCCGCGAGAAGCACCGCTCCCGCGGCAAGCTGCTGGCCCGCGAACGGATCGACCAGCTGCTCGACGAGGGCTCGGCCTTCCTCGAGATCGCGCCGCTGGCCGCCGAGGGGATGTACGACGGGGCCGCGCCGGGCGCCGGGGTCGTCGCCGGGATCGGCATGATCCACGGCCGGCACTGCCTGATCCTCGCCAACGACGCGACCGTCAAGGGCGGCACCTACTTCCCGATGACGGTGAAGAAGCACCTGCGCGCCCAGGAGATCGCCGCCGAGAGCCACCTGCCGTGCGTGTACCTCGTCGACTCCGGCGGCGCCTACCTGCCGCTGCAGGACGAGGTGTTCCCCGACCGCGACCACTTCGGCCGCATCTTCTACCACCAGGCCCGGATGAGCGCGGAGGGGATCGCGCAGATCTCCGCGGTGATGGGCTCCTCCACCGCGGGCGGCGCCTACGTGCCGGCGATGAGCGACCAGACCGTGATCGTCCGCGACCAGGGCACGATCTTCCTGGGCGGGCCGCCGCTGGTGAAGGCCGCGACCGGGGAGGAGGTCAGCGCCGAGGAGCTCGGCGGCGGGCGGATGCACACCGAGGTCTCCGGGGTCGCCGACCACCTCGCGGAGGACGACGAGCACGCCCTCGCGCTCGTGCGCGAGATCGTCGACACGCTGCCCCCGCCCGAGCCCGTCCCGCCGCGCGAGGAGCCCCGCGATCCGGCCGTCGACCCCGAGACGATGGGCGCCGTGGTGCCGCCGGACCTCGCCACCCCCTACGACGTGCACGAGGTGCTCGACCGCCTCGTCGACGCCGGCACGTTCTCGGAGTTCAAGCCCGGCTACGGCACCACCCTGGTCACCGGCTTCGCCCGCCTCCACGGCCACCGGGTGGGCATCGTCGCCAACAACGGGGTGCTGTTCAGCGAGTCCGCGCTCAAGGGCGCCCACTTCGTGCAGCTGTGCGACCAGCGCCGGATCCCGCTGGTGTTCCTGCAGAACATCGCCGGGTTCATGGTCGGCGCCGAGTACGAGCGCGGCGGGATCGCCAAGGACGGCGCGAAGATGGTCACCGCCGTGGCCTGCGCCCGCGTGCCCATGCTCACCGTCGTCCTCGGCGGCTCCTTCGGCGCCGGCACCTACTCGATGTGCGGGCGCGCCTACTCCCCGCGGTTCCTGTGGCTGTGGCCCACCGCCCGCGTCTCCGTGATGGGCGGGGCCCAGGCCGCGGCCGTGCTCGCCACCGTGCGCCGCGAGCGGATCGAGGCGGCCGGCGGCACCTGGAGCGAGGCCGAGGAGGCCGCGTTCCGCCGCCCCATCGTCGAGGAGTACGAGGCGCAGGGCAGCCCCTACTACTCCACCGCCCGGCTCTGGGACGACGGGATCATCGAACCCGCCCGCACTCGCACCGTGCTGGGCCTGGCCCTGGACGTCGTCTCCCGCACCCCGCTGCGCGCCCCCTCGCGCGGCGTGTTCCGGATGTGAGGCCGCGATGACCGCTGCGCACAGCCCCGGCATCGCCGGCATCCCCGGCGCCCCCCGCTTCGACGCGGTGCTGATCGCCCACCGCGGCGAGATCGCGCTGCGGATCCTGCGCACCCTGCGCACGCTCGGCCTGGCCGCGATCGCCGTCCACACCGACGAGGACGCCGACGCCCCGCACGTCACCGCCGCCGACAGCGCGCTGCGCATCGACTCCTACCTCGACGGGGACGCGCTCATCGCCGCCGCCCTTGCCAGCGGCGCCGGAGCCGTGCACCCCGGCTACGGTTTCCTCTCCGAACGCGCCGGCTTCGCCCGCGCCTGCGAGGCGGCCGGGCTGGTGTTCGTCGGCCCTTCCGCCGCGGCGATCGAGACCATGGGCGACAAGATCGCCGCCCGCGCCGCCGTCACCGCCCGCGGCGTGCCCACCGTGCCCGGCCTCTCCCGCCCCGGGCTCGACGACGCCGCCCTCCTCCGCGGCGCCGCCGAGGTCGGATACCCGCTGCTGATCAAACCCGCGGCGGGCGGCGGCGGGAAGGGCATGCACGAGGTGCACCGCCCCGAGCAGCTGCCCGCCGCGCTCGCCGCCGCCCGCCGCGAGGCCGCCGGCGCCTTCGGCGACGACACCCTCTTCCTCGAACACCTGCTCACCGCGCCGCGCCACATCGAGGTGCAGGTCCTCGCCGATGCCCACGGGAGCGTGATCCACCTGGGCGACCGCGAGTGCTCTCTCCAGCGCCGCCACCAGAAGGTGATCGAGGAGGCGCCCAGCCCCACGCTCACCCCCGCCCAGCGCACCCGCTTCGGCGAGGCCGCGATCGCCGCCGCCCGCGCCGTGGACTACGTCGGCGCCGGGACCGTCGAGTTCCTCGTCTCCGTCGAGGCTCCCGAGGCGCCGTTCTTCCTCGAGATGAACACCCGCCTGCAGGTCGAGCACGCCGTCACCGAGGCCGTCACCGGCATCGACCTGGTCGCCGAGCAGCTGCGGATCGCGGCGGGGGAGAGGCTCTCCCTCACCCAGGAGGAGGTGCCCCTGCACGGCCACGCCGTCGAGGCCCGCGTCTACGCGGAGGACCCGGCCGCCGGGTTCCTGCCCACCGGCGGCACGGTGCACGCCCTCGCCCTGCCGCAGGGGGTGCGGGTGGACCACGCGCTCGAGGCCGGCCAGGCGGTCTCCAGCAGCTACGACCCGATGCTCGCCAAGGTCATCGCCCACGCCCCCACCCGCGCCGAGGCCCTGGCACGGCTCGACCGCGCCCTGGCCGCCACGCACGTGCTCGGCGTCGTCACCAACACCGCGTTCCTCCGCGCCCTGCTCGCCCTCGACGAGGTGCGCGAGGGGCAGCTGGACACCGGGCTCATCGAACGCCACCTGCCCGAGCTCACCGGCCCGCCCCGGGGCACGCGGAGTCTCGCGGTCGCGGCCCTGGTGCGCTGGGACCACGTGGCCCGCGAGCGGCCGGCCGGACTCTGGCACGCCTCCCGGGGATGGCGGCTCGGCGGGCAGGCCCCGTTCCGGGTGCGCTTCGCCGCGGCCGACGGCGGAGTGCGCACGGTCGCCCTGACCGGGACGCCCGCCGCGGCCCGCGCCCGGGTGGACGACGGCGCGGAGCACACCCTCGCCCTGCACGACGGCGCCGTCACCGTCGACGGGCAGCGCCTGCCGCTGAGCCACCACTGCACCGGGACGGCGGTGTGGATCGGCCTGCCCGGCGAGGACCGCGAGCTCGTGCTGCACCGGGTGCACCGGGAGCGCGGCGCCGGGGAGCTCGCACCCGCCCTCGACTCGCCCATGCCCGGCACCGTCACCACCGTGCTGGTGGCCGACGGGGACCGGGTCGGCGCCGGGGAGGCGGTGCTGGTGGTGGAGGCGATGAAGATGGAGCACACCCTCTGCGCCCCGGACGCGGGCGTGGTGCGGCTGCACGTGCGCCCCGGCCAGAAGGTGGCCCGCGGCGAAGAGCTCGCCCAGGTGCTCACCGACGAGACCGCCCCCGAGACCCAGGAGGCCCGCCCATGAGCGAGCACCACCCCGACCCCGGCCGGCCCCGCATCGTGCAGCGCGGCCTGTACGCGGACGAGCTGCAGATCGGCGCGATCTACGAGCACCGCCCCGGCCGCACCCTCACCGAGGCGGACAACGTCCTGTTCTCCACCATGACCATGAACCCGCAGGCCCTCCACCTCGACGCCGCCTGGAGCGGCACCACCGAGTTCGGGCAGCGCCTGGTGAACTCGATGCTCACCCTCGCCACCGTCGTCGGCGCATCCGTCGCCCAGCTCAGCCAGGGCACCCTCGTGGCGAACCTCGGCTTCGGGCAGATCGCCTTCCCGCACCCGCTGCACCACGGCGACACCCTCTACAGCGAGACCGAGGTGACGGGCGTGCGCCCCTCCCGCTCCCGCCCCGGCCAGGCCGTCGTCTCCCTCGTCCACACCGGGCGCAACCAGCACGGCGACGTCGTCGTGCGCGCCGAGCGCACCACCCTCATGCACTGCCAGGAGCGACCATGACCACCCACCTCCCGATCGCGCAGGAACCGCTGCCCCTGGGACCGGCGCTGCTGTTCTGCCCCGGCGACCGGCCCGACCGCTTCGCGAAGGCCGCCGCCCGTGCCGACGCCGTCATCCTCGACCTCGAGGACGCCGTCGCCCCGGACCGCAAGCAGGAGGCGCGCCGCGCCGTCGCCGCCCACGAGCTCGACCCCGCCCGCACCATCGTGCGCGTCAACGCCCCCGGCACCGCCCAGCTCGCCGCCGACATCGCCGCCCTCGCCCCGCGCCGCCCCCGCTGCGTGATGCTGCCCAAGGCCACCTGCCCCGCGGACGTGGACCGCCTCGTGGCGCTCCTGCCCGGCGTGAAGGTGCTCGCCCTGTGCGAGACGGCCCGCGGCGTGCTCGCCGCCCCGCAGCTGGCCGCCCACCCCGACGTGATCGCCCTGATGTGGGGCGGGGAGGACCTCATCGCCTCCCTCGGAGGCACCTCCTCCCGCCGCGCCGACGGCGGCTACCGCGACGTGGTGCGCCACGCCCGCTCGAGCGTGCTCCTCGCCGCGCGCGCCCACGACCGCAGCGCCATCGACGCGATCCACACCGAGATCGCCGACGAGGCCGGGCAGCGCACCGCGGCCGAGGACGCCGCAGCCAGCGGCTTCACCGCCACCGCGTGCATCCACCCCGGCCAGGTCGCCGCGATCCGCGAGGCCTTCCTCCCCAGCCCTGCCCAGGCCGCCTGGGCGCGCGGCGTGCTCGCCGCCGCGGAGCACCACGGCACCGGGGTCTTCACGCACGAGGGCCGCATGGTCGACGCCCCTGTGCTCCGCCACGCCCGCCTGCTGGCCGCCCGCGCCGACGCCGACGCCGACGGCCCCACCGATCCCGGCCCCGGGAACCACTCATGAACACCACCAGCCCGCACCAGGAGCCCTCCGTGACCCGCACCGCGACCAGCCCCGCCCGCTCCACACCCCCGCCCGGCACCGAGCTGCTCAGCGAGGAGCACCAGCGCCTGGCCGCCCGGGTGCGCGACTTCGCCGACGAGGTCGTCGCCCCCGCCAGCTACACCTACGACACCGAGCGCCGCCTGCCGATGGAGATCCTCGCCGAGATGGGGGCGATGGGCCTGTTCGGCCTGCCCCTGCCCCGCACGTACGACGGGCAGGGCCGGGACTACCTCTCCCTGTGCGTCGCCGTCGAGCAGCTGGCCCGCGTGGACCAGTCGATCGCCGTCACCCTCGAGGCCGGGCTCGGCCTCGGCGCGATGCCGATCCTCACCTTCGGCACCGCCGCGCAGAAGGAACGGCATCTGCCCGCCCTCGCCCGCGGCGAGCAGCTCGCCGCCTTCGGCCTCACCGAGGCGGAGGCCGGCTCCGACGCCGGCGGCACCCGCACCACGGCCCGCCTCGAGGACGGGCACTGGGTGATCGACGGGACGAAGCAGTTCATCACCAACTCCGGCACCCCCATCACCTCCCTGGTCACCATCACCGCCGTCACCGGGCAGCGGCAGGGCCGCGACGGGCGCAGCGCCCCGGAGCTGAGCAGCATCATCGTCCCCACCGACACCCCCGGCTTCACCGTCCTGCCCGGCTACGACAAGGTCGGCTGGCACACCTCGGACACCCACCCGCTGCTGCTCGAGGGCGTGCGCGTGCCCGAGGAGAACCTGCTGGGGGAGCGCGGCCGCGGCTTCGCGAACTTCCTCGCCATCCTCGACCAGGGGCGGGTCGCGCTCGCCGCTCTGTGCGTGGGAGCGGCCCAGGGCTGCCTCGAGCAGGCCGTCCGGTACGCGCGGGAGCGGGTGGTGTTCGGCCGCGCCCTCGGCGAGAACCAGCACATCGCCTTCACCCTCGCCCGCATGCAGGCCCGGGTCGCGAGCGCGCGCGCCCTCATGCACGAGGCGGCGCACCGCCTCGACGCCGGGATGTCGTTCAGCCGGGAGGCCTCCCTCGCCAAGCTCGTGGGCAGCGAGGCCGCCGTCGCCAACGCGCGCGACGCCTGCCAGATCTGGGGAGGCAACGGCTTCCTCAACGAGAACGTCGTGGCCCGCCACTACCGCGACTCGCGCGTGCTCGAGGTGGGGGAGGGCTCCACCGAGGTGCAGCTCGCGATCATCGCCAAGCATCTCGGGTTCCCGAACGCGCTCACCGGGTGACGGGGCCGGCCGGAGGGCAGCCGGGCAGATGCCCAGCCGACTTCCTATAGGGTGGCCAGGGCGAAATCCGGACGCTGGAGCGGGGAGTCCAGGTCCTGCCGCCGGAACAGAGAGGGGTGGCCAGATGGCTGTGCGACGACAGGTCCTGCGCGCCGAGGTCGAGGAGCTGATCCTCCAGCGGCTGCTCGAATCCCGCTGGGCGCCCGGCTCCCGGCTCAGCATCGACGGGCTCGCCCGGGACCTCGAGGTCTCCCCGACCCCCGTGCGCGAGGCGATGGTCTCCCTCGAGCGCTCCGGCCTCGTCGAATACGTGGCGCTGCGCGGCTACGTGGTCGCCCCGCCGCTGGACGCCGAACACATGAGCGAGCTGCTCGATGCCCGCAAGGTGGTCGAATCCGCGGCGCTGGGCCGCGCCTTCGAGGACTACGACTCCCTGCTCGCCGATCTCGAGGAGGCGCATCGCGTGCACGCCGAGGTGCTCGCCCGCATCGACGAGACCGGCCCCGAGGACTACGCCCTGCTGAACGAGCATTTCCGCGCCGACTGGGCGTTCCATCAGGTCTTCTTCGCCCACGCGCACAACCGGTACCTGCGCACCATGGTGGAGAACCTCAGCACCTACACCCACCGCATGCGGCAGACGTGGTCCGGCGGCCCCGCCACCTTCGACGGCCGCACCGCCCACGAGGAGCACGGAGCGATCCTCGAGATGGTGCGCCGCCACCACCACGACGGGGCGCTCGGCGCGCTGTCCGCCCACCTCGACGGGGTGCTCGCACGGTCGCTCGCCGCGGTCGAGGAGGGCGCCGCGCGATGAGACCGCAGGGTCGCTGTCGCCGGTGCCGTCGCTGACGCTGTCGAACGGCGCCGTTCAGCGGTCCAGCAGGGGATCCTCCGCCGAGTCGGTGAAGCGGGTGCGCAGGAACTCCGAGTGCACGTCGAGGGACCGGGTGACCCCGGAGACGACGTCGTTCTCGAGCCGGTCCAGCCGGTCCCCGAGCACCACGAGCTGCTCCTCGATGCTGTGCAGGTTCTCGATCGCCCGCGCGCGGGCCGCCTCCGTGGTGGTGGGGGCGAGGAAGCCGACGGTGTCCTCGAGCGCGTCCACCAGCTCGGGCACGTAGCGATCCGCCATCCCCTCGAGCATCATCACGTCGGTGTCCGAGGCGCGGCGCGACTGCAGGACGGGCGATCCCAGCAGCGTGTCGATCCGCAGCAGCAGCGTCTCCGCCCGCTGCAGGATCTGCGTCACCGCCGAGCCGCGGGCGCGCCGCTGCATCCGCTGGATGCGCCGTCGCTGCATACGGGAGTCCTTGACGATCTTCTCGAGCATCGTGCGGGTTCCGGCGGGGATCTCGGCGGCTGAGCGGCCCAGCCGCACCGGCTGCGGCCGGCGGTTGCGCAGCAGGTACCCGGTCCCGCCGCCGACGACCGCGGCGACGCCGAGCCCGGCGAGCAGGGGCGACAGCAGTCCGGCCCCGCCGACGAGGCTGCTCACGCCGAGCACGAGGAAGCTGCTGATCCCGAGCGCCGCGGCGAGCACGGCCGGCACGCCGACGGTGAGCCAGCGGCCGCGACGGCGCGGCGGCATCATCGCCTTCGAGCGCGGGGAGTGGATCGTGCCCTCGAGAGGGCTGCGGTCCGGCGGCCAGGCCGTGGGCGGGCCCGAACCCCAGCGCGCACCCATACTGCCCGGACCACCCATGCCGCCCGCGCCGCCCATGCGACCCGGGCCACCCAGGCCGCCCGCGCCGGGGCGCGGCGAGGCGTTGCCGCGAGGGGGCGGCTGATGCCTCGGGGGACGGTGCTGAGCATTCACGGGTGCGCGACCTCTCGGTGGACGGGGCTGAGGTCAGCGACGGGGAGGACGCGGCTCCCACAGGCGGGGCGGTCCACGGGATGCGGGACCGGGCGCAGGCCCTCACCATCGTTGGCCTCCAGGCTATCGCGGCCGTCCGAGGAACGGCTGGGGGCTATCCCCCGAACCTGGCCTCCGGGCAGCGGCCGGGGCGGTTCCCCTTAGGGCGGATCACCTGCTCAGGGCGCGTTCGTGCAGGTCGCGCAGCTGCTCCGCGAGCGCGGGTTCCGGGCCGGCGACGGGGACGCCCGGCGCGATCGTGGTGATCGGCAGCGGGGCGACCGGGCCCGGCTGCCGGCCCCATTCCCGCTGCCACGCGCTCAGCTGCGCCGTGCTGCTGGCGTAGACGATCCGGCCCAGACCCACCCAGGCGTGAGCGGCGGCGCACATCGGGCAGTGCTCGCCCGAGGTGTACACGGTGGCGCGGGCGCGTTCCTGCGGGCTCAGGTGGTTCGCTGCCCAGCGCGCGATCTCGAACTCGGGATGGCGGGTGTGGTCGCCGCCCTGGACGCGGTTGCGGTCGGCGAAGCGCTCGGTGCCGTCGGCGTCGACGAGGAGCGAGCCGAAGGGCTCGTCCCCGGCGTCGAGGGCCTCCCGGGCCAGGTCGACGCAGCGGCGCAGGTGGCGACGGTCGGTCTCGGTGAGCTCAGAGCTGGTGTCCATGCGCCCACCACACCACAGGTGCGCCGCCGCCGTCAGCTCGCGGCGTGCTGCTCGGCGATGCTCAGCAGCTCGAGGTAGCCCTCCAGCTGCCATGCGGTGCGGCCCACGAACAGGCCGGTCACGTGCTCGATGCCGAGCAGGGAGGCGGCGTTGTCGAGATTCACGGAGCCGCCGTAGAGCAGGCCCGTGACCTGGCCGCCGTACTCCGCGCCGAGCGCTGCGAAGGGCTCGGCGAGCTCCTCGACCGTGGCGGGGCGGCCCTTCTCGCCGATCGCCCAGATCGGCTCGTAGGCGATCACCACGCGGGAGAGCTCCTCGGCGGAGAGCCCGTCGAGGGCTCCGCGGGCCTGTTCGAGGATGAACTCGCTCGAGCCGCCGGCCTCCTTCACCTCGGCGCTCTCGCCGATGCACAGCAACGGGGTGAGCCCGTGGCGCAGCGTGGCGGCGACCTTGAGGCGGGTGGTCTCCACCGTCTCGCCGAAGTGCTCGCGCCGCTCGGAGTGCCCGATCTCGACGATCCGGGCGCCGGCGTCCTTCGCCTGCGGCACCGAGACCTCGCCGGTCCATGCGCCGGCCTCCTCCCAGTGCGCGTTCTGGACGCCCAGCAGCGCGGGGGAGTCCTCGCCGAGGATCTCCCGCACGGTGGTGGTGGCGGTGAACGAGGGGATCACGAAGGGCTGCACCCTGGTGAAGGGCGTGCCGGTCCCGGCCGTCGGACCGGTCCCGCCGGCCGTGCCGGCGCTGTCCGCCGTGCCGGTCAGATGGCTGGAGGCGGCGTCGGGGGCGAGGGCTTCACGCAGGCCCTCCGCCCAGGTGCGCGCCTCGGCGAGGGTCTTGGTCATCTTCCAGCTGGTGCCCACCCACAGGGTGCTCATGTCTCTCCTTGGTCGCGCACAGCGCCACGGCGCGGTGCGGAATCGTCAGCTTCCGATCCAGAACGGCGCCCGGCATGGTGCAGGACCTGACGCTCCTGCGTTGCGGCGGGGCCGGGCGCCGCCGTGCCCGGCAGCGCCCGGCAGCGTGTGGTCAGGCCTGGTCGAGGGAGCCGTCGTAGGCGCAGATGGCGTCGACCTTCGCGGCCGAGGAGGACTCCGGATCGAACTCCAGATCCAGCCACACCTTCACCAGCTCCTTCGCGGACTCGAGGCCGATCACGCGCTGGCCCATGCACAGCACCTGCGCGTTGTTCGAGAGCACGGAGCGCTGCACGGAGTAGAGATCGTGAGCGGTGACGGCGCGGACGCCGGAGACCTTGTTCGCCGCGATCGCGACGCCCAGTCCCGTGCCGCAGATCAGCAGGGCGCGATCCGCCTCGCCCGCGGCGATCTTCTCCGCCGCGGCGACCGCGACGTTGGGGTAGTAGGTGCCGTCGTCCGCGGAGCCCACGCCCACGTCGACGACCGACTCGACGCGGTCGTCCGCCTCGAACAGGGCCTTGAGCTCTTCCTTGTAGCCGTAGCCGGCGTTGTCGCCGCCGACGATGATCTTCAGTGCCATGGGACTCTCCTTCACGAGACGTTCTTCGAGGGTCGCAGGCCGGTCGCCTGCGGGGAAGGGGGCGCGGGAGTCCGGTCCCGCACACCCGGGGGATCAGGACAGGTGCTGCCCGAGCTCCTTCATGAGGATCGAGAAGGAGATCGCGCCGGGATCGGGGGTGCCGATCGACTTCTCCCCGAGCACGCGGGAGCGGCCCAGGGTCGCGGTGATGTCCGCGGTGGCGTCGGCCGCCTCGCGGGCGACCTGCGCGGCCTGCAGGATCGCGGCCGCGGCGTCGTCCCCGGTGAACGCCGCATCCAGCGCCTCCCGGAAGGGTGCGGCGGCGTCGACCATGGTCTTGTCGCCCACCTGCGCACCGCCCAGGCGCTGGACGGCGTCGATGCCGGCGTCGACCGCGTCGACCACGGTGCGGGGCTCGGCACCGGCCTGGTCGTCGAACACGCTGCCGGCCGCGATCAGCGCCGCGCCCCACAGCGCACCGGAGGTGCCGCCGGCCGATTCGGACCATGCCTCGCCGGCACGGACCAGCAGGGTGCGCGCCCCGGCGCCGGCCTCGAGAGCCTCCCGCGCCGCGGCCGCAGCGCCCTTCGAGCCGTAGGCCATGCCCTGGCCGTGGTCGCCGTCGCCGGCGATCGCATCGATCCGGCCGAGCTCGGCCTCCTCCCGCGCGCACACGCTCTCGAAGAGGTCCAGCACGCCGGCGACCTTCGCCGCCGCGGCACGGGACTCCTCGCTCGAGGCGGGCGTCTCATCGGCCCCCGCCTCCCAGAAGGAGGTGCGACGGGGCCGGTCCACCGGCGGCATCGCGCCGCGGTGGAAGGCCGGGGTGTCCACCGGCGCGAGCCAGTGCTGCTCGAGCTCCTCGTCGAGGAACACCAGGGTCAGGGAGAGCCCGGACATGTCCAGGCTGGTGACGAGCTCGCCCACCTCGGGCCGCACCGGCGTGATCCCCGCCTGCTCGAGCAGCTCGGCGACCTTCGCATAGACGACGAACAGCTCCTCGTACTTCACCGTGCCGAGACCGTTGACCAGCACCGCGGCGCGGCCCTGGTAGCCGCCCTCGGCGCGCTCCGGCTGCTCGGCCAGAACGCCCTCGACCAGCATCGTGGCGATGTCGTCGGCGGTGCCGATCGGCTCGTCGCGCACCCCGGGCTCGCCGTGGATGCCCAGGCCCACGCCCATCTGCCCGTCCGGGACATGGAACAGGGCGTCCTCCGCACCGGGGAGCGTGGGGCCGTCGAAGGCGACGCCGAAGGAGCGGGTGGCGTCGTTGGCCTTCCAGGCGAGGCGCTCGGCCTCGTCGAGATCCGCGCCCGCCTCGATCGCGGCGCCGGCGATCTTGAACACCGGCAGGTCGCCGGCGATGCCGCGGCGGTCGCGATGGTTCTCGGGGGAGTTGGAGACGATGTCGTCGCTGACCTTGATGATCCGCACGTCCACGCCCTCGGCGCGCAGCTTCTCCGCCGCGGCGCCGAAGTGCAGCACGTCCCCGGCATAGTTGCCGAAGCCCAGCACCACGCCGCCGCCGTTCTCCGCGTTGCGGGCGACGGAGTAGACCTGCGAGGCCGACGGCGAGGAGAAGATGTTGCCGCAGGGGGCGCCGTGCCCCATGCCCGGGCCCACCCAGCCCGCGAAGGCGGGGTAGTGGCCGGAGCCGCCGCCGATCACCAGGGCCGGCTGGCCCTTCGGGGTCTCGGTCGCGCGGACCACGCCGCCGTGGACGACGGCGACGTGCTCGGGATGGGACAGGGCGAGCCCCGCGACCGCCTCGGTCGCGAAATCTGCCGGGTCGTTGAAGAGGTACGTCATCGTTGGTTTCCTCCGAAGGCTGCCGAGGGATCGACGGCGAGGGTCATGGAGGCAGCGAGGGGACGCTGCCCACCCGTAATCCTATAGGAAAAATGGCGAGCGGTCAGGACCACCGTCGGCTCCGGCATCCGGCCTGCTCAGCGTGCGATCTTCTTCGCACCGCAGCACGAGTGCACCCCTGCGCGTCCTGGACGCGATGGTCGATGAGGACGGCCCGGTGCGCGCACCTCTCCGGCACGGAGCGCAGAGGACTGGCGGTGCGGAGCGTGAGTCTTCGGGTCGCCGTGCATCACCGCGGGGATATCGTGGAGCAGGAGATGCAGGCAGGCGCGGGTGCCCTGTGATGCCGACCCGTCATGCCGGGCAGCGGGAGTGGAGAGCAGCTGCCGCACCACCCCAGATGCCATCGCCCCTCGAGAACGCCACCGTCGGCGCCAGCGGCGTCGGCGGCGAAAGGAACGCATGACGATGCACACCGGCCCGAGGACAGTGGTCACCACCGATCCGGAGCTCGACGACCTCAACTCGATGCTGCGGCTGCTGCTGTACAGCAACGAGATCGACCTGCGAGGGCTGGTGTACTCCTCCAGCCAGTTCCACGTCGCAGGGGATCCCGAGCGGGGCATCGCACCGCACCGCTGGCCGGCGCCGGGGGAGAGGCTGCACATCGATCAGGCGGTGGACGCCTACGAGCAGGTGCACGCCCACCTCGTCGTGCACGATCCGGACTATCCGAGCCCCGAGCACCTGCGGGGCCTCATCGCCTGGGGGAACGTCGCCGCCGTCGGCGACATGGAGGCGGACACCCCGGGCTCGGACCTCATCCGCTCGGTGCTGCTCGAGGACGAGCCCGGCCAGGTGTTCCTCCAGACCTGGGGCGGGCCCAACACCATCGCCCGCGCCCTGCGCTCGATCCAGCTCGAGTTCGAGGGCACCCCCGGCTGGGAGGAGCTGCACGCACGGATCTCCCGCACCGCGGTGATCACGAGCTTCGGCCAGCAGGACAGCACCTTCGACGAGTACATCCGGCCGCACTGGCCGGATCTCGAGCACCGCGAGGTCGCCACGCGGGTGTGGGGCTACTTCGCGCGGGACGTCGTCGCGGAGGAGGACCAGGAGCTGCTCGGCCCCCGGTGGATGCGGGAGAACGTCTCGCAGGTGGGCGCGCTCGGCCGCGCCTACCGGGTGTGGGGCAACGGGCAGCAGATGGCCGAGGGCTTCGATGCCGAGGACTACTTCGGGCTCAGCGGGCTGAGCGTCGCCGAGCTCGAGGAGCGGGGGTACCGGGTCTGGGCACCCCCGCAGCCGGAGGGCGCATGGATCTCCGAGGGCGACTCCTCGAACTTCGCGCTGCTCATCGCCAACGGGCTGCGCAGCTGGGAGCACCCCGGATGGGGCGGATGGGGCGGGCGGCAGGGCCCCGTCGACGGCGATCCCGCCTCCTGGTCGAACCACGCCACCATCGATCGCGGTCCCGACGGCCGCCCCCGGCCGGACTGGGCGGCGGCGCGCTGGTTCCGGCACATCCAGCACGATCTCGCCGCTCGCCTGCAGTGGACGGTGCGGCCCACCTACGACGCGGCGAACCACGCACCACACGTGCGCGTCCTGGAGGGCACCGACCTGACCCGCCCCGCGGGGGCCACGATCACGCTCACCGCGGAGGTGAGCGATCCCGATGGGGACGAGGTGACCGTGCGCTGGTGGCAGTACCGCGAGGCGGGCACGTCGCCGTTGGCCGTCGAGGTGCGCGCTGCCGGGCCGCGCTGCGAGGTCGAGCTGCCGGCGGAGGCCGAGCCCGGCACCACGGTGCACCTCATCGTGGAGGCCACGGATTCCGGGACGCCCGCCCTCACGAGCTACCAGAGGGTGGTCGTCGAGATCGCTGCGGCAGAAGAGGGCTGACCGAGCCCCCCTCGAACCCCTCTCCCCGCAGCGGAAACGCCGCTCGGTGCCGTGACGCTCATGACGAGCGTCGGGACGGCACCGGGCGGCGTTCGTCGTGCCGGGACCGCGCGGAGAGCGGGTAGGCTTTCTCTCTCACTGCTTTTCCTATAGGATATTGCTGACGGAGACCCCACGAAAGGACAACGATGTTCACCGCAGAGAACTGGCCCATCGGCGCCAACATGCTCTCGTTCGGCAGCACCACCTCGGACGGCACGCCCACCCTCGAGGCCCCCTCGACCGTGTGGGCCTCCCAGCTGCGCCAGGTCAAGGAGCTCGGCGTGGACCAGATCGACCCCACCGACGCCTGGCTGCCGCTCGCGAAGCTGAGCGACGAGCGCGTCGAGGAGTTCCGCCGCGTGCTCGACGGCGAGGGCATGACGCTCTCCTCGATCTCCATGACCCGCAACTCCGTGGTCGATGTCGAGCACGGCGAGGAGAACCTCGCCGATGCGCTGCGCTTCATCGAGCTCGCGCCGAGCTTCGGCGTGAGCGTGGTGAACACGGGCTTCATGCAGGCCCTCACCGAGAAGCAGGCGAAGGCGATCTGGTTCTGGCTCGAGGACGGCCATGTCGACGACCCGGCGCTGCGCGACCTCGCGATCGAGCGCACCCGCCGGCTCGGCGACGCCGCGAAGGCCCAGGGCATCCAGCTGAGCCTCGAGATGTACGAGGACACCTACGTCGGCACCGCCGACGAGGCCGTCTCCTTCGTGACGGACGTGGACCACGAGGCCGTGGGCCTCAACCCGGACATCGGCAACCTGGTGCGCCTGCACCGCGAGGTCGAGCCCTGGCCGGACATGTTCGAGAAGGTGCTGCCGCACTCGAACTTCTGGCACATCAAGAACTACACCCGCGACTACGACCCGGCCACCGGCGCGTACTCGAGCGCCCCGATGCCGCTGAAGTACGGCTACATCAACTACCGCAGCGTGATCCGCCGCGCGCTCGAGCTGGGCTACACCGGCCCGTTCTGCTGCGAGCACTACGGCTCCGACTCCCTCGGCGTGATCGCCGAGAACGTGCACTACATCCGCCAGGTGCTCGCCTCCGCGCTGGCGGAGTCCGCCTGATCCCCGTCCCGTTCGAAGGAGAACCCATGAGCATCGAGAACCGGACCATCCAGCCCTTCCCCGCCCGCCGCACCGCGGTCGTCACCGGCGCGGGCGCGCCCCGCGGGATCGGCCGACGGGTGGTGCGCACGCTGCTCGCCAGGGGCTGGAGCGTCGCCGCGGCCGACATCGACGGCCCCGCCGTCGAGCAGTTCGCGCAGGAGCTCTCCGCCGAGCTGCCCGCCGGCTCGGACCAGCAGGTCCTCGGCGTCGGCGTGGACATCAGCGACCAGGCCTCCGTGGACGCCGCCTTCGCCCGGATCGACGCCGAGCTGCCGCAGCTGGTGGCGCTGGTGAACCTCGCCGGCATCCCCAGCCCGCACCCGTTCCTCGAGATCACCGCGGAGATCTGGGACCGCGTCATGGACGTCAACGGCAAGGGCACCCTGCTGATGATGCAGGCCGCGGCCCGGCGGATGATCGACGGCGGTGTGGGCGGGCGGATCGTCAACACCTCCTCGATCACCGCCCTCGACGGCGGCGGCACCTTCTCCAAGACCGGCTACGCCGCGGCGAAGGCCGCCGTGCAGGGTCTCACCCGCGGCGCCGCCCGGGAGCTCGGCGAGCACGGGATCACCGCGAACGTCATCCTGCCGGGCCCGATCGACACCGACATCATGGGCGGCACCCTCACCGAGGACCGCAAGGAGTCGATGTCCGCGAACATCCCGCTGGGCCGCGTCGGTCAGCCCGAGGAGGTCGCCGGCCTGATCGCCTTCCTGGTCGGCGAGGACTCGAGCTTCGTCAGCGGGACCTCGATCAGCGTCGACGGCGGCAAGCACATGCACTGAGCATCCCCGAGGCCCGGTCCGCGACGACTGCAACGGTCCGCGATCACCGCTCCGGCGTGGCCCGGACCACCCCCTAGCCAATATCCAATAGGATCACTATTCTCATACCGAGTGCGCGACGCCCGCCCCGAGGGCGCTGCGCGGCAGCAGAGGCGCCCCGTCCACGGCGGCGCCCCGCTCGGACGAAGGAGTTCCCCATGACCATCTCCACCGTGACCATCGTCGGCGCCGGCTACATGGGCGGCGGCATCGCCCAGGTCCTCGCCATCGCCGGCTTCGACGTGACCATCGCCGACGTCAGCGTCGAGAACGCGAACGCCTCCCTCGAGCGTCTCCGCAAGGAGGCGCAGGACTTCGAGGACCAGGGCCTGTACAGCCCCGGCGCCGCCGAGCTCGTCGCGAAGAACATCTCCGCCGGCAAGTCCATCGAGGACGCCGTCGCCGATGTCGACTTCATCGAGGAGGCCGTCTTCGAGCGCCTCGACGTCAAGCGCGACGTGCTCGCGACCATCTCCGAGCACGCCCGCCCGGACGCCATCATCGGCACCAACACCTCGACCATCCCGGTCAAGGAGCTGGTCAGCGCGGTGAAGCACCCCGAGCGCTTCCTCACCGTCCACTTCTCCAACCCCGCCCCCTTCATCCCCGGCGTCGAGCTCGTCGCCGGCGAGGCCACCACCCCCGAGACCGTCGCCGCGGTCAAGGAGCTGCTGGAGAAGTCCGGCAACCAGGGCGCCCAGGTCGCCGACACCCCCGGCATGGTGCTCAACCGCCTCCAGTACGCGCTGCTGAAGGAGGCCACCTCGATCGTCGAGGAGGGCGTCGCCACCGCCGAGGACGTCGACACCATCGTCCGCACCACCTTCGGCTTCCGCCTGGGCTTCTTCGGCCCCTTCGCGATCGCCGACCAGGCGGGCCTGGACGTCTACGCGAACTGCTTCGTGACCTTCGAGGACGCCTTCGGCGACCGCCTGGCCACCCCGAAGATCCTCACCGACTCCGTCGCCGAGGACCGCAAGGGCGTCAAGAACGGCAAGGGCCTGCTGGGCGACTACGACGAGGCCACCGCGGCGGAGCTCATCGCCTACCGCAACAAGGCCTACGCCAAGATGTCCCAGCTCCTGGCCGAGCTCGGCCCGGCCCCGAAGCCCACGCCGAAGAACTCCTGATCGCAGGAGCGGCCGACGGCCCCGTCGGCCGCCCCTGAGCTGTTCCCACTCCCACCCACCCCACGGGCCCTGCCCGTCGGCCGGGCATCGCCGCCCGGGCCCTGAGCCAGCGCTCGGGACCCGCGCATCGGCCCGGGTCCCGAGCGCTGTCGCGTGAGGGAGGCCGACGGAGCGCGCCCCCACCCTTCTGGAGACCCTCGTGGAAGAACTCGTCCTCGCGGACCGGCCGGTCTGGCTGCTGCTGACGATCGCGGTCGTCGGCATCGCCGCCCTGCTCGTCCTCATCATCAAGGCGCGGCTGCACGCCTTCTTCTCCCTGCTGATCGTCGCCGTCGCCACCGGGCTGGCCGCCGGGATCGGAGTCGGCGATGTCATCGACGTCGTGATCGACGGCTTCAGCACCACCGTCGGCACCGTCGCGCTGCTGGTCGGATTCGGTGCCGTGCTGGGCCGATTGGTCGAGATCACCGGCGGCGCACAGGTGCTCGCCGACAAGATGCTCGACGCCTTCGGGGAGAAGCGGGCACCGCTCGCCCTCTCCGTCGCCTCGCTGTTCTACGCCTTCCCGATCTTCCTGGACGCCGGCTTCATCGTGATGCTGCCGGTGATCTACACCGTGGCCCGGCGCCTCGGCGGCTCGTTCATGCTCTACGTGCTGCCCTCGATCGCGTCGTTCATGATGATGCACGCCCTGCTCCCGCCCCACCCCGGCCCTACCGCCGCCGCCACCGTGATGGGCGCCGACGTGGGCCTCGTGGTGCTCGTCGGCCTGCTCATCGGCCTGCCCACCTGGTACTTCGGCGGCTACCTGGTGGCCCGTGCCATCTCCAAGCGGTTCCCGGACACCCCGGTGCCGGCACTGCTCGGCGAGCCGCGCGAGGTCCCCGTGGAGGAGCGCCCCTCCTTCGGCGGCATCCTCCTGGTGCTGCTGCTGCCCCTCGTGCTGATCTTCTTCAACACCGCCTTCTCCACCCTGGAGGCGCAGGGCACCGTCTCCGAGGACAACCTCGGCTTCCAGCTCTCGCGCCTGATCGGTGCGACGCCGGTGGCGCTCGCGCTCTCCGCCCTCCTCGCGATGCTGGTGCTGTACGTGGTGCCGCGCCGCCGCCGCGGCCAGAAGGTCGGCGGCCTGCTCGAGGAGCTGGTGGACGACGCCCTCGCACCGGTCTGCTCGATCATCCTCATCACCGGTGCGGGCGGCGCCTTCGGCCGCGTGCTCACCGAGACCGGGATCGGCGGCGAGGTCGCCCAGGGGCTCGACGCGATGGGCCTGCCGCTCATCGTCGCCGCGTACCTGGTCACCATGGCGATGCGCATCGCGCAGGGCTCCGCCACCGTCGCCGCCACCACCGGCGCCTCGATCATGGCCCCGGCGATCATGGCCGGCGACTTCAGCTCCGTCGCCGTCGCCGCGATGGTGATCGCGATCGGTGCCGCCTCGATCGGCTGGTCGCACGTCAACGACTCCGGCTTCTGGCTGATCGGCAAGTTCTGCGGCTTCGACACCGTCACCACGTTCAAGACCTGGTCGCTCGTGGGCACCACCATCTCGCTGCTGGGCTTCGCCCTCTCGGCGGTGGTGTTCGTGATCGCCGCCTGAGGCTCTGACAGGCTGAGGGCCGGTGCGCTGCGGCGCATCGGCCCTCACCCGCACCCACCCGCCCCTCTCCACCGGAAGAAGGCCCGCCCATGCCCGCGTCATCGACCGCACCCTCCGATCGTCGGCTGCTGATCCTCGACGACGACCCCACCGGGTCGCAGTGCGTGGCCGGGATCGACGCCGCCTTCGACACCGACCCCGCCCTGCTCGCCGAGACCCTCGCCGCGCCGGGCTCCGCCGCCTTCGTGCTCACCAACACCCGGGCCCTCGACGAGGCCGAGGCGGTGGCCCTGAACCGCCGGATCCTCGCCGGCGTGCTCGAGGCGGGCATCCCCGCCCGGGGCCTGCACGTCGTCTCCCGCTCCGACTCCACGCTGCGCGGGCACGTGATCGCCGAGCCGACCGCGATCGCCGACGAGCTCGCCGCCCACGGGATCGAGGTCGACGCCTTCGTGCTCTGCCCCGCGATGCTCGAGGCGGGCCGCTTCACCACCGGCGACGTCCACTACGCGCGGGTCGACGGGCAGGCCGTCGAGGTCGCCGAGACCGACTTCGCCCGCGACGCGACCTTCGGCTTCACCAGCTCCGACCTGCGCGAGTTCCTCGCCGAGCGCTCGAACGGGGCGATCGCCGCAGCCGACGTGCTCAGCCTGTCCCTCGAGGACATCCGCACCGGCGGCCCCGCGCGGGTGCGGGAGATCCTCGGCGGCGCGCGGGACCGCCGCTGGGTGGTCGTCAACGCCACCGAGTACGCCGACATGGAGGTCGTCGCCCGTGTCATCGCCGAGCTCGAGGCGGAGGGGCGCACCCTGGTCACCCGCTGCGCGCCCTCCTTCGTGCGGCCCCTGGCCGGCCAGCGCGGCGCTCGCGTGCTGGGTGCCGCGGACATCCCCGTGCCCGCCGACCGGCAGGAGCACGGCCTGGTGGTCGTCGGCTCCCACGTGGGCCTGACCACCGCTCAGCTGCAGGTGGTCCAGGAGCGCGGCACCCTCCTCGAGGTCGAGATCGATGTCCCCTCCGTGCTCGACGAGCGGCGCGAGGAGCACCTCGCGCAGCTCGCCGCCCGCATCCGGGAGGCCTTGCCCCGCACCGACTGCGTGCTCTACACCAGCCGCGAGCTGGTGCGCAGCGAGGATCCGGCCGAGTCCCTCGCGATCGCCCGGCGCGTCTCCGACGCCGTGGTCGAGGTGGTCCAGCAGGTGCGCACCGCCCGCCCCGCCTGGGTGGTCGCCAAGGGCGGCATCACCTCCCACGAGGTCGCCGCGAACGGGCTCGGCATCCGCCGTGCCCGGGTCGAGGGCCAGTTCTGGGAGGGGCAGGTCTCCCTGTTCTCCGCCCAGGAGGCCCCCGCGGAGGTGCTCGGCATGCCGTACGTGGTCTTCCCCGGCAACGTCGGCGGCGAGCAGGCCCTCGCCGATGTGGTCGACACCCTCACCGCCGCGGTCGCCGCCCGCTGAGCAGCCGGCCGGGACCGGCCGCCATCCCGCGCCACTCGCGTCTGCGCATTCCGGCCCGCACGATCCTGACCTGCACGTCCCTGACCCGCACGGCCCCACCCCGCACCGCCCCGACCCGCACCGAGGAGCACGCCATGACCACCACCCCCACCGTCGCCTGGATCGGTCTGGGCGCCATCGGCGCGCCGATGGCCCGCACCGCCGCCACGGCCGGCTTCCCCGTCACCGCCTTCGACCTCCACCCCGCCGCCCGCGACGCCCTCGCGGACGTGGCCGCTCCCGCCGCCTCCGCCCGCGAGGCGGCGCGCGGCGCGGACGTCGTGGTGGTCATGGTCGCGACGCCGCCGCAGCTCGAGGCCGTCCTCTGGGGCGAGGACGGGATCGCCGAAGTGCTCACCGAGGCGACGACCGTGCTGGTCATGTCCACCGTCGGCCCCGCGGCGATCGAGCAGGCCGCCGCGCGCCTCGCGGGCACCACCACCCGGATCGTCGACGCCCCCGTCTCCGGCGGCACCGCGCGCGCCGCCCAGGGCGATCTGCTCATCATGGTGGGCGGCGCGGAGGAGCACGTCGCCGCGGTGCGCCCGCTGCTGGACGCCCTCGCCGCGAACGCGCCCGTCGTCGGCGAGATCCCCGGGGACGGGCAGCGCTTCAAGATCGTCAACCAGCTGCTGTGCGGCGTGCACCTCGCCGCCGCGGGAGAGGCCCTCGCCCTCGCCGACGCGATGGGACTGGACCTCGCCCAGGTCCACGAGGTGCTGGGCACCGGCGCGGCCGCCTCCTTCATGTTCGGCGACCGCGGGGCGCGCATGGTCGACGGCGCCTTCGACGACGTCCGCTCCGCGCTGACCATCTTCGTCAAGGACATGGGCCTGGTCGCGGAGGCGGCGGCGCAGGTCGAGCAGGAGGTGCCGCTCGCCGCCTCCGCACAGCAGCTCTACCAGCGCGGCAGCGCGCTGGGCTGGGACCGCCGGGACGACTCGATCGTGTACGAGGTGCTGCGCGGCGGCACCGACTGACGCGGACCCCGCCCGATCTCAGCGCCGCGTGCGCACCCCGGTGACACCGCCGTCGATCGACAGCAGCACACCCACGGTCGAGCGGTTGCGGGGCGAGGCGAGATAGCAGTGCGCCTCGGCGACCTCCTCGGGGGAGACGAGCCGCCCGTGCGGCTGCCGCGCCTCGAGGGCGGCCCGCTCGGCGACCGGGTCGTCGGCCGCCTCCAGCAGCCGGCCCACCCAGGGGGTGTCCGCGGTGCCGGGCAGCACGGCGTTCACGCGGATCCCCTCGCCCACGAGATCCGCGGCCATCGCGAGGGTCATCGCCTGCACCGCGCCCTTGCTGGCCGAGTACAGCACCCGCTGCGGCAGGCCCACCGCGGAGGCGATCGAGGCGGTGTTCACGATCGCCGCGCTCTCGGAGCGGCGCAGGTGGGGCAGGGCCGCGCTCACCACGCGCGCGACCGAGGTGACGTTCACGTCGAGCACCCGCGCCCACTCCGCGTCGTCGTTCGCGGAGGCATCGCCCTGCGCCCCGATCCCGGCGTTGTTGATCACCACGTCCAGGCCGCCGAGCTGTTCCGCGGCGCTGTCGACCGCCTGCCGCACTTCGGCGGCGTCCGACACGTCGCAGCGCAGGGCGAGGGTGCCCTCGGGAGCGGCCTCGGGGTGCAGGTCGAGCACCGCCACGCGGGCGCCGCGACCCTGCAGGGCCCGGGCGGTCGCCGCCCCGATGCCGGAGGCGCCGCCGGTGACCAGGGCGCGGAGGCCGGAGAACTCCCCGGGGGATGCGGATTCGTGCGGGGCAGGGGCAGCGGACACGGAGGTCTCCTTCGAAGCTCGGGGCAATGGACGCACCCAGTCATCCTAACTCTGCGCGCCCGATGTGCCGCGTCGATGCGCATTCCGTGCGAATTTCGCGCGTCTCGTCGGGTCCGCTTGGCCAAACCCCGCCACAGACATAGGATGATATGGCCGAAGGATGGCGGGGATGGGCACCCGCCGACGGCGTTCTCATGCCCGACGAAGAACGGAGTGTGTCCGTGGAACTGCGACGTCTCGGCCCGGTGGGCCAGGAGAAGCCGGCTGTCGTCTGCGAAGGGGTGACCTATCGGCTCGACCCCGTGACCGCGGAGATCGACGGCGACTTCCTCGCCGCGAGCGGCATCGCCCGCACCCGCGCCGCGCTCGGCGCCGGGGAGCTGGCCGTGTGGGAGGGGGCCGAGCACGAGCGCATCGGCGCCCCGATCGCGCGGCCCACGGCCGTGCTGTGCATCGGGCAGAACTACGCCGCCCACGCGGCGGAATCCGGGGCCGAGCCGCCGGAGGTGCCGATCCTGTTCCACAAGCACCCCAACACCGTCGTCGGCCCCCACGACGACGTCGAGATCCCGCCGGGCGCCCAGAAGGTCGACTGGGAGGTCGAGCTCGGCGTGGTCATCGGCACCGAGGCCGCCTACCTCCGCGACGAGCGGGCCGCCCTCGACGTGATCGCCGGCTACGTGACCAGCCACGACCTCTCCGAGCGGGACTATCAGCTGGTCGACTCCGGCGGGCAGTGGTCCAAGGGCAAGAACGCCCGCGGCTTCAACCCGCTGGGCCCCGCCCTGGTGCCGGCCGACGAGGTGGACCCGCAGGCGCTGCGGCTGTTCTCCGCCGTCAACGGCGAACCCCGCCAGGACTCCACCACCGCGGACATGATCTTCACCGTCGCGCAGATCGTCCATCACCTCTCGCAGTACATGGTGCTCTCGCCCGGGGACCTCATCAACACCGGCACCCCGCAGGGCGTGGCCCTCTCCGGCCGGTTCCCGTACCTCGAGGCGGGGGACGTGGCCGAGATCGGCATCGAGGCGCTCGGCAGCCAGCGCACCACCTTCGTCCCGGCCCCGGCCGGCCAGCAGCGGGAGACCCGATGAGCCTCTTCACCGCGCTCGACGTCCAGGACGTCCGCTTCCCCACCAGCCGCCACCTCGACGGCTCCGACGCGATGAACCCGGATCCGGACTACTCCGCCGCCTACCTCTCGCTGCGCACCGATGCCCCGGACGAGGGCACCGCGCTGGTGTTCACGATCGGCCGCGGCAACGACGTGCAGAGCGCGGCCATCGCCGCCCTCGCCCCGCACCTGGTGGGCCGCGACGTCGAGGAGGTGCTCTCCGATCTCGGCGGGATCTACCGCGAGCTCATCAGCGACTCGCAGCTGCGCTGGCTGGGCCCCGAGAAGGGCGTGATGACCATGGCGATCGGTGCCGTGATCAACGCGCTGTGGGACCTGCGCGCCCGCCGCGAGCAACGCCCCCTGTGGCTCACGCTCGCCTCGCTCACCCCCGAGGAGCTGCTGGACCTCGTGGACCTGCGCTATCTCGAGGACGCCCTGAGCCGCGAGGAGGCGCTGGAGATCCTGCGCCGCGGCGCCGAGGGCAAGCAGCAGCGCATCGCCGCGCTGCGCGAGCGGGGCGTGCCCGCGTACACCACCACCCCCGGCTGGCTCGGCTACAGCGACGAGAAGCTCACCCGCCTGCTCCACGAGGCCCGCGACGAGGGCTTCGAGATGGTCAAGCTCAAGGTCGGCGCGGACCCGGCCGACGACGAACGGCGCATGCGGATCGCCCGCGAGGTGATGGGCCCGGACTACCCGATCGCGATGGACGCGAACCAGCGCTGGGGCAGCGCCGAGGCGATCGAGGCGGTGCGGGCGCTGGCCCCGCACGCTCCGTACTGGATCGAGGAGCCCACCAACCCCGACGACGTGCTCGCCCATGCCGTGATCCGCGAGGGCGTCGCGCCCGTGCGGATCGCCACCGGCGAGCAGGCCGCGAGCCGGGTGCTGTTCAAGCAGCTGCTGCAGGCCGAGGCGATCGACGTGGTCCAGGTCGACGCGACCCGCGTGGCCGGCGTCAACGAGAACCTCGCGATCCTCCTGCTCGCCGCCAAGTTCGGCGTGCCCGTCTGCCCGCACGCCGGGGGCGTGGGGCTCTGCGAGATGGTGCAGCACCTCGCGTTCCTGGACGCGGTGGCGATCGCGGGCGACGACGCCCGGCGACGGATCGAATTCGTCGACCACCTCCACGAGCACTTCGAGGTGCCGGTGCGGATCGAGCACGGCAGCTACATGCCGCCCGAGCAGCCCGGCAACGGCTCCCGCATGCTCGAGGCCTCGATCGCCGATCACCTGTTCCCGGACGGGCCCGTCTGGGCCGCCGAGCCCGCCGCCGCCCCGGTCGCCGCCGCCGTGCGCTGAGAGGATCACCCCATGGAACGCATCGCCCTGCACACCCGCATCGCCGAGGGCCGTGAGGCCGACTACGACCGCGAGCACGCCCGCATCCCCGACGAGCTCGACGCCTCCCTGCGCGCCGCCGGAGTGCAGACGTGGCGGATCTGGCGGGACGGCCGCGACATCTTCCACGTGGTCGAGGTCGAGGACTACCAGGCGATGCGCCGGGCGCTCGCCGAGGATCCGGCGAACCAGCGCTGGCAGGAGCACATCAACCAGTTCCTCGAGGTGGTCGACGACTACGGGGGCGAGGACTCCGGGATCCGCCCGGTGTGGGAGCTGCCCGCGCAGCCGGCCACGGACGGGACGGCATGAGCGCCGGCAGCCCGGCCGGCGCTCCCGGCCCCTCGGCCCGCCCGGTGCCGGAGCTGCCGCGGCTCGGCTTCGGCGCCGCCCAGCTCGGCAACCTCTACCGGCCCACCACCGACGAGGAGGCCGACGGCGCGGTGCACGCCGCCTGGGAGGCCGGCATCCGGTACTTCGACACCGCTCCGCACTACGGCCTCGGCACCAGCGAGCGCCGGCTCGGTCAGCGCCTGGCCGCTCACCCGCGCGAGGAGTACCTGCTCTCCACCAAGGTGGGGCGACTGCTGGAGCCCGGCCCGGGCACCGGCGACGACATGGCCCATGCCTTCGCCGTGCCCGATGACCACGTGCGCCGATGGGACTTCTCCGAGGCAGGGGTGCGGCGCTCGCACGCCGAGTCCCTCGAGCGGCTGGGCCTGGGCTCGGTGGACATCCTGTTCGCCCACGACCCCGAGGAGGGGCCGACGGAGCAGGCCTTCGCCGAGGGCCTACCGGCGCTGGCGAGGATGCGCGAGGAGGGTCTGGTGCGGGCCGTCGGCGTCGGCTCCAAGGACGCCGCCGTGCTCACCCGCGCCGTGCGCACCGGGCTGATCGACCTGGTGATGCTCTCCGGCCGGTACACCCTGCTCGAGCAGGACGGCTCCCGCGAGCTGCTCGAGGAGTGCGTGCGCCACGGCGTCGGGGTGGTCGCCGTCTCCGTGTTCAACTCCGGCCTGCTCGCCCAGCACCGCGTGGCCGATGACGCCACCTACGAGTACGCGCAGGCCCCCGCCGAGGTCATCGCCCACGCCCGCGAGCTCGCCGATCTCGCCGCGCAGCACGGCGTGACCCTCCCGGACCTCGCCGTCCAGTACCCGCTGCGCCACCCCGCGGTGCGCTCCGTGGCGCTGGGCATGCGCACCGCCGCCCAGGTGGAATCCAACGCGGCCCGGATGCAGGCGCGGATCCCCGACGCGGCCTGGGAGGCGGTGGCGCGCCTCGAGTCCGAGCACTCGCCGCCCGGACGGGGCGCTGCCGCTGACACCGCCGACGACCCCACCGCCGTCGTCGACGACCCGACGGCCGCCGGCGCCGACGCCGCGACCCGCGCTGCTTCCGCCGACGCCGCTGCCGGGGAGCGGCGATGACCGGCGCCGACCAGGACCAGATCACCGATGCCCACCTGCACGTGTGGGATCTCGCGGAGAGCCCCTACGCGTGGCTCGCCGGCGCGCCCGCACCGCTGCGCCGCACCGTCGACCCCGAGGAGGTGCGCGCACCGCTGGTCGCGCTCGGCGTGACCCGGGTGATCCTCGTGCAGGCCGACGACACCGCCGCGGACACCGCCCACCTGGGGCGCACCGCCCGCACGCTCGAGGCCGCGGGCGGGATCATGCGCGCCGACGTGGTGGGCTGGCTGCCGCTCGCGGATCCGGAGGCCGTGCGCGCCGCGCTCGCCGACCCCGCCCGCACCGACCGCCTCGTGGGGGTGCGCCATCTCGTGCACGACGAGCCCGATCCCGGCTTCCTCGACCGGCCCGAGGTGGGCCGCTCGCTCGAGCTGCTCGCCGCGGCCGGCCTGCCGCTCGACGTCCCCGACGCGTTCGGCCGCCACATGGAGCAGGTGGTGCGGGTGGCGCAGCGCCACCCCGGCCTCACGGTGGTGCTCGACCACCTGGGCAAGCCGCCGCTCGGCGACGCCGGGACCATGCCCGTGTGGCGCTCGCAGCTCGCGGAGATCGCCGCGTGCCCGAACGTCGTCGCGAAGGTCTCCGGGCTCGCCACCAGCGGGAACGGCGACTTCGCCGAGGCGGCCGATCTCGCCCTGGAGCTGTTCGGCGCCGAACGGCTCATGCTCGGCTCGGACTGGCCGATCGCCCCGCAGCACTTCGACCTGGGCAGCGGCTTCACGCCCCTGCTCGCCCATGTGCGCACGTGGGCCCCGGCCGATGTGCGCGCCGTGACCCGCGAGACGGCGGCGCGCCTCTACCGCCGCCGCGGCGACGCCCCGTCGGCCTGACCCCGCTCCGCTCCTGAGCCCACCCGAGGGGCCGGTGGCGGCGGTGTGGACGCCCGGGCGCGGGCTCCGCGGGCTCACTCGGCGGGCGGGTCGCCCTGGTGCAGCAGCCAGGACTCGACCCCGGCGACGTGGGCGGCCGCGTAGGTGCGGGCGAGATCGGCCCGGCCGGCCCGCAGCGCGTCGAGGATCCGCCGATGCTCGGCGAGGGTGCGCTCCACCGCGGAGTCGTCGGTGAGCCCGCGCCACACCCGGGCCCGGGCGGTGGAGCCGGCGAGGCTGTCCAGCAGCGAGCTGAGGTAGGCGTTGGGGCAGCGGCCGTTGATCAGCCTGTGGAAGGTGATGTCGGCCGCGACCAGCTCCTCGATGCCGGAGCTGGCATCGAGATCAGCCATCGACTGCTCGAGCCGGGCGAAGTCCTCCTCGCCCAGGTGCGGGCAGGCCTGCTCCACGGCGACCGGCTCGAGCAGCCTGCGGATCTCCAGGATCTCGACGTGGCTGGAGTCCTGGTGCAGGTCGAGCACGAAGGCGAGGGATTCCAGCAGCTGCTCGGGCTCGAGCGCGGTGACGTAGGTGCCGTCGCCCTGGCGCACGTCCAGCACCCGGATCACCGAGAGCGCCTTGACCGCCTCGCGCAGCGAGTTGCGGGAGACCCCGATCCGCTCGGCCAGCTCGCTCTCGGTGGGGAGGCGGTCGCCGGGCGCGAGGGTCCCGTCGATCACCATCTGCTTGATCGCGGCGATCGCGCGATCGGTGACCGCGGAGGCCATCAGAGCCCCGTGCTCATCGTCGATCCTCGATCTCGAGGAGATCCATCGCGCTCGCCGTCTCGATCTCCTCGTGCTCGGGCTGCTCCTTCTGCATCCGCTCGAGGTACGGCTGGGCGCGCTGCACCTGCTGCTCCAGGTTCGTCACCGTGGTGAGGAAGTTCTGGTTGGCCTGGGTGCGGAAGGTGTCGATGCCGTCCATCGTGGTGAACAGGTTGTCGAACGCCTTCTGCAGGGTCTCGGGGGAGACCCCCGAGGTGGCGGCCTGCTCCTGGATCTTCAGCGAGTTGTCCGCGAGCATCTGCGAGGTGCGCGAGATGAGGTTGTCGGTGGTGCGGTTGACCGCGTCGATCTGGTCCAGCACGATCTTCTGGTTCTCGAGCGCCTGGGCGGTGATCACCGCGGTGCGCAGCGCGGTGACCGTGGTGGTCCGGGCGCGCTCCACACCCTGCTGGAGCTTGGTGTTGTTGTCCTCGATGAGGCCCATCGACAGATAGGCCTGCACGGTGACGGCGATCTGCGTGGCCACGTCCTGGCGGCGCTGGCGCACCGCGAACAGCACGTCCCGCTCGAGGGCATCGGCCTCGGCGGCCTTCCCCTCGGAGCGCATCTGCTCCGCGCGGCGCACCGTCCGGTCATCGAGCAGGCCCAGCAGGTAGGAGGCCTTCTGCAGGGCGCCGAGGTCCTCCCACAGCGCGCGCCGCTCCACGGAGAGCTCGGCGTTGTCCTTCTGCAGCATCTCCTGGCCGCGGCTGAGCGCGCCGAGCACCTGGTCGAGCTGGTCCTGGTTGGATTCGAAGTTGCGGAAGTAGCGCTTGGCCATGTTGCGGCCGGGCAGCCAGCCCAGCGCCTTGTCCGCGAAGGTCTCGTCCTTGGGGGCGAGGTCCTCCATCGTGGTGCGCAGCTCGGAGAGGGACTTGGCGACCGACTCCTGCGCGTTGCCCTTCTCCTTCGACTCCTTCAGCGACTGCTGCATGAAGCGGGAGGAGGTCTGGCTGGTGCGCTCGAAGGTGCGCCGCGCGACCGCGCCGAGCGCGTTGACCTGCGCGGTGAACTCCTGGGAGTGCGGGTTCAGCTCGGCGACCTGCTCGACCCAGTCGTCGGCCCGCTGCTCGAGCTCCTGCTGCTGATCGGAGGGGAGCTCGGGGAGCATCGAGGCGGCGTCGTCCTCCGGGACCTCCTGGACCGGCTCGGCGGGGGTGATCTCCTCGGCGGGTGTGGGTGGCTGGAGCTTGTCCATCAGGGCCTCCTGGCTGCTCTGGGTGGTTCGCGGTGGTGGATCGGGGGCGGCGGTCAGACGTCGATGATCGGATTCACGTGCTGATCGGCGAAGCGGGTGCGCAGGAACTCGGAGTGCACCTCGAGGGAGCGGGAGACGCCGCCGACGACGTCGCTCTCGATCTGCTCCACCCCCTCGCCCAGCACGCCCAGCTGGCGGTGGACGCTCTCGAGGTTCGTCAGCGCCTCCTGGCGGGCGGTGCCCGCGAAGGTCTGCAGGAACCCGATGGTGTCGCTCGCGGCGTCGACCAGCTCGGGCACGTACCGGGCGGCGATCCCCTCGAGCATCGTCACCTCCGGGGCCGACGGGCGCAGGGTCTGCACCTGCTCGGCGGCGACGAGCGCGTCGATCCGGGTCAGCAGCGATTCGACGTCGTCGAGCACGAGGGCGGCGGACGGGGTGCTGCGCGCACCGGGCCGCAGCCGGGCGACGCGCTCACGGGTGGTGGCGTCGGCCTCGAGGATCCGCTCGAGCACGGCGCGGGTGCCATCCGGGACGGAGGCGTCCAGCACGGGGCGCTCGCCCGGGCCGCGGCGCGGCGCGTTGACCGCGATGCCCACGCCGCCGAGGGTCACCGCGCCGAGGCCGGCGGCCGCGGCGAGGGCCAGCAGCGGCCCGCCCAGCCCGGTGCCGAGCACGACGATCGCCGCGGCCAGCGCCGCGAGGCCGCCCAGCACCACAGGGGCGCCGAAGCGCACGAGCGGTGGACGACGGGGCCGGCCGACGGCGCGCGAGGCGGGGGAGCGGACCGTCCCCTCGAGCGGCTCCTGGACCGGTCCCCACAGGTCACGGCGCTCGGCGGTGGCCTTCCAGGGGAGGTCCTGATCTCCGGGGGAGGGCGCGAAGGGATCGGGGAACCTGCTGTTCCCGCTCGTCGGCTCCTCGGCCGACGGATCACGTTCTGCGCTCACTGCTCCCCGCTGTCCTCCCCGAGACGGTGACGAGGGGCCCGTGCCGGCCGGGAGACCACCCTGCGGTCGACCCCGGCCTGTGCCTGCGCCTCGTCCTGGGCGTGCCGAAAGGCTATCGCGAGGGGCTGGACAGCGCCCGGGGGTTTCCCCCACGACCGCTCACCGCCGCGATGCGACCGCGATGTGACACTGCGTCATCTGGGTGGGGAGGACGGCGCGAGGATGCGATACTCTCAATCGTTCAAGTTTGGACCTCCGAAAGCTCTGGTAATGACGACAAGCGATGCCCTTCCGGTGGAAGCGGCCGTCTCGGTCGAGGAGCGCCCCACACGGCCCCGCGTCTGGCGTGCGTTCCTGCGCCCCGTGCCGCTCGCCGCCGCGATCCTCGTGACCGCGAGCCTGCTCGCCGCCGTCTTCGCCCCGCAGCTCTCCGCGCTCAGCGGCAACGACCCCTTCACGTACCATCCCGAGACGCTGGGCCCCGACACCTCTCCGGAGGGGGCGCTCGGCGGTGTCAGCGCCCAGCACTGGTTCGGCGTGGAGCCCGGCACCGGCCGGGACCTCTTCTCGCTCGTGATCCACGGAGCCCGCGTCTCCCTCCTGGTGGGCATCGCCTCGACCGTGCTCGCCACGCTCGTCGGCGTGGTCCTCGGCGTGGTCGCCGGGGCCGTCGGCGGGGTGGTGGAGAAGCTCGTGGACTTCGCCACCGACATCACCCTGGGCTTCCCCTTCCTCATCTTCGCGATCGCGCTCAGCGCCCTGTTCCCCCTCGAGGCGCCCCGCGCGCTCCTGCTCACCCTGGTCATCGGCATGTTCGGCTGGCCCGGCATCGCCCGGGTGGTCGCGGCCGAGACCCGGGTCATCGTGCGCCAGCCCTATGTGGTCGCCTCGCGCGTGATGGGCGCCCGCTTCCTGCACGTGTTCCGCCACCAGGTGCTGCCCAACGTCGCCTCGACCGTGATCGTCTACTCCTGCATCTCGCTGCCCGGCCGGATCAGCGCGGAGGCCACCCTGTCCTTCCTCGGCGTCGGCGTGCTGCCTCCCACCCCCTCCTGGGGCCGGTCGATCGGCGACGCGATCAGCTGGCTGCTGGTGGACCCTGCCTTCCTGCTGTTCCCCGCCGCCGCGCTGTTCCTGGTCACCTTCTCGTTCAACATCCTCGGCGACACCCTCCGCGACGCCCTCGACCCGCGGGGAGGCCGCTCATGATCCCCGCCCTGCAGCGCGTCGGCCGCAGCCTCGGCGTGCTCCTGGTCGTCGTCGGCCTCACCTTCGCGATCTTCTACCTCGCCCCCATCGACCCCGCCCTGCAGATGTGCGGCAAGCCCTGCTCGCCCGAGGATCTCGAGGCCGCCCGCGGCTTCATGGGCTTCGACCAGCCGTGGTGGAGGCAGCTGGCCACCTTCCTCGGCGCGATCTTCACCGGGCGCACCTTCGGTTCGGCCGATGTGGTCGTCGAGTGCGCGGCCCCGTGCCTGGGCTACTCCTTCCAGCTGCACCAGAGCGTGACCGCCCTGGTCGGCGACCGCTTCCCCATCTCCTTCTCGATCGCGATCGGGGCGGTCGCCTTCCAGGCGCTGTTCGGCATCGCCGCCGGCGCGATCGCCGCCCGGCGCCAGGGCGGGACGCTGGACCGGGTGGTGACCGGGGTGTCCGTCATCGCCGCCTCCGCGCCCGCCTTCGTGGTGGGGCTGCTCGTGGTGGTGGTGTTCGCGCTGCGCCTGGACCTGCTGCCCAGCGGCGGGTACGTGCCCTTCTCCGAGGGGCCGCTGCAATGGGCGCGCCACCTGGTGCTGCCGTGGGCGACGCTCGCCTTCCTCAACGGGGCGATCTACGCCCGCCTGGTGCGCTCCTCCATGATCGAGCAGCTGGGCCTGGACTACGTGCGCACGGCCCGCGCCACCGGCCTCTCCGAGCGCCGCATCGACCGCTATGCGCTGCGCAACCTCGCCCTGCCGCTGACCACCCTCATCGCCCTGGACATCGGCGCGCTGCTGGGAGGCACCGTGATCACCGAGCGGATCTTCGGCCAGCCCGGCCTCGGCGCGCTGCTGCTGGATGCGACCGCGACCGCGGATCTGCCGGTCATCGTCGGCACCACGCTCGTCGGCTCCCTGCTCATCGTCCTCGCCAACCTCGGCGCGGACCTCGCCCGCCCGCTGCTGGACCGCCGCCTCGCCGCCGGCGGGCGCTCCCCGCGCCGGCCGGCGCCCCAGACCACCCCGTCCGACCAGACCTCTCAGGAGACACACCCATGACCTCGGCATCCTTCACCCGGCGCGGCGTCCTCGCCGCCACCCCGATCGTCCTCGCCACCGGGGCGCTCGCCGCCTGCTCGAGCGGCGGCACCAGCACCGGCTCCGGCTCCGACGGCGGCGGGGAGGGCGGGGGCGGCAGCCTCACCATCTTCACCACCGGTGACGAGATGAGCTTCGACCCCGCCACCAGCCAGAACCTCGCCATCACCACGCTGGGCCTGACCGCCCGCCGCCTCACCGCGTGGAAGACCTCCGCCGATGCCCCCACCGAGCTGATCCCCGACCTCGCGACCGACGTCGGCACCCCCTCGGACGACGGCGCGACCTGGACCTTCACCCTTCAGGAGGGGCTGCAGTTCGAGGACGGCACCCCGATCACCGCCGCGACCGTGAAGTACGGCCTCGAGCGCTCCTTCGCCTCCGAGCTCACAGGCGGGCTGACCTACCACAAGGTGCTGCTCGAGGGCGGCCAGGACTACTCCGGCCCATTCTCCGGCGAGCACCTCGACTCGATCGAGACCCCGGACGATCTCACGCTCGTGTTCCACCTCAACCGCCCCTACGGCGACTTCGGCTGGATCGCCTCGACGCCCGCCTTCGCCCCGGTCCCCGAGGACTCCGGCGAGCCCGAGACCTACGCGACCGCACCGGTGGCCAGCGGCCCGTACCGGCTGGACTCCTACGCGCCCGGCAGCCGGGCCCTGCTCGTGCGCAACGAGAACTGGGACGCGGCCACCGACGAGGCCCGCACCGGCGGCCCCGACGAGATCGAGTTCGCGCTCGCGCAGGATGCGAGCGTCGTCGCGCAGTCGATCATCGCCGACCGCGCCGACTCGCAGACCGCGTTCCTGGCGAGCTTCGTGCCCACCGCCCAGCTGGTCCAGGCGCAGAACGACCCGAACGTCGGCGACCGGCTGGTCACCTCGGGGCCGGGCGCGCTCGAGTACCTGGCGCTGAACACGGAGTCGGAGGCGCTGCAGGACGTCGCCGTGCGCCGCGCCATCCAGTACGCCGTGGACAAGCAGGCCTACCTCACCTTTAAGGGCGGGGAGATCTCCGGCGACTACGCCACCACGCTGATCACCCCCGGCATCGTCGGCCGCGAGGAGTACTCCCTGTACTCCGACGAGCCGGCGGGCGACCCCGAGGAGGCCACCCGGCTGCTCGAGGAGGCGGGCGCCGCGGACCTGACCCTGCGCCTGGTCATCACCGACGACCAGACCGGAGCCGCCGAGGCGATCCAGCAGGGCCTGGCCCGCGCCGGGATCACCGTGACGATCCAGCCGCTGGACGACAACGCCTACTCCTCCGAGGTCACCGCCGGGGACGGCAGCGCCTACGACCTGGTGCTCAGCTCCTGGCAGCCGGACGTCCCCTCCCCGAACGCGAACCTCACCCCGCTGTTCGACTCGAGCCAGATCGGCAGCGGCAACTACAACCTCGCCCGCTACGACAACCCCGAAGTGGACGCCGCGATCCTCGAGGCCTCCTCGACGGTCGACCCGGACGAGGCGCACGCGAAGTGGGCCGCCGTCGACCAGCAGATCCTCGAGGAGTCCCCCGTGGTGCCGCTGATCTACTCGAAGAACTCCTTCCTCCACGGCTCCGCCGTGGAGAACTTCGTGATCGGCGAGTTCCCGGCCTACCCGAACTACCTCACGGTCACGCTGAACGCATGAGTGCTTCTCCAGGCGTCGACGAGCTGCTCGCCCTCGACGGCCTGCGCGTGGAGATCGGCGGCCGCGCCGTGGTCACCGGGCTGGATCTCACCGTGCGGGCCGGCCGCATCACCGCCCTGGTGGGCGAATCCGGCTCCGGCAAGTCCATGACGGCGCTGGCCACGATCGGCCTGCAGCCGCGCGTCGCCGCCGTGCACGGCAGCGCGCGGCTGGACGGGGAGGAGCTCGTGGGCCGCTCCGCGCAGCAGATGCGCCGGATCCGGTCCGGGCGGATCGGGATGATCTTCCAGGAGCCGGGGCAGTCGCTGTCCCCGGTCATGAAGGTCTCCGCCGTGTTCCGGGACGTGCTCGCGGTGCGCGAGGACGTGCGCGGCGCGACGGCGGTGCGGCGGCGCACGCGTGAGCTGCTGGAATCCGTCGGCCTGCCCGACCCGGCCCGCACCGCCCGCTCGTACCCGCACGAGCTCTCGGGCGGCGAGCTGCAGCGCGTGGTGATCGCACTGGCCCTGAGCGGGGATCCCGCGCTGCTCATCGCCGACGAGCCGACCACCGCCCTCGACGTCACCGTGCAGCGCGGCATCCTCGACCTGCTGGTGCGGATCGTCCAGGAGCGGGAGATCGGGATCCTGCTGATCACGCACGACATGGGCGTGGTGGGCGAGATCGCGGACGACGTGGTGGTGCTCAAGGACGGCGACGCGGTCGAGCAGGGCGGGTTCCGTCGGATCCTCTCCGCTCCGGAAGAGCCCTACACCCGTGAGCTGCTGGCGGCGGTGCCGCGGCTGTCGGAGAGCCGCGAGAGGACCGGCGGGCGGGGCTCGGGGCGGGACCCTGGGCGGGACTCCGCGGCGGGCGGTGCGCAGCCATCCGCCGCGGCCGACGTGGTGGGACGTTCCGCCGGGACCGGCGCGGAGGCGTCTGCCGGGCCTGGCGCGGAACCACCCGTCGTGCGCGTCGAGGGGCTCTCCGTCGAGTATCGGCGGCGGGGCGGCTCCCATCTCGCTCTGGATGACGTGGGCATGGAGATCCGCCGCGGCGAGATCCACGGCCTGGTCGGCGAATCCGGCTCCGGGAAGTCCACCTGGGGGAAGGCGCTGGCCGGTCTGGTGCCTGTGCAGGCCCGCACGCTCGAGCTCGACGGCGTCGATCCGCGCACGCTGGGGGCCGCGGAGCGTCGGGCCGCGTACGCGCGCGTGGGCCTGGTGTTCCAGGACCCGGCCTCCTCGCTGAACCCCCGCCGCACCGTGGGCTGGAGCATCGGCGAGCCGCTCCAGCTGGCCGGGCGCAGCTCGCGCGCCGAGATCGGCCGACGGGTCGCGGAGGCTCTCGAGGCGGTGCGCCTGCCCGCCTCCTCCGCGAGCCGCCTCCCGCACGAGCTCTCCGGCGGGCAGCGCCAGCGCGTCTCGATCGCCCGCGCCCTGATCCTCGACCCGGCCCTGCTCATCGCCGACGAGCCCACCAGCGCCCTGGACGTCACCATCCAGGCGCACGTGATCGACGTGCTGCGCGAGGCGATCGAGGCGACGCGCTTCGCCTGCGTGTTCATCAGCCACGACCTCGCCGTGGTGGGCTCCCTCGCGGACCGGGTGACGGTGCTGCGCCAGGGGAGGGCCGTCGAGCAGGGCAGCGCTCAGCAGGTGCTGGGCGCGCCCCGGCACGAGTACACGCGCGCGCTGCTGGCGAGCGTCCCCGATCCGGAGCGGCGGCTGCACGAGAGCGACCGGGCGGCGTAGCGCGGGCCCACCCCCGCAAGGGCAGCCAGCGGCATTCGCTGCCCGCAGCCCCGCTCCGGTCGCCTCGCAGCCCCCGCACGCCCCCGCTCCGGTCGCCTCGCAGCGCGCGCACGCCCCACACGCCGCGTGGCTCTCGCCTACGCCCACTTCGCCCCGGGCCCCGCCCCTCATGACGGTTACTCCAGGGTTTTGAGCGCGTCCCTTCCATGGATGGAAGCAGCGTGCACATAACTCGTCGGTAACCTCGAGTGCGGTGCGGTGCGGTGCGGTGCGGTGCGGTGCGGGTGCGGGAGTGGGGTGCCCCGAATCTGTCACGGCAGGACGGCCCCACCCGGGAGTCAGCCCTGCGGGACGGCCTCCCAGGCCCGGCTCGCGGCGGAGCGGACGATCGCCTCGCACACCTCGGCCGCGGCGAGCCCGTCGGCCGCGCTCGGTGCGAGGTGCGTGCCGCGGGTGACGTCGGAGAGGAACGCCGCCGCCTCGATGGTCTTGAGGTCGTTGAAGCTCATCGGGATGCCGGGGCCGGGCTGGAAGCGGGCGTAGTCGCCGTGGCCGGGCGCGGCGAGCACCGTGGTGTAGCCGTGTTCCGTGCCGCCCTCGCCGATCATCACCTCGAACTCGTTCATTCGGGTGAAGGACCAGCGTGCCGAGCCCTCGGTGCCGAACACCTCCAGCGCGTAGTCGCTGCGATGGCCGCGCGCCACCCGCGAGGATTCGAGCGTGGCATGCGCCCCGCCCGACAGCCGGCCCAGCGCCGCGACCCAGTCCTCGTTCAGCACCGGGCCGCGCTCCTCGCCCACCTCGAAGCCGCTGTGGCCCACCCCGAGGCTGGTGGGGATCGGGCGCTCCGGGATGAATACGTCCGAGGTGGCGGTGGCCTCGAGATCCAGGCCTGGATCGCCGCCGTGGCCGACGGCACCTTCGTCGCACCCCGCTCCGCGACCGCCTGGGACGGCTACGTCGCCGCAGCGGTGTGCCAGGCCGCCGAGCACTCCCTCACGGCCGACGGGCCGGTTCCGGTGCAGCTGCTCGAGCGTCCGAGCTGATCCGCCTGCCCGTATCCTCGGGACAGATCCGCGGCGAGGCGGATCTGCCCCGCCGCCATCGCGCAGCACCGCCTTCGCGGGCGGGACGATCTGAAGGAGATCACCGTGGACCCTGACGCCACCCCGGCCGGCAACGGCCCGATCACCCTCGACCTCACGGTGGAGCGTGGCAGCCAGACCCCGCTGTACCTGCAGCTCGCCACCGGCATCGAGGAGGCGATCCGCAGCGGCGTGCTCACCCCCGGCAGCCGGCTCGAGAACGAGCTCGCGCTGTCGAAGCGTCTGCGCCTGTCCCGGCCGACGGTGCGGCAGGGCATCCAGGAGCTCGTGGACAAGGGCATGCTGGTGCGCAAGCGCGGCGTGGGCACCCAGGTGATCCAGGCGCCGGTGAACCGGCAGGTCGCGCTCACCTCCCTGTACGACGACCTGCGCACCGCCGGGAAGGCGCCCCGCACCGAGGTGATCGAGTACCGGATCGGCCGGCCCTCCCCGGAGGCCGTGGACCGGCTGCAGCTCGCCCCGGGGGAGCAGGTGCTGGACCTGATCCGGGTGCGCTACGCCGATGACGAGCCGCTGGCCGTCATGCGCAACACCATCCCCGAGCGGATCGCCCCCACCCGCGAGGCGCTGGCCGCCAACGGGCTGTACGCCTGCCTGCGCGAGGCCGGGATCACCACCGTCCTCGCCCATGAGCGGATTGGCGCCACCGTGGCGGACGAGGAGCATGCCGAGCTGCTCGACGAGACCCTCGGCGCCGCCCTGCTGACCATGGAGCGCAAGTCCTTCGCGAACGACGGCACCGTGGTCGAGTACGGCTACCACGTCTACCGCGCCTCCCGGTACTCCTTCGAGGTCACCCTCGTCGACTCCTGAGCCGGTGGCGGCGCGGGGCCGTCCCGGCGGACGGTTCGTCAGTGCTCGTTCAGCCCGGCGAGCCGTGTCCGTACGGCCCAGGTGTAGTGCGAGGACGTCTCGTGCTCCGGTTCGGGCCCGACGGCGTAGCACAGCCAGAATCGCAGTTCTCGGGCCTGGCGCGTGTGGACCGTGCCCCAGCTCCTGCTGAATTGCCACAGAGCAGCGGTGGAGTCCCGCACCGCCGGTTCCAGGAGCGTGGGGTCGTGGGCGTCCAGGGATGTGCCGAAACCCGTCCCGGCGACGAGATGCCACTGCACGAGATCGAGGAGGCGCAGCTCCAGGATCTGGAACGACTCGCGGCGGCCCGCGAACTCGATGCACAGGTCGGGAGTCAGGCGCTCGCCCAGGGACCGGACCAGCCAGCTGACGCCCGCGTCGCTCGTGAAGTGGCTCGTGTTGTAGTCCGGATCCCTGATGATCTCGAGCGCGTTCGCCTCGAGGTCGTCCAGCGCCTCTGGGCTGAGCGGAGTCGCAGACTGCATCGCCGTGGCGTAGGGCGCGAGCTGAACCGCCGAGAGCTCCCGGCCGGAGCGGCGCGCGTACAGGAGCGCGTGAAGCAGTGCACAGGGGATCCGCCACCCGGTGAGGAGGGCCAACAGGTGTTCTCTGGCCTTTGGGGCGAGGTCGACGCTGTGCGTCAGCACGGAGAAGGCGCGCCGTTCGATGAGCTTCGCGAGGGGTTCTTCGGCCGTGGAGCGCTCGTTGCGGTGGGCCGAGTTCTCTCGGCCTCGGGTCCAGATCTTCTCCAGCGCGCCGGGATCCTCGACCGGCGAACCGCCGATGACGATGCCGCGGAGGAAATCAGTGACGATCTCGTCAAGCACGTACTCCCTCGTGGGGTGGTGTTGGATCTGCTGCGCCGCCTCCACGAGATCTGTGAGGGGGAGCCCGAGGGAGGTCGGCGAATCCTTGCGTTTCCAGGGGTAGTAGGCGGCGCGGGCGAGGTCGCGGAATCCGGTGGCCGTGATCGTGAGAACCTTCGGGGACTCCGCGCCATCGTGCCACGGCCGCCCCTGGTTGAAGGAGCGGTCGGGGAGGGCTGCACTGGGGGTAATCAGGGACTCCGCGAGCGCGGACGCTCCGATGCCGGTAAGCTTCGTATGTGCGTCGTCGATCTGCTGCCCGGAGAGGGCCACGCCGCGGCTGAGGAGTTCCGCGGTGGCTGCGGTGTCACCGTCGAGAAGGTCCTCATCGTCTGTGCGAGCGGTGAGAGCGTCGGTGAACGCGTCGATCAGTGCGCGGTGCGCCCGGCTGAACGCGTCGACGATCTCTCCGGCACGGCGTCTGCGGCGCGTCACCTTCAGGGCCTGTGGCCACGTGCGCCATACGGTGTGCAGGCTGCCGCCCGCGCGAACACCGGGGTTCGCCGGATCTGCTCGGTCGGCGCGCTCGAGCTTGCGAACCGCTCGCGAGAGGTGGCGCTCCGCGATATCGAGCAGCTCGCCCTGGCACACGGTGGCGCGAAGATATCCCGCCCGCTCCGCGATCGGGAGTGCCCGTGCGGCGGTGAGGTGATGCTGGGTCCACTCGTGGAGGACGCGGCGAGGGGGATCCTTCGCCGCGCTGGCGCGCAGCAGGTCGTTCCAGTCCGCCCGGCTCTCCTCCTCGAGGTCCCACCGGATCTGGTGCTGCACGAACGTCGTGTTCGGCATCGAGACGCGGAGGCTCGACGCCAGGTGCATGATCAGGGTGCTGCCGACCAGGGCGAAGGCCGCGCACCACAGCGCGGTGAGGAGATCCTCCGCAGACACCGCCCCCTCGGCGAGGAGGGCGGTCCAGGGGATCGAGGGCCCCGCGGGGACGACCGTGAGCACTAGGGGCACGACGAAGAGCGTGATCACCAGGGCCTGGAAGGCACGCTGACGGGTCAGCGCTGTCCACGGCGAGTTCAGGAACCGGTACGTGGCCAGCACCTGCCCCATGTACGTCGCGCCGTTGTCGCGCGCGTCCTCCTCCGCCCATCTCGCCCGGGAGCCGGCGAACGTGAGAAGCACGAGCAACGCTGCCGCTCCTGCGAGCATGGATGTGGACAGGCCGGCGCCATGGTCCTGCGCCATGACCGAGGCCCACGGGCCCGCCTTCGGGACTCTGAGGATCAGGGCGGTGGCGAGGACGGTCGTGACGCACAGCAGGATCTGGGCGAGCGGCCCGAGAGGAGCGAACCACCCCCGGACCTTTCTGAGGGCAGGCCGGGCATGCAACGGGGCCCAGATGCCGACCAGGAACCACACGATCCGCAGCATCAGTGCGAGAAGCAGCCCGAGCACGATGAGCTTGCCGATCTCGGGAACCGCCCTCGCCAGTCCCCCGACGGCGCTGAAGATCCACTCCATCCCTCGACCCTACGATGCGCCGTGTTCGGCGTCTGCACCGGAGGGTGAGGGCCACCCCGTCGTGGGAGCGACTGGTAGACGATGAAGGGCTATCGCGGGGTCACCGCGAGGCGCCGCCCCCGGTGAATACATCGCCCGCGCCCGGCGCGGGGATCTCCGCGTCGAAGGGGATCATCGGCCGGTCGATGCGGGAGTGGCCCAGGCGCAGCAGGTCCTGGTCCACGCCGCCGGGCGTGAGGGCGAGCAGCCAGTCGGCGGCGGCCTCGTACTGGTCCGGCTCGAGGTAGCCCATCTTCACGGTGACCACGTCGAAGCCGGTCATCGACAGCCCCAGGCGTTCGAACATCTCGTGGCGCGCCCATTGCGAGCGGCGCCCGGTGACCACCACCGTCAGGCCCGTCGGCCGGGCGGAGGCGAGGTCGCCCGACGTGTCGGCGGCGAGCACGCGCAGCGCGGCCGCGCGTCCCGTCGGCCCCGACTCGTCCAGCGCCGCCACCTCGACGGCCAGCGGCACCGGCCCGGGCTCGCGGGTGTCGATCCGCGCTCCCACCTCGACCTCGAGCCGCCCGCCCGCGCCGGCTTCCCAGGCGGCGTCGGTCGTGGCCGGGTCCACCAGGGAGACCATCAGCGCGCTCACCGCGCCGGAGCGGATCTCCTCGCGCGCGGCGAGGCGGGCCAGGGCGTAGGTGGTGTCGTCGGCGCCGCCGGCCCCGGGGTTGTCCCCGGAGTCGGAGATCCAGAAGGGCCGGGCGGTCGAGGCGACTGCCTGGTCGAGGCACTGTTCGAAGGTGCCCGTCGGGGCGACGAACTCGAACTCGTGCCGCTTCTCCCACACGGCGGTGGCGAGCTCGAGGGCCGCGGCCTCGACCGCCTCGGCCGCGTCCCCGAAGGCGACGATCGCGGCCTTGCAGCGCGGCTGGTCCGCCCAGGCGAAACCGATCCAGTACGACACATCGGTGACGCCGTCGCGCTCGGTGAGCTCCGGGATCCGGGCGTACAGCGACTTGGCCGGCTCGATGCGGGTGGAGGTCTTCTCGCCGGGCAGCAGGATCGGCACGTGCACGAGCGCCTTGTGGGGGCGCGGGCCGCCGTCGCGCACCCGGGCCGCCGTCTCGGCCAGGTCCCGCATGCCGCGCTCGCGGGTCTCCCAGGCGTCGATGTGCGGGGCGTGGCGGTAGCAGGTCAGCAGGTCGCAGGCCTCGAACAGGGTGTGCGAGACGTTGCCGTGAAGGTCCATGGCGGTGCCCACCACGGTCTGCGCCCCGATCGCGGAGCGGATCGCGGTGATGAGGTCGCCCTCGGCGTCATCCAGGCCCACCACGCTCATCGCGCCGTGGATGTCGAAGAAGAAGCCGTCCAGCGGGGCGTCCTCGACGGCGGCGCGGAGGCCGGCCACGATCTCCGCCTTCCAGCCCTCGTACGCCTCGCGGTCGAGCTGCCCGCCGGGCAGGGCGCGGGCGTGGAGCACGCCCACGTACTCGGCCGCCGGCACCTCGAAGGGGTAGCGGTCCAGGATCTCGGCGGTGCCGCGACGCACCTCGAAGTCCTTCTCGCCCGAGCGGTAGGGGGTGAAGGTCGAGGACTCGATGGCGATACCGGCGATGCCGATGCGGGGGAGTGGGGTGGTCATGCCGACCTTTCTGAGAAGTGCGGTGCGGTGCCGGGCCGTTTCCTGCGTGTCGTCCGATGAGTGGTGGTGTCTCGCAGGGCGGTGCGTACGATGCACCCCTCGTCGTCAGCGGTTGTGTGCCACGTGCAGAAGTGAAGGCCGTCACGGTACGGTAACTCATAGGATGTTTGGGGAGAGGTGTGGGCGCCCGTCCGCCCCTCCCGGAGAGGGAGCCACCGATGATCAGCTTCGACGACCGCCATGGCCCGGCGGACGCCGCGCCCGCCACCGCCTATCCCGATCTCGCGGTCCCCGAGTGGTACCGCGACGCGAAGCTCGGGATGTTCGTGCACTGGGGCCTGTACTCGGTGCCCGCCTGGGCCGATGTGCTCGATCGCAGCGACGTGACCGCCGAGACCGCCTACGCGCGCCACCAGTACGCCGAGTGGTACGCGAACACCGTGCGCCTGCACGGCCCCACGAAGGCCCGCCACGAGCAGATCTACGGCCTCGGCCACTCCTACGAGGACTTCGCCGACGACTGGCACCCCGCCGAGGACGCGGCGCGCGGGATCGCCGGCCTCGCCGCCCGCGCCGGCGCCCGCTACGTCGTGCCCACCACGAAGCACCATGACGGCTTCTGCCTCTGGGACAGCGCCACCACCCCCTTCACCGCCGCCCGCCGCGGCCCCGGCCGGGACCTGCTCGCCGAGTTCGCCGAGGCCGTTCGCGCGGAGGGCCTGCGCCTGGGGCTGTACTACTCCGGCGCCCACGACTGGCACGTCTCCGACTTCCCGCCGCTGACCTCGAACCACGAGCTGTTCGCGCTGCGCCGCAACGACCCCGCCTTCGCGGATTTCGCCGCCGCCCAGCTGCGCGAGCTGATCGACGGCTTCAGCCCCGACATCCTGTGGAACGACATCGACTGGCCCGACGCGGGCAAGTACGACGGCCCGAGCTCGCTGCAGCAGCTGCTGCGCGACTACCTCGCCGCCGTGCCGCACGGCATGGTCAACGACCGCTGGGGAGTGCCCGCGCACGGCGTGCTCACCCGCGAGTACCAGGACATCACCGAGGTGCAGGACGAGGTGTTCGAATCCACCCGCGGGCTCGGCCTCTCCTTCGGCTACAACGCCGACGAATCCGCCGAGCACGCCCTGGACGGCTCCGCGCTGATCCGGCTGCTGGTCGACGTGGTCTCCAAGAACGGGAACCTGCTCATCAACGTCGGCCCCCGCGCCGACGGATCGATCCCGCCGCTGCAGGCCGCGGCGCTCGAACAGCTCGGGCGGTGGCTCTCCGCGCACGGCACGGCGCTCTACGGCACCCGCCCCTGGTTCCACGAGGCGGTGCGCACTCCGCCGACGGGCGTGCGCTTCACCCTCGGGGAAGGGGCCGATGGTCGGGAGGTGCTGCAGGCGCTGCTGCTCGACCCCGCCGCCGGGCCGGTGACGCTCGATCCGCAGGTCGGCGCCGCGGTGCGCGAGATCGCCGACGTGCCGGGAGAGAGCGCCGGGGCCGACGGGCCCGGGACGTCCAAGAGGGCCGACGGGACGGGCGAGCCCGGCGCACCCCGCGCAGCGCTCGACGGAGACCGCCTCACGCTGCACCCGGGTGCGCCGGATGCCGAGGTGTCGGTGGTGACCCTCCCGCGCCGCGGCTGACCACGCCTCCGGCGTGAGCGCGACGCGACGGCGACCGGGCAGAGACGGGGCCGTGCAGTGTCTGGCGGGGACGGGGCCGTGCGCTGGCTCGCAGAGGCGGGCCGTGCTGTGTCTGGCGGGGGGGCCGTGCGCCGGCCCGGGGCGGGTTATGAGCCCCTGGGAGCCAACTGTGGTTCTGTACGACTCATAACCCGCCAGTAACCCGCGGCGGGACGGCGTCGGAATGGTCGTGATGCTGCGCCGCCGCGCAGGGCTGAGGGTGCCGCAGGGCTGAGGGCACCGGGCCGGCGTCAGCCCAGCAGCAGCCGCAGCCCGGTGGCCAGCGACAGCAGCGCGCCGAGGAAGCCCAGCACGATCACCAGGCGCTGGATGCCGTGTTCCCGCAGCCGCTTCTGCAGCAGCTCGCCGAGCCACACCGAGATGACGACCGAGGCGATCATCGCCAGCCACACCCATCCCGGCAGGTCCGGCAGCTGGCCGTCGTCCCACGCCCACTTCGAGCCGAAGGACACCGCGGAGACGAGGATCCACAGCGGCTGCAGCGTCGCGACCATCGGCAGCGCCGGCCAGCGCGAGAGCACCGCGTAGACCGTGGCCGCCGGTCCGCCGACGCCGCCGAGCACCGTGCCCAGCCCGATGCCCACGCCGGTGACCACCTGCGGGGAGCGCCCGTCCACGGTGGTGTCCACGCGGGCCAGCAGCACCGAGATCACCAGGCTCAGCAGCACCAGCGACGCGACCACCAGGTACAGCGGGGCGGGCGGCGAGACCGAGGAGAGCCAGGCCGCGCCCGGCATCACCGCGATCGCGGGCAGTCCCAGCCACAGCACCTTGTCCCATTCGATCTGCGACCAGATCCGCGGCAGCATCACGATCGGCACCAGGCCGCCGAGGAAGTTCGCGAGCATGATCCCCTCGTGCGCGCCGATGAGCACCACGGCATAGGGCGCGAACACGATCCCGAGCCCCATCCCGGCCACCCGCTGGATGACCGCGCAGGTCAGCACCAGGCCGATGAGGGTCAGAGCCAGGCTCAGGGTCACAGGTCACGCTCGTCTCGTGGGGAAGGGATGGGGCCCGCGGCGCCACCGCAGAGGTCGTCGTGGGGAAGCCTGTCACGATCTCCGCCGGCGCCGCCCGGGCCGACCAGCTGGACGAGGACTGTCGGTGGGCGACGCCACCTCATAGGCTGGTGGGCAAACGCATACCCGATGCACCGCAGTTCGTTGTGCACGCGCGCACCGCGTGCCGAGGAGGCTTCTCATGACTGTTCCCTCTGTCCCCTTCCACGACGGCGCCGCCGTCCCGCAGCTCGGCTACGGCGTGTGGCAGGTCGAGGACGATGTCGCCGCCGACGTCGTCGCCCAGGCGATCCTGGCCGGCTACCGGCACATCGACACCGCCGCCGGCTATCAGAACGAGGGCGGGGTGGGTCGCGCCGTGAAGAACGCCGGCATCCCCCGCGAGGACCTGTTCATCACCACCAAGCTCGCCAACGGCGACCAGGGCTTCGACTCCGCGAAGGAGGCGCTGGAGACCTCGCTCGCGAAGCTCGACATGGACTACGTGGATCTCTACCTCATCCACTGGGCGAGCCCGCAGCGCGGGAAGTACCTCGAGTCCTGGAAGGCGCTCATCGAGCTGCAGAAGGAGGGGAAGGCGAAGTCCATCGGCGTCTCCAACTTCCCGCGCGAGCAGCTCGAGGAGATCATCGCCGAGACCGGCGTGGTGCCGGTGATGCACCAGATCGAGCTGCACCCCGACTTCCAGCAGCGCGCGCTGCGGGAGTACCACGCCGAGCAGGGCATCCTCACCGAGGCCTGGTCCCCGCTGGGCCAGGGCGGCGACATCCTGCAGAACCCGGTGATCACGGAGATCGCCGAGGCGCACGGCGTGGACGCGGGCCAGGTGATCATCGCCTGGCACCTGGCGATCGGCAACGTGGTGATCCCCAAGACGGTCACCCCCGCCCGGATCGTCTCGAACGTCGCCGCCGCCGATCTCGAGCTCACCGCCCAGGAGGTCGAGAAGATCAACGCCCTGGACCGCCCCGACGGCCGCATCGGCGCGGACCCCGCGAACCCCGGGTTCTGAGCCCGCAGCCGGCGCGCGAGCAGACCGTCCCGCACCGCTCGGCGGGGGCGCGGGTCAGCCCGTCTCGCACGGCGCGGGCCGGTCCGTCTGGCACGGTGCGGGCTGGTCCCGTCCCGAACAGCGCGGCTCAGCCCTCCGCGAGCAGGGCGGCGATCTGCGGATGGCCGGCGATGTACCCCTCGAGCAGCTCCTGCCCGAGCGCGGGGGAGCTGACCAGGGGATGCGTCGCGAAGCCCTGCCAGGCCGCCTCCCGCGAACCGGTCATGGCAGCCTCGAGGATCTTCCGCTCGGCGGCCCGCAGGGAGGCCATCATCCCCAGCCGGCCCAGCTCCACCGGGGCCACCGGCTGCGGATGCACGCCGTCCCCGTCCACGAGGCACAGCACCTCGATCACCGCATCCGCCGGCAGGTCGGGGACGATCCGCTCGGACGGCGCGCCCGTGCCGCCGGCGGGGCTGTTGCCCACGTCGAGGATCATCCGCTCGGAGCGTCCGGTGGCCAGCGCGGTCATGAGCCGCAGCGCCACCTCCTGGTAGCCGCCACCGGCGATGTCCTCCTCCCGCCGCTCCTCGTCCCGGGACTCGGCCATGTAGGTCGCCTCCCGCTCGTGCAGCGTCTCGCGCCACAGCTGCAGCGGCGAGGCGCAGCAGGATCCCGGGCCCGCGCCCGCGTCCCTGCCCGCATCGGCGTCGGCCCCGGTGCCGGCGGCCTCGGCGGCGGCGAGGTAGAAGTCGCCCTGCTGCTTCGCGAGGAACTCCCCGCGCGTGGTCGCGGCGCCGGTGATCCGTGCGATCGCGTCGGCGGTGCGCAGGTAGTAGAAGAGGTACTCGTTGGGCAGCGCGCCGTCGGCCCGCACCCAGTCCTTACCGATCAGCCGCGCCTCCTCGATCTCCTCGAGGGCGGCGTCGTCGGCCAGCAGGCCGGGCAGGCGCTCGGCGCCGTCGATCGTCACCGACCGCAGCCATCCCAGATGGTTCAGGCCCACGTAGTCGAAGCTCGCTCCGCCCTCCCCGGCCACCAGATCCGTGCCCAGCAGGCGGCCCACGCGGCGCACCAGCCCGATCGGGGTGTCGCAGATGCCCACCGCGCGGTCGCCGAGCACGGTGCGCATCGCTTCGGTGACGATCCCGGCGGGGTTGGTGAAGTTGATGACCCATGCGCCCGGCGCGACCTCGGCGACCATCCGCGCGATCTCGAGCGCGACCGGGATCGTGCGCAGCGCGTAGGCGAGGCCGCCCGGCCCGATCGTCTCCTGGCCCAGCAGGCCCAGCCCCAGCGCGACCCGCTCGTCGACCGTGCGGGCCTCGGCGCCGCCCACCCGCACCGCGGAGAACACGAAGTCCGCCCCGGTGACGGCCTCGCGCAGATCGGCGGTGGCGGTCAGCCGCGGCAGCGTCGCCCCGTGGCCCTCGGCGCGCAGCCGCTCGGCGAGCCCCTCGATCACCGCGGTGATGGTGCGCAGGCGGGCGGGGTCGACGTCGTGCAGCGCGACCTCGTCGACGGTGAGGCCGGTGGCGGCGGTGGCGACCGCCTCGTACACGAGCGGGACGCGGAACCCGCCGCCGCCCAGGATGGTGAGCTTCATGGCGCCGTCACGGTAGCACCGCCCAGGTGAGATCATGGGGGATCGGCCGGCGGCGGTCGCCGGAAGCGATCTCGCCCGCGCGGGTGCGGGCGGCGCCGCCCACCTCAGGAGGACATGATGCGACGACGGAATTTCCTCGGCACCACTGCTGCGCTGGGCGGCCTCGGCCTCCTGGCCGCCTGCGCCCCCGGCTCGGAGGATGCCGGCGAGGCGCCCGCCCCCGCCGCCGACGAGGTCGACACCGACATCGACGCCCTCGGCGACATCACCCTCACGGTGTGGGACCAGGAGGTGCGCGGCGCGCAGAACGACGCGATCGAGGCGCTGATCGACGCCTTCCAGAGCGAGCACCCGAACATCACCATCGACCGCAGCTCGCAGTCCTTCGACGACCTCCAGCAGCAGACCGGCCTGGCGCTGTCCGGCAACGACGTGCCGGACGTGCTGCAGGTCAACAACGCCCGCGGCGACATGGGCGCCTTCGTGGCCGACGGCCTGCTCACCGACCTCAGCGGCTACGCCGAGGCATACGGATGGAACGACCGCTTCGCCCCCAGCGTGCTGAGCAAGATGAGCTACTCGAGCGACGGCGTCACCTTCGGCGAGGGCTCGCTCTACGGCCTGGCCCAGACGGGCGAGGTGTGCGGCATCTACTACTCGGCATCGAAGCTCGACGCGCTCGGCCTCGAGGCGCCGACCAGCTGGGACGAGCTGTTCTCGCTCGTCGAGGCCGCGGCCGAGGGCGGGGAGCAGCCGATCATGCTGGGCAACCTCGACCAGTGGCCGGCGCTGCACGTGTTCGGGCCGCTGCAGGCCCACTTCGTGGACGCCGAGACCATCGTGACCCTCGGCATGGGCAACGCCGGCGCGGACTGGACCAGCGAGGAGAACATCGCCGCGCTCACCCAGCTGGCCGAGTGGGGCAGCAGCGGCGCGCTCGGCGACTCCCCGAACGGCCTCGCCTACGACGACGCCTGGCCGATGTTCGCCGACGGCACCGGCGTGCTGCTCATCGGCGGCTCCTGGCTGGGCCCGGACATGGAGGCCGTGATGGGCGAGGACCTGCGGTTCATGGCCCCGCCCGCGGGGGCCGACGGGACGGTCGCGACCACCGGCGGCACCGGCATCCCCTTCTCCCTCCCCGCCGCTGCGGAGAACCCCGCCGCGGCCGCCGCCTTCATCGACTTCATCACCAGCGACGACGCGATGGCGATGATCGCCGAGAACGGCGGCATGCCGGTGAACCGCACCGCCGAGCTCGCCCCGGACTCCGGCGTGAACAAGGACATCTACGAGGCCTTCGACGCCGTCTCCACCGAGGGCACCCTGCTGCCCTACCTCGACTACGCCACCCCCTCCTTCGCCGACACCGCGGGCGCGACCCTGCAGGAGGTCATCGGCGGGCAGTCCGATCCGTCCGCCGCCGCCGAGGCCCTGCAGGAGGACTACGGCGCATTCACCGAGGAGTCCTGACCTCGATGACGTTCGGACGGGACAGCGGTGGCGGCGCCCAGCCGGGCCCGGCGAGCACCCCGCGCCGCCGCGGGGGCCGCGGGCATCCCCACCGGCCCTCGGCGGTGGCCCGCTCGGCGGCCACGCCGTACCTGTTCATCCTGCCCGCGCTCCTGGTCTACGGCGCGTTCGCGCTGTACCCGCTGGGGCGGGCGGCGCAGTTCTCCCTGTTCGAGTGGAAGGGGTTCGGCTCCTCCACCTTCGTGGGCCTGCGCAACTACCTCGACCTGGCCGGCGACGCCGATTTCCGGGCCGCGATCGGCAACGCCCTGGTGCTGATCGTCTTCTACGCGGTGATCCCGCTGGTGGTGGGGCTGGTGCTCGCGGCGATCCTGCGGCGCGGGCAGGTGCGCGGGCTGGGCTTCTTCCGCACCGTGATCTTCCTGCCGCAGGTGATCGCCCTGGTGGTGGTCGCGGTGGCGTGGCGGCAGATCTATGCGCCCAGCGGCCTGCTGAACGAGGCGCTGCGCACCCTCGGCCTCGGCGCCCTCACCCGCGGCTGGCTCGGCGACCCGTCCACGGCGCTCGCGGCGGTGGGCTTCATCGGCACGTGGGTGCAGATGGGGCTGGTGATGCTGCTGCTCCTGTCCGGCATGAGCCGCATCCCCGGCGAGCTGTACGAGGCGGCGCGGCTGGACGGTGCCGGTGCGGTGCGGGAGTTCTTCGCGATCACGCTGCCCTCGGTGCGCGGCGAGATCACCGTCTCCCTGGTGCTGACCATCATCGCCGCGCTGAAGACCTTCGACCTGGTCTACATGACCACCTCCGGCGGGCCCGGCAACACCACCACCGTGCCCAGCTTCGAGGTGTACTTCCGGGCGTTCGAGCTGCGCGCCGTCGGCTCCGCCTCCGCGGTCGCGATCGTGCTCACGGCGCTGATCTTCGTGATCAACGTGGGCGTGACCCGGATCGGGGAGCGGCAGTCATGAGGGTCTCCCGCGCCGAGACGACGATGAACTACGTGCTCCTGCTGGGCTTCGCCGCCTTCGCGCTCGCCCCGGTGCTCACGATCCTGGCCGCCTCCGTCTCCGCACCGCTGGGGCAGAGCGGCGGGCTGCACCTGGAGAACTTCGCCCGCGCCTGGACGGTCGGCGGCTTCGGCCGGACGCTCGGCAACTCGCTCGTGGTCGCCGCGATCGTGGTCTCGCTCGCCACGACGCTCGCGATCCTCGCCGGCTATGCCTTCGGCACCATGCGCTTCCGGGGCTCGACGGCGCTGTTCTACCTGTTCCTGCTGGGGCTGATGATCCCGGCCGAGGCGACGATCATCCCGCTGTTCTTCGACCTGCGCACGCTGGGCCTGACCGACACCTATCTCGCGATCGCGATGCCGCAGGTGGCGCAGTCGATCGCCTTCGGCACGTTCTGGCTGCGGGCGCAGTTCCGCGCCACGCCCACGAGCCTCCTCGAGGCCGCCGCGCTCGACGGCGCGGGCCCGCTGCAGGCGCTGCTGCGGATCCTCGTGCCCGCCTCCCGCCCCGCGATCGTCACCATGGTGGTGCTGGTGTTCATGTGGACCTGGAACGAGTTCCTCATCGCGCTGATCATGGCGCCGGGCGGGAGGCTGCGCACCGCCCCGCTGGGGCTGGCGAACTTCCAGGGCCAGTACACCTCCGAGACCGCGCTGCTGGCCGCGGGCGCCGTGATCGTCGCGCTGCCCACCGTGATCCTGTTCCTGTTCCTTCAACGCCACTTCATCCGCGGAATGCTCGAAGGAGTCGCCAAGTGATGACCGACCGGCCCACCGACCCCACCCAGCCCGACGAC
>DHCMJ07802__coassemble_56_pt1 | contig 55546 bp, 43 predicted proteins | sample DHCMJ07802__metabat2_high_PE_028 | metagenome-assembled genome bin DHCMJ07802
GCCTTGGCGATGCGCGAGGCCGCGACCATCTCCTTGGCCTTGAAGATCTTCTTCATCCCCTGGGCGGAACGGATCCTCTGTTTGTATACCCTCTGCTGGGCTCCCATGTCTCTCCTCGTGCGGGGTGGATGCGCCGGCGGGAGCCGCCGCCCCGTGGGGCGGCGGCATCTCGCATCAGCCGCGGACGATCTGCTCCTGCTCGATCTGATCGGCGGAGAGGCGCCCGGACTCGTCGTTCCGCGCCGCGTCCTGACCCTTGCCGGCGAGGAAGTCCTGCTTGACCTGATCGAGGATGCCCGAGAGCTCCTCCTCGGTCGAGGACTCGAACTTGCCGGAGGTGCGGATGGCCTCGAGCACGCCGCCGTTGTGGCGCAGGTGCTCGAGCAGCTGGGACTCGAAGTCGCGGACGTCCTCGACCTCGATGTCGTCGAACTTGCCCTTGGTGCCGGCCCAGACCGAGACGACCTGCTCCTCCATCGGGAAGGGCGAGTACTGGGACTGCTTGAGCAGCTCCATCAGGCGGGCGCCGCGGCTGAGCTGCTGCTTCGAGGCGGCGTCCAGGTCCGAGGCGAACATCGCGAAGGCCTCGAGGTCGCGGTACTGCGCCAGGTCGATCTTCAGCGTGCCCGAGACGGCCTTCATCGCCTTCGTCTGCGCGGAGCCGCCGACGCGGGAGACCGAGATGCCGACGTCGACCGCCGGGCGCTGGTTCGCGTTGAACAGGTCCGACTGCAGGAAGCACTGGCCGTCGGTGATCGAGATGACGTTGGTGGGGATGTACGCCGAGACGTCGTTCGCCTTGGTCTCGATGATCGGCAGGCCGGTCATCGAGCCGCCGCCCATCTCGTCGCTCAGCTTCGCGCAGCGCTCGAGCAGGCGGGAGTGCAGGTAGAACACGTCGCCCGGGTAGGCCTCGCGGCCCGGCGGACGGCGCAGCAGCAGCGACACGGCGCGGTAGGCCTCGGCCTGCTTCGACAGGTCGTCGAAGATGATCAGGACGTGCTTGCCCTCGTACATCCAGTGCTGGCCGATGGCCGAGCCGGTGTAGGGGGCGATGTACTTGAAGCCGGCCGGGTCGGAGGCGGGGGCGGCGACGATGGTGGTGTACTCCATCGCGCCGGCCTCCTCGAGGGTCGCGCGCACGGAGGCGATGGTCGAGCCCTTCTGGCCGACGGCGACGTAGATGCAGCGGACCTGCTTCTCCGGGTCGCCGGATTCCCAGTTGGCCTTCTGGTTCAGGATCGTGTCGATGCCGATCGCGGTCTTGCCGGTCTGGCGGTCGCCGATGATCAGCTGGCGCTGGCCGCGGCCGATCGGGGTCATCGCGTCGATCGCCTTGAGGCCGGTCTGCATCGGCTCCTTGACGGCCTTGCGCTGCATCACGCCGGGCGCCTGCAGCTCGAGGGCGCGGCGGCCGACGGTCTCGATCTCGCCGAGGCCGTCGATCGGGGCGCCGACCGGGTCGACGACGCGGCCGAGGTAGCCGTCACCGACGGGGACGGAGAGCACCTGGCCGGTGCGGCGGACCTGCTGGCCCTCCTCGATGCCGGAGAACTCGCCGAGGACGACGACGCCGATCTCGCGCAGCTCGAGGTTGAGGGCGAGACCGAGGGTGCCGTCCTCGAAGCGGACCAGCTCGTTGGCCATGACGTTCGGCAGACCCTCGACGCGCGCGATGCCATCGGCGGCCTCGCTGACGCGGCCGATCTCCTCGCGCTCGGTGGCGCCTGCCTGGTAGGTGGACACCGCGGTGTCCAGGGCGTTCCGGATCTCCTCCGGACTGATCGTGAGCTCCGCCATCTGCTGCTTCGCTTCCTCTCGGTCTCCCCGTGGAGGGGATGGTCTGAACAATGCTGGGGACGCCGGGGCGTCGGGTCTGAGTCAGGCCACCATCTGCGACCGGGCTCGGGAGAGCCGGGCCAGCACGGTGGCGTCGTAGAGGTCGTCGCCGACCTGGATCCGAAGACCGCCCACGACATCGGGATCGACCTGGAGGTTCATCTGGACCTCTCGGCCGTAGATCGCCGCGAGGACCGCACCCAGCCGGGCCTGCTGGGCCTCGTTCAGCGGCACAGCGCTGGAGACCGCCGCGAAGGCACGCCGACGACGATCCGAGGCGAAGCGGGCGAACTCCTCGACGCGACGGGCCGGCTTGGTCTCGCTCCGTCGCCCGACGGCGCGCGCCGCGAGCGCGGCGGAGAGCCGGTGGGTGCGACCGTCCAGCAGTGCGTGCAGGATGGTCGCGCGCTGCGAGGGGTTCTCCCGCAGGCCGTCGAGCGTGGCGGTGAGGTCACCGCTGTCGTCGATCAGGCGGGAGATCTCGAAGAGATCTCCCTCGACCTGCTCGAGGACGCCCTCGGACTGCGCCTGCTCCAGGAGGGTGGAGACTCCCAGCAGCTCGAGGGCATCGAGGATGTCCTCCTGCTCGGACCAGCGGCGCCGCACCACCTCGAGGCAGGCCTCGAGGGTGCGCGGGGAGACGCGGTCGCCGAACAGCGAGCGCACGGTGGCCTCCTTGACCTCGGCCGGGCGGCCGGGGTCGGAGAGGGTGCGCACGAGCTGGTTGCTGGAATCGATGGCGTCGGCCACCGAGAACAGCTCCTGGGCGGCGGCCTCGAGCCCGTCGCGGTTGCCCGCGAGGGCGCTCTCGGTCTGCCGGAGCACCTCGGCGAAGGAGGTGGAGGAGGTTCCTCGCATCACGGTTCCTTATCGGGTGGTGGTCTGGCTCGACTCGAGGTCGTCCAGGAACCGGTCGATCACACGGCGGGAGCGCTCGTCATCGGAGAGGGACTCCCCGACGATCTTGGAGGCGAGATCGCTCGCGAGCGTCCCGACCTCCCCGCGCAGCTCCGTGGAGGCGGCGATCCGCTCGGCGCTGAGCTGCTGACGCCCGGCGGCGAGCACGCGCTCGCTCTCGGCGTCCGCTCGGGCACGGGCCTCGTCGACGATCTTCTGACCGTCGGCGCGGGCCTTCTCGCGGATGGAGGCGGCCTCCTGGCGGGCGGCCGCGAGCTCCTGCTCCTGATCGGACTTGAGCTGGTCGACCTGCTCCTGGACCTTCTCCGCGTTGCGGATACCGCCCTCGATCTTCTCAGCGCGCTCGTCCAGCACGGCGTTCATGCGCGGGAGCACGAACTTCATGAAGACGCCCGCGAAGATCACGAGGAAGATCAGGGACCACCAGATCTCCTGCGGGAGCGGGATGAGAAGACGCCAGCCTGGCACTTCTGCTTCGGACAGGATCATGGATTCAGCCTCAGAAGATCAGGCCGGTGACGATGCCCAGCAGAGCGAGGATCTCGGTGAAGGCGATACCGATCAGCATGGTGGTCTGCAGCTGCGAGCGGAGCTCGGGCTGGCGGGCCTGTGCCTCGGCGGTCTTGCCGACGAGGATGCCGATGCCGAGGCCGGGGCCGATCGCGGCGAGGCCGTAGCCGATGGTCGCGATGTTGCCGCTCACCTCAGCGAGGATCGTGGACTCCATGGGTGTTTCCTTTCGTTGTGCCGCGCAGGGCGACGATCAGGTCTTGCGGGGCGGGCAGGGGAACCGCTCGACGGTGGCCCGGGGGCCTCCCGCCGTGGCGGGGGTCAGTGCTCGTCGGCCGTCGCGAGCTGGATGTACACGGCCGTCAGCATCGTGAAGATGAAGGCCTGCAGCGCGGCGACGAAGATCTCGAATCCGTAGATGCCGATCGCCATGGCACCGGCGAAGGGGCTGATCGCGATCAGCCACTCGCCAGAGAACAGCAGCGCGTGGGTCATGCCGATGAACACCACGATCATCATGTGGCCGGAGACCATGTTCGCGAGCAGTCGGATCGTCAGCGAGGCCCAGCGGATCAGCACGACCTGCAGCAGCTCGATCGGCACGAGCAGGAAGTAGATCGGCCACGGGATGCCGGGCGGCATGGTCTCGGACTTGATGTAGCCGAGGAAGCCGTGCTTGCGGATGCCGGCGCCCACATAGGTGACGAAGGTCCACAGGGCCAGCAGCAGGGGCAGGCCCACCACGGAGGTGCCGGCGAGGTTCAGGCCCGGGATCACGCCTCCGAGGTTCATCGCGAAGATGAAGAAGAACATCGTGATCAGCATCGGGGCGAAGCGCCTGCCTTCGCGCAGGCCGATCGTGTTGCCGATGATCTGCGTGTTCACGAAGTCGATGAGGATCTCGACGACGCTCTGCAGGCGGCCGGGCACGAGCTTGGCGCGCGAGGCGACGATGCACATGAACACCAGCACCGCCACGAGGATGACGAGGCGCACCAGCTGGACGCGGTTGAACTCGAACGGCGTGCCGCCGAAGAGGATCGCGTCCGGGAAGAACTCCCCCAACGTGGGGATGTGGAAGAAGGAGTCGTCCTCTGCGTACAGTGCCGGACTGAGGTCTGCGGTGTTCAGCTCGATCTCCCAGGTTCGTGCGACCGTCGGAGACGGCCTGGATGGTCATGCCAGATCGAGACCACTCGCAGTGCGGCCACCGTACGTACGGCGTTGGACGACGCCGGGGCGTTCCTGGGTGGTCGATCAGCCCTCGCTGAGTCACGGTTCTGGGCCGTGATCAGGTGTCGAGCGCCTTGGGAAGCATAACAGAGACTCATGCTCCGTCAGCGGGCTCGCGGCCGTTCTCGTCGACTGTGGGACGCTCCACATTCAGCGGCTGGCGGGCGCGGACCAGCAGCACCCCTTCGACCAGCACTGCGGAGAGGGCACCGACCAGCAGCGCCAGTCCGATCCAGCGCGAGGAGATGCTCTGCAGATCGCGCACGGCGATGACGACGAGGATCACCACGAACATCTTCACCGCCCAGCTGCCGAGCACCGTCGCGGCCATCGAGACCGGGGTGAGGCGGGTGCCGAGGAAGGTGATCGCGACCGTGGGCAGCACCATCACGAGAGTCAGGGCGGTGCCGACGAGCGCGCCGAGCAGCGCCGCCTGGTCGCCGCGGGTCGCGGCGATCGCGATGATCACGGCGTCGAGCACGATGCCGGCGGCGAGGGCGAGCAGCGTGGCGCGCTGCATCGCCCGGTCGCCGGCGGCGCGGCGGGGACGGCGCGGGGCGTCAGGGGCCTGAGGCTGTGGGGACATCGGAATCCTTCCGGTGACGGCCGGGGCGCCATCTGAGGGGGTCGAAGGTGAGCAGCATGGCGAACACCAGGCCGAGCACCCAGAAGATGCCCACCGTGCGCATGGGCAGCACGAGCGGGAGCAGCAGCCCCACGGAGATGACCACGGTCCAGGTGTACATGATCAGCACGGCGGTGCGCTTGCTGTGGCCGAGGCTGAGGAGTCGGTGGTGGAGATGCGCCTTGTCGGCGTGGAAGGGCGACTTGCCCGAGCCGATGCGGCGCAGCACGGCGAGCCCGAAGTCGAGGAACGGGACGACCATCACACCGATGGGCAGCAGGATGGGCAGGAACTGGCCGAAGAAGTCCGCGCCGGAGAGGCGGGCGGGGTCCACCTGGCCGGTCACGGCGATGGTGCTCGCGGCCAGCAGCAGCCCCAGCAGCATCGAGCCGGAATCGCCCATGAAGATGCGGGCGCGGGTGAGGTTGTGGGGCAGGAAGCCCAGACACACTCCGATCAGCACCGCGGTCAGCAGCGCGGCGAGGGAGGAGTAGTCGTCCGCCGAGGAGTCGCGGGTGAGGAGGTAGGCGTAGAGGAAGAAGGCCGAGCCGCCGATCGCCATCACCCCGGCGGCGAGGCCGTCGAGGCCGTCCACGAAGTTCACCGCGTTCATGCTCACCACCACCACGAGCACGGTGAGGATCAGCGCGGTGCGCCCGGACAGCACGGTCACCCCGTTGATGGGCAGCGTCACCAGGCTCACGCCCTGCCAGGCGAGCAGGACCGCCGCGAGCACCTGGCCGGCGAGCTTGGTGATCCAGTCGAGGTCCCATTTGTCGTCGGCGGCGCCGAGCAGGCACACCAGCGCGGCGGCTGCGAGGATCGCCCAGGGCTGGCGCGTGTCGCGGAAGAGGCCCTCGAGGAAGGGGACGTTGCTCGCCACGAGCATCGCGCAGAGCACCCCGACCAGCATGGCGAGGCCGCCCAGGCGCGGGGTCACCGCGTCGTGCACGTCGCGGTCCCGCACCGCCGTCATCGCCCCGGCGCGTCGGGCCAGCAGCCGCACGCCGGGGGTCACCAGGAAGGTGACCGCCGCGGCGAGCAGCAGCAGGAAGAGATAGATCCTCACCCGGGCGTGCTCTCCGAGCCGTCATCCTCCGCCGCGGGCGTGCCGGTCGGCGCCGCCTCCTGTGCGCCCGGCGCGCTGAGGGGGGTCTCCGCGGGAGCCTCCGCCGCGGCGGTGGGCTCGGGCTCGGAGGGCAGGTCCAGCACGGAGGTGCTCGGCTCCTCCGCCGCGGGTGCTGCGGCGGTGGCGTCGGCGCCGTGGGCGGTGCTGTCGGCCGAGCCCTCATCGGTCGCCTCGGTCTCGGCCGCCTCCTGCACGGAGACCTCGCCCGCGGTGGCCGCCGCGCCCTCGCCGGTCCCGGTGCCGTCGGCGGACTCGGTGCCGTCGACGGTCTCGGAGCCGTCTGCGGCCCCGGAGTCCGGACCCGCCGCGGAGGTCTCCTCGGCCTCGGGCTCGGGCTCGGGAGCGGTGAAGATGTCCCCCACCACGGCGATGATCTGCTCCTTGGTGATGGCACCCTCCCGCACGATCTCCGGCGGGGTGACGGTGGCGTCGAGGATGGTGGAGCTCTCGCCGAGGCGGGCCGGGCCGCCGTCGAGGTAGATCTCCACGGAATCGCCGAGCTGGGTGGCGGCGTCCAGCACGCTCTGCGCGGCGGGCCGGCCGTGACGGTTCGCGCTGGAGACCGCGAGCGGGCCGGTGCGGCGCAGCAGCTCCAGGGCGACCTCGTCCTCGGGCATGCGCAGGGCGACGCTGCCGCGGGTCTCCCCCAGGTCCCAGGTGAGGGACGGCTGGGCGGTGAGGATCACGGTGAGCGCGCCCGGCCAGAGCTCCTCGGTGAGGTCCTCGATGTAGTCGGGCACGTCGGTGGCCAGGGCCAGCAGCACGGCGTGGTCGCCGATCAGCACCGGCGGCGGGGTGTCGCGGCCGCGGCCCTTCGCCTCGAGCAGCGCCTGCACCGCTTCCGGGGTGAAGGCGTCGGCGCCGATGCCGTAGACGGTGTCCGTCGGCAGGACGATCAGATCGCCGCTGCGCACGGCGTCGACGGCGGCGGCGAGGGCGTCCTCGCGGGACTCTGGGTTCTGGGTGTCGTGCACGGTCACCGGGACAGTCTCTCACTTCCGCTGGGCGCTTCCCCGGGGGCGCGGCGCGCCACCAGGAATCGGTCCCGACCGGTGAGGTCGGGGAGGGTGCTGAGCTGGTCGAAGCCGCCGTTCACGGCCGCGGCCTCGCGGGCCGCCGCCCCCTGCACGTCCGCGTGCTCCATCACGAGCACTCCCCCGGGCCGCAGCAGGCGCCGCGCCCAGTCCAGGACGGCGCGGGGCACCTCGAGGCCGTCGGGCCCGCCGCCGAACAGGGCGCGGTGGGGATCGTGCTCGCGCACCTCGGCGTCGCGGGGCACGGCCTCGGGCGGGATGTAGGGGGGATTCGACAGCACCGCATCGACGGGCGCGGCCGCCGCGAGCTCGGGCACCTCGGCGCAGAGATCGGCCTCGAGCACGCGGCCACGGCCCGGGCCCGCCCGGTCGAGGTTCCTCCGCGTCAGGGCCGCGGCGGCGGGGTCGATCTCGACCGCGAGGACCCGCGCGCCGGGGATCTCGTCGAGGACGGCCGCCCCGAGCGCCCCGGAGCCGGCGCAGAGGTCGACGACCTCCGTGAGCGGGCCGGTCGTGTGCTCGCGCAGCAGGTCGAGCGCGAGCTCGGTCTCGGGCCGCGGGATGAACACCCCGGGCTCCACGTCGAGCATCAGCCGCCGGAACGGGGCGCGGCCCAGGATCAGCTGGAGCGGTTCGCGCCGCTCGCGGCGGACGGTGAGCTGCTCGAGCCGCTGCGTGAATCCCTGCGGCAGCTCGTCGAGCATCACCAGCGGCTGCTCGGTGCCGGCGGCGTGGGCGATGAGCGCCCGCGCATCGACGCTCGGGGAGGGCACCCCGGCCTCGCCCAGCCTCCGGGTGGTCTCGGCCAGCGCCGTGCGCAGCCGGGTGCGGATCTCGTGCCCGTGCATCAGCGTGCCGCCTCCGGGTCGCCGGCCTGGGCATCGGCGAGCCGCGCCGCTCGCTCCGCCTCGCGGGAGCTGGCGATCAGGTCCTCGAGGTCGCCGGAGAGCACCTGGGCGAGGTTGCCGGCCTTGTAGCCGGTGCGGTGATCGGCGACGCGGGACTCGGGGAAGTTGTAGGTACGGATGCGCTCGCTGCGGTCGACGGTGCGCACCTGTGAGCGCCGCGCGGCGGAGGACTGCGCCTCCTGCTCGGCGCGCCGCGCGTCCAGCAGCCGGGTGCGCAGGATCCGCAGCGCCTGCTCGCGGTTCTGCAGCTGGCTCTTCTGGTCCTGGCACGAGACCACCACGCCGGTGGGCAGGTGGGTGATGCGCACCGCCGAGTCGGTGGTGTTCACGCTCTGACCTCCGGGGCCGCTCGAGCGGAACACGTCGATGCGCAGGTTTGCGGGGGCCATCGCCTCGGCGAGCAGCTCGGACTCGTCGGCCTCATCGGCCTCGGGCAGGACGAGCACGCCGACGGCGGAGGTGTGGATGCGGCCCTGCGACTCGGTGACCGGCACGCGCTGCACCCGGTGCACCCCGGCCTCGTGCTTGAGGTGGGCGTACACCCCGCTGCCGGACCCGCCCGCACCACGGGCCGCGATCGCGACGGTGACGTCCTTGAAGCCTCCGAGCTCGGACTCCGCGGAGGTCAGCACCTCGACCCGCCAGCCCTGGGACTCCGCGTAGGCGCGGTACATGCGGAGCATCTCCGCGGCGAAGAGGGCGGATTCCTCGCCGCCGGCACCGGCCTTGATCTCGAGGATCACGTCGCGGGCATCATCGGGATCGCGGGGGGCGAGCAGGTCCTCGAGGTGCTCGCGCTCCTGCTCGAGGCGCTCGCGCAGCTGTGCCGCCTCGCGGGCCAGCTCCTCGTCCCCCTCCCCCAGGGCCTCGAGCTCGTGGACGGTCTCGAGATCCGCTGCGGTCGCCTCGAGGCGCGCGGCCGCGTCGAGGACGCCCTCGAGCTCGGCGTAGCGCCGGCCCACCCGCCGGGCGCGGGCCGCGTCCTCGTGCAGGGCGGGGTCGGCCATCGCCTCCTGGAGGGCGGCGTGCTCCCGGCGCAGCGGGGCGAGGCGGTCGCCCCCGTCGTGTGCGCTCATGGCTGCTTCTCCCTCCACCGCTCGATTGCTCCTGTGCCGCTGCCTCGTTCGTCCCTGTGCCGCGGGGTGAACGCCCCGAGATGCGACGACGCCGGCGCTCGCCCTGGGGCGCGCGCCGGCGTCGGAGACTGCTCTCAGGCGTGGATCAGGCGCTCACGGCGGCCCGATCGGCTCCCGCTGGTCCCTCGCTCAGGCCTTGTCCTTCTTGCCGTAGCGGGCCTGGAAGCGGGCGACGCGGCCGCCGGTGTCCAGGATCTTCTGCTTGCCGGTGTAGAACGGATGGCACGCGGAGCAGACCTCGGTGCTGATGACGCCATCAGACTTGGTGCTGCGGGTGGTGAACGAGTTGCCGCAGGTGCAGGTCACCTGGGTCTCGACGTATGCGGGGTGGATCTCAGCCTTCATGTCTCTCCTTGCTCGGGGTCGCTGGGTCGGCGCCCGGCGGGCACCGTGAACCAGAACCGACGTCATAGTCTGCCACGCCCCGGTCCCTGCGGGCGAGGGATCGGGATGCGGCGTGCGCAACATCGCGCCGCTCAGGCCGAGGCGCGCACCTCGAGCCGGTACGGGACCACGCGATGCGCCCCGTCCCCGGTGAGCGGGGCGCCGCCTTCGAGCATCGCGGCGACCAGGGAGACCGTCTGCCGGGCCACCTCGTCGATGTCGATGCTGAGCGTGGTCAGCTCCGGGGAGACGAGGGAGCCGATCTCGAGCCCGTCGGCGCCCACGAGGCGGACGTCCCCGGGCACGTCGACGCCCATCTCGCGCAGGGTGCGCAGCAGCCGCACCGCGAGCTCGTCGTTGAAGGCGAGCAGCGCATCGGCGCCGCTCGCGAGCGCCTCCTCGAGCACGGCACGGTGCCCGGTGCGGGCCTCGACCTCCCAGATCGGGACCTCGCCGTCCTCGTGCAGCGAGCGCAGCGCGGCGGCGAGTGCGAGCGGCCGGTCGGCGAGCGGCCCTCCGACGAGGTCCAGCACGAGCGGTCTGCGCGTCCCGGCCTCCCGCAGATGGTCGGCGAGCTCCGCGATCGCGGCGGCGGGCGCGAGCTCCACGACGCCGCCGCGATCGGTCTCGGAGGGGCGGCCGTCCAGCCGCACGACGGGCATGCCCACGTCCCCGGAGATCTCGCCGCCGAGCACGCCGTAGCCGACGAGTGAGTCGACCCGGCGGGCGAGCTCGGCGGCGGCGACCTCGGGATCGGGGGTGTTGCCCACCTCGACCAGCACCATGTTCCATCCCGCCGGCGCACAGGCCCGGGCCATCGCGGCCCCGAGCTCGGCGTAGTAGGAGTTGGACAGGTCCAGGACGACCAGGCCGAGGGTGACCGGCCCCTGTTCGACCAGCCCCCTGCCGAAGCGGGAGGGGCGGTAGCTGAGCTCCCGGGCGGCGCGCAGCACGCGCTCCCGGGTGGCGGCGCTGATGCCGGGCTGATCGTTCATCGCGCGCGAGACGGTCTGGCGGGACACGCCCGCCCGTTCCGCGACGTCGATGATCGTCGCCCGGCGCGCCGCGGGGCTCATCGCGTCGGAGACTTCAGATCGAGCCAGGCCATCTCCTGCGCGGAGAGCTCTACCCCGAGGCCCAGCGTGGACGAGCGCATCTCGCCGATCGTGCGCGGTCCGAACAGCGCGAAGGTGGGGAACTTCTGGTGCAGCACGAAGGCGAGCGCGATCGCGGTGGCGGGCACGCCGCGCTCCCGGCCGAGCTCCTCGGCACGGGCGAGGCGCTCGAAGTTCTCATCGCTGTAGTAGCAGCGCGCGAGCTCGGCGTCGGAGCGGTCCTCGGGGTGGGCCCGACCCGTGAAGAAGCCGCGTGCCTGGGAGGACCAGGGCAGCAGCGCGATCCCGCGCTCCTCGAGCCATGCCTTCGACTGCGGGTCGGTGGCGTGGACGCAGCCGGCCCACGGCACGTCCAGCGCCTCGGCGAGGCCGAAGTGGTTGGACAGGATGGTGAATCCGGTGCGCCCGTTCGCCTTCGCGTAGGCGTTGGCCTCGTCGACCCGCTCGGGAGTCCAGTTCGAGCCGCCGTAGGCGCGGATGCGGCCGGCGCGCAGGTGCTCGTCCATCACGTCGACGAACTCGCCCACGGGGACGTCCGGGTTGTCGCGGTGCATCATGTAGAGATCCGCGTAGTCGGTGCCCTGGCGCTCGAGGGACTCCTCGAGCTGGCGGGTGAGGGACTCGGGATCGCAGTACGGGGTGTGGGCGCCCTTGGTGATGACGACGATGTCCTCGCGCACGCCGCGATTGCGCACCCACTGTCCGAAGAGCTTCTCGATGTAGCCGCCGCCGTAGATGTAGGCGGTGTCGAAGGTGGTGCCGCCGATCTCGTAGAAGGCGTCGAACATCGCCGAGGCATGGCCGAGGGTCATCTGGTTGTCGCAGCCCATCACCAGGCGCGAGACCTGCTTGTCGACCCCGGGGATGCTGCCATAGGTCATGGCGGGGCCCACCTGCACGCTGCCGGCGGCGAGGGGACGGCCGGTGAGGGTGGGGATGTCCGCGTCATCCGCCTCGAAGGGGTAGCGCAGGCCGATCTGCTCGCGCCACGCGTCCAGCGCGCGCGCCTGCCCGAGGGAGTTGGCGCCGGTCAGCTCCGGCACCTCCGCGCCCTCGCGGGCGGCATGGGCGAGGGCGTCCGCCTCGAGGGCGTAGGCGGCGGCCGCGGGGATCTCGATCCGCTGCGGCTCCTCCCCCACCACGTCGAGCTCGATCACCTGGGCCTCGCCCAGGCCCCACGGATCGCTCAGGCGGATCACGCCGCGCGAGCCGGTGATCGTCGCGGACTGCGGGTCTGCCAGGCGCACTCCCGTGCGCAGGCTCGCGGTCATCCCGCCGGGGAACGCCACCTCGGCGGTGGCCCACTCGTCCACGCCCGTCTCCCCCAGCGTGCCGCTGCCGGTGATGGAGCTGGGATCGACGAAGGCGCTGCCCTGCGCGGCGCCGGCGACGAACCGGGCGAAGGACATCGGGTAGCAGCCCACGTCCAGGATGCCGCCCCCGGCGGTCGCGAGGTCGAACAGGCGGCCGCTGCGGCCGCCGGTGTCGAAGGCGAAGGAGGCGTCGACGTGCGTGACCTCGCCGATCGCGCCCTCGGCCACGAGCTCCAGCACGCGGGCGGTCTGCGGGTGGAAGCGGTACATGTACGCCTCGAGCAGCACCGCCTCGCTGCGTGCGGCGAGGTCGGTGAGGGCCATCGTGGTGGCGGCGTTCGGGGTCAGCGGCTTCTCGCACAGCACGTGCTTGCCGGCCTCGAGGGCCGCCGCGGCGAGGCGGGCGTGCCCGGTGTGGACGGTGGCGATGTACACGGCGTCGACCTGCTCGGAGGCCAGGACCTGCTCGTAGTCGCCCACGAGGGCCGGTCCGTCCAGCGCGAACTCGTCCGCGAAGGCCTGGGCCCGCTCGGCAGAGCTGCTGCCGACGGCGACGAGCACCCCCTCCTGCGAGGAGGAGATCTGGGAGGCGAAGCGGCGGGCGATGGAGCCAGGGCCCAGCACGGCCCAGCGGAACGGAGAGGAAGGGGTGCTCATAGAGGCGTCGTCGTCCTTCGGAAGCGGTGATCAGGAAGATTCGTGAACGTTCACGAGATGCGCTCACGCTACCGGGCGGGAAGGTGCCGCACAAGCCCGGCGCGGCGTCAGCCCTGGGGCACAGGCCGACACGCTCCGCGCCGCCGGATCCGCCGATCGGCGCGGGAGTGTTGACGACCCTGGAACGCGGTGTCATGATCTGCGTCACTCGTGAACGTTCACGGGTGACTGTCACCACTCGACGAGGAGGGGTGCGGATGAGCGCCCGAGCTTTCCGCCGATCCACACGATCCGAACCACCGCGACACCGACCATCCCGGAGATCGCTGATGGCCACCGCCGGAGCACTGCCGCTCCTGCTGTCCGGCTGCGGCTCCGATCCGAGCATCTCCGACGATCCCGCAGAGCTCGTCATGTGGTACTGGAACCGTGCCGCGAGCCCGTCCCTCATCGAGCAGGCGGCCGCGGAGATCCCCGGCACCGACATACGCATGAGGGCCGACGTGATCGGCACGAACTTCGACACCAAGCTGCGCACGAGCCTGGCCGGGAACGCGTACATCCCCGACATCACCTACATCAACTCCAACAACGCCCTCTACTTCACCAACGAGAACCTCTTCCTGGATCTCTCCGAGCTGGGCGCGGACGCGGTGAAGGACGACTACTTCGAATGGAAGTGGAACCTCGGCATGACGCCCACGGGCCGGTTCTGCTTCTTCCCCCTGGACATCGGCCCGACCGGGTTCTTCTACCGCCAGGACATCTTCGAGGAGGCCGGCCTGCCCAGCGCCCCGGACGATGTCTCCGCCGCGATCAGCACCTGGGAGGACTGGATCGAGGTCGGCATCGAGCTCAAGGGCGAGGCCGAGTCGTTCATGGTCAACAGCGCCGACATCATCTACACCGCGGTGCTGGACTCGAGCCCCGAGCGCTACTTCGACGAGGAGGACGCCCCGCTGTACACGGCGCCGGACAGCACCGTGCGCGAGGCCTGGGAGCATGCCGTCGCCGCCGTGCAGGCAGGGATCACCGCCCGCATCCCCGCCGACCGCGGCACGGATCAGAACGCCGCATGGTCCAGCGGCCGCACCGCGGGGCACGTCGGCGCCGCCTGGTGGACCCAGATCCTCGAGGAGACGGCACCGGAGACCGCGGGCGCCTGGCGGCTCGCCGCCCAGCCGGTGCGAGCCGGCAACAACGGCGGCTCCTTCATCGCCCTGCCCCACACCTGCAAGGACCCCGAGGCGGCGATGAAGTTCGCCACCTGGATCACCTCGCCGCAGAACCAGACCGTCGCGTACGAGGACGTGCAGCTGTTCCCCTCCACCCCCGCCTCGTTCGACGAGCTCGGCTACGACGGCGACTTCTACGGGGAGCAGAACCCGCTGGACTTCTTCTCGTCGGCGGCGGAGACGGTCCCCACATCGTTCATCAGCACCTGGGAGACCCACATCTCCGGCGCGTTCACGCGAGAGCTCGCCAACGTGGAGACCGGGGGCAAGGATCCCGACGCCGCCTGGAGAGACGCCCTCGCCCAGGCGGAGAAGGTCCTCGCCAAACGAGGAGTGGAGCTATGAGCACCATCGCCACGACCCGCCCGAGCACCGAGGCCGCACCCACCGGCCCGCCCTCCCGCGACAGGAAGCGCCGACGCCGGCGCGAAGCGCTGCCGCTGTACCTGGCGATCTCGCCGTTCTACGTGCTGTTCGCCGTCTTCGGGCTGTTCCCCATCGTGTTCTCGATCGTGCTGTCCTTCACGGACTGGGACGGGATGGGCGACATCTCGTTCGTGGGCCTGGCCCAGTACCAGTACCTGATCACGGACACCCGCTTCTGGAACGCCGTCGGGAACACCTTCATCATCTGGTTCCTCTCGACGATCCCGATGCTGTTCCTCGCGATGGTCATCGCGTTCCTGCTGCATCAGAACATCCGCTTCACGAGCTTCTACCGCGTGGCGTTCTTCCTCCCCAACGTCACGTCGATGGTCGCGATGGCGATCGTGTTCGGCTCGGTCTTCTCCGACACCTTCGGCCTGATCAACTCCGCGCTGACCGCGCTGGGGCTGGACACCGTCCCCTGGCTCTCCAGCAGCTGGGGCATCAAGATCACGATCTCCGCGATGGTGATCTGGCGGTTCACCGGCTACAACGCGATCATCTACCTCGCGGGGCTGCAGTCCATCCCCACCGATCTCTACGACGCCGCAAAGGTGGACGGCGCGAACCTGGCGCAGGTGTTCTTCCGGATCACCGTGCCGATGCTGCGCCCGATCATCCTGTTCACGGTGATCACCTCCACCATCGGCGGGCTGAGCCTGTTCACCGAGCCGCAGGTGCTGCTGGGCAACAGCGGCGGTGCCGGCGAGGCCGGCATGACGATCGTCCTGTACCAGTACAACCAGGCGTTCACCGAGTTCGACTTCGGCTACGGATCGGCGATCGCCTGGGCCCTGTTCCTCATCGCCGCGGTCTTCGCGATCATCAACTGGCGCCTCGTCTCCGAACGCAGCCCGCGCACTCCACGACGTCGCGCCGCAGCCGAGGAGGCACGCCGATGACCACCCTCACCCCCGTCCCCGGCAGCACGGCCGCCGCCGACCCCGCGCGCAGCGCCGACCGGAGCCAGGCCCGGCGCGGCCTCGTGGCGCGCCTGGTCACCCAGCTGTGCGTGATCGTCGGCGTGCTGCTGTCGATCTTCCCGTTCTACTGGTTGGTGGTGATGTCCACCTCGACCACGGCCGAGATCTTCGGCTACCCGCCGAAGCTCACCTTCGGCAGCAGCTTCCTCGAGAACGTGCAGGGCGTGTTCCAGAGCGTCGACCTGCTGGGGTCGCTGCTGAACACGATCATCGTCTCGACCGCCTGCGCGGTGCTGGTGATGTTCTTCGACTCGCTCGCGGCCTTCGCCTTCGCGAAGTTCGACTTCCCCGGCAAGAAGGCGCTGTTCGTGCTGCTCATCGCCACGATGCTGGTGCCCGGGAGCCTCTCGCTGGTGCCGAGCTTCATCCTCATGTCCTCTCTGGGCTGGGTGGGGACCCTGAAGGCCCTGATCATCCCGGGCGCCGCGAACGCCTTCGGGATCTTCCTGCTGCGGCAGATGGCCTCCGGCTCGATCCCCGACGAGCTCGTGGACTCGGCGCGGATCGACGGCGCAGGATTCTTCACCATGTACCGCAGGGTGGCCGTGCCGCTGCTGCGGGGCGGGCTGGCCTTCCTCGGGATCTTCACCTTCATCACGGCCTGGAACGACTACGTGTGGCCGCTGATCATCCTGGTCGATCCCGAGCGGCAGACCCTCCAGACCGCGCTGCAGAATCTCAACTCCGTCTACCTCACCGACTACGGGATGGTGATGGCGGGCGCTCTGATCAGCGTGGTCCCGCTGATCGGCGTGTTCATCATCGGTGCCCGGCACTTCATCGCCAACATCGCCGCCGGCGCGATCAAGGGCTGAGCGCCCCGCCGCCGGTCCCGCCGCATCGAGAAGGACGGGGCGCCTCCCCTCGCTCGGGGAGGCGCCCCGTCCTGTCACGGGCAGTCGCGGTCAGTCGCCGCTGCGTCCGGTCACGCTGGGCGTGTTCTTCTGGACCGTCATGAGGAACTCGGGGTTCGACTGGGTCTTCTTGATGCGCTCCATGAGCATCTCGAGCGCCTGCTGCTGCTCGAGGGCGCCGAGCACCCGGCGGAGCTTCCACATGATGGCCAGCTCCTCCTTGCCCATGAGCACCTCCTCGCGGCGCGTGCCCGAGGCGTTGACGTCCACCGCCGGGAAGATGCGCTTGTCGGCGAGATGGCGCGAGAGCCGCAGCTCCATGTTGCCGGTGCCCTTGAACTCCTCGAAGATCACCTCGTCCATCTTGGAGCCGGTCTCCACCAGCGCCGAGGCGAGGATCGTCAGGGAGCCGCCGTGCTCGATGTTGCGGGCCGCGCCGAAGAACCGCTTGGGCGGGTACAGCGCCGAGGCGTCCACACCGCCGGAGAGGATGCGGCCGGAGGCCGGTGCGGCGAGGTTGTAGGCGCGGGACAGGCGGGTGAGCGAGTCCAGCAGCACCACCACGTCGCGGCCCATCTCCACCAGGCGCTTGGCGCGCTCGATCGCGAGCTCGGCGACGATGGTGTGGTCCGAGGCGGGGCGGTCGAAGGTCGAGGCGATGACCTCGCCCTTGACCGTGCGCTGCATGTCGGTGACCTCCTCGGGGCGCTCGTCGACGAGCACGACCATGAGGTGGACCTCGGGGTTGTTGGTGGTGATCGCGTTCGCGATCTGCTGCATGATGATCGTCTTGCCGGCCTTCGGGGGCGCGACGATGAGGCCGCGCTGGCCCTTGCCGATCGGCGAGACGAGGTCGATCACGCGGGGCGCGACGGCGTTGGGCGCGGTCTCCAGGCGGAGGCGCTCCTCCGGGTACAGCGGGGTGAGCTTGCCGAAGTCGACCCGCTGGCGGGAGCGCTCCGGGGGCATGCCGTTGACGGTGTCGACCTGCACCAGGGCGGCGTACTTGTTCTGGTTGCCGCCCTTGCCGCGCCGGTTGCGTCCGCCGCCGTGGTGGTGCTGCTGCTCGACCTGGTGGTCCTCCCCGTCACGAGGGGCCTTGACCTGGCCGGTGATCGCATCGCCCTTGCGCAGACCAGCCCGCTTGACCTGGTTCATGGTGACGTAGACGTCGCTGGGGCCGGGCAGGTAGCCCGTGGTGCGCACGTAGGCGTTGTTGTCGCGGATGTCGAGGATGCCGGCGATGGTCATCAGCTCGTCGCCGTCGCGCACCTCGTTGTCGTCGTGCTGGCCACCCTGCTGGCCGCCCTGCGGGCCCTGACCGTCGTTCTGACCACCACGGCCGCGGCGCTTGCGGTCCCGCGAGCGGTTGCGGCTGCGGGAGCGGCCGCGACGGTCGTCGTCGTAGCCGTCGCCGCCCTGGCGATCGTCGTCCTGCTCGCCCGAACGGTCCGGCAGCTCGATGTCCTCGAGGCGACGGCGCCCGCCCCGGCCCTCGCCGCGGCCGGGCTGATCGCGGCTCTGATCGCGGTTCTGCTGGTCACGGTTCTGCTGCCCGCGGCCCCGCTCATCGCGCTGCTGCCCGCCGCGATCCTGGTCCGCACGGCGATCGCCGCGCCGGTCCTCGCCCTCGCCGGAGCCGCGGTGCTGCTCGCGGCCGGACTCGTCGTCGCCGGAGCGTCGACCGTCCTGGCGGCGGCTGCGGCCTCCGTTCTCACGAGGCGCGTTCTCACGGCCGGACTCCTCGCCCCCGGTGCTGCCGCCGTCGCGGGAGCCGCCGACGGGCAGCTCGATGCCGAGATCGGGCGCGGCCTCGGTGTCCCCGCTGCGGGAGCGCGAGCGCGAACGGCGGCGGTCCTCATCGGCGGGAGCGGCGGCGTCCGCGGGTGCGGAGCGGTCGGCGGACTGCTCGGCCGGAGCGTCCTGTGCGGCGGGCGCGCTCTGCTCGGCGGGTGCGGTGCGCGACCGGGCCCGACGGGTCGGCGCCTCGTTCTGCGCCGAGGCCTCCGCCCCCGCGGAGGTGTCGGAGGCGGCGGCCGGGGCGGCCGAGGGCGCGGAGCCCCCGCGGATCGCCTCGATCAGCTCGCCCTTGCGGAGGCGACGGGCTCCCTTGATGCCGAGTTCGGACGCGATGGCCTGCAGCTCGGGGAGCTTCTTCGCCGCGAGGTCTGCGCCGGAGGTGGTGTCGTTCACCCGGGTTCCTTCCTGTCGAGCCGGTCACGCCGACTCTTTTCTGGTCTGGGGTGCCGCCCAGCACCGGGAGGAGATGTCTCCGGGCGCTGCGACGACGGGTCCGAACAGGGTCCTCCCCCACGATGCAGCGCATCCTCAGGGGGCCTGCCGGTGTGATTCGGGGTGCGTCAGCGGCGGAGCACGGGCCTGCATGGCACACCAGGTGGGGTGCGCGAGGACCGTGCGGGGCGCGGTTCGGGGAACACATCGGAACGCGGAGTTCTGCTCACAGCATCCACGGGATCTGTTGCAGGGTTCAGCGTCGTGCGATGTCGCCCGGACGCAGGCTCAACCTACCACAGGCGCGGCGGGCAGCTGCCGCAGCGGCACCTCGGCGATCCGCCACGCGGCGGGATCCGCCACGAAGCGACGCACCAGCGGAGCGATCTGCGCGCGCGCTCCCGCCATGACCAGCACGGAGGGTCCCGCTCCGGAGATCACCGCGGGGTGGCCCTCACGGCGCAGCACCCGCATCAGCTCGACGCTCTCGGGCATGCCCGCGGCCCGCTGGTCCTGATGCAGGCGGTCCTCGGTGGCCTCGACCAGGAGTTCCGGTGCGCCGGCGAGGGCATGGACCAGCAGGGCGGAGCGGGAGGCGTTGAACACGGCGTCGGCGTGCGGGACCTCCGCGGGCAGCAGCCCGCGCGCCTGGTGGGTGGCGAGGGTCGTGGTGGGCAGCAGCACCACCGGGCGCAGCGCCTGCTCGGCCACGCTCAGCTCCACCGCGCGAGCGATGCCGCCCTGCATCCAGGAGAGCACCACGCCTCCCAGCAGCGCCGGGGCGGCGTTGTCGGGATGGCCCTCGAACTCGCTCGCCAGCTGCAGGACCGTCTGATCGTCCAGCGCGTCGGGGTCGGAGATCATCCCGCGCGCCAGGAGCAGGCCGGCCACCGTGGCTGCGGCGCTGGATCCCAGGCCCCGCCCGTGCGGGATCCGGTTGGTCGCGTGCAGGCGCAGGCCCGTCTGCGGGGCGCCGGCGTGGTCGAGGCCGCGGCGCAGGGCGCGCACGACGAGATGGTCCTCGCCGGAGGGCAGCGCCCGGGCGCCCTCCCCGTCGACGGAGATCTCCACCGCGCCGGTGGTCGCCTCGACCTCCAGCTCGTCGCAGAGGTCCAGGGCGAGGCCCAGCGAGTCGAAGCCCGGCCCGAGGTTCGCGGAGGTCGCGGGGACCTGCACGGACACGCGCGTGTGCTGGATCCTCACAGGCCGATGGCCTCAGCCGCTGCGACGATGTCCACCGGCACCACGGTCGGGGTGAGGTCGTGCTGGGTCAGCGCGGTGTCGATGTCCTTCAGGCCGTTGCCCGTCACGGTGATCGCGATCGTCGCCCCTGCGGGCACCAGGCCGCGCTGCGACTGCTGCAGCAGCCCGGCCACGCCGGCCGCCGACGCGGGCTCGACGAAGATCCCGACCTCCGCCGCGAGCAGCGTCTGGGCGTCGAGGATCTGCTGATCGCTGACCGCGTCGATGAGACCGCCCGAGTCGTCACGGGCCTCGACCGCGAGATGCCAGGAGGCCGGCGCGCCGATGCGGATCGCGGTCGCGATCGTCTCCGGGTCGGTGATCGGGTGGCCGGCCACGAAGGGGGCGGCGCCGGCGGCCTGGAAGCCCCACATCTGCGGCAGCGCGTCGGTCACGCCCGCCTCGCGGTATTCGCGGTAGCCCATCCAGTAGGCGGAGATGTTCCCGGCGTTGCCGACCGGCAGGACGTGGATGTCCGGTGCGCGGCCCAGCGCATCGCTCACCTCGAAGGCGGCGGTCTTCTGGCCCTGGAGGCGGTACGGGTTCACCGAGTTGACCAGCTCGATCGGGTGCTCCGCCTCGAGCTTGCGGGCGATCTCGAGGCAGTCGTCGAAGTTGCCGTCGACCTGGATGAGCTTCGCCCCGTGCACCACGGCCTGGGCGAGCTTGCCGGCCGCGATCTTGCCCTGCGGCAGCAGCACCGCGCAGGTGAGCCCGGCGGCGGTGGCGTAGGCGGCGGCCGAGGCGCTGGTGTTGCCGGTGGAGGCGCACACCACGGCGCTCGCCCCGTCGTTCACGGCCTTCGACATCGCCGAGACCATGCCGCGGTCCTTGAACGAGCCGGTGGGGTTCATCCCCTCGACCTTGATGTGGACGTCCGCTCCCACGGCCTGCGACAGGGCGGGCGCGGGCACCAGCGGGGTGCCTCCCTCCCCCAGCGTGAGGAGGGTGTCGCCCTCGGCGAACGGGAGGTGCTCGCGGTACTCGGCGAGGACGCCGCGCCACTGATGTGCCATGTGGGTCATTCTCCTTCGATGCGCAGGACGGAATCGATGCTCAGCACCGTGGCGGTGGAGGAGAACACGTCCAGCGAGGCGGTCATCGCGGACTCGAGCGCGCGATGGGTGCTGATGCCGATGTGGGCGCGGGTCGGCTCGCCCTCCTCGCCCTCCTGCTCGAGCAGCTCCTGATGGATGGTCGAGATGGAGATGCCGTACCCGGAGAAGGTGCCGGCGATCTCCGCGAGGACGCCGGGCCGGTCCTCGACGGTGAGCGAGATGTAGAAGGCGCTGCGCAGCTCGTCCAGCGGGATCGACTCGAGCTCGGCGTACCGCGACTCGCGCGGTCCGATCCCTCCGTGCACGCGGGCGCGGGCGGCGGAGACCACGTCTCCGAGGATCGCCGATGCCGTCGGCGAACCGCCGGCGCCCTGCCCGTAGAACATGAGCGATCCGGCGGCGTCGGCCTCGATGAACACCGCGTTGTACGCCTCGGCGACCGCGGCCAGGGGGTGGTGGTCGGGGATCAGCGCGGGGTAGACGCGGGCGGAGATCCGCTCGCCGTTCTCCTCCTCGATCCGCTCCACGATCGACAGCAGCTTGATGGTGCGGCCCATCCGGGCGGCGGCGGCGATGTCGTGGGAGGAGACGTGGGTGATGCCCTCGCAGTGGACGTCGGTCAGCCGCACCCGGGAGTGGAAGGCGAGCGAGGCGAGGATCGAGGCCTTGGCCGCGGCGTCGTGGCCCTCGACGTCGGCGGTCGGATCGGCCTCGGCGTAGCCGAGCTCCTTGGCGGTGGCCAGGGCGTCCTCGAAGCTGGCCCCGCTGCGGGTCATGGCGTCGAGGATGTAGTTGGTGGTGCCGTTGACGATGCCCAGCACCCGCTGGATGCGGTCGCCGGCGAGGGATTCGCGCACCGGCCGCACCAGGGGGATCGCCCCGGCGACCGCGGCCTCGAAGTAGAGGTCGACGCCGTGGGTGTCGGCCGCCTCGTACAGCGCCGCGCCGTCCTGGGCGAGCAGCGCCTTGTTGGCGGTGATCACGCTGGCCCCGTGCGCCATCGCGTCCAGCAGCAGGGTGCGGGCCGGCTCGATGCCGCCCATCACCTCGATGACCAGGTCCGCCTCGCGCACGAGCGCGGCGGCGTCCTCGGTGAGCAGTGCGGCGGGCACGTGCTCGCCGCGGTCGCGGTCGAGGTCCCGCACGGCCACGCCGACCACGTCGAGCCGGCCGCCGATGCGGTGGGCGAGCTCGCCGCCCTGCTGGGAGATCAGGCGCAGCACCTCGCCGCCGACGGTGCCGGCCCCGAGGACCGCGACGCGGAGGGAGGGCAGCGTGGTCAGGGCCGGGGGCTGCGGGGTCCCGAGGCTGCCGGTGGGGTGCTGTGACATGGGCGGAGTGGTCCTTCCACAGGGGCCGACGGGGGCGGGCGGAACGGGCTCTCGCACTGTATCCGAGGGGAGGAGCCCCCTGTGACCCTGCATGAACGATGATGACGGGACGGCGGTGGCGGGCGGACCGCCGGGGATCAGCCGACGTCGAGGCCGAGCAGATCCTCCTCGGTCTCGCGACGGATCAGGGTGCGGATCTCGCCGTCGCGCACCGCGATGACAGGCGGGCGCGGGACGTGGTTGTAGTTCGAGGCGAGGGAGTAGCAGTAGGCGCCGGTGACCGGGACGGAGATCAGGTCGCCGCGCCGCACGTCGGCGGGGAGGTATTCGTCCTTGACGACGATGTCGCCGCTCTCGCAGTGCTTGCCGACCACGCGCACCACCTCGGGCGCGGCCTCGGAGACCCGCCCGGTGAGCAGGCAGGAGTAGTCCGCGTCGTAGAGCGCGGTGCGCACGTTGTCGCTCATCCCGCCGTCCACGGAGACGTAGACGCGGTGATGGGGGCCGCCGAGGCGGACGTCCTTCACGGTGCCCACGGAGTAGAGGGTCTGCGTCGAGGGGCCGGCGATCGCCCGGCCCGGCTCGAAGGCCAGATGCGGCACGTCGAGCTCGAGCTCGTGGCACTGCTTCTCGACGATCCCGGCGATCCCGGCGGCGAGCGCCTCCGGCGTGGAGGGGGTGTGCTGGGTGTTGTACATGACGCCGAAGCCGCCGCCCAGGTCGAGCTGGTCGATGGTGTGGCCGAGCTCGTCGCGCACCCGGGCGACCAGCTGGAGGACGCGGCGGGCCGCGACCTCGAAGCCGCCGGTGTCGAAGATCTGGGAGCCGATGTGCGAGTGGAGGCCGAGCAGATCCAGCTGCGGGGCGTCGAGCACGCGGTGCACCGCCTCGAAGGCGGAGCCGCCGGTGAGGGAGAGGCCGAACTTCTGGTCCTCGTGCGCGGTGGCGATGAACTCGTGCGTGTGCGCCTCGACGCCCGTGGTCACCCGCAGCATGACCCCGGCGCGCAGGCCCAGCCGGGCGGCGATCTCGTCGACCTGGTCGATCTCGTCGAGCGAGTCGATGACGATGCGGCCCACCCCCGCCTCGAGGGCGCGGCGGATCTCCGAGGCGGACTTGTTGTTCCCGTGCAGGGCGATGCGGGAGGCGGGGAACCCGGCGCGCAGCGCCACGGCGAGCTCGCCGCCCGTGCACACGTCCAGGCCCAGCCCGTCCTCCTCGACCCAGCGGGCGACGGCACCGCACAGGAAGGCCTTGCCCGCGTAGTAGACGTCGGCGCCGCGGTGGGGGCGGAACGCCTCGGCGAAGGCGTCGCGGAAGGCGCGGGCGCGGTGGCGGAAGTCGTCCTCGTCGAGCACGAAGGCCGGGGTGCCGACCTCCTCCGCGATGCGGCGCACGTCCACACCGCCCACCTCGACGGCGCCCTCGGCGTTGCGGGCGGTGGTGCGGGACCACAGGCCGTCGATGAGGGTGTTGACGTCGGCGGGGTACGGCAGCCAGGTGGGGGCTGCATCGTTGCCGTGAAGGGCTCCGGCCTCATGGGCGCGCATGTCTGCTCCTGGTCTCGCACCGTCCTCGCACCGGCATGTGCACCGGGCGGTTCGCGCCAGCGGCGCCCCCCGAGCGTAGGTGCGGCGGGCGCGTCGGCGCACTCGTGTCCGGTCGGCGAACAGGGGCGACAGGTTCTGCCGTCCACCCGGTCGGGCACCATCGGCGCAGGTCAGAACTCCAGCTCAGAGCGGGATGCGGAACCTCGCAGGAGGATCGGGTGACGGATTCCACTTGATAGTCTCGTGGCGTCGGCGCGGGAGCCACGGCCGATCCCCGTCGGGCGCCGCTTCCGGGCGTCGCCCGCGCGCTCCCCGCCCTCGAGATCGATCCGACGCGAAGGAGACCCGTGCCCTCATCATCATCCTCGGTCCAGGACCGCTCCCCCCAACACGAGCTGGTGGTGGTCGCCAACCGCCTGCCCGTGGATTCCCGCACCCTGCCCGACGGCGCGACCGAATGGGTGACGAGCCCCGGCGGGCTGGTCACCGCGATGGAGTCGGTGATGCGCACCGTCGAGTCCGGCGCGTGGGTGGGCTGGGCCGGATCGCCCGGCGAGGCCCCGGACCCCTTCGACGCCGACGGGATGCGCCTGTACCCGGTGCGGCTGGACCAGAGCGACGTCGAGCGGTACTACGAGGGGTACTCCAACGCGACCCTGTGGCCGCTCTACCACGACGTGATCGTCGATCCCGAGTTCCATCGCGGCTGGTGGGACTCCTACCTCTCGGCCAACCGCCGTTTCGCCGCGGCGGCGGCCCCGGTCGCGGCCCCGGGCGGCACCATCTGGGTGCACGACTACCAGCTGCAGCTCGTGCCGCGGATGATCCGGGACAAGCGCAACGATGTGCGCATCGGGTTCTTCAACCACATCCCGTTCCCGCCCGTGGAGCTGTTCTCCCAGCTGCCCAAGCGCAACTCGATCCTGCGCGGCCTGCTGGGCGCGGATCTCATCGGCTTCCAGCGCGAGAGCGACACGCTGAACTTCGTCGCCTCGGTGCGCCGCCTGCTCGGCTACCACGTGGACGGCACCACCATCTCCGTGCCCGGCATCGGCGCCGCCCCGGTGCGGGAGGTGCAGGTCGAGACGTTCCCCATCTCGATCGACTCGGCCGCGGTCTCCGCACTCACCGAGGATCCCGAGATCTGCGAGCGCGCCGCCGAGCTGCGTCGCGAGCTCGGCGATCCGGAGAAGGTGGTGCTGGGCGTGGACCGGCTGGACTACACCAAGGGCATCCGGCACCGGCTGAAGGCCTGGGGCGAGCTGCTCGACGACGGGTCGATCGATCCCCACGACATCGTGATGATCCAGGTCGCGACCCCCTCGCGCGAACGGGTGGAGGCCTACCGGCAGCTGCGCGACGAGGTCGAGCTGACCGTGGGCCGCATCAACGGCGAGCACGCCCCCATCGGGCGCCCGGCCGTCTCCTACCAGCACCACTCCTTCGACCGCCGCGAGATGACCGCGCTGTTCATGGCCGCGGACGTGGTGCTGGTGACCGCGCTGCGCGACGGGATGAACCTGGTCGCCAAGGAGTACGTCGCCTCCCGCCCGGATCTGCAGGGCGTGCTGGTGCTCAGCGAATTCGCGGGCGCCGCGGACGAGCTGCGCGCCGCCGTGCTCGTGAACCCGCACGACATCGATGAGCTCAAGGCTGCGATCCTGCGCTCCCTGGCGATGCCTCCCGAGGAGCAGGAGGACTCGATGCGGTCGCTGCGCCACCAGGTGATGGAGAACGACGTGCAGGCCTGGGCGCATCACTTCCTCGAGCGCCTCGAGACCTCGCAGACCCCCGACAGCGAGGACGCGCCGCTCGTGCGCCTCACCGGCGACCGGCCCAGCGATCCCCGCGAGGTCGAGACGGCGCTGGACGAGTTCACGTCGGTGCCGCGCCTGCTGATCGCCTCCGACTTCGACGGCGTGCTCGCCCCGATCGTCGCCGACCGGGACGCGGTGCAGCCGGACCAAGAGGCGCTCGCCGCGCTGCGGGAGCTCGCCGACCTGCCGGGCGTGGCCGTCGCGCTGGTCTCGGGCCGCTCCCTCGAGGATCTCGACTCCCACACCGGGATGCCGAGCTCGGTGGTGCTGGTGGGCTCGCACGGCGCCGAGGTGGGGGCCCTGCCGCCGTGGATGCAGGCCGAGGTGCTCGACAAGTCGGCGCTGAGCATGACCCCCGAGAAGGAGGAGCAGCTCGAGACGATCACCCGCACGCTGCGCCGCATCGCGCGGGCGCATCCCGGCACGGAGGTCGAGACGAAGCCGACGGCGGCGGTGCTGCACACCCGCAACGCCACCGGTCGCGGCAGCATCAACGCCACGGAATCCGCGCTCGAGTACGCCATGACGCTGCCGGACGTCACGGTGACGCCGGGCAAGGAGGTGGTGGAGTTCGCGGTGGTCCACACCTCGAAGGGCGCGGCGATCGACGCGCTCGCCCGTGCCAGCGCCGCCGATGCGTGGCTCTACCTCGGCGACGACGTCACCGACGAATCCGTCTTCTCCCAGCTCAGCGACCACGACCTCGGCCTGAAGGTGGGCGGCGGCGACACCGCGGCCCGGCTGCGGATCGCGGACACCGGCGCGGTGCGGGAGGTGCTGCAGCGCCTGCTCGCGCTGCGCGCCGCACAGAGCTGACCGGGGCATAGGAACGGCCCGCCGCCCCAGCTGGGGCGGCGGGCCGTTTCTCTCGGTGCCCGCGACAGGATTCGAACCTACGACCTTCTGCTCCGGAGGCAGACGCTCTATCCACTGAGCTACGCGGGCGAACGTGGGAAGTCTAGCAACACCTGCGGGGTGCGGGCGCCTCCGCGGCGGCAGCGCAGGGCAGGTGTGAGGGGTGCCTCACCGCGGCAGGGGCAGCTGGGCGCCATGGAGGACGGCCGAGGGGTCTGCGGCGATGCGCAGTCCGCTGGGCTCGGCGCCCGAGCGCACCAGCAGGTCGCCGACCGCGGCGATCATCGCCCCGTTGTCGGTGCACAGCCGCGGCGGCGGGATGCGCAGCGTGATTCCGGCGGCCTCGCACTTCTCCTGCGCGACGGCGCGCAGGCGGGCGTTGGCCGCGACGCCCCCGACGATCACCAGGGTGTCCAGGGCGCGCTCGCGCACCGCCCGGAGCGACTTGGTGACCAGCACGTCCACCACGGCCTGTTCGAAGGAGGCGGCGATGTCCGCGACCGGGACCGGCTCGCCGGCCCGCTCGAGCGTCTCGACGGTGCGGGCGACGGCGGTCTTGAGCCCGGAGAAGGAGAAGGTGTACGGCGCGTCCTTCGGCCGCAGCATGGCGCGGGGGAAGGAGTACGCGGTGGGGTCGCCGTCCACGGCGGCGCGGGAGATCGCGGGACCGCCCGGATAGCCGAGCCCCAGCAGCCGCGCGACCTTGTCGAAGGCCTCGCCGGCGGCGTCGTCCAGGGTGTCGCCGAGGTGCTCGATCGGGTCGCGCACCAGGTCGCCGATGGCGAGTATCGAGGTGTGCCCGCCGGAGACGATGAGCACGATGCTGCGCTCGGGCAGCGGGCCGTGCTCGAGGGTGTCGGCGGCGGCGTGCCCGGCGAGGTGGTGGACGCCGTACAGCGGCGCGCCGAGGGACCAGGCGATGGACTTCGCCGCGGCGAGCCCCACGTGCACGGCGGTCGCCAGCCCGGGCCCGGAGGTGACCGCGACGTGCGAGATGTCGGAGAGCTCGACGCCGGCGTCGTCGAGCGCGATCCGGAGCGTGGGGACCACGGCCTCCAGGTGCGCGCGCGCCGCGATCTCGGGGACCACTCCCCCGAAGTCGGCGTGCTGCGCGGCGCTCGAGGCGAGCCCCTGCCCGAGCAGGACGCCGTCGGAGACGATGCCGAATCCGGTCTCGTCGCAGGAGGATTCGACTCCCAGGACGACAGGGCTCGCGGTGCTGGTCACCGCAGGAGCGACATCGGGTTGGAGTAGTTGCCCGCCTCGTCCATCTTGGCGAAGTGCAGGTGGCAGCCGGTGGAGCGGCCGGTGGAGCCGACGTAGCCGACGGTGTCCCCGGCGCTGACGGTCGCGCCCACGGAGGTGTTGAAGCCCTGCAGGTGGTAGTAGCCGGTGATCACGCCGTTGCCGTGGTCGATCTTCACGCGGTTGCCGGAGGCGTGGTGGTACTCGACGGCGACGACGGTGCCGGACTTCGCGGCCGCCACAGGGGTGCCGCAGGAGGCGCCGAAGTCGACGCCGTCGTGGCCCTTGAAGTAGCCGAGCACGGGGTGCACGCGACCGCCGAAGCCGGAGGTGATGGGGCCGCTGACGGGGCGGAGGTAGCCGGACTCGCTCGCGGGGGCGTCGGCGCTGTCGCCGGCCGCTTCGGCCTCGGCGGGCTCGGGCTCCGGCTCGGGGATGGACACCTCGATGCCGGTGCCCTCGTCCTCGCTCGCCTCGGCGTCCGCGTCCTGCGCGGGGGCGGACTCGTCGGCGCCGGACTCGTCCTCGACGGCGGTGCGCTCCTCGGAGCGGCTGGCGCCATCCTCCGAGCGGGTCTCGACGGCGGTCTGCTCGCCGGAGTCCTCCTCGGACTGCACGGCGGGCAGGGCGACGGGGGCGGGGGCCTGCGGTGCGGGTGCGGCGGGCTGCGCCTGGGCGAGGGTCTCGCCCTGCGGCACGCTCTCGTCGACCCCGGCGGCGGCCGCGGCGAGGGGCGCGGCGATGGTGGCGGTGGCGAGGACGCCGAGGACCCCGACCTTCACCGCTCCCGCGGAGACGGCCGAGTCACGGTGGGTTCCCCCGACTGCGCGGTGCTTGCGCACCGTGGCGCGTCCTGCGGAGCGATGATTCGCCACGTGCTGACCTCTTCCGTACGACTGGAGTAGTTCTCGTGTCTCTGCCTGTCCGAGTGCGACGCCGGACAGGGGAAGTACGCGTCGCCGAACAACCTCGAACAACCTACGCGCCGGTCACCAGCGCAGACGAGCAGGTGGGCCGGGTCATTGCCAAGTTTTTGCCCTGATGCCCCAAAGGTTGCCCGATCTTGACGGCCGTGCCCGGATCAGCGCGCGTCACGTCACGTTCACCACCTTCCCTCGACCCTCTGAAGCAGCTCGACGCGCCGGACGGATCACGCCCGCGGGGCGCAGGAACACCCTCCTGCGGCAAGCCCCTCGACCCCTCGCGACCCCGCGCTCCCGCGTGCTTCCGCGCGGGCTCTGCGCAGCTGCCGTCTAGAGTGGCGCCATGTCGACTCCCGAGCAGAACGCAGCCCTCGGCGCCTCCCCCGTGCGGGTGGTCGTGATCGAGGACGAACCGACGATCACGCGCGCGATCGCGGATCGGCTCACCGCGGAGGGCTGGGAGGTCTCCACCGCCCTGGACGGCCCCTCCGGCGTGCGCACCGTCGCCGAGGTGCGGCCGGACGTGGTGGTCCTGGACGTCATGCTCCCGGGCTTCGACGGGCTGGAGGTGTGCCGGCGCATCCAGGCCGACGAACCCGTGCCCGTGCTGATGCTCACCGCCCGCGATGACGAGACCGACATGCTGGTGGGCCTCGGCGTGGGGGCCGACGACTACATGACCAAGCCCTTCTCGATCCGTGAGCTCGTGGCCCGGCTGAAGGCGCTGCTGCGACGGGTGCGGCGCGCCGCGCCCCCGCCGCCGAGCGAGTCGGAGAAGCAGGAGGCCCTGCAGATCGGCGACCTGGTGATCGACCGGGCCGGCCGCCGGGTGATGCGCGCCGGGGCTCCCGCCCACCTCACCCCCACCGAGTTCGATCTGCTGCTGTGCCTGGCCAACGCCCCCGGCACCGTCCTCACCCGCGAGCAGCTGCTGGCGGACGTGTGGGACTGGGTGGACGCGACCGGCACCCGCACCGTCGATTCCCACGTCAAGGCGCTGCGCCGCAAGCTCGGCTCCGATCTGGTGCGCACGGTCCACGGCGTGGGCTACGCGCTCGAGATCCCGGAGGACCCCGAGGACGGCGGCGCCGAGGGCGCCGACGGGGCGGCTGGTCCCGCCGGCGCGCCGCCCACCGACCTCTCGTCGCTCGTCACCCCGAACCTGCCCACCGACGACTCGTGATCGGTGCGCAGCGGGAGGGCGACGCCCATCTGCGGGTCTCCGAGCGGCTCGATGTCAGGCCGCTGGACCGCTTCCGCTCCTTCAAGGTCAAGCTCGGCATCCTCGTCGCGGCGAGCGTGAGCGTCGCCGCGCTGCTCACCCAGGTGAGCATCCGGGCCGGCGTCGAACCGCTGCTGGCGCTGCCGCTCGTGGTGATCGCCGCGCTGGTCTTCACCCAGCTGCTCGCCCGCGGCATGACCTCGCCGCTGCGGGAGATGACCGGTGCCGCGCGCGCCATGGCCCGCGGCGACTACAGCCGGCAGATCCGCACCAGCAGCCGGGACGAGGTGGGGCAGCTCGCGTCCGCCTTCTCCACGATGGCCTCCGAGCTCGAGCAGACCGACCGCATGCGGCGCGACCTCGTCGCGAACGTCTCCCACGAGCTGCGCACCCCGGTCGCGGGCCTGCGCGCCCAGCTGGAGAACCTCGTGGACGGCGTCACCGAGCCGGACCCGGCGGCGCTCGAGGTAGCCCTCACCGAGACGGAGCGGCTCTCGCAGCTGGTCGACCACCTCCTGGACCTCTCGCGGCTGGACGCCGGGGTCATCGATCTGGACGTCGAGCCGGTGGAGCTCACCCCGTTCCTCCACGAGGTCGTGGACGCCGCATCCCTCGCCTCCGGCGGCCGCGACGTGCGCTGGATCGTCGACGTGGACCCGGCGGACCTGTGGGTGCCCGCGGATCCGGCGCGGCTCCACCAGGTCATCCACAACCTCCTGGAGAACGCGGCACGCCACTCCCCCGCCGGCGGGCGGATCCACATCTCCGCCGCCCGCACCGGGGACGGCGCCGGCGTGCGCATCGACGTGCACGACGAGGGTCCCGGCATCGCGCGTGAGGACCGCTCGCGGGTGTTCGAGCGGTTCCAGCGCGGCGGCTACGCCGATGCCTCCGGCGGCACCGGCCTGGGCCTGGCCATCGCCCGCTGGGCCGTGGGCCTGCACGGCGGCACGATCGAGGTGCTCGACGACCCCCGCAGCGACCGCGCTCACGAGGGCCGCTCCTCCCTGATCCGCGTGGTGCTGCCGGTCTCCTCACCACAGGGCTGAGCTGCACTCCGACCCGGGCACGGCCGGGCGTCAGACGCCGCGGATCCGGGCGTCGACCGGGCGGTCCATCACCCCGGGGCTCCTGTGGCCTGGTGATGTCAGGCACCCCACGGCGCCTTCCCCTGTGACGCCGCACCGGACGGCGCACGGTGAGCAGCTCCTGCCGCTAGGCTGGCACCGTTCCGTATCTCTCGACCGTGAGAAGGCTGGCGATCTCAGAGTGTCACAGCAGACACAGGACTCCGACTCCCCGGAGTTCGGCCCGAATCAGTGGCTCGTGGACGCACTCCGCGAGCAGTGGCGAGAGGATCCCTCAAGCGTCGACCCCAGCTGGGCGGAGTACTTCTCCTCCCAGGGATCGATGAGCACCGGACCCTCCGCCGCCGGGTCATCCCCCGATGCGTCCGCGACGTCGACGACGCCGTCCGCGGACCCGGCTGCCCCCGATGGACAGGGACAGCCCGAGACCCCTGCGCGCAAGGCCGAGCCCCCGCAGGAGGCGAAGCCCGCCCAATCCGAGAAGCCCGAGAAGCCCGCGGCGGCAGAGAAGCCTGCGAAGCCCGCACAGCCCGCCTCCGGCGACTCCGCCGACTCCGGTCCCGCCTCCCCCACCTCCCCGGCCGCCGCACCCGCGACCGGCTCTCAGCCCGTGAAGGAATCCCCTGCCGTGAACGCTGATCCCGCCAAGGAATCCGCCGCGTCGACGTCCCCCGCCGCCTCGACCACCTCCGACCGCCCCGCGAAGGTCTCCACCACCTCGGACCGCCCCGCGAAGGTCCCCACCACCACGGCGCAGATCCCGGCCGTGGAGCTGAGTGAGCCGGAGGTCGTCAAGCTCCGCGGCCCCGCCGCCGCCGTCGCCCGGAACATGGACGAGTCCCTCGCGGTGCCCACCGCGACGTCGGTGCGCGACGTGCCGGTGAAGCTGCTGTTCGACAACCGCATCGTCATCAACAACCACCTCAAGCGCCACCGCGCCGGCAAGGTCTCCTTCACCCACCTCATCGGCTGGGCGATGATCGAGGCGATCACCGAGATCCCGGACATGAACAACGGCTTCGACCGCGATGAGAAGGGCAAGCCGCTCCTGCTGGAGCGCGAGGACATCAATTTCGGCCTCGCGATCGACATGCCGCGCCCCGACGGCTCCCGCGGCCTCGTGGTGCCCAACATCAAGGCCGCCCAGCGGTTCGACTTCCGCGGCTTCTGGCAGGCCTACGAGGAGGTCGTGCGGAAGGCCCGCGCCGGCAAGCTCACGATGGACGACTTCTCCCACACCACGGTCTCGCTGACCAACCCCGGCGGCATCGGCACGGTCCACTCGATCCCCCGGCTCATGAACGGCCAGGGCGTGATCGTGGGCGTCGGCGCGATGGACTACCCGGCGCAGTTCCAGGGCGCGAGCTCCGCGACCCTCGCCGATCTGGCGATCTCGAAGGTCATGACGCTGACCTCGACCTACGACCACCGCATCATCCAGGGCGCCGCCTCCGGCGAGTTCCTCAAGCGGATGGGCGACAAGCTGCTGGGCAAGGACGGCTTCTACGATCGCGTCTTCGCCTCGCTGCGCCTGCCGTACCAGCCGGTCCGCTGGGTACCGGACAACCCCTTCAAGCACACCGACTCCGAGCGCCTCGCACGGGTGATGGACCTGATCCACGCCTACCGCGTGCGCGGCCACCTCATGGCGGACACCGATCCGCTGCAGTACAAGATCCGCACCCACCCGGATCTGGACGTCGAGACCTACGGGCTGACGCTGTGGGACCTGGACCGCACCTTCCCCACCCGGGGCCTCGGCGGCAAGTCCCATCTCACGCTGCGCGACATCCTCGGGGTGCTGCGGGACGCGTACTGCCGCACCATCGGCGTGGAGTACATGCACATCTCCGATCCGGAGGAGCGGGCATGGATCCAGCAGAAGATGGAGACCCCGCGCAAGCCCTTCGACAAGGCCGAGCTCACGCACATCATGGACCGGCTCAACGCCGCCGAGGCGTTCGAGACCTTCCTGCAGACGAAGTTCGTGGGCCAGAAGCGCTTCTCCCTCGAGGGCGGCGAGGCCGTCATCCCGATGCTCGACGCGGTGCTGCACGGCGCCGCCCACGAGGGCCTGGACGAGGTGTGCATCGGCATGTCGCACCGCGGCCGCCTCAACGTGCTCTCGAACCTCGCGGGCAAGAGCTACGGGCAGATCTTCCAGGAGTTCGAGGGCAACTACGGCCAGAAGCTCGGCTCCGGCGACGTGAAGTACCACCTGGGCACCGAGGGCACCTACACCTCGCACGACGGCGAGTCCACCAAGGTGTACCTCGCGGCCAACCCGTCCCACCTCGAGGCCGTCAACCCGGTGCTCGAGGGCATCGTGCGCGCCAAGCAGGACCGCCTCGAGCGGCCCGAGGAGTTCCCGGTGCTGCCGGTGCTCGTCCACGGCGACGCGGCCTTCGCCGGCCAGGGCGTGGTCACCGAGACCCTGAACCTCTCGGAGCTGCGCGGCTACCGCACCGGCGGCACGATCCACGTGATCATCAACAACCAGATCGGCTTCACCACGCTGCCGGACTCCTCGCGCTCGTCGTTCTACTCGACCGACGTCGCGAAGTCGACGCAGCTGCCGATCTTCCACGTCAACGGCGACGACCCGGAGGCCTGCGTGCGGGTCGCCGAGATCGCCTTCGAGTTCCGCCAGAAGTTCCACCGCGACGTGGTCATCGACATGGTCTGCTACCGCCGCCGCGGCCACAACGAGGGCGACGACCCGTCGATGACGCAGCCGGAGATGTACAAGCTCATCGGGGACAAGCCCTCGACCCGCAAGCTCTACACCGAGGCGCTCATCGAGCGCGGCGACCTCACCGAGGAGGAGACCGAGGGGCTGGTGCGCAACTTCCAGGAGCACCTGGACGAGGCCTTCGCCTCCACCCGCAGCTCGGGCTCCTCGCAGACCGACGAGCACAACGTGCAGGGACTGGACCTGCCCGCCTCGCAGCAGGGCTCGGCCGGGCCACGGGAGGCGACGACCGCCGTCGACGCCGATGTGCTCGAGCGGATCGGGGCGGCGCACTCGGAGGTGCCGTCCTCCTTCACGGTCCATCCCAAGCTGATGACGGTGCTGCAGCGCCGCACGCAGATGGCCACCTCGGGGAACATCGACTGGTCCTTCGGCGAGCTGCTCGCCTTCGGGTCGCTGCTGCTGGACGGCCACCGCGTGCGCCTGGCCGGCCAGGACTCCCGCCGCGGCACGTTCGTGCAGCGGCACAGCGTCCTCATCGATCACGAGAACGGCGACACCTGGACCCCGCTGTCCTACCTCTCGGACGACCAGGCGCGGTTCAACGTCTACGACTCCTCGCTCTCGGAGTTCGCCGCGCTCGGCTTCGAGTACGGCTACTCGGTCGAGAGCCCGCAGTCGCTCGTGCTGTGGGAGGCGCAGTTCGGCGACTTCGTCAACGGCGCGCAGACGATCATCGACGAGTTCGTCTCCGCGTCCGAGCAGAAGTGGGGCCAGAACTCGAGCGTGGTCATGCTGCTCCCCCACGGCTACGAGGGCCAGGGACCGGACCACTCCTCCGCCCGCATCGAGCGGTTCCTGCAGCTGTGCGCGGAGAACAACATGCGCGTGGCGGCACCGTCCACCCCGGCCAGCTACTTCCACCTCCTGCGCCGGCAGGCGCTCACCGAGCCGAAGAAGCCGCTGATCGTCTTCACCCCGAAGTCGATGCTGCGCAACAAGGCCGCGGTCAGCGCGGTGGAGGACTTCACCACGGGGACCTTCGAGCCCGTCCTGCCGGACACCACCGTGGACCCGGCGAAGGTGCGCCGCGTGCTGCTCACCACGGGCAAGGTCTACTGGGACCTCGTCGCCCGCCGGAAGAAGCTCGAGGCGGAGGACACCGCGATCGTGCGGGTCGAGCAGCTCTATCCGCTGCCCTCCGAGCAGCTGCAGTCCGTGCTGGACAGCTACCCGGACGCCGAGCTGACCTGGGTCCAGGAGGAGCCGCAGAACCAGGGCGCCTGGAGCTTCATGGCGATGAACTTCGCCGTCGAGGTGGGACGCACGCTGCGTGTCGTCGCCCGCCCGGCCTCCGCTTCCCCGGCCACCGGCTCCAATGCGACGCACAAGGTCGAGCAGGAAGAGCTGCTCTCCCGGGCCTTCGAGGCCTGAGCACCGGCGCGGGGCACGGGTTCGCCCGTGACCCGCGCCGCCGTTACAGTTGTCGTCCCCCGTCCCCGCCCAGGAGGTCCCGGTGCCCACCGTGCCCATGACGCCCGCCCCGACCCCGGAGTCCCGGATCCGGATCATCGCGCTCGGAGACGAGCTCCTCGCCGGGGTCGGTGACGCGCGAGCACTGGGCTGGCTCGGCCGGGCCGTGGCCAGCGAGCAGGGCGCCGAGTGCCGGATCGACGTGTTCAGCGCCGCCCTGCCCGGCGAGACCTCCGCCGAGCTCTCCGACCGCTGGGACGCGGACGTGCAGCGCCGCCTCTCCCGCGACGGCCTCTCCGACGGGTCCGTGGATCACCGGATCGTGCTGGCGATGGGCCGCGCGGATGTCGAGTCCGGCATCTCCCTGGCGCGCTCGCGGCTGAACCTCGCGAAGATCCTCGACGGTCTCGAAAGGCTGCGCCTTCCGGCGTTCGTGGTGGGGCCGGCCCCCAGCACGGACCCCGGGACCACCGCAGCCGTGCGGGATCTCTCCGCCGCGTTCGAGGACGTCTGCTCCCGCCGCCGGATCCCGTACGTCGACACCGTCGGCGGGCTCGTCGGGCACGACCAGTGGGAGTCCGACCTCGCGCGCAGCCCGGGCGATCATCCCGGGCAGACGGGCTACGGCCTCATCGCCTGGCTCGTTCTCCACGCCGGGTTCGGCCGCTGGCTGGGCACCTCCTCCTGAACACGGCCACCTCCCCGATGTGGCACAATCATCGGGTCCACTCGGGCGAAGGAAGGAGATCGTGATGAGCAAGCGAGGACGCAAGCGCAAGGCTCGCCGCAAGAACAGCGCGAATCACGGCAAGCGCCCCAACAGCTGACCGTGATGTCGCCGCGAGCGACGAGACGACAGGGCCGCTCCCCTCACGGGAGCGGCCCTTTCGTCATGCGCGGGGTGCTCAGGACGCCCGGCGGGGGCGTGCCTGGCAGCGGCCCCGTCCCGCACCGGCCGGTTCAGGGGGCGGGGTAGTCGCGGCGCACGGTGGAGGTGCGGGTGATGCGCACCGTGCTGCCGTCGGCCTCCGTGCGCGTCACGGAGACGGTGCGGCACTGCACGGTGATCCGCTCGCGCAGCTCCGAGGGGGCGCGGTCCGCGCAGCTGCGGCGCACCAGCTCCTTGATGCGGCGCACCTGCTCCCATTCCTCGGCGCATTCCGGGCAGTCGTCGGTGTGGCGCAGCATCCGCTCCACCATCTCGGCGGGCAGCTCGCCGTCGAGCGCCTCCTCGAGCCCGTAGCGCGGGTCGCGGGGCACCGGCTGGGACCGGTCGCGTTTCCTGGGATCGTCCTGGCTCATCGTTCCTCCTCCCGGTCCTTCGGGCCCGTCGTCTGCTCGCCGTCCGCTGTGCCGCCGCGCAGGAAGCCGCTGCGGTAGGCGTAGTCGGAGAGCTTCTCCCGCAGCTGCCGGCGCCCCCGATGCAGGCGGGACATGACCGTCCCGATCGGGGTGTCCATGATCTCGGCGATCTCCTTGTACGCGAACCCCTCGACATCGGCGAGGTAGACCGCCATGCGGTAGTCCTCCCGCAGCTCGCCCAGGGCATCCTTCACCGCGGAATCCGGCAGGCGATCCAGCGCCTCCGTCTCCGCGGAGCGCAGGCCGGTGCTGGTGTGCCCGGCGACCTCCGCCAGCTGCCAGTCCTCGACCGTGTCGGTCCAGGCCTCCTTGGGGCGGCGCTGCCGGGTGCGGTAGAGGGAGATGTAGCTGTTGGTCATGATCCGGTACAGCCAGGCGCGCATGTTGGTGCCGGGCGTGAACCGGTCGCGGGCGCGGAACGCCTTGACGAAGGTGTCCTGGACCAGGTCCTCGGCGTCGTGCGGGTTGCGGGTCATCCGCAGCGCACCGCCGTAGAGGGAGTCGAGGTGCGAGAGCGCCTCGGACTCGAAGTCGAAGGCCGGGGCGTCGGCGGCCTCGCCGATGCCGGGGCCGTCGGCCGAATCCGCGGCCTGCGGCGCCTGCTCGGGGTCCGGCAGGCCCGCGTCGGGGCTCGGGGCGGGATCTGTTCTGGTCATCGTCCTCAAACCTACGCCACCGGGCAGGCGCGGAGCGTGCCCGAGCACTGCTGCGGTCATCGGCTGCCTCCGTCCCCGGCGTGCGCCGGCGTGCTCTCGTGCGGTGAACGTGCGGCGGCGGACGGCCCGGACGCCGGGCCGGTGCCCGTGCCGCACCGTCCAGTGCAACGCGGAGGACGTGACGGATGTTCCCCGGGCGGTAGTCTGGACGCCGGTGACCTGGCCGACACGGCCGATCCACCGACCTGCTGACACCCGCCTACGAACGTGAGGACACCATGGCCCTGGTCCGTCGCATCGCACGACCCCTGCTCGCTGCCCCCTTCATCTTCGAGGGCGTGCGCACCGCGCTGCGCCCCGAGCGGGAGATCGAGGTCTACCCGCAGGCCTTCGACGCCGTCGACTCGGCGATCGCCCACAGCACCGCGCCCGGCTTCGTCGACGCCCGCGGGCTGATCCGCGCCGCAGGCGTGGTCGCCGCAGGTGCGGGCATGCTGTACGCCACCAACCGCTGCCCGCGCGCCGCTGCGGCGACGCTGCTGGTCACCACGTCCGTCGGCTGGGCGGGCCGCAAGAAGGTCTGGGAGCTGCGCGGCGAGGAGCTGACCCAGGAGGTCCAGTCCATCCTCACCGACGCGGGCCTGCTCGGCGGCGTGCTGCTGGCCGTGGTGGACCACGACGGCCGCCCCTCGCTCGGCTACCGGGCCAACCGCTTCATCGAGCGCAGCCAGAAGAAGGCGGCGGCGAAGCAGCGGGAGCTGGAGAAGAAGGCCGGCACCCTGGAGAAGAAGGCGAAGGGGGCGGTCGAGACCGCTCAGAAGCAGTTCGCCGACCAGAAGCACTGAACCGATGAGCTCCGAGGTGCTGTGGAACGCCCCCGTCGCCGACCGTCCGGTCGACGCCCTGGTGCGGGTCCCCGGTTCGAAGTCCCTGACCGCGCGGTGGATGTTCCTGGCCGCCGCCGCGGATGAGCCGTCGGTGCTGCGCGGTGCGCTGGTCTCCCGCGACACCCGGCTGATGCGCGACGCGCTCGAGCGGCTCGGCGCCGTGCTCGAGGTGGAGGACGGGGCGCTGCACGTGACCCCGCTGCCCCCGCCGGCCGAGCACCCCGCCGAACCGGTCGAGATCCACACCGGCCTGGCCGGCACCGTGATGCGCTTCGTGCCGATGCTCGCGGCGCTCCATCACGGCGATGTGCGCTTCACCGGCGACGAGGCCGCCTTCCAGCGGCCGATGGACGCCGTGGTCGATGTGCTGCGCCAGCAGGGGGTCGAGGTGACCGAGCACGGGGAGCCGGGCCGGCTGCCGCTGACCGTGCACGGCACGGGCCGCCTCCCCGGCGGGCGGGTCGAGGTCGACGCCTCGGCCTCCAGCCAGTTCATCTCCAACCTGCTGCTGGTCGCCGCCCGTGCGGAGACGGACATCGAGCTGGTGCACGTGGGCGAGGTGCTCCCCTCCCTGCCGCACATCGACATGACGGTGGAGACCCTGCGCCAGGCCAGGGTCGAGGCCACCCATCAGCTCGACGCCGAGGGCCGCCATGCGTGGTCCGTCCGTCACGGCGCGATCCGCCCGCTCGAGGTGACGATCGAGCCCGATCTCTCCAACGCCGGGCCGTTCCTCGCCGCGGCGATGGCCACCGGCGGCACGATCGCCGTGGACGACTGGCCCGAGACCACCACCCAGCCGGGGGATGCCTACCGCGACCTGCTGACCCGGATGGGCGGCGAGGTGTGGCGGGAGGGACGCACCCTCTGCGTGCGCGGCACCGGCACGCTCCGCGGGATCGACGCCGACATGTCCGCCATGGGCGAGCTGGTGCCGACCATGTCGGCGCTGTGCGCCCTCGCCGAGACCCCCTCGCGCCTCACCGGGGTCGCGCACCTGCGCGGCCACGAGACCGACCGGCTCAAGGCGCTGGCCACCGAGCTCACCAAGATCGGGGCCCGCACGAGCGAGCTCGAGGACGGTCTGGAGATCCATCCGGGCGAGCTGCGAGGGGACGTCTTCGAGAGCTACGAGGATCACCGCATGGCCACCGCCGGCGCGATCATCGGGCTGCGGGTGCCGGATCTGCGGGTGGTCGACATCGGCACCACGCAGAAGACCCTGCCGGACTTCGTGGGGATGTGGCTGTCGATGCTGCACCCGGAGCCGGCGGTGGACGACGCGTGAGGCGCTCGGCGAGGGAGTTCGACGAGAGCGACGTCCGCATCCGCCCCAGCCGGCGCGGATCGCGGCCCCGCACCAAGGACCGTCCCAAGCATGAGGACGCCGTCACCGCCCGCGTGGTCTCCGTGGACCGCGGGCGGTGGCGGACCCTCCTCGCCGAGGGCACGGCGCAGCAGCGCGCCGTCACCGCGATGCGCGCCCGGGAGCTGGGCCGCTCCCCCATCGTCCCCGGCGACCTGGTGGGGCTCGTCGGCGACACCTCCGGACGCGACGGCACCCTCGCCCGCATCGTGCGGATCCAGGAGCGCAGCTCCTTCCTGCGGCGCAGCGCCGACGACGACGACCAGACCGAGCGGCCCCTGGTCGCCAACGTGGACCTCATGGTGATGGTCACCGCCGTCGCCGATCCCGAGCCGCGCGGCGGCATGATCGACCGCTGCCTGGTCGCCGCCTACGTGGCGGGGATCGACACGCTGCTGGTGCTGACCAAGACCGATCTGCGCTCCCCGCAGGAGTTCCTCACCAGCTACGCCCCGCTCGGGCTCGAGCACATCGTCACCCGGCGGGAGACGCCCCAGGAGGCCCAGGATCCGGCGCATCCCGGGATCGTGGGACTGGACGCGCTGCGCGAACGGCTCTCGGGCCGGGTCAGCGTGCTGGTCGGGCATTCCGGGGTGGGCAAGTCGACGCTCCTGAACGCGCTGGTGCCGGGCACCGACCGGGCCATCGGCGTGGTCAACGACGTCACCGGCCGGGGGCGGCACACCTCCTCCTCGGCGCTCGCGATGCAGCTGCCCGACGAGGCGGGCTGGGTGATCGACACCCCCGGCGTGCGCTCCTTCGGTCTGGGGCACGTGGACCCCGACGAGCTGCTCGAGGCCTTCACGGACCTCGCGGAGCTGGCCGAGGACTGCCCTCGCGGATGCAGCCATCTCGAGGACGCCCCCGACTGCGGCCTCGACGAGCGGGTCGCCGCCGGGGACGCCGGCAGCGCGGGCCCGGCCCGGCTGGTCTCCTACCGGCGCCTGGCGACCGCGCTGCGCGAGAACAACCCCTGGGAGACCTGAGCCAGCCCGGACGGAGACGTGCGCCCGCCCAGACCTTCCACCCGGGCCGTCCGCCCGGATCCCGGCCCGCGTCGCTGCCCGGCAGCGGCTTCTGCGGCCCGTACTGTGGGCTCATGTCCTCTCGTTTCGCCGATGACCTGCGCCTGGCCCACGTGCTCGCCGACGCCGTGGACCAGCTGACCATGTCGCGCTTCAAGGCGCAGGATCTCGAGATCTCCACCAAACCCGATCTCACCGAGGTCACCGACGCGGACCGCGCCGCGGAGCAGCTGGTGCGCTCCCAGCTGTCGCGGTCCCGTTCCCGCGACCAGGTGATCGGAGAGGAGTTCGGCAGCACCGGGGCGTCGCCGCGCCAGTGGGTGATCGACCCGATCGACGGCACCAGCAACTTCGTGCGCGGGGTGCCGGTGTGGGGGACGCTCATCGGCCTCATCGAGGACGGCCGCCCCGTGGTGGGCCTGGTCTCGGCCCCGTCGCTGGGCCGCCGCTGGTGGGGCGGCGAGGGCGTGGGCGCGTGGACGGGCTCGCGCATCAACAGCGCCTCGCGCCTGCAGGTCTCCACCGTCGACGCGGTCGAGGAGGCCTCGCTGTCCTACTCCTCGCTGCACGGCTGGGCCGATCGCGACCGGCTGCCGCAGATGCTCAACCTCATGCAGCGGTTCTGGCGCACCCGCGCCTACGGCGACTTCTGGTCCTACATGCTCGTGGCCGAGGGCGCGGTGGACGCCGCCTGCGAGCCGGAGCTCGCGCTGCACGACATGGTCGCGCTGGTCCCGATCGTCACCGAGGCCGGTGGCCGCTTCACGTCCCTCGAGGGCGAGGACGGCCCCTTCGGCGGCAGCGCGGTGGCGACCAACGGCCTGCTGCACGAGGAGATCCTCGGGGCGCTCGCGCCACGGGAGGCCTGAGTCACGAGGCGGTGTCCACGCCGGGGCCGCCGTGATCGGTCGCCCAGCTGCGGTCGGTAGACTCGGCACGTCGTGTCCCCGAACCGTGAAGGGAATCCTTCTCCATGACCGTCAAGCGCGTCGCCCTCCTGACCGCCGGTGGCTATGCCCCCTGCCTGTCCTCCGCCGTCGGCGGTCTCATCGAGCGGTACACCGAGCTGGTGCCCGATGTCGAGATCATCGCCTACAAGCACGGCTACTGGGGGCTGCTCTCCGGCGAGAAGCTCGTGGTGGACGACGAGGTGCGCGAGAAGGCGGGCCTGCTGCACAACTACGGCGGCTCCCCCATCGGCAACTCCCGCGTGAAGCTCACCAACACCGAGGATCTCGTCAAGCGCGGCCTGATCCAGGAGGGCGAGAACGCCCTCGAGGTCGCCGCGAACAAGCTCAAGGACGACGGTGTGGACGTGCTGCACACCATCGGCGGCGACGACACCAACACCACCGCCGCGGATCTGGCGAAGTACCTCCACGAGAACGGCCACGAGCTGCAGGTCGTGGGTCTCCCCAAGACGATCGACAACGACATCGTGCCGATCCGTCAGTCCCTCGGCGCGAAGTCCGCCGCGGAGCAGACCAGCATCTTCGCGCAGAACATCATCGCCGAGCACGGCTCGAACCCGAAGATGCTCATCATCCACGAGATCATGGGCCGCGCCTGCGGCTACCTCACCGCGCAGGCGGCCGAATACTACCAGGACTGGCACTCGAAGCAGGAGTGGCTGCCCGGCATCGGGCACAAGGCCGAGCGGTGGGACGTGCACGCGGTGTTCCTGCCGGAGCTCGCGCTGGACATCGAAGCCGAGGCGGAGCGCCTGAAGAACGTCATGGACGAGGCCGGCTGCGTGAACATCTTCCTCTCCGAGGGTGCCGGCATCCCGGAGATCGTCGCCGAGATGCAGGCCCGCGGCGAGGAGCCCGAGAAGGACCCCTTCGGCCACGTCAAGATCGACACCATCAACCCCGGCCAGTGGTTCGCGAAGCAGTTCGCGGAGAAGCTCGGCGCGGAGAAGGTCATGGTGCAGAAGTCGGGCTACTTCTCCCGCTCCGCGAAGGCGAACCCGGAGGACATCCGCCTCATCAAGTCGATGACCGACTACGCCGTGCAGGTCGCTCTCGAGGGCGGCTCGGGCCTCGTCGGGCACGACGAGGAGCGCGGGGACGTGCTGCGCGCCGTCGAGTTCGAGCGGGTCGCCGGCCACAAGGCCTTCGACGTCTCCCAGCCGTGGTTCCACGAGGTCATGGAGCGGACCGGTCAGAAGATCGTCCCCGCCGAGGCGCACTGAGACCCTCCGTGACGACCGGGCGGGGTCACCGTTGAGCAGCTCCCGCCCGCGCGTGCGCACCTGGCGCCGCACCCTGCGCGCGCTCGCCCCCACGGGGCGGGCGCGCGCTGCGCTTCCCGGGCACCATGGCGCCGGCGGGCTCCTGCACCTCTCCCCCGGCCCTCGCGCGACCGCGCTGCGCGAGGACACCGGTCCGCTCGCCCCGGCGCGGCTGCTGCGGCCCCGGCAGGGGCGGCTCGGCGACTGCTGGGTGATCGCCCCGATGCTCGCGATCCACGAGACGGCCCCCGAGCGCCTGCGCGGCCTGCTGAGCGCCGAGGAGGGCGGTGTGGTCGCCGTGCACCTGCCCGGCATGACCCGGCCGGTCCGGGTGGATCGCCGCCTCCCGGTCGATTCCCGGGGCATGTTCCAGTACGGGCGGCGCGACGGCGCGAACCCCGGCTGGGTGGGCGTGCTCGAGAAGGCGATCGCCGGCCACGTCGCCGGGGACTACGGTGCGCTGCAGCGCGGTGTCGCGCGCTTCGGCTTCGAGCTGCTGCTGGGAGAGCGCGTGCGCACCCTGCTGCGGAGGCCCGGCGCGGCCCAGATCCTCGCCTGGCGGGACCAGGGCCGGGCGATCGCGGCCTCGACCCATCCGCTCAGCCCCCGCGTGCCGACCTCCGCGGGGCCGCTGCCGCGCAACCATGTCTTCGCCGTGGTCGGCGCCGACGCGCGCAGCGGGCACGTGCTGCTGCGCAACCCGGTGCGTCCCGAGCAGGTGCTGACGCTCGATGCTCGCAGCTTCCGGCGCGGCTTCCTCTCGCTGGACGTCACCGCACCGCTGCGCTGAGCCCCGGTGGTGTGCGCGGCGCCGGGCAGGGGCGTCGCCGTGCTGCGCGCTCCTGGGCTGGGTCCCGGTGGGCCGGGGCGCCGAAGGGCGGGGCGCGGCGGATCTCAGCGCCCGACGGCGTCGAGCCAGGCGTCCGCGATGAGGCGGTGCCCGGCCGGGGTGGGGTGCACGCCATCCGCCGCGACGTGCTCGGGGGCGTGGCCTGCTGCCAGCGCACGCTCCAGCACCTCCTCGAGATCCACGAGACGGTGCCCGCCCTCGGCCGCGAGCCGGCGGATGATCGCCACCTTACCGTCGAGGTCGGTGTGGATCCGTGCGGCCTGCTCGTCGATGTCGGCGACGAAGGGCAGGATCATCGCCACGGGAGCCGAGGGAACCCGGGCCGCGAGCTGATCCAGCAGGTGGCGGTATCCCTGCTCGAAGGCCTCATCGGGGACGTGCTCGCCGCGGGTGAAGCGGTGCCAGGAGTCGTTCACGCCCACATAGACCGTCACGAGGTCCGGCGCGAGGTCGAGGCAGTCCGGCCCGAAGCGGGCCTCGAGGTCCGCGACCTTGTCCCCGCTGATGCCCCGGTTGATCACCGTCGCCGTCGGTTCGTGAGCGGCGAAGTGCTCGGCGAGCAGGCGCACGTAGCCGTGGCCGAGCTGCTCGGGATCCTCACGCCGACCGGCATCGGTGATCGAGTCGCCGATGAAGAGCAGTGTGCGTGGGGCGCGCGCGGACGTCGTAGTCATGGCGGCATCGTCCCAGACATGGCAGAAGGCCCGGATGGTGTTTCCACCATCCGGGCCTTCCTCTCGTAGCGGGGGCAGGATTTGAACCTACGACCTCCGGGTTATGAGCCCGGCGAGCTACCGAACTGCTCCACCCCGCGGCGACATCAGTAACTCTACGGCCCGCGCCCCGGCGCGTCCAACCGGAGAGGGTCGAACGTGGGCCATGACACGTTGGCGGCCCGTTCACCTGCCTGAACGCCGGAACGCCCGGCCGGATCCGGCGCGTGCCGGTGCCGGTCGGGCGTTCTCGGGAGGGAGCTGCTGCGGGCTCAGCCGCCTCCGCCGTCGGACGGCTCCACGGGCAGGCCCTCGCCGCCGAGCTCCTGGTTGGCCTCCAGTGCCCGGTTGAGCGCGTCGGAGACCCGCTGCTGGGCCTCGCCGTAGCCGGCCCAGTCGCCGCTCTCCATCGCGCTCTCGGCCTCGTTCACGGCCGCGTCCATGTCCTCGAGCGCCTGATCGAGGCGCTCCTGGGCGGAACCGGTGGTGGCGGGGGGCGGGCTCTGCTGCTCGCCCTCGCCCTCCTCCTCGGCCTGGCCCTCGTCCTCGCCCTCGTCGACGGTGCCCTCACCGGTCTCGGTGTCTGCGGTGCCGGAGGGAGCATCGGAGTCGGTGACCTCGGCATCGCCCGCGGAGGCGCCCGAGTCGCCTCCGAAGACGAGGTCGAGCGCTTCGTCGAGCGTCGGCGCGAAACCGATCTTCTCGCCGAAGGAGACCAGCACCATCTGCAGCAGCGGGTACTGGGTGCCGCCGCCGGCCTGCGAGGACTGCAGGAACACCGGCTGCACGTAGAGCAGACCGCCGCCGACCGGGAGGGTCAGCAGGTTGCCGTTCTTCACCTCGGAGTTGCCGGACTTCAGCAGGTTCAGCGCCTGCGAGACGTTCGGCTCCGCATTGAAGGTGGCCTGCACCTGGCCGGGTCCGTTGACCGGGTTCGAGGCCGGCAGCACCAACAGCGTCATGTCGCCGAAGGAGTCGGCGGGGTTGCCGCTCTGGTTCCCCGTCTCCGAGTCCACGGCGAGGTAGCCGGTGAGCACGTTCTGCCCCTCGGAGGGGATGAAGCTCGAGGAGAGCATGAACCGCGGCGAGTCCGCGTCCGGCATCTGCATGGTGAGGTACATCGGCGGCTGGGGCGCCTGCTCCCCGGTGGTGCCGTCGGGGTTGGTGGGCGCGGGGACCGTCGGATCCGGCGGGACCTGCCAGAAGTCCTGCTGGGTGAAGAAGTCGTCCGCGTCCGTCACGTGGTACGTGGCCAGGATCTTGCGCTGGGCCTTGAAGTAGTCGGCCGGGTAGCGCAGGTGGGACATCAGCTCGCCGCTGATCTCCGAGGCCGGCTGCAGCGCGTCGGGGAACACCTCGGACCAGGACTTGAGGATCGGATCCTCCGTGTCCCAGGTGTACAGGGTCACCGAGCCGTCGAAGGCGCTCACGGTCGCCTTGACGGAGTTGCGCATGTAGTTCGCCGAGCGCTCGCGGTGCATCGCGGTCGCGTTCGGATCGGTCTGCGAGTCGTCGACGGTGTCATCGAGATCCACGGACTGCGCGTACGGGTACTCCGTGGTGGTGGTGTAGCCGTCGACCACCCAGACCAGCTCGTCATCGACCACGGCCGGGTACATCTGGGAATCCAGCGACAGGAACGGCGCGGCCTCGCGGACCCGCTCGTGCGGGTCGCGGTCGTAGAGGATCTGCGACTCCTCGTTGAGGTAGTTGGAGATCACGATGTTCGGGTCACGGAACTTGATCGCGTAGAGCAGCTGGTTCATGAACCCGCCCACGGAGGGGCCGCCGTCGCCGTCGAAGGTGTTGTAGACCTGGTCGCCGCCCTCCTCCTCGTCGGTGCCGCCGCGCTGGTAGTCGAACTCCTCGGGCTCGCTGCCCTCGGGGGCGCCCACGACCGAGTAGTCGGGCGAGTGCCGCCCGAAGTACACCCGCTCCTCGTAGTCGCCGAAGGAGCCGTCACCGGGCACTCCGGACTGCAGGAAGCTCGGCTCGCCGTCCGCGTTGCGGCGGTTGCCGTACGCGGCGGCGGTGCCGTAGCCGTGGGTGTAGATGATGTGCTGGTCCACCCAGGAGCGATCGGCCAGGCCGAACTTGTCCGGGCGCAGCTCGCGCACACCGATGACGGTGTCCTGCAGCTCGTCGTCGATCTCGTACCGGTCCACGCTGAGCACCTCGTCGAAGCCCCAGTAGCGACGGTTCGCCTCGCGCTGCTCGAAGGTGGGCGAGATGATGTTGGGGTCCATCAGGCGGATCTGCGCCGTGGTGGAGGCGTCCTCACGCAGCTGCCCCGGCTCGGCATCGGTGCTCGCCGTGTACGAGACCTCCTCGACGCCGTCGAGGTTGAAGGCGGCGCGGGTCGCGTCGATGTTGTTCTGGATGTAGGTCTGCTCGAGCGCACGCTCGTTGGGCTGGACCTGGAACTGCTGGATCGCCCAGGGGTAGAGGTTCCCGACCACCAGGGTGGACAGGATCATCAGGCCGGCGCCGATCGCGGGGATGCGCCAGTCGGAGCGGAAGATCCACACCACGAACAGGGCTGCCACGGCGATCGAGGCGATCGCGAGAATCGTCTGCGCGGGGAGGATGGCGTGGACGTCCGCGTAGGAGGCGCCCTCGAACCGGGAGTGGGATGCGGTGAGCAGGTCGTAGCGCTGGAACCAGTGGCCGGCACCCAGCAGCAGCACGTAGATGGTGGCGAGCACGCCGAGGTGGCGGCGGGCCGCACGCGTCACCTCGAGACCGCTCTCCTGGCCCCAGCCCACACCGCCGTAGATGAAGTGGCCGACCACCGCACCCACGATGGAGACCAGCAGCACGAACTGGCCGAAGGCGATGAGCATGTCGATCAGCGGCAGCGTGAAGACGTAGAAGGCGATGTCGTTGCCGAAGACGGGATCCGTCTGCCCGAAGTCCTGCGGGTGGAGGAAGAGCTGGACGTCCTTCCAGCGGCGGGACAGCGCGAGCCCGCCGAAGATGCCGATCACGATCGGCGCCCCGTAGGTCAGGCCCCGACGCAGCGGGTCCACCGCGGCCCGGAACTGCTCGAGCGCCTCCTGCTCACGGGTGATGGGCGGGTACACGGGCCGCTGGTTGTACGCCATGCGGAGGCTCAGGAAGAGCGGCACGGCGAACAGCAGCGCACCGCCGAGGAACAGCACCGCCTGGGTGCCCCAGCGGGTCATGAGCACATCGGTGTACTCCAGCTGGTCCATCCACAGGTACTTGGTCCACACCTCGGAGGCGATGACCAGCAGGACGACGAGCACGGCGAGAGCACCGATCGTGATCGCGAGCGGTGAGATCCTCCGGGGACCGCTCGAACTCGCATCGGGGGCCGGTCGTGGTCGCGGCCGGGGCATGTCGCCGAACGGGGCGGAGAAACTCACAGATAACCTCGGGTGCTTCGGTCTCGGAGCCGGCCGTCCCGCCGACCGCTGCGACGGCGGGGCACCCGGCTCCGGGTACAGTGTGGTCCCGCCGCGTGCTGCGGCGGTACCCCCATTCTGTCAGGCCCAACCTGTAAGGGACCTTTCGATCCGATGACGACTCCGGCCCCGGACCCTCTCGACGCCCCGACTGCCGCTCTGGCGGCAGCTGTCCTCGAGGTGGCCCGCCACGTGGAGGAGGGGCCGCTGCCCTCGCCCCGGCTCTTCGCCCTGGCACGCAGCGCCGAGCTCATGGCGGCCTCGCCCTCGCTCGCGGCGCTGCTCGGCGCGGAGGCGGGCGGAACGCACGACGATCTGCACCTCACCCCCATCGATCTCGACGACGGCTCATCGACCGGCGACGGCATGCCGGTCACCGATCCGCTCGCGGTCCTCGAATCGGCGCAGTGGCCGGATCTCGCCGCCGGCGGCGCGATCGCCTGTGATCTCGCGCCCGCCGCGTGGACCGTGCGTGACGCGGAGGATGGCCGCCAGCTTCCCGCGAGGCAGTCTCTGCGGGTCGTGGTCGCGGCGCTGGCCGATGGCACCACCTGGTCGGCGGTGCATCGCGGCGACGAGGACGGCTATGTCCTCGGCGCCGCGCTGCTGCCGGAGATCTCCGAGGCGCTGGTCCAGACCCTGCAGGCCGCCGACTGAGAGTCGGCGGGAGGGTCAGACGGCCGCGGCGAGGGAGTCGTCCTCCGTGGTCTCCTCCCCGGTGAGAGGGCTGCGGTCGGCGCCGTCCGGCCCATCGGCGTTCCCGGTCGCGGGGCCCGCTCCGCGCGGGATGATCTCGCCCGTGCCCGGGTCGACGTCCGGCGTGTCCTCGCTCCGCAGCGGCCGGCGGAAGACGGCCGTCCCGTAGGTGAGGTCGTGGCCGATGGATTCGGCCTGCAGGTTCAAGGAGTGGCGCACTGCGCCGTCATCGCCGGTCCACTCCGAGGTGTTGAGCCGCCCGGTGGCGATCAGCGGCTGGCCCTTGCGCACCGAGCGCAGCACGTTCTGGGCGAGCTGACGCCGCACGAACACGGTGATGAACTCGGTCTTCCGGTCGGCGAAGTCCTGGCTCGTGGTGTTGTAGTAGCGCCCGGTGACGGCGACGCGCACCTTCGCGGTGACGGAGCCGTCCTCCTGCGGATGCGCGGTGGGATCGGCGGTGGCGTTGCCCATGATGATCGTCTGGATGTCCCGCATGGCGGTGTCCTTCCTGAACGGCCGGGACTGCCCGGCGTCGGCTCCTTGCCGATGCCTCTCAGCGTTGCCGGAGCGGTCCTGCCCTGCCAGCGCAGGGCGGCGGCTGTGGAGGACCGGGCGCTGTGGAGGAACGGTGGGTCCGCGCTGCGGGCCCGGGACAGCGAAGCGGCCGGCCCCTCCGTAGAGGGACCGGCCGCCGAGAATCTCCGCGCCGGGTGCCGGACGCTGCCGGAGCGAGATCTCGCTCAGGCCTGCGGGACGACCAGCCCGGACGCGCTCGAGCGCGCGGCCTCGAAACGCGCCTGGACATCCGCCCAGTTCACGATGTTCCAGATCGCCTTGACGTAATCCGCCTTCACGTTCTGGTAGTCCAGGTAGAACGCGTGCTCCCACATGTCCAGCTGGAACAGCGGGATCGTCGCGACCGGCACACCGTTCTGCTGATCGTAGAACTGCTCGATCACCAGGTTCCCGCCGATCGGCTCATAGGCGAGCACCGCCCAGCCCGAGCCCTGGATCCCCAGCGCCGCCGCGGTGAAGTGATCGCGGAACTTGTCGAACGAGCCGAAGAACTCGTCGATCGCCTGCGCCAGCTCACCGGTGGGCTTGTCGCCGCCCTCCGGGGAGAGGTTCTTCCAGAAGATCGAGTGGTTCGTGTGACCACCGAGGTTGAACGCCAGATCCTTCGAGAACTGGTTCACCGTCGAGAAGTCACCGGACTCCCGCGCCGCCGCGAGCTTCTCCAGCGCCGTGTTCGCACCCTTCACATAGGTCGCATGATGCTTGGAGTGATGCAGCTCCATGATCTTCCCGGAGATCGAGGGATCCAGCGCCCCGTAGTCGTAGTCGAGATCAGGAAGCGTGTACTCCGCCATGTGGATCATCCCTTCGTCGTGGTGAGCGCGGGACCCGCCGATGCGGGAACCGCCGTGCGTCCATCCTGCCACGCGGCGACGCATCGTGGCAGGGTGCGGCCCCGCAGCGCCGTCACGAGGGCTCTGCCCGGCGCGCTGTCGGCGGGCCGGTCCACAATGGTGCGATGGCCATGACCCGCCAGGCGCTCCCGTCCTCCTTCTCCCCCGCCACGGCGCGGTGGTTCGAGGAATCGTTCGATGCGCCCACCCCCGCGCAGGCCGCGGCGTGGGAGGCCATCGACCGTGGGGACGACACGCTCGTGGTCGCCCCCACCGGCTCGGGCAAGACCCTCGCCGCCTTCCTCACCGCGATCGATCGCCTGGCCTCTGGCCCGGCGCCAGCCGACCGACCGTCAGGTCCGGGCCGCGCCGCGGCGGGGCCCGGACGGGGCGGAGAGCGCGGAGGCGGCGCAGGGCGTGGACGCCGCAGCACGAGCGTCCTGTACATCTCGCCGCTGAAGGCCCTCGGCGTCGACGTCGAACGCAACCTGACCTCCCCTCTCGTGGGCACGGCCCGCACCGCCGAGAGCCTCGGCGAGGTGCGCCGTCCCCTGAGCGTGGGGGTGCGCACGGGGGACACCCCCGCCGCCGAGCGGCGACGGCTCGTGACCCATCCCCCGGACATCCTCATCACCACCCCCGAGTCGCTGTTCCTCATGCTCACCTCCCAGGCGCGGGAGACGCTGCGCGGGGTGGAGACGGTGATCCTCGACGAGGTGCACGCCGTCGCGGGCGGCAAGCGGGGCGTGCACCTCGCGCTGTCCCTCGCCCGGCTCGACGCCCTGCTGGAGGCGCCGGCGCAGCGCATCGGTCTCTCCGCGACGGTGGAACCGGTGGAGGAGGTCGCCGCCTTCCTCACCGGCTCGGGACGCTCCCGCGAGGTGACGGTGGTGCGGCCCGAGTCCACCAAGCGCTGGGACATCACGGTCACGCTGCCCGTGGCGGACCTGCAGTCCATCGAACCTCCCGCCGATGCGGTCGACGACGAGGACGTCACCGGCACGGTCTGGCCGCACGTCGAACGGGCGGTGCTCGAGCGCGTCCTCGCGCATCGCTCCACCATCGTGTTCACCAACTCCCGCAGCCAGGCCGAGCGCCTCACCGGCAAGCTGAACCGTCTGCACGCCCGTCGGGTCGCGGTCGACGCGGCCGCCGGGGCGCCGTCGGCGGACTCTGCGCGCGCCGGCGCGTCCTCCTCGGGCTCCGCGGGCGCGGGAGGCGCGGGAGAGGAGGACGGCACCGAGGGCGAGGACATCGCCCGCGCCCACCACGGCTCGATGTCCAAGGAGGTGCGCGCCGGGATCGAGGAGCAGCTGAAATCCGGCGCGCTGCGCTGCGTGGTGGCGACCTCCTCCCTCGAGCTGGGCATCGACATGGGCGCCGTGGACCTGGTGCTGCAGGTGGCCGCGCCGATGTCTGTCTCGAGCCTGCTGCAGCGGGTGGGGCGTGCCGGGCACGACGTCGGCGCCGTCTCCACCGGCTCGCTGCATCCGCTGCACGCCGCGGACGTGCTGCGCTCCGCCGTCGCGGTGCAGGAGGCGGTCGCGGGGAGGATCGAACCGCTCGCGGTGCCGCGCAACGCCCTGGACGTGCTCGCCCAGCACACCGTCTCGGCCGCGGCGATGGACGACCTGCAGGTCGATGAGTGGTTCGACCTGGTCCGCACCGCACATCCCTACCGCGCGCTGCCCCGCTCCGCCTTCGACCAGACGATCGATCTGCTCGCCGGTCGGTATCCCTCGACCGATTTCTCCGAGCTGCGGCCCCGCCTGGTCCACGACCACGACACGGGGATCCTCACGGCCCGCCCGGGCGCTCAGCGCCTCGCGGTCACCAGCGGCGGCACGATCCCGGATCGGGGCCTGTACCCGGTGCACCTGGTGGCCGGGGACGACGACTCCCAGCCGCGCCGGGTCGGGGAGCTCGACGAGGAGATGGTCTACGAGTCGCGGCGCGGGGACGTGATCACGCTGGGCACCACCAGCTGGAGGATCGAGGAGATCACCGCCTCCCGGGTGACCGTCTCCCCCGCCTTCGGCCTCTCCGGCCGCATCCCCTTCTGGCACGGCGACGGGGACGGTCGCCCCGCGAGCCTCGGCCGTGCGATCGCCTCGGCGCAGTCCGAGCTCGCGAGCCTCCCGCGCCCCGAGGCCGAGGACCGGCTCGGCACGCTGGGACTGGACTCCGATGCGCGCACGGTGCTGCTGGACCACCTGGCCGAGCAGCAGCACGCGACCGGCACCGTCCCGGGGCCGCAGCAGCTGGTGGTCGAGCGATTCCTCGACGAGCTCGGCGACTGGCGGGTGGTGCTGCACTGCGCGCTCGGGCAGCGGATCACCGGGCCCTGGGCGCTCGCGGTCGGGGCCCGGGTCCAGGAGCGGTACGGGCTGGACGGCCAGGCGATGGCCGCCGACGACGGGATCGTGCTGCGCATCCCCCACGGCGAGCAGCCACCGGGGGCGGATCTGTTCGTGTTCACCCCCGAGGAGATCGAGCAGGAGGTGCGCCGGCTCGTCGGCTCCTCCGCCCTGTTCGCCGCCCGCTTCCGCGAGTGCGCGGCGCGCGCCCTGCTGCTGCCGAGGCGGGACCCGACGCAGCGCTCCCCGCTGTGGCAGCAGCGCCAGCGCTCCTCCCACCTGCTCGAGGTGGCCCGCCCGCACCCGGACTTCCCGATCATGCTGGAAGCCGCCCGGGAGTGCCTGCAGGACGTCTACGACCTGCCCGCCCTGGTGGAGCTGATGGAGCAGATCGGGCGTCGGCGCCTCGAGGTGCGGGAGGTGGAGACCCCGGCGCCCTCCCCTTTCGCCCGCTCGCTGCTGTTCGGGTATCTCGCGCAGTTCATCTACGACGGCGACGCCCCGCTGGCCGAACGCCGCACCGCCGCGCTCGCCCTGGACCAGTCGCTGCTGGCCGAGCTCCTGGGCTCGGTGAGCCTGCGCGAGCTGCTGGACGCCGAGGTGATCGCCGAGGTCGAGCAGCAGCTGCAGGGGCTCACCGCACAGCGGGCGCTGCGCGGCGGCGAACAGATCGCCGATGCGCTGCGCCGGCTCGGCCCGCTCACCGCGGACGATCTCTCACGCCGCACGGCAGAGGGGGTGGACCTCGAGGCGGAGCTCGAACAGCTGACCCGGGCACGCCGGATCATCAGCGTGCGCCTCGCCGGGCGGGAGCACGTCGCGGCGGTCGAGGACGCCGGCCTGCTGCGCGATGCGCTCGGGACGGCGCTGCCGCCCGGCCTTCCCCAGGCGCACCTGGCACCGGTGGACCGGGCGGTCCCCCAGCTGCTGGCCCGCTGGGCGCGGGGCCGGGGACCGTTCCCGGCCGCCGACGCGGTGGAGGCCTTCGGCCTGGCCCCCGGCGTCGCCCGCGGCACGCTCGAGCAGCTCACCGCAGAACGGGTGCTCCAGCAGGGCGAGTTCACCCCGGGTCGGGACGGCGAGGAATGGGTCGAGGCGGAGGTGCTGCGGCGCATCCGGCGGGCGAGCCTGGCCGCCTCGCGGCGCGAGATCGCGCCGGTGCCGGGCCCGGTGTATGCGCGGTTCCTCGGGCAGTGGCAGCACCTGGCCGGTCGCCGCGCGGACGGCCGACGCGACCGCCCCACCTGGCGGGACCGGGACGGTCTGCTGTCGGTGGTCGATCAGCTCACGGGCGTGTCTCTGCCGCTGTCGGCCTGGGAATCCCAGGTGCTGCCCGCCCGGCTGCCGGACGTGACCCCGGCGCTGCTGGATGCGGCCTTCGCCTCCGGTGAGCTGGTGTGGACCGGGCATGGCCGGCTCGGCGCGGAGGACGGCTGGATCCGGCTCCACCTCGCGGAGGCGCTGCCGCTCGGCCTCGATGCCTCCGCGCTCGAGGAGGCGGCGGCCTCGCTCACCGAGGGCTCCACGGCCGCGCGGCTGCTCGCCCTGCTGCGCGGCACCCCCGGCGCGCTGCGACACGGGCAGATCCTCACCGCGCTGGCGGACGAGGGCGAAGCCCTCGCACCGCCGGCCGTGCACGAGGCCCTGTGGGACCTCGCCTTCTCGGGCCTGATCACCAATGATTCCTTCGAGGCGCTGCGCAGCTACTCACGCGGCCCGGCATCGAGCCGCGGCTCCCGCGCGGCGGGACGCTCGCGGCCCCTGACGCGTCGGGGCGCGGCCCGGCTCTCGGCGGCGATGATGCGCCAGGGCGCGGCCAGCGTCTCCGAGCTGGCGGAGGGGCCGGTCGGTGCCGGTCGCTGGTCCGCGGTGCGGGTGGAGCCGGTGGATCCGGCCGCCCGCGCGGCGGCCCTCGCGACACTGCTGCTGGACCGGCACGGCGTGGTCACCCGCGGCGCGATGGACGTCGAGGACATCCCCGGCGGTTTCGCCGCGGTGTACCGGGTGCTCGCCATGCTCGAGGAGAACGGCAGCTGCCGGCGCGGCTATTTCGTCGACGGGCTCGGCGCCTCGCAGTTCGCCCCGGTCGAGGCGGTCGATCGCCTGCGCGATCGGGGCCATGACGCGGAGGCCGCTCCCGGCCCGGCGGAGAGCCCCGGCGGGGGCGGTGCGGACGCGACCACCGTGGCCCTGGCCGTCACCGACCCCGCGAACCCCTATGGCGCGGCGCTACCCTGGCCGGAGCTGACGATCCCGCCGCCGGAAGGCGCGACGGTGCGTCCCGCGCGGCGCGCCGGTGCGCTCGTGCTGCTGCGGGACGGGCATGTGCGCGCGGTCGTGGACAAGGGGGCCAAGCACCTGCTGTGGTGGGCCGAGGAGAGCGCGAGGGACGAGGTCGCCGCGCAGCTCGTGCGGGCGATCGCCGAGGAGTCGCGCCTGCCGCAGCTGCGGATCGAGCGGATCAACGGCCACGGCATCGACAGCGCACCGGTGGCCGAGATCGCCCGGGCGCTCGTGGACGCCGGCTGCTATCGCTCCCCGCGGTCGCTCCGCCTGCGCGCCGGGGATCGCTGATGCCGGAGGGGGACACCGTCGCCCGGCAGTGCCGGATCCTGCACGAGGCCCTCGCCGGGGCCACGCTCACCGGGTGCGATCTGCGGGTGCCGCGCGCCGCGACGGCGGATCTCGTCGGCTGGTGCGTGCAGGAGGTGCGCCCGCGCGGCAAGCATCTGCTGCTGCGGCTGCTCCCGCCCTCCCCCGGAGCGGTCCCGCTGACGCTGCACACGCATCTCATGATGGACGGGATCTGGCACGTCGACGGCAGGGCGCTGCGTTCGAGCGACACCAGCGCAGGGCCCCGCCCCGCCGCCACGATCCGTGCCGTGCTCACCGCCCGCCATGAGGACGGTCGCCAGACGCGGGCGATCGCATATGACGTGAAGCAGGTGCGCCTGGTGCGCACGGCCGACGAGGACTCGCTCGTGGGCCACCTCGGCCCGGATCTGCTGGATCCGCTGTGGGACGACGCCCACCGGGAACGGGCGGTGCAGAACCTCGCCGCCGAGCCGGAGCGAGAGATCGGCCTCGCTCTGCTCGATCAGCGCAACCTCGCCGGGATCGGCAACATCTACCGCAGCGAACTGTGTTTCCTGCGCCGCGTCCACCCCGCCGCGCCGACCGGGAGCGCGGGTGATCTGCGCGGGTTCGTCGACCTCGCGCACCGGCTGCTGGTGCTGAACCAGGACCGGGCCGTGCGGGTCACCACCGGCGGGATGCTGGGCCGGGACGGAGACCTGTGGGTCTACGGCCGCGGAGGCCGGCAGTGCCGCCGCTGCCGCGCCCGGATCCAGCGCGGCGAGCTCGGCGACCCGCGTCTGAAGGGCGCCGAGCCGCGCGTGCTGTGGTTCTGCCCCCGCTGCCAGGCGGTCCCGGGTGCCCAGGACCGCGGGACAGGTCGGTAGACTCTCCCAGGCACCTCGCTCCGATCCCGGCCCGGCCGGCGATCGCGGCCCGAGGCGCCCCAGCCTCCATAGC
>DHCMJ07802__coassemble_61_pt1 | contig 50047 bp, 45 predicted proteins | sample DHCMJ07802__metabat2_high_PE_028 | metagenome-assembled genome bin DHCMJ07802
TCAATTCCTTTGAGTTTTAGCCTTGCGGCCGTACTCCCCAGGCGGGGCACTTAATGCGTTAGCTACGGCGCGGAAAACGTGGAATGTCCCCCACACCTAGTGCCCAACGTTTACGGCATGGACTACCAGGGTATCTAATCCTGTTCGCTACCCATGCTTTCGCTCCTCAGTGTCAGTTACAGCCCAGAGTCCCGCCTTCGCCACCGGTGTTCTTCCTGATATCTGCGCATTTCACCGCTACACCAGGAGTTCCAGTCTCCCCTACCACACTCTAGCCTGCCCGTACCCACCGCACGCCCGAGGTTGAGCCTCGGGTTTTCACGGCAGACGCGACAAGCCACCTACAAGCTCTTTACGCCCAATAATTCCGGACAACGCTTGCGCCCTACGTATTACCGCGGCTGCTGGCACGTAGTTAGCCGGCGCTTCTTCTGCAGGTACCGTCACTCTCGCTTCTTCCCTACTGAAAGGGGTTTACAACCCGAAGGCCGTCATCCCCCACGCGGCGTCGCTGCATCAGGCTTTCGCCCATTGTGCAATATTCCCCACTGCTGCCTCCCGTAGGAGTCTGGGCCGTGTCTCAGTCCCAGTGTGGCCGGTCGCCCTCTCAGGCCGGCTACCCGTCATCGCCTTGGTGAGCCATTACCTCACCAACAAACTGATAGGCCGCGAGTCCATCCCTCACCGATAAATCTTTACAACCCCCACCATGCGGCAGAAGCTCATATCCGGTATTAGCCTCGATTTCCCGAGGTTATCCCGAAGTGAAGGGCAGGTTACTCACGTGTTACTCACCCGTTCGCCACTAATCAGGCAGTGCAAGCACCACCGTCATCGTTCGACTTGCATGTGTTAAGCACGCCGCCAGCGTTCGTCCTGAGCCAGGATCAAACTCTCCATGAAAAAACATGAAAAACAGTATCCTGACAACAGAAACAAACAACCAGCAAATTAAACTGCTGTATCATCCGTTTCAAAATTGCCATTCAAAATAATGGCATCAACAAACAGACACGCTATTGAGATATCAAGCAACACGCGCACATCATCGTCTTCCCGCTGCTGCGGGTCGAGTCAGAGGCTCGGATGCCGGCGGATGGTTCCGTCCGACGATGTTCGCTTCATCGTCCCGGCGCGGGCCACTACCTTAGCAGTGTTCCGCGGCCCAGTCCAACTCCGCGTCGTGTGCTCCTGGTCTCGTTCGGATCGCGAGGCGATCCTCCCTGTGACCTGGTCACACTCACCTTTGCGGTCTCCCGCTCCGGTGGCCCTCAGCTGTCCCGCTCCCGGCCGTTCCATCCGCCCTCCGTGAGGAGGCTTCCGGCCCGCCGCGTCTGCGTTCTCGCTGCTGACACGAAAGAACATTACGGGTCCGGGGCGGGGGCGTCAAACCGCCCTCCGGCAGTCCCGCCGAGCCCCCAGAAGCATCATCACTGCAGGTCAGGGTAGGTTTTCTGGTTGCGGGAAAGCGCTCCGTCGCGGCAATGTGATGCGCGTCTGAGAGGGGGGTCACCGAGACTTATGGTCGGCTTGACAGGTTCGTTCTGTCTCGCCTAACGCGCGTCCCCTGCCGGCACGGCGCCGCCGGCACTCGGTGGCGGTGAGGTGCCGGCTCCGGGAACACGGCGGCGGGTCCGGGGAAAGGCGGCGAGTCCGTGAACGCGAGAGCCCCGGGTTCCGTCTGGCGGACGGGACCCGGGGCTCGAGCAGGTGAGGTGCAGGCGTTCGCTGCCGGTTCTCAGCCGTTCAGGCGGACCATGGCGGCGTTCTTGCGGCCGCGACGCAGCAGCAGGTGGCCTCCCGGCAGCGGGGCGAGGTCACCGGATTCGCGCTGGAGGTCCTCGGCGCTGATCTTCTCGCCGTTCACGGAGAGGCCTCCGCCCTGGGCATCGCGCCGTGCCGCCCCCTTGGAGGCGGTGATGCCGGCGTCGCAGAACGCATCCACCAGCAGGGTGGTCGGGGCGACCTCCGCCCCGGGGAGCTCACGGGCGATGGCGAGCAGGGTCTGCTCGTCCAGCTCGCGCACGTCCCCCCGGCCGAACAGCACCGCCGCGGCGGCCTTGGCCTGGGAGGTCGCCTGCTCGCCGTGCACCATCGTGGTGATGTCGTCGGCCAGAGCCTTCTGCGCGGCGCGCTGATGGGAGGCGGTCTCGGTGGCGTGCTCGAGCTCCGCGATCTCCTCGCGCGAGCGGAAGGTGAAGAACCGCAGGTAGTTCAGGACGTCGGCGTCGGCCGCATTGAGCCAGAACTGGTGGAAGGCGTACGGGCTCGTGAGCTCGGCGTCCAGCCACACGGCGCCGCCCTCGCTCTTGCCGAACTTCGAGCCGTCGGCCTTGGTCACCAGCGGGGTGGTCAGGGCGTGCACATCATGGCCCTCGACCTTGTGGATCAGGTCGACGCCGGAGAGCAGGTTGCCCCACTGATCGTTGCCGCCGTACTGGAGGGTCACCCCGTGCCGACGGTGCAGCTCGAGGTAGTCGATGCCCTGGAGCACCTGGTAGCTGAACTCGGTGTAGCTGATGCCCTCATCGCTCTGCAGGCGGCGTGCGACGGTGTCCTTCGCGAGCATGGTGCCCATGCGGAAGTGCTTGCCCATGTCCCGCAGGAAGTCGAGGGCGCTCATCTGCCCGATCCAGTCGAGGTTGTTCACCATCGTCACGCCGTACTCGCCCTCGAGGTCGAGGAAGCGGGAGATCTGGTCCCGCAGGCTCTCCACCCAGGTGGCGACGATCTCGGAGTCGTTGAGGACCCTCTCGCCGGACATCCGCGGATCGCCGATGAGGCCGGTGGCGCCGCCGACCAGCGCATACGGATGATGGCCCGCCAGCTGGAGCCGGCGCATGGTGAGCACCTGCGTCAGGTGGCCCACGTGGAGGGAGGCGGCGGTGGGGTCGAAACCGCAATACAGGCTGACCGGTCCGTCCGCCAGAGCGCTGCCGAGCGCCTCGCGCCCGGTGGTCTGCACGACGAGTCCTCGCCAGGCGAGCTCGTCCAGGACGGAATGCATCGATCGGTTCCTCTCGGGTGGGCACTGAGTGCCGGTGGTCGGCCCCAGGGGCCGGGGTGGTTCGGTCCGTGCGCCATTGTCACAGATCCGCGGCTGCTCGGCGCGGCCCGGATCCCCCGCAGGTGCGGGGTCACCGGGCCGCGGAGCGCGACGGGCCGTTCAGCGGTCGCGGGTGAAGCGGCGCAGCGCGGAGATCGCCGCGTCGGCCGCCTCTTCCTGCTCCGCCACGCGCACCGGGGCGGTGCCGCCCTTGGCGTCGCGCGAGGCGATCGACCCGTCGACGGACAGCACCGCGCGCACGGAGCTGTCCAGGTGCTCGGAGATCTCGCCCAGCTCGGCGTCGGTGAGATCCCACAGCTCCTTGTCCTGGCTCTCGGCGACCTTCACGCAGGCGCCGGAGATCTCGTGCGCGCTGCGGAAGGGCACGCCGCGGCGCACCAGATGATCCGCGATGTCGGTGGCGAGCGAGAAGCCCTGCGGGGCGAGCTCGGCCATGCGGTCGGTGTGGAACACCAGCGTGGCCATCATCCCGGTGAAGGCCGGCAGCACCAGATCGAGCGAATCGACCTGGTCGAACACCGGCTCCTTGTCCTCCTGCAGGTCGCGGTTGTACGCGAGCGGCAGCGCCTTGAGCGTGGTCAGCAGGCCCACCAGGTCGCCCACCACGCGGCCGGCCTTGCCGCGCGCGAGCTCGGCGATGTCCGGGTTCTTCTTCTGCGGCATGATCGAGGAGCCCGTGGAGTAGGCGTCATCCAGGGTGATGAACGAGAACTCCTTGGTGTTCCACAGGATGATCTCCTCCGCCAGGCGCGAGAGATCGATCCCGATCATGGCGAGCACGAAGGAGAACTCGGCGGTGAGATCGCGCGAAGCGGTCCCGTCGATCGAGTTCCACACCGAGTCGGAGAAGCCGAGCTCCGCGGCGACCGCCTGCGGATCCAGGCCGAGGCTCGAGCCGGCCAGCGCCCCGGAGCCGTACGGCGAGGCGTCCGCACGGGCGTCCAGGTCGCGCAGCCGCTCCACGTCCCGCAGCAGCGGCCAGGCGTGGGCCAGCAGGTGGTGGCTCAGCAGCAGGGGCTGGGCGTGCTGGAGGTGGGTGCGGCCCGGCATCGCCGCGCCGTGCACCTCGCGGGCCCGCGCCACCAGGACGTCCACCAGGTCGAGCACCTGCCCCCCGATCGCCCGGGACTGGTCCCGGATGAACAGTCGGATGAGGGTGGCGATCTGGTCGTTGCGGGAGCGGCCGGCGCGCAGCTTGCCGCCGAGCTCCGGGCCGGCCCGCTCGATGAGGCCGCGCTCGAGAGCGGTGTGCACGTCCTCGTCCTCCGGGGCAGCCGCGAACTCGCCGGAGGCGACGTCGGCCGCGAGGAGATCCAGCGCGTCCTGCATCCCGGCGAGCTCCGCATCGTCCAGCAGCCCGGCGGCATGCAGCACGTTCGCGTGGGCCTTCGAGCCGCGCAGGTCGTACTGCGCCAGGCGCCAGTCGAAGTGGGTGGAGACCGACAGGGCCGCGAGCGCGGCCGCCGGCCCGGAGCCGAAGCGGCCGCCCCACAGCGAGGCCTTCTCCTGCGCGGCCGAGGGATCCGCCGACGGCCCGGTGCCCGACGCACCGGCTGCGGGAGCGCCGCCCGGCGTGGTGCCGCCCGTCGTGGCGTGGTCCTCGCTCATGCCTGCGCCTCGGAGGCGGCGTCGAGGTCCTCGCCGTTGCCGAAGGCCACGTCGCGGGCCGCGGCCTGCTTGGCGGCCAGCCCGTAGATGTCGATGAAGCCGCGGGCGCTGCCCTGGTCGAAGGTGTCGCCCTCGTCGTAGGTGGCGAGGTTGAAGTCGTACAGCCCGGTCTCCGTGCGGCGCCCGGTGACGGTGGCGCGGCCGCCGTGCAGGGTCAGGCGGATGTCGCCGCTGACATAGCGCTGGGTGTCGGAGAGGAAGGCGTCCAGGGACTTCTTCAGCGGGGAGAACCACTGGCCGTCATAGACGAGGTCGGTCCAGCGGTCGCTCACGGTGCGCTTGAAGCGGGCCTGCTCGCGCTCGAGGGTGACCCGCTCGAGCTCCTGGTGGGCGGTGATCAGCGTCATCGCCCCGGGCGCCTCGTAGACCTCGCGGGACTTGATGCCCACCAGGCGGTCCTCGACGATGTCGATGCGGCCGATGCCCTGGGCGCCGGCGCGGCGGTTGAGCTCCTGGATCGCCTCGAGCGGGGTGACGGCGCGGCCGTCGATCGCGACCGGGACGCCGCGCTCGAAGGAGATGACGACCTCGTCGGCGACCGGCGGGAAGGCGGGGTCGTCGGTGTAGCTGAAGACGTCCTTGGTGGGCTCGTTCCAGATGTCCTCGAGGAAGCCGGTCTCGATGGCGCGGCCCCACACGTTCTGGTCGATCGAGAAGGGGTTGTGCTTGGTGGTCTCGATCGGCAGGCCCTTGCGCTCGGCGTACTCGATGGCCTTGTCGCGGGTCAGCGCGAGGTCGCGCACGGGGGCGATGCACTTGAGCTCGGGGGCGAGCGAGGTGATCGAGACCTCGAAGCGGACCTGGTCGTTGCCCTTGCCGGTGCAGCCGTGGGCGACGGTGGTGGCGCCGTACTTCTTCGCGGCCTTGACCAGGTGCTTGGTGATCACCGGGCGGGAGATCGCGGAGACGTTCGGGTAGGCGTCCATGTACAGGGAGTTCGCCTTGAGCGCGGGCATGCAGTACTCGTTCGCGAACTCGTCCCGGGCGTCGGCCACGTACGCCTCGACGGCGCCGCAGTCCAGGGCGCGCTGGCGGATGACCTCGAGGTCCTCGCCGCCCTGGCCGACGTCCACCGCGCAGGCGATGACGTCGGCGCCGGTGGCGTCGTGGATCCAGCCGATGGCCACAGAGGTGTCGAGGCCGCCGGAGTAGGCGAGGACGATCTTTTCGGTCACGGGAGATGCTCCTAGTCGTGGGTCTGGGGTCATGCGGTTCGAAGTGTGGGGACGGTCAGGGGTCGGGCACGGCACGGGGGTGCCTCGCCCGGGGCGGGCCGGTCACGGGGCTGCCGGCGGCACCTCCGCGGGGTCGGCCGCGTCGCGTCGGCCGTCCGCGAGATCCAGCAGGCGCGCGGCGAGCCGATCGCCGCCGGCCGGGTCCCGGGAGACCAGCAGCACCGTGTCGTCCCCGGCGATCGTACCGAGGACGTCCGGCATGACGGACCTGTCCATGGCCGAGGCGAGATACTGCGCACCTCCCGGAGGGGTGCGGACCACCACGAGGTTGCCACTGGCCTCGGCCGAGACGAGCAGGCCCTCGGCCAGGCGGGGCAGGCGCGCCTCGAGCAGCTCGTTCTCCGGTGCGGCGCTGGGGCGGGCGGAGCCGCCCTCCGGGGGGAGGCGGTACACGAGGCTGCCGGCGGAGCCGCGCACCTTCTCCGCCTGCAGCTCGACCAGGTCCCGCGAGAGCGTGGCCTGGGTGACTTCGATGCCCTCGGCGGTCAGCAGCTGCGCCAGCTGCGACTGCGAGGACACCTCGCGATGGGTGAGGAGCTGGACGATCCGCTGCTGGCGGGAGGTCTTGGTCTGCGCCAGGGCGCGGCGAGCCTCGCTCATCGCCCCTCCTCCCGGGATCGGGCATGGGCCGCGGTGCGCTCGTCCGGGTGGTCCAGCAGCCAGGTGAGCAGGGCCTTCTGGGCGTGCAGCCGGTTCTCCGCCTCGTCCCAGACCACGGAGGCAGGCCCGTCGATCACCTCGGCGGTGACCTCCTTGCCGCGGTAGGCGGGCAGGCAGTGGAGGAAGATCCCGCCGGAGAGCTCCATGAGCTCGGCCGTGACCTGGTACGGGGAGAAGGTCTCCTCGCCGCGCCCGTCCTCGCCCTCCTGGCCCATCGAGACCCAGGTGTCGGTGAGCACGGCGCTCGCACCGGCGACCGCTTCGCGGGGGTCCTCGGTGACGGTGACCGCTCCCCCGGTGGTCGCGGCGATCTGCTCGGCGCGGGCGAGGATCGCCGGATCCGGGCGGTGGCCGGCGGGGGCGGCGATGCGCACGTCCATGCCGGCGGTCGCGCCGCCCAGCAGGTAGGAGTGGGCCATGTTGTTCGCTCCGTCGCCGAGGTAGGCGAGGGAGCGGCCGGCCAGCGCGGCGTCGCCCTCGGCCAGTCCCCCGGTGTGCTGGGCGATGGTCTGCAGGTCCGCGAGGATCTGGCAGGGGTGGAACTCGTCGGTGAGGGCGTTGACGACGGGGACCGTCGCGTGCGCCGCCATCTCCTCGATGCGCTCCTGGCCGAAGGTGCGCCACACGATCGCCGAGACCATCCGGGTGAGCACCTCGGTGGTGTCGGCGATGGATTCTCCGCGGCCCAGCTGGCTCGCACCGGCCTCCATCACCAGCGGGCTGCCGCCCAGCTCGGCCACCCCGGTCGCGAAGGAGATCCGGGTGCGGGTGGAGGACTTGTCGAAGAGGATCGCGACGGTGCGCGGCCCCTCGAGGGGGCGGCGGGCGAAGCGGTCCTGCGAGAGCTCGAGGGCGAGGGCGAGGACCTGCTTCTGCTCGGCGGGGCCGAGATCGTCGTCGCGCAGGAAGTGACGGGGCATGTCAGTTCTCTCCTTCGGGGGCCGACGCGGTCGCGACGGCGTCGAGCAGACCGGGCAGCGCGGCGGTGAAGGTGGCCAGCTCCTGGTCGGTGATGATCAGCGGCGGGGCGAGGCGCAGCGTGGAGTCGTCGGGTGCGTTGACGATGAAGCCCGCGGCGAGCGCCGCCGCAGCGGCCTGCTTCGCCACCGGTGCCCCGAGGGCGATGCCGAGCAGCAGCCCGCTGCCGCGCACGTCCTCGATCAAGGGGTGGCCGAGGCCGAGGACGTCGTTCCTCAGCCGCGCGCCCACGCTGCGCACGTGTGCGAGCAGGTCCTCCTCGACGAGGGTGCCGATCACGGCGAGCCCGGCGGCGGCGGCCAGGGGGTTGCCGCCGAAGGTGGTGCCGTGCTGGCCCGGCTGGAGGAGATCGTGCACCTCGGTGCCGAAGCTGATCACGGCCCCGACCGGGAAGCCGCCGCCGAGGCCCTTGGCGAGGGTCATCACATCCGGCTGGAGCCCATCGATCGCCTGGTGCGCGAACCAATGCCCGGTGCGGCCCATGCCCGTCTGCACCTCGTCGAGGATCAGCAGGGTGCCGTGCTCGCGGGTGAGGCGGCGCAGCGCCCGGAGGTACTCGGGATCGAGCGGACGCACGCCGGCCTCTCCCTGGATCGGCTCGGCGAACACCGCGGCGACGTCACCGGGGGCGAGTGCTGCGGCGAGGGCCTGCTCGTCCCCGGCGGGGAGGAACTCGACCCCGCCGGGCAGCGGCTCGAAGGGGGCGCGGTAGGCCTCCTTCGAGGTGAGCGCGAGCGCGCCCATCGTGCGGCCATGGAAGGAGCTGCTCAGCGCGAGGATGCGGGGCCGGCCGGTGCGGCGCGCGATCTTGAACGCCGTCTCGTTGGCCTCGGTGCCGGAGTTCGCGAAGAACACCCCGGAGCCGACCGGGGCCTGCGCGAGCTCGAGCAGCTTCTCGGCCAGCTCGATCTGCGGGGCCGAGGCGAAGAAGTTCGAGATGTGCCCGAGGGTGCCCATCTGCGTGGTCAGAGCGGACAGCAGCGCCGGATGGGCGTGGCCGAGCGTGTTGACCGCGATCCCGGCGAGCAGGTCGAGGTATCGCGTGCCCTCGGTGTCCCACACGTGCACGCCCTCGCCGCGGGCGAGGATCTTCTGCGGGGTGCCGAAGACGGGCAGCAGCGCGGTGCCGTAGCGCTCCGCGTACCCCGGCGCGGCTCCCTGCTCCGGTGCTCTCCGGTCCTGCGGGCTGATCTGCTCAGACATAGTCGTCCCTCCTCACCATCGTGCCCACGCCCTTCGTCGTGAACACCTCCAGCAGCACGGCGTGCTCGATGCGGCCGTCGATCATGGCGGCGGTGCGCACCCCGGCGTCGACCGCGCCGAGCAGCGCCTCGGCCTTGGGGATCATCCCGGCCGTGAGCGTGGGGAGCATCTCCCGCAGCTCGGAGGCGGAGATCTCCGGGATCAGCGAGGCCCGGTCGGGCCAGTCGCGGTACAGGCCCTCGACGTCGGTGAGCATCACGAGCTTCTCGGCGTCGAGGCCCTCGGCGAGCGCGGCGGCGGCGAGGTCGGCGTTGATGTTGAGCACCTCGCCCGTGGGGTCGCCCTGGGCATCCACCTCGGGGGCGATCGAGGAGATCACCGGGATCCTCCCGCCCTCGAGCAGATCGCTGATCGAGGCGATGTTCACCGAGGAGACCGCGCCGACGTGGCCGAGGTCGACGTCCTCGCCGTCCACGACGGTGCCGCGGCGGGTGGCGGTGAACAGCCGGGCGTCCTCCCCGGACATGCCGATCGCGAAGGGGCCGTGATGGTTGATCAGGCCCACGAGCTCACGGCCCACCTGGCCCACCAGCACCATCCGGGCGATGTCCATGGTCTCGGTGTCGGTGACGCGCAGGCCGCCGCGGAAGGTGGACTGTTTGCCCACTCGCTCGAGCATCGCGTTGATCTGCGGGCCGCCGCCGTGGACGACGACCACGTGGATGCCGGCCAGGCGCATGAAGACGATGTCGGCGGCGAAGCCGCGGCGCAGCTCGTCGTCGACCATCGCGTTGCCGCCGTACTTCACCACGACGATCTTGCCGCGGAAGCGCTGCATCCAGGGCATCGCCTCGATGAGCACCTCGGACTTCTCCCGCGCCTCGGTGCGGGCGGCATCGAGCTGGGCCAGGGGGTTCTTGCCCACCAGCGGGGAGTCCGCAGGAGCGGCCGACGATGCCTGGGCGGCGGCCGACGGGTCCGATGCCGGGGGTTCGGGGGTGTGCGGGGTGGTGCTCATGAGGAGTAGGCGCTGTTCTCTTCGACGTAGTCGTGGGTGAGGTCGTTGGTCCAGATGTCTCCCGCGGCGGTGCCGGCGCCGAGGTCCACCTCGATGAGGGTCTCGCGCGGGGTCATGTCCACCTCCGAGCGGTCGCGGTGGGCTCCCCCGCCGCGGCACACCTCGATGCCGTTGACGGTGACCGAGAGGTCCTCGACCGCGAAGGGGGCGACCTCCTCGGGCACGCAGCCCGCGGCAGAGACGATGCGGCCCCAGTTCGGGTCGTTGCCGAAGATCGCGGCCTTGACCAGGTTGGAGCGGGCGATCTCGCGGGCCACGGCCAGCGCGGCCTGCTCGGTGGTGGCGGAGCGGACCACCACGTGCACGTCGTGGCTCGCGCCCTCCGCGTCGGCGACCAGCTGGCGGGCGAGGTCCGCGCTGACGGCGCGCACCGCCTCGCTGAGCTCCTCGAGGGAGGCGGCGATGCCGCTCGCCCCCGAGGCCAGCAGGATCACGGTGTCGTTGGTGGACATGCAGGCGTCGGAGTCGACCCGGTCGAAGGTGGTCGCGGTCGCGGCGCGCAGCGCGGCGTCGGCGGTCGCGGCATCGACGTCCGCATCGGTGGTGAGCACCACGAGCATCGTCGCGAGCTGGGGCGCGAGCATGCCCGCTCCCTTGGCGATGCCGCCCACGACGGCGCCGGAGGGGGTGGTGGCCTCGGCGGTCTTGGGGACGGTGTCGGTGGTCATGATCGCGCGGGCGGTGGTCTCGTCGGCCTCCGTCCCGGCACCGAGCTGTGCGGTCGCGGTGGTGGCGCCGGCCAGCAGCGGCGGCATCGGCAGGCGTTCACCGATCAGCCCGGTCGAGCAGACCAGCACGTCCTGCGCGTCGACCTCGAGCTCGGCGGCGAGATGCTCGGCGGTGCGGCGGGTGTCGGCGAAGCCCTCCGGGCCGGTGCAGGCGTTGGCACCGCCGGAGTTCAGGATCACGGCGCGGGCGCGGCCGTCGGCGACGACCTGGCGCGACCAGAGCACGGGAGCCGCCTGGACCCGGTTGGCGGTGAACACGGCGGCGGCGGTGTCGCGCGGGCCGTCGTTGACGATGACGGCGAGATCCGGCGCACCGGTGGACTTGATGCCGGCCGGAAGGCCGACGGCGCGGAAGCCGCGGGGACGGGTGATCGACACGGATGCTCCTGGGAGAGGTGGGGCGCGGGAACGGCGGGACGCGAGGCGCCGGCCCGGGGCGGGCGCGGTGTGCGTGCCGCGCTCCTCCGGGCCGACGGGAGAGGTCAGGGGGCGAGCGCGGTGCGGCTCAGCCCGGTGCCCTCGGGCATCCCCAGAGCCAGGTTCAGGGACTGGATCGCGGCGCCGGCCGTGCCCTTGACGAGGTTGTCCAGCGCCGAGATGACGGTGGCCTGGCCGCTGCGGCGGTCCACCACGGCGCCGATGCGCAGGGTGTTGGCGCCGGCCACCTCGCCGGTGGTCGGGAAGACCCCCTCGGGCAGGACGGTCACGAAGTGCTCCTCGGCGTAGTCGGCGGCGAGCGCCGCGAGGAGATCCTCAGTGGTGGTGCCCTCGCTCACGGGGGCCGTGCACACGGCGAGGATGCCGCGGCTCATGGGCACCAGCACGGGGGTGAAGCCGAGCCGCTGATCGTCCCGGCCCGTGGCGCGGCGGAGGTTCTGCAGCACCTCGGGCACGTGCCGGTGCGTGCCTCCCACGGCGTACGGGGAGGCGGAGCCGGAGGCCTCGCTGAACAGCAGGTGCTGCTTCGCGGAGCGCCCGGCGCCCGAGTAGCCGACGGGCAGCACGGCGCTGAGGTGGCCGGCGTCGACGAGCCCGGCCCGCACCAGCGGGGCGAGCGCGAGGGACACGGCGGTGGCGTTGCAGCCGGGCACGGCGATCTCGCGTGCGCCGCGCAGCTGCTCGCGCTGACGGGTGCCGTCCGCGAGCGGCAGCTCGGGCATGCCGTAGGTCCAGGTGCCGGAGTGCTCGCTGCCGTAGTAGGCGGTCCACTCCTCGGCGCTCTCGAGGCGATGATCGGCCCCGAGGTCGAGGACCAGCACATCCGGGTCCTCGGCCCGCAGCGAGGCGGCGATCGTGCCGGACTGGCCGTGAGGCAGGGCGAGCACGACCACATCGTGCCCGCGCAGCGTCGCGACGCTCGTCTCCTGCAGCACGGGGTCGTGCCCGAGATCGATGTGCGGGGCGACCTCCGAGAGCCGCTTGCCGGCGCTCGAGTGCGCGGCGACCGTCGCGATCTCGACCCCCGGATGCCCGGCGAGCAGGCGCAGCGTCTCTCCCCCGGCATACCCGGAGGCGCCGACCACGGCGACACGGGGACGACGGGTCGTGCGCTCGGCCGGGACGGCGGGAGCGGCGGACGAGACGGCGGGAGCGGCGGACGGGACGGCGGGAGCGGCGGACGGGACGGCGGGGACAACACCGGGCTCGGAAGACATGACGGAAGTATATACACCCAACTGCATGATCAGCCACACACCTCAGCACGCCATCACCACACGCCCGCCACGAACTTCGGGACTGCGCGACGAACAGAGAAGCCCCTGGTCCGCCCGACCGGCCGCGAGTCCCCGGCAGCCCTGTACACCCAGTCCCACACGCCTGCGCGCCTCCGATCCGGAGGCGGCGGGCTCGATCACGATCTCGACACGACCGCCCACGATTGACGAAAGGTCCCATGTAACGGTTAAGCTCGGTTCACCGGTTAAGTTGCGTAGCTCACGCAACGGAATAGTCCGACCCTTCGCAGTGCCACCGGCGGCACACGACAGGAGAAACCGTGACCAACAGTGCGACACAGTCGTCGCCGGCGGGAGTGACCCCCGCTGACGAGACCCCCTCCAAGGGGCCCCGCCGCGTCCCCCCGAACCTGGTCTTCCTGGGTAAACGGGCCGGGACGTACCTGGTGGTGTTCCTGGTGTCCGTGGTGCTCAACTTCGTGCTCCCTCGGCTCATGCCGAACGACCCCGCCCAGTCGATGATCCGTGACATCTACGAGAAGACCGGCCAGCGTCCGTCCGAGTACCAGATGACGATCATCCACAACATGTACGGCGATCCTGACGCCCCGATCTGGGAACAGTTCTGGAACTACCTCACCCAGCTGGCGCAGCTCGACCTGGGCCGCTCGATCATGTACTACCCGATGGAGGTCACTGATCTCATCGTCCAGGCGCTGCCGTGGACGGTGTACCTGGGTCTGATCTCGACCCTCCTCGGCTGGATCATCGGCACCTATCTCGGCGCGCGCCTGGGCTGGCGTCCAGGCAGAGTGCTGGACTCGATCCTCACGCCGTTCGCGATGTTCTTCTCCTCGATCCCGCCCTTCTGGCTCGGGCTCCTGCTGGTCTGGTACCTGTCCTACTCCAAGGGCCTGTTCCCGGCGCAGGGAGCGGTGAACCAGCGGGTGCGGCCCGCTGACTTCACGAACCTGGACTGGGTGCTGAGCATTGCGTACCACTCGATTCTTCCGCTGTTCTGCCTGGTGGTCGTGGGGTTCACGGGATGGCTGTTCAGCATGCGCAACATGATGATCACGACCGTCAACGAGGACTATGTGCACCTCGCGCGGGCCAAGGGGCTCTCTCCCGAGCGTGTACGCACCGCCTACGCCGCACGCAACGCGCTCCTGCCCAACATCACGGGCCTCGCGATGTCGATGGGCGGTGTGCTGATGGCCGTCGTGCTGGCCGAATCCGTCTTCATCTACCCGGGGCTCGGCGGTCTGATCGGCGCCTCGACCGCCGTGCGCGACTACCCGCTGATGCAGGCCCTGCTGCTGATCGTCATCATCCTCAGCCTCGTCTTCAACTTCATCGCCGACAGCGTCTACGTGCTGCTCGACCCGCGCACTCGAGAAGGGAGCTGAGATGCTGCGACGATTCCTCAGCAATCCGAAGGTCGGCATCGGGCTGGCCATCATCGGTCTGTTCACGCTGGTCGCACTGCTCGGCAAGCCCTTCGCGACCGAGATCCTGGGCCGCACCCCGCAGTCGATCTTCCCTCAGGCGATGGGGGTGCCGCCGAGTTGGACACATCCGCTGGGCACCACCGTCTCCGGGCAGGACGTGTTCACGTGGATGCTGTACGGCACCTACAACTCGATGTTCGTGGGGTTCGCCTCCGCGATCATCGCCTCCGCGATCTCGATCGCGATGGGCACCGCCGCCGGCTTCCTCGGTGGAGCCGTCGACCGCGTGCTCAACGGCGTCATCCTCATCTTCCAGAACCTGCCGTCGTTCCCTGTCCTGATCATCGCGGCGACGTTCTGGCGCGAGATGCCGCTGCTGGTCGTCTCGATCCTGATCGGCCTGTTCGAGTGGACCGGCGGCGCCCGCCGCATCCGTGCACAGGCGCTGAGCCTGAGGGGCCGCGACTTCACGACGGCGCTGCGCACGATCGGAGAGTCCAAGGCGCGGATCGTCTTCGTCGAGGTCATGCCCCACCTGTTCGGCATCCTCTCCCCCATCTTCCTGACCCTCATCGCCGCGGGCGTGGGCATGCAGGCCTCGATGGCGATGCTCGGCATCGGCAATGCCGCCGAACCCAGCTGGGGGCTCATCATCAACTACGCCTTCGGCATGAACGCCCTGTTCCGGGGCATGTGGTGGTGGTTCGTACCACCCGGCCTCTGCCTGGCGCTGCTGGGATTCGCCACCACGATGGTGAACTTCGGCCTGGACGAGATCACCAACCCGACCCTGAGCACGAAGCGGATGACCCTGATGCGGAAGTTCGTGAAGCGCACCCGCCGCGCCCCGGCTCGGGCCACCTCGACCACTCCGACGGGAGCTGTTTCATGACCACCACCTCCACCGACACGATCCGGGAGAGCACGGCCGTCGTCGAGGCATCGCACATCGCGGTCGAGACGACGCAGCAGATGATCGAGCGGCTCGAGAAGTCGCCCCTGCTGCTCGAGGCGAAAGATCTCGACGTCACCTATGTCGTCGAAGAGGGCGAGGTCCCCGCGTGCCGGGACATCGATCTCCAGCTCCGCCGCGGAGAGATCCTCGGCATCGCAGGAGAATCGGCCTCCGGCAAGTCCACGCTGCTCAACGCCCTCTCCCGCTTGCAGCGCCCGCCCGCCGTCACGAGTGCGGGATCCGTCGTCTTCCATCCCCTCGACGGCGAGCCCGTTGACCTCACGGCGCTCCCCGAGGAGCAGCTGCGCCGATACCGCTGGGACTCCCTGTCGATCGTCATGCAGTCTGCGATGGCGTCCCTGAACCCAGTGCTCCGTCTGGACACCCAGTTCATCGACGTGATCATGGAACACGACCGCACGATCACGAAGCAGCGCGCCAGAGATCGCGCCGGTGAGCTGCTGGAGATGGTCGGCATCCCGGCCGGTCGCCTGCGGTCGTTCTCCTACCAGCTCTCCGGTGGGATGCAGCAGCGTGCACTCATCGCCCTCTCGTTGGCTTCGAATCCCGAGGTCGTGTTCATGGATGAACCGACCACTGCCGTCGACGTCGTGATGCAGCGCCAGATCCTCACCCAGATCCTCCAGCTGCAGGCGACCCTCGGCTTCGCAATCGTCTTCGTGACCCACGATCTCTCCCTGCTGCTGGAGATCTCCGACCGGATCGCGATCATGTACGGAGGCCGCATCGTGGAGGTCGGGATGCCGGAGCAGCTGTACTCCGACGCGCAACACCCGTACACCCGCGGACTGCGGGCCTCCTTCCCTCCGCTCTCCGAGCCCGTCCGGAGGCTCCGTGGGATCCCGGGGACACCGCCGGACCTCCTGAACCTCCCCACCGGATGCGCCTTCTCCCCACGATGTCCGCTCGCGGTCGATCGCTGTCGCACCGAACGGCCTGAGCTGACCGCCACCGAGACCGGAGTCGTGGCATGCCACCGCGCCGGCGAGCGGGACGACCGAGCCCCCACCGAGACCGCGACCGGCGAGGCCGGGCGCGACCAGCACGCCGCCACCGCACGAGCGACCCCAGCGCAGGAGACCTCTCTCGCGCCGACCACGCAGGAGGACCGATGAGCCCTCAGAGCCCCACTCCCACCACCGGCTCACCGGTACCCACCGCGACGAAGGAATCCGGCGCGCCCGTCTTCGAGGCCCGCGATCTCTCGGTGCATTTCCGCGTGGACAGTCCCGACGGCAAAGTCACTGTGCGCGCCCTGGACGGCATCGACTTCACCCTCCGCGAGGGCGAGATCGCCGCGCTCGTGGGAGAGTCCGGTTCCGGCAAGACCACCCTGGCACGGGTCTTCTCGCTGATCCACGCACCGACCGCCGGTGACGTCCTGGTGAGCGGGGTACCGCTGAAGAAAGCCGCGAAGGACGAACGGCGCTACTACCGCGACGTGCAGCTCATCTTCCAGGATCCGTTCGCATCGTTGAACGCGCTGAAGAAGATCCGGCACATCGTTGAACGGCCGGTGCGGATCCACCGCATCGCCACCGGTCGCAAGGCCGTCGCGCACAAGGTGGCCGAGCTCCTGGAGCGGGTGAACCTCACCCCTGCGTCTCGGTACATCGACCGGTACCCGACGGATCTCTCGGGCGGTCAGCGCCAGCGGGTGGCGATCGCGAAATCTCTCGCCGTGAACCCCAAGGTGCTGCTCGCTGACGAACCCACCTCGATGCTCGACGCCTCGATCCGCCTCGAGGTCCTCAACCTGCTCGCCGACCTGCGCGAGAGCGCTGACCTCGCAGTCCTCTACATCACCCACGACATCGCGAGCGCCCGCTATGTCTCGGACCGGATCCACGTCATGTACGGGGGACGCATCATCGAGTCCGGCCCGACCGAGCAGATCGTCAGCGATCCCGTGCATCCATATACGCGCTTGCTCATCGACGCCGCACCCGACCCCGCCCATTACAAGGGATCGGGCCATTCGGCGGCGCTGACCACCTCGAATGCTCCGCCGGTGGACAACTCTGTGGAAGTGGTCGGCTGCCGCTTCGCCAACCGCTGTCCCCTGGCGCGTCCCGAATGCACGAGTGCACCGATCCCCCGCTATCGGGGTCCCGACGGCAGAGACGTGCTCTGCGTCCTAGCCGATGAGCGTCCAGATTTCACCCCCACCCACGCCGCGCCCGCGGCACGTTGAGAAGGAACGATCAATGATGATCCCACCGAAGATGACCCGTCGCAGTGTGCTCGGCGCGCTCGGCATCGGAACCCTCACCGCGACCGCCGCCGCCTGCTCGAGCGGCGCCGGCGGCGTCGGCGGCGCTGGGGGCGACGGGGAGGGCGGGCTGTTCGTCGTCGGCACCGACGTGACCGCGACCAACCAGTTCGCCAAGAACTTCAACCGCTACGGCGGCGGCGACACCGCTCCCGGCCTCGATCTCGTCTACGAGCCGCTGTTCCGACTGTCATCGAAGGACGGCGGCCAGCTTCTGCCGATGCTGGCGGAGTCGGCAGATCACTCCGAGGACGGCATGGAGGTCACGTACCACCTGCGCAAGGACGTGAAGTGGTCCGACGGAGAGCCCTTCACCTCCCGCGACGTCCTGTTCACGCTCGGCTCCATCTACGGCACCCCGAACCCGGAACCCGCCGAAGACGAATTCGTGTGGCTCGCCGCTCCGATCGAGACACCCGACGACTACACGGTGACCGTGAAGTACAACGAGGATCAGCGGCAGCAGGAGGTGAACCTCGCCCTCTACTACCCGATCGTGCCCGCACACATCTACCAGGACGGCGACGAGCTCGAGTTCCCGCAGGACATCATGGACAACCCCATCGGCACGGGACCCGCGGAGCTGGCATCCTTCGACACTCAGCTGGTCACGTACACCATGCGAGACGACTACTGGGGAGGGACCTCGGCGGTCGGCGAGGTGCAGTTCGTCCCGTCCGGGCAGGCCGGAAACATCGAGACCCAGATCACCCAGGGGGACGTCGATTTCGCCGAGGGCGGTGCGCCCGGTGTGGTCTCCGGCTTCGTGAGCATGGCCGAGACCAACAACTACGTGTGGATCGCCGACGGCGCCTCCGAGGGCATCGTCTTCCAGACCGCACGGCCCGAATCGCCCATGACCGACCCGAACGTCCGCAAGGCCTTCCGCGCCGCGATCGACTACACCGCCGTGATGGAGGCCTCCGGAATCGGGTACACGCTCCCGAACGTCGCCGGAGTCGATCCCGTCATGAACGAGACGCTCCAGCAGCCGGAGTTCGACGAGCCCCTGGCACTCGACGTCGACGCCGCCAAGGCCGCTCTCGAGGAATCCGACTGGTCGGTCAACGCGGCCGGGAACCTCGAGAAGGACGGCCAGGAGCACCCCCTGAGCCTGCAGATCCAGAACGACAACGCGACGTTCATGGTGACCATGCCGATCGTGGTCTCCAACTGGGCCGAGAATCTCGGGGTGACCGTCGCCTTCGACCCGAAGCCGAAGGACGTCATGGACACGATCCTCGCCTCCTCCGACTTCGATCTCGTCGCCACCGGCCTGGGATACCCCGGATCACCGTGGTCGAACTACACCATGTACGACCAGAAGATCGAGCCCATCGGTGAGGATTCGACGAACGGCAACTGGGGCCGCTGGGACTGGGGCGACGAGGCTGCGGAGAAGATGGAGATCCTCGTCTCCACTCTCAATACGCCCGAGACTCAGGACAGGATCGCCGAGGGTGTCCAGGGCGTTCAGCAGGCCTTCCTGGAGCAGGCACCGCATGCGCCCGTCCAGGGCGGAGGCACGGGCGTCATGTACTCGGAGATCAACTGGACCGGTTTCCCGGATCCGGCGGACGTCGACTACTTCCCCCGAGTGACCGGCATGGGCAATATGACCCAGATGCTCATGGCGATCACGCCCGCTGGCTGAGGCTCGCCACAGGCGCCGGCGGCCACGCCAGGGCGTCAACGGCGACGGGGCCGGCCCTTCGGAGGAGGACCGGCCCCGTCGGCTGCCGTCAGTGGCGTCGCAGAGGCTCAGCCTCGGGCGGCGCGCAGGCGCTCACCGATCTTGCGGGTCCACGAATACTCGACTGCGGTGATCTCGTCGTCGAGGAAATCAACCCCGTCGCGGTCGATCGCGTACGAGAACACGCCGGCCTTGGTCGCGCCCTCCGGCTGCCACTCGGCGTAGGCGACCGCCCGCGACTCTTCGAAGGGCTCCGAGGTGTCGTCCCAGCGGTTGAGGTCGAACTCCTCGTAGAACGAGAAGCCGATGAGGTATCGCTCAGCAGGGAGCAACGGCGCGAACGTCTCCCAGGTGGCCTGCAACGAGTCGAGGCTCCGGCCGTAGGACTGGACGAGCACGTAGTCGTACAGATCCGCAGTGGCGCTGAAGACCGGCTCATCACCCCCGAGATTGGTGTCGTAGATGAGCAGCGAGTCATCGCCGGACTCCTTGCCGACCAGGCGGGAGAGTTCGTGGAAGACGGCTGCCGCGCGTTCCGCAGCAGCCGGCTCGAGCCGGTTCTCCATGTCGATGTCCAGTCCGTCGAGCCCGTGAGCATGCACGAGGTCGCTGACCAGCTTCTCGGCGAGCGCACGGTGTCCGCTCGGGGTGTCCGGAAAGGAGGGGTCCAGAAGAGCACCGATGTCGGTGGTCCGCACGACGGCGGTGCCTTGCTCATGGAGCTTCGGCACGTACTCGTCGCGCAGAGTCCTCCAGAACGGATTCTCGGGCGGCGTGAAATCAGGGAAGACGAAAGCGACGTCGACCTCTGCAGGAATATCTCCGAAGCAGTTCGGCTTCGTAGGGTCCGCAACCCGGTCGTGCCAGGTGCGGAAGTAGGCCATCTGCAGGCCTGTGCGGGGGAATGGGCTGGGGACCACGGCGTCTCCTCGGGCTTTAACGGTTGAGTGCCCATCGTTCCATGCCTGGCTCACCGAGGGAAGCATTCCGGAGGCTCGGAGGTCGCCCGCCCCCTCCTCCCCCTCACCCGTCGAAAAGCGTAGAATCACACGTCAGCACAGCGGCCCCTGCTGCGCCATCAGCCGAGGACCCCCTGGCACGGCCGACGGGCCCTCCCATGAGCGCATCGGAGGGCCCGTCGGCCTGTGCGGGCGGAGTGTCCTGAGGAGGCCGCGGCCTCCTGCGGTCAGCCGAAGCGGGCCGGGCTGTCGTAGAGCGGCTCGGTGAAGGCGGTGACCAGCTCGGTCTGATCGCCCTCCTGCAGCTGATACGTCAGGAACACCCCGTAGCCGCCCTCGACGGTGCGCTCCGCGAAGTCGCGGACGAGCTCGGGATCGGTGTCGCTCTCCGGTCCGAGATCGACCGCGGCGGCACCGTATTGGGATCGGGGCAGCCCGGGGACGTCGAAGTCCTCGAACTGGCCGTAGTACGGGTTCCAGGCGTAGTCGAGGAGATCGCCGACCCTGGTGCCCTCGTGCTCCTGGTTCTCGGCGGAGGGTCCGATCACGTAGAAGGTGATCAGGCGGTTCGGGAGGCGCTTGCGCAGCGACTGGACGAAGGAGACGAACGAGAACTCGTTCGGCTGGCCGGTCCCGTTCGCTCCGTACTCCACCCACTCGTCGTCGAGGTCCACGCCGTCGAGGCCGTAGCGGCGGATCGTCGTGGAGACCTCCTGCGCGAACCGGTCGGCGGCCTTCCGGGTCGGGAAGTTCGCGAAGCCCGCGCCCTGGTGGTTCCCGAGGATCGAGAGCGTGACCTTGATGCCCATCCTCTGCAGGGGCCGGATCGTGGTCTCGGCGTTGTCCAGCACGTGCTGGAGGTCCTCGTTGAAGTGCAGGTACGCCTTCTCGCCGTCGTAGTTGATGTTCGCGGCGAAGATCACCGCGATGTCGAACGCGGGGCTGCCGTCCTCGAGCGTGTACTGCCCGGGGTTCAGCATCGAGTTGTCGTTCACCTCGATGTACGCGACCGAGGTGACGTCCCTGCCGGGACGGCGGACGGGATCGGCGTGCGCGGCGCCGGACACCGCGGTGGCGCCGACGCCTCCGAGCGCGAGGCCGCCGGCTCCTGCGAGCAGCGTTCTACGGTTGATGGTCGCCAATGGGATCTCCTCCGGAACGGGGGTGTGGGTCATCGCCCGTGGGCGCGGTGCGTCATCGCACAGATGTGACCGTAGATACTTAAGCGCGTAAGTGCAAGCGCGGATCCTGCCGGGACACCGCTGCGAAGGGTGTCCGGGAGGGAGGGCTCAGCGGCGCGGAGCGCCCATCACGCGGGCGAACGGCACCAGCCAGGTGTCCAGCAGCTCGAAGGTCTCTGCCTCCCCGAGCACGTCGGGCGCATCGCACCACACGGACATCGAGGCGCCCAGCACCGGGTCCGGCTCCCCCGCCGGCACCGGCGGCACATCGAGGTGGGAATCCTGGGCGGCGAGGCTCATGAACCGGCGCGGGGCGAAGGTGTCCTCGAGCAGCCCGAAGCGGCGGCGCCCGTGCGGCTCGGGCACCCCGTCGCCGGAGAGGACGAAGTAGAGCAGGTCGCCGTTCGAGTTCACCACCCGATAGCCGGAGTCGAGGTAGTCGGTGACCGACGGGGTCCATGCGCGCCAGCGGATCCACACGTCGATCACCACCTCGCGGGAGATCGGCACCAGCGGCTGCTCGGCGGCGGGGACCACGTGGTCGTTCCAGAGCATCGGGAGGCGCCCGAGCTCGAGGGCGCGGGCGGCGAGGGCGTTGATGAACAGCGCGTAGGAGTCCAGAGCGGTCGCCTCGGCGCCGAGCTGGTCCCGAGCATGCGCGACCAGGCTCGGGAAGCGCTCGGGGTGCTGGGCCTCCTCGTCCTCCCACGGGGCGGCGAAGTACTCGTCCCCGCCCAGGTGGATCGCCTCCCCGGGGAACATCGCCGCCGCGGCCTCGAGCAGCGCCAGGGCGAGCTCGAGCGCCTCGGGCCGGGAGATGTCCAGCCGGTCGGGGTGGAGGGTGCCGTGCCGGTCGCGGAGCTGGAGATGCTCACGGCCGTGCAGCAGCGCCCCGGCATGGGAGGGCAGGTCGATCTCGGGGATCAGGGCGATCCCGGCCGTGCGTGCCGCTGCGACGATCCGCGCCGCCTCGGCCGCGTCCCAGGCGTCCTCCGCGGCGAGCTCCTCGAACCCCGGCAGGCGCACCCCCACCCGGTGGGTCTCGGTGAGATGCAGGTGCAGGGCGGTGAAGCCGAGCTCGGCCATCCGGCCGATCAATGCGATCACCCCGTCGGCGCTGAAGGCCTTGCGCCCCACGTCCAGGCTGAGCCCGGTGTACGCGGCGGTGGTCAGCCCGCTCGGCACCGGGTCCGGCGTGCGGGCATCGTCCAGGGAGAGCTGCTGGGAAGGCGTCATGGTGCTCCTCGTCATCGGGGCGCGGGGTCTTGTACGCGGGGGTCACATGTCGGTGGGGCGATCCAGGAGCTCGGCGGTGCGCCGGGTCGGGGCTCCGCTCAGGCCCGCGGTGCGCGCAGGAACGGGATGACCGGCAGCCGCACCTCGAGCCCCTTGGACGCCTTCACGGTGCCGACGATCGCATAGACCGCCTCCATCACGGCGACGAGGAAGTACAGCCCGAGCACCGTGAAGACGACGCCGTTCATGACCGGTGTGAAGACGATGGCCCGGCCCCCGCTCGGGGACGGGCTGCCGGTGAGCACCCCGATCGTCACCGAGATCGCCAGGAGCAGGGGCCAGCACAGCTGGGTCAGCCCCCAGTTCGCCGCGCGCACCCCGTTGACGGCGGCGAGCCCGCCGTGCTTGCGCTGACCGAGCCCCACGACGAGCTGGGTGATCCCCGCGACGACCAGCCCGAGGAACGGGACCGGGATGTAGGCGAGGAAGCCGAGCGCCCAGGCGATGGTCCCGTTCCGCGGCGGCCCGGGCGGCGCGGCAGCACTCATCGGCGCGGCAGAGCCCCACGGCGCAGCAGGGCCCTGCGGCGCAGCAGAGTCCCGCGGCGCGGTGCCGTCCGGTGCGGGCGGCCCCGCCGGCTCGGGCCCCGGACCCGCCGACGGGGAGGGAAGGGTGCTCATGCCCGCAGCACTCCGCCGACGGCTGACTCGACCGCCGCGATGCACCGCTTCCGCGCCTCGCCGATCCGCTCGGCGGTCAGCGTGCCCTCGTCGGAGCGCAGCCGCACCGCGAAGGCGAGCGACTTCTTGCCCTCGCCGATCTGCTCACCCGTGTAGACGTCGAACAGGTGCACATCCTCGGCGAGGTCGCCGATGCCCACCACCATCGCCGCCTCCACGGCGGAGGCCGGGACGTCCTGCCCGACCACGAAGGCGAAGTCCTCCTTCGCTGGCGGGTAGGTGGAGACCGGCGCTGCCTCGATCACAGCGGGGGCGGAGGCGATGAGTGCCTCGAGATCGAGCTCGACGGCGCTGGTGCGCGCCGGCAGCCCGATCTCCTTGATCACGGCGGGGTGCAGCTCCCCGGCGTGACCGATGACGGTGCTCTCGCCGTCGGCGGCGAGGACCCGCAGCTCCCCAGCGCGGCCCGGATGGAAGGGGGCGTGTTCAGCCTGCCGCACCTCGATCCGGGTGCCGACGGCGGCCGCGGCACGGCGCGCGACCTCGAAGGCGTCGGCCCAGCCCCAGGGAGCGGGGTCGCCCAGCCAGGAGCCGGGGCCGGAGGGGCCGCCGACGACCGCCGCCAGGGCGCTGGTCTCAGCAGGGAGGGTCTCCTCGACCGCCGCCAGCTCCGCCTCGGAGGGGCGCTGCGCCGCCGACGGGATCGGCGTGGGGGCGTCCGTCGTGCGAGCGCGAGAGGTGGTGGCGTGCTGGAAGATCGCCACCGACTCCTCGCCCCGGCCGAGGTTCCGCCGGGCCACCGGCAGCAGGGTCTGCAGCAGCGAGGTGCGCATCAGCGGCTCGTCGTCGGACAGCGGATTCAGCAGACGCACCGCAGAGCGGCGCTCATCGTCGGCCGCGTAGCGCAGGGTGTCGAAGACCCCCGCGCCGATGAACGGGGCGGAGGCGACCTCGGTGAGACCGGCCTCGGCCAGCGCACGGCCGGCAGCGCGGTGCCCCTGCTGGCCGCGGGTGAGCCCGCGCCCGCCCGGGGCGGTGGGCAGGAGGGAGGGGATCTTGTCGTAGCCGACCAGGCGGGCGATCTCCTCGACCAGGTCCTCGCGGATGGTGAGGTCCGGGCGCCAGCTCGGCGGGGTCACGCGCAGCGACTCGCCGCCGAGCTCCTCGAGCGTGCAGCCGATGGTCTCGAGGCTGTCGCGCACCTGCGCGGGCGTGTAGGCGATGCCCACGAGCCGTTCCGCAGCGTCGAGGGGCAGCTCGATCGGTGCCGGCGGGGCGATCACGCCCTCATCGGTGAGGCGGGTGTCGATCTCCCCGCCGCCGTGCTCGACGATCAGCCGGGCCGCGCGCAGCGCCGCGGCCAGCGGCAGCTGCGGGTCGACGCCGCGCTCGAAGCGCTTGGCCGCCTCGGAGGGCAGCCGGTGCCGGCGTGCGGTGCGGGCCACGGTGATGGCCTGGAAGGTCGCGGCCTCCAGCAGGATGTCGGTGGTGGTCTCGGAGACCTCGGTGGACTCCCCGCCCATCACCCCGGCGAGCCCCAGCACGCGGGCCCCGTCCCCGCCCTCGCTGTCGGTGATCAGCAGATCCTCCGGATCGAGGGTGCGGGTGACGTCGTCGAGCGTGGTGAGCTCCTCGCCGGCGCGGGCGCGGCGCACCACGATCGGGGCGACGAGCTTCTGCGCGTCGTAGGCGTGCAGCGGCTGGCCGAGATCCAGCATCACGTAGTTGGTGACGTCGACGATCAGGGAGATCGGGCGCATCCCGGCCTGGGTGAGGCGTCGGGCCATCCAGCGCGGGGTCTGCGCGGTCGGGTCCACGCCGGTCACGCCGACGGCCACGAAGCGGGAGCAGCCCTCCCCGCCGCGCAGCGGGGAATCGTCCTGCAAGTGGATCTCCACTCCCCCGCCGGCGCTCTCCGGCAGCGGGATCTCCGCCACCGGGTCTGTGTACGCGGCACCGGTCGAGTGGGAGTACTCGCGGGCCACGCCGCGCAGGGAGAAGCAGTAGCCGCGGTCCGGGGTCACGTTGATCTCGACGACCTCGTCGGCGAGCCCGAGCAGCGCGATCGCGTCATCGCCCGGCTCCGCGGTGAGACCCGCCCCGTGCCCGCGGCCGAGCACGATGATGCCGTCCTCGCCCGCCGGGTCCGGGCCGAGCCCCAGCTCCTCGCCGGAGCAGATCATGCCGTCGGAGACATGGCCGTACGTCTTCCGCGCCGCGATCGCGAAGTCGCCGGGCAGCACGGTCCCGGGCAGCGAGACGACCACCAGATCGCCCGGGGCGAAGTTGTGCGCGCCGCAGACGATGCCGCGGCTGGGGCGCTCCTGGCCGGGCTGGGGATCCTTGGGGTTGTCGGCGTCCTCGTTGTGCTCGGGGCCGACGTCGACGCGCACCCAGTTGATGGTCTTGCCGTTCTTCTGCGGCTCGCCCACGAGCTCGAGCACGCGGCCCACCACGAGCGGGCCGGTCACCTGGGCGCCGAAGATGCCCTCCTCCTCGAGGCCGACGGAGACCAGCGCGGCCGCGACGGACTCGGCGCTGGTGCCCTCGGGCAGTGCGGTGTGCTCGGCGAGCCAGGTCAGGGGAATGCGGGGCATGTCAGATCTCCGTCCCGTAGTGCTGGGAGAAGCGGACGTCGCCCTCCACGATGTCGTGCATGTCGGGCACCCCGTTGCGCAGCATGAGGATGCGCTCGATGCCGAGGCCGAAGGCGAAGCCCTGGTGCTCCTCCGGGTCCACGCCCACGGCGCGCAGCACGGCGGGGTTGACCATGCCGCAGCCGCCCATCTCGATCCAGCCGGTGCCGCCGCAGACCCGGCAGCCCGGATCCGCCTCGTGGTCGAGGCCGTTCCGCGCCTCGCAGGAGAAGCAGCGGAAGTCCATCTCGGCGCTCGGCTCGGTGAAGGGGAAGTAGCTGGGGCGCAGGCGGGTGACCGGCTCGCCGCCGAACAGCGCCTTCGCCAGGGTGTCCAGGGTGCCCACGAGGTGCGCCATCGTGAGGCCCTTGTCGATCGCGAGACCCTCGACCTGGTGGAACACCGGGGTGTGGGTGGCGTCGAGCTCATCGGTGCGGAACACGGTGCCCGGGCACGCGATGTACAGCGGCACCCCGCGCTCGAGCAGGGCACGGGCCTGCACCGGCGAGGTGTGGGTGCGCAGCACGCGGCCGGATCCCTCGGGCGCGACGTAGAAGGTGTCCTGCATCTGCCGCGCCGGATGGTCGGCGTCGAAGTTCAGGGCGTCGAAGTTGAACCACTCCGCCTCGATCTCGGGCCCCTCGGCGATCTCCCAGCCCATGCCCACGAAGACGTCCTCGATGCGGTGGCGCAGCGTGGTCAGCGGATGCGCGGCGCCGCGCGGCCGACGATCCGTGGGCAGGGTGACGTCCACGGTCTCCGCGGCGAGGGCAGCCTCCTCCTCCGCGGCTGCGAGCTCCTGCTGGCGCGCGGCGAGCTGCTTCTGGACGCGGCCCTTGCCCTGGCCCACGAGCTTGCCGGCCGCGGCCTTCTGCTCCTTGGGGAGGTCCTTGATGGCGCGGTTCGCGCTCGAGAGCACGCTGGCATCGCCCACGTGCTCGATGCGGACCTGCTTGAGCTCGGCGGTGGTGGCGGCCGCGGCGATCGCGGCGAGGGCGGCATCGACGGCGTCGCCGATGGTCGCCTCGTCGATGACCGGGGCGGCGGGAGTCGAGGATGACTCGGACACGGGTATCGCTTTCGTCCGGGGGCAGGAGGGTGCGGGTGCCGCGGGGCGGGACTGCGGCGCGGGCACCGCGGACCATTCTAGGAGGCGCGGGCAGATCGCGTCGGCCGCGTCCTCCGCGACGGTGCCGAGCCCTCCGGAGCGGCGCGGAGCGTCCCGGGAGCTCAGGCCCTGGCGAGACTGCCCGCCCTGCTCACGGCTAGGCTGACCATGAACCCCGACCTCGAAGGAGGCCAGCATGTCCTGGACCGTCAAGGGCGTCGTCGCCCGCGCAGAGAAGCAGCCGGCAGAGCTGCTCGACATCATCATCCCCGACCCCGGGCCGAACGATGTCGTGGTCGACATCGAGGCGACCGGCGTCTGCCACACCGACCTCTCCTACCGCGACGGCGGCATCAACGACGAGTTCCCCTTCCTCCTGGGGCATGAATCCGCCGGTCGCGTCTCCGCGATCGGCGAGGACGTCACCCATGTGGAGATCGGCGATTACGTGGTGCTCAACTGGCGTGCCGTCTGCGGCGAGTGCCGGGCCTGCAAGAAGGGCGTGCAGCAGTACTGCTTCTCGACCTTCAACGCCTCGACGCCGATGACGCTCACCGATGGCACGGAGCTGACCGCCGCGCTCGGCATCGGCTCCTTCGCCGAGAAGACCCTGGTCCACGAGGGCCAGTGCACGAAGGTCTCCGAGGACGCCCCCGCCGAGGTGGCCGGGCTGCTGGGCTGCGGCGTGATGGCCGGCATCGGTGCAGCGATCAACACCGGCGGCGTGCAGCGCGGCGAGTCCCTCGCGGTGATCGGCCTGGGCGGCGTGGGCTGCGCGGCGATCGCCGGGGCGACGCTCGCCGGCGCCACCACCATCATCGGCCTGGACGTCGACGAGCAGAAGCTCGAGGCCGCGAAGGAGCTGGGCGCCACCCACACCCTGCACACCAAGGGGCTCTCCCCGCAGCAGGTGGCCGAGAAGGTCCAGGAGCTCACCGGCGGCTTCGGCGCGGACGTGGTCGTGGACGCCGTCGGCATCCCGCAGACCTACGAGACCGCGTTCTACGCCCGCGACCTCGCCGGCCGTGTGGTGCTCGTGGGCGTCCCGCATCCGGACGCCGAGCTGACCCTCCCGCTCGCCGACGTGTTCGGCCGGGGCGGGGCGCTGAAGTCCTCCTGGTACGGCGACTGCCTGCCCGAGCGCGACTTCCCGTACCTGATCGACCTGTTCCTGCAGGGACGGCTGCCGCTGGATCGCTTCGTCACCGGCCGCACCGACCTCGCCGGCGTCGACGCGGCGCTGGACAGCCTGCACGAGGGCGCGAATCTGCGCACCGTGGCGGAGGTGGCCCGGTCCCGAGCGACCGCGCGGCTCTCCCATGCCGTCACCTCCGGCACCTTCAGCCTGGACGGCGAGACCCACGAGGTGGACAACAACGTGTGGGTGCTCGGCGATGACGAGCAGTGCGTCGTCTTCGATGCGCCGCACGACGTCGCGACCGTCGAGGAGCTCGTCGGCGACCGGGAGTGCGTGGGCATCCTGCTCACCCACGCCCACGACGATCACGTGCAGTTCGCTCCGGAGCTCTCCGAGGCGCTCGAGGCCCCGCTCCTGCTGAACCCCGCCGATCGCGAGGTCTGGCAGCTCACCCACGGGGATCTTCCGTGGGACGACGACGTGGCCGACGGCGACATGTTCACCATCGCCGGGGTGCACCTCGAGGCGCTCCACACCCCGGGCCACTCCCCTGGCTCCACCTGCTACTACTCCGAGGAGCTGGGTGCCGTCTTCACCGGCGACACCCTGTTCCAGGGCGGCCCCGGTGCGACCGGGCGCTCCTTCTCGTCCCGCGAGACGATCGAGGAGTCGGTGCGGGAGCGGCTGTTCGCGCTGCCGGACGACACGGTGGTCCACACCGGCCACGGGCCGGACACCACCATCGGTGCGGAGAAGAGGGCGGCGCGGGGCGACTGGCTCTGAGTCCTCCCCGCCTCCCGCGGTGAGCGGCTCCGGCGCGCTCGATGTCGCGGGAGGAGCCCAGGACGGCGGCGGTCACCTGCGGTGGCCGCCGCCGTCCTGCATGCTGTGCACGCCCGGGGAGGCGCCGAGGTCGCTCGCCCCCGGCAGGCCCCGAGGTCAGTCGCGGGGGCCGGTCTCCTCCGGCGGCTCGCTCTCCTGCGCTTCGGGGGCGGGGCTCTCGCCGCGCAGGCTCGCGAGGTAGGCGTTGTAGGCCGCGAGCTCGGCGCCGCCGTCCCGCTCCGCCTTGCGGTCGTACTGGCGGGCGCGGCGATCGTCGGACTGCATCCACAGCACCGCGACGATGATCGCGTAGCCGAGGGTCGGCACCTCCGAGATCGCCCACATGATCGTCCCGCCGCGGGTCTGGATCAGCTCGAGCCGCTCGGTGGGGTACATGCCCAGGTCGAGATACCAGTGCTCCGCCACCAGCCAGGTGGCCGAGACCAGCGCCACCCCGAAGAAGGCGTGGAACGCGAGGGTCACCAGCAGGGTGATCAGCTTCAGCACGGGGTTGATCGGCCTGGTGGAGGGGTCGATGCCGATCAGCACCCAGGCGAACAGGTACCCCGAGGCCAGGAAGTGCACCGTCATCAGCGTGTGCCCGAGGTGGTGGTACATCGCCAGCTCGAACAGCGGCGAGAAGTAGAAGATGACCAGCGAGCCGGCGAAGATCAGGCCCGCCACCGGCGGGGCGCTCAGCACGCGCGAATAGCCGGAGTGCAGCGCTGCGAGCACCCATTCGCGGATCCCCCGGGACCCGTCCGTGCGCGGTGTCACCGCGCGGGACAGCAGCGTCACGGGGGCGCCGAGCGCCCACAGCGGCGGGACGATCATCATCATCGCCATGTGCTGGATCATGTGCGCGTCGAAGCGGAACTTGCCCCAGGCCGCCGCACCGCCGTTCATCACCCAGGCGAAGGCGAGGCAGCCGGCGAGGAAGGCCGCGGTGCGGTGCCACTGCCAGGCGTCGCCGCGGCGCGCCAGGCGCACGGCTCCGAGGATGTACGCGCCGGCCATGGCGACCGCGAGGGCCAGCGCGATCCAGTCCGGCTGGAACTCGGTGAACATCGTCAGCGGGCTGAACTCGCGCTTGGGCGGGAGGAACCCGGCCAGGGACAGCACCCGCAGATCGCCGACGGCCGGGATCTCCTGCGGCACCGGCGGGGCGGAGCGGCCCAGGGCGATCGACGCCCCGATCACCACGGCCATCAGCAGACCCTCGGTGGCGGCCAGGTGGCGGAAGCGCACGCGATCGCCGAGGCGGCGGCGCTGCAGCGCCCCGAACACCGCCAGCACCGTGAGCCCGATCGTCTTGGCGAGCACCACCCGCCCGTACCCGGTGGTCAGCAGGTCCGTCCAGTCGGACAGCCGGATCCAGGCGCTGATGAGGCCGCTGAGCGCGAGGGAGACGACCGAGGCGAGCGCCCAGGGCGAGAAGCGGCGGATCGTGACGGCGAGCGTCGCATCCTCCATGCGGGGCGCGAGCAGAGCGATGAGCAGCAGCCCGCCGGCCCAGACGGAGACCGCCACGAGGTGCAGGGCCATGGCGTTGACCGCGTTGATGTGATCCAGGCTCGCACCGGCGTGACCGGCCAGGCCCAGCGCCCCGGTGCCGATCCCGGCGAAGGCCAGCCCCCAGCAGGCCAGCACGGTGGAGCGGGCGAGGGCATAGGCGAGGGTGGTGGCCGCGGCGAAGACGACCACGCCCATCTGCAGCCGTCCCAGGGCGCCGCCCATCGCGATGTCCCAGACGTTCAGCCCGGCGCCGGCACCGGTCGCCTCGAGACCTCCCAGCGGGATCTGGGCGAGAGCGGCGACCGTCCACAGCAGCGCTCCGGCGGCGCCGAGTCGCACGGTGCGGCGGCGCAGCGGGTCGAGGGGGGTCACCTCGCGCCGCCCGGGGCCGGGCAGCAGCAGCACGGCGGTCCCGCCGGCACCGATGGCGAGCACGAGCCCGAGGTGGTGCAGCGCCCGCACGACCGGCAGGCCCCAGGTCACCAGCGGCGAGGCGGGGACCAGCGAGGCGGGGGCCAGGGCACCGGTCGCGGCCATGCCGACGAGGGCGGCGGCGACAGTGAGGAGCAGCAGGAGGGGGATGAAGAGCGCGCCCGCGCGCCGGGACGTGGTGATCATGCCCCTGCCCGTCGGCGGCGGAGGGTCTCAAAGAGGCAGACCGTCGCGGCGGTGTGCACGTTCAGCGACTCCGCCCGCCCGGCCAGCGGGATCCGCACCCGCAGCGGCGCGGCGTCCAGGGTGGCGCGGTCCAGGCCGTGCGCCTCGTTGCCGAAGATCCAGGCGATGCGCGGCGGGAGCTCGACGTCGAAGAGCTCGGAGCTCGCATGGCCGCTGGTCGCAGCGGCGGTGAGGCCGCCGGCCGCGAGCGCGGCGAGCACGTCCCCGATCTCCGCCCCGGTCAGCACCGGGAGGTGGAAGAGGCTGCCGGTCGCGGCGCGCACGGCCTTCGGGGAGTACGGATCGGCGCTGGTGCGGGTGAGCAGCACCAGATCGGCGCCGGCGGCATCCGCGGTGCGGATCAGCGTGCCGACATTGCCGGGATCGCGCACCTCGTGGAGGACCACCACCGTGGCGGGGTCCTCTCCCGGCAGCGCCCGCAGCGCTCCGGTGGCCGCGGCGGCGTCGGCCTCGGGCAGCGTGCCCACGGCGACGACCCCCTGGGGTGAGACGAGCGTGCCCGCGGCGGTGCCGTCGTCGGCCCCCTCCCCCGCCGGTTCGCGGACCAGCGCCCGGACGATCTGCTCGTCGACGATGCGCAGCGCGACGGCGGCGTCCCGGGCGAGGGTGATCAGCTCGGGGTGGTCGCCAGCGGTGCGCTCGGTGGCGAAGACCTCGCGCGCCAGGTCGGGGCGATGGGAGAGCAGCGAGCGGACCGCCTGGGGCCCCTCGATGCGGAACCGTCCCTGCTTGCGACGCGCAGAGCGCCCGGCCAGAGCCGCCACCTTCCGCACCCGCTCGGAGCGGGCAGAGGTGATCGGCGACTGGTCCGGGCGCTCGTTCATCGCAGGTCGTGCCGCGATGTCAGGCTGCCGGGGCGTTGACGTCCTTGGGGAGGGCGTTCTTGGCGACCTCGACCAGGGCGGCGAAAGCCGGGGCGTCGTTCACGGCGAGCTCGGCGAGCATGCGACGGTCCACCTCGACACCCGCGAGGCCGAGGCCCTGGATGAAGCGGTTGTAGGTCATGCCGTTGGCGCGGGACGCGGCGTTGATGCGCTGGATCCAGAGCTGACGGAAGTCGCCCTTGCGCTTCTTGCGGTCGCGGAAGTTGTAGGTCTGCGAGTGCAGCACCTGCTCCTTCGCCTTGCGGTACAGGCGCGAGCGCTGCCCGCGGTAGCCGCTGGCCTGCTCGAGGATCTCCCGACGCTTCTTATGGGCGTTGACCGCCCGCTTCACGCGTGCCACGTGATACTCCTTCGATCGTAAGTTCAGGGTCGCGGGAGCTGTGCTCCCGCGTGGGCGATCAGCGGCCCAGCAGCTTCTTCATGCGCTTGACGTCGGCCTTGGCAACATCGGTGTCGCTGCCCAGGCGGCGCTTGCGGGTGGAGGACTTGTGCTCCAGCAGGTGACGAGCATTGGCCTGCTCGCGCATGAGCTTGCCCGAGCCGGTGACGCGGACGCGCTTCTTGGTACCCGAGTGGGTCTTGTTCTTCGGCATCTGCCTGTTCTCCTTGTGACGTTTCTCAGGACTCGGCGCCGGTCTCGGCACCGGCCTCGGGGGAGGACTTCGCGGCCTCTTCCCGGGCGGCAGCCTTCTCAGCATCGGTCTTGCGCTTGCGGGCCTCGGCCATGGCCTGGGCCTTCTTCTTGTGCGGTCCGAAGACCATCACCATGTTGCGGCCGTCCTGCCGCGGGTGCGACTCGACGAAACCGTAGTCCGCGACATCCTCGGCCATCCGCTGGAGCAGCTTCACGCCGCGCTCGGGGCGAGCCTGCTCGCGCCCGCGGAAGCGGATGATGACCTTGACCTTGTCACCGCCGTCGAGGAACTTCTCGACGTTGCGACGCTTGGTCTCGTAGTCGTGGGTGTCGATCTTCAGGCCCATCCGGATTTCCTTCTGGACCGTGTTCGCCTGGTTCTTGCGCGCCTCACGGGCCTTCAGGTTGGCTTCGTACTTGTACTTGCCGTAATCCATGAGGCGGGCGACCGGCGGGTTCGCGCCGGGTGCGACCTCGACCAGGTCGAGGTCTGCTTCCTGGGCGAGACGCAGGGCGTCCTCGACACGGACCTCGCCGACCTGTTCGCCGGCAGGACCGACCAGGAGGACCTTGGGGACCCTGATCTGACCGTTGATGCGCTGTTCGCTGATGTTGGCTCCTCACCTTGTTTCGAGTCGGAAGACGACGAAGGCCCCCGCATGTCATGCGGAGGCCCCAAGGTGCACGCGCCACGGCGCTGAGCGGACACTGCTGCCCGCTCGCCGCACGGTGAGCGCGGCTGCGATACTGACCCAGCGGCTGTTCACCGCGAGCCGGAGAGCTCACGGACGGATCGCCACGAGGTGGGAAGGGACTCCACTTGAGGAACGGATGACGAGGGTTTCGACCTGTTCCAGTCATCTATCCTAGCATCGGAGCGCCGTACGTCCAGGTGATGTGCGTCGCGCCCGTGTGCTGCGACCTGCGAGGAGTTCTGGTGGAGACCGACCGTCACCCGTTCGACGGGGAGCACGCTCCCGACGCCGCCGACGGAACACCCGGGATCTCCTACGAGTACGGCGACGCCCCGCTCCGCCCCGACCGCCCCGCCGTCGCCGCGGAGCCCCTCGGCCACGCCCCTGCGAGCGGCCACGCCCCCGCGAGCGAGGGCGCGTCGGCCACGAGCCCGCACACCCTCACCGCCCCGCGGGCCGTGCTGCGGCCGGTCCCCGAGGGCTTCCCGACCCCGCCCCCGCGGCCCGCACGGCCGAACCGTCGACCCGCTCCCCCGTCGGAGCCGGCCCCGGCCCCGCAGCGCCCCCGCAGTCTGCTCATCGCCGGGATCGCCCTCACCGCCGTGCTCGCACTCGCGGTGGTCGTCGGCGGCGGGATCCTCGTCTTCCGCTCCCTCTCCCCCGCCGGCCCGCCCGCCGCGGATCCCGCCGCGGCGCCGAGCGATGGGTCCGCGGAGCCCGCCGAGCCCGGGCGGGTCGAGATCGGCGGGGCGACGTTCACCGAGGTCGGCACCGAGGTGGGCGTCCGCTCCGTGGGGTCCCAGAGCTCCCCGGTCGAGCCCGAGGGCGAGTTCGTCATCGTCACCTTCGAGGTGGAGAACCCGAGCTCCGCGGCGATCGAGGTCTCGCAGAACCTCTCGCTCGAGACCGACGACGGCGCGCACGCACCGGATCGCGAGGCGACCCAGGCCCACGTCGCGGACAGCTCCCGCTACGGCCTGGTCCCGCCCGACGGGAGCGGGGTCTTCCACGCCGTCTTCGACGTCCCCTTCGGCACTCAGCCGACGGGGCTGCACCTCGACCTCGCCGCTGCCGGGGAGGGCGGCACCCTGCCCCTGACGCCCTGAGCCCGGGCCCCGCCCGGCCTGCCGCCCCGTCCGCTCACCGGACGCGGGAGGATGGACCGGCCAGCACCGACCGGCCAGCACCGGCCGTCCGCTCCGGGCACGACGCGCCGTCCGCGCGACCATCGCGGCCCGACCGGGCCGCACCACCGACATGGAGGAACACCCCGTGACCGATCACCAGCACCCCGACCACACCGCCGCCGACGCCGCTGCCGCCGAGCAGCTGCGGGACATCGCCGAGGTCTCCTCGGTGGAGATCATCACCTCCGCCTGCGTGCACCTCATGAGCGCCGCCGCGGTCAAGGTCGGCCTCGCGGAGGATGAGGAGACCGGGCAGTACCAGGACCTCGCCGAGGCGCGGAAGCTGATCAACGCCCTCGCGGGCCTCGTCACCGCCGCGGCCCCGGAGATCGGCAACGAGCATGCGCGTTCGCTGCGTGATGGTCTGCGCTCGCTCCAGCTCGCCTTCGCCGAGGCGCTGCCCTTCCCCGATGCCCCCGGCGAGGCGCCGGGCGAGAAGTACACCGGCCGCGTCTCCTGACGGGGGTCTCCGGCCGCGCCTCATGAGCACCGCCGGCCCGGCCCGCGGATCTCGCGGGTGCCGCCGGCGGCACGGCTGCGGGCGGGCGGGGTCACTCGCGGGCGGGGTCAGGAGCCGAGGACGAGGCGGAGGGAGCTGATCCGCTCCGCGACGATCTCCTCGGTGCCGAGACGGGCGGTGACGGCGTCGACCACGGTCCGTACCTCTGGTGCGGTGAGCCCGGGCCGCAGCTGCAGGTGGAGATCCACCTCGGCGCGCTCACCGGCGCGGGCGGCCAGCGAGATCACCTGTTCGGAGGCGTCGCGCCCCACGCGCTCGAGCGCCGCGGCGAGCTCCGGGTCCTCATGCGGCGGGATCCACTCGCGGCCCTGGGCGAGCGCCCACAGCACGGAGCGGGGCAGCAGGATGGGCCCGCCCTCCTCGGCCGGGGCGGCCGGGTCCAGCAGCAGCGAGGTGCATCCCTCCTGCACCGCGGCCTGGGCGGCCTGCGGGGCGACGACCGGGACCGGTCGCGCGTCGGCCCGCCAGGCCGCGAGCGCCGCGACGGAGGTGAAAAGGGGCAGCAGCCGGGACCCGTCGGCCGCCGTGATCGAGACCATCGCCATGTCGGCGCCGTTGTCCCCGGTGAGGCCGTGGGCGGTGGTGCCGGTCTCGGTGGCGACCGCCATGATGGGCACCAGCACGCGGGACCCGCTCAGCGCCGCCACCAGCTGCCGCCGGTGCGGGTCCGCCCCGGTGCGGAAGGCGTCGAGGGCCTGCGCGAGGGCGGGGGGCACGGAGCCGTCGTCGCCCGGGAAGGGGCTGACGGTGTAGTCGCGCCCCTCCCAGGTCACGCCGGCCGTGTCGGTGAGCGGGGACTTCTCGCGGAAATGCGCCGGGAGGGTCCTCCGCACCGGGTCCGCGGGATCCTCCTGTCCCGTCATGGGCGACCTGCGACGTCGAGCGCCTCATCCATCGTGAACGCCTGTGCGTACAGGGCCTTGCCGACGATCGCTCCCTCGACGCCGTGCGGCACCAGCTCCCGCAGCGCCCGCAGGTCCTCGAGCGAGGAGATCCCGCCGGAGGCGACGACCTTCGCGTCGGTGCGGGAGCAGACGTCCCGCAGCAGGTCGAGGTTGGGGCCGCGCAGGGTGCCGTCCTTGGTGACGTCGGTGACGACGTAGCGCTGGCAGCCGGCCTCGTCGAGCCGCTCGAGGGTCTCCCAGAGGTCCCCGCCCTCGCGGGTCCAGCCGCGGGCGGCGAGGGTGGTGCCGCGCACGTCGAGGCCCACCGCGATGCGGTCGCCGTGCTCGGCGAGCACCTCGGCGGTCCACTCGGGGTTCTCGAGCGCTGCGGTGCCGAGGTTCACGCGGCGGCAGCCGGTGGCCAGGGCCGCGGCGAGGGATTCGTCGTCCCGGATCCCTCCGGACAGCTCGACGTCGAGGTCGACGGCGGCGACCACCTCGGCCAGCAGCGACGCATTCGAGCCGCGGCCGAAGGCGGCATCGAGGTCGACCAGGTGCAGCCAGCTCGCGCCGCCGTCCTGGAAGGTGAGCGCGGCGTCCAGCGGGGCGCCGTAGGCGGTCTCGGTGCCCGCCTCGCCCTGGACGAGTCGGACGGCCTGGCCGTCCTGCACGTCGACGGCGGGGAGCAGCTCGAGCACGGGAGCGGTCATCGGGGGTGCCTCCTGGCAACGGTGGGTGCGGGGCGGTGCCCGCGGGGTCGGGGTCGGGGTGCCTCGGCAGCGGCTGCCGCGGCGGGATGGGGGCTCAGCCGGTCTGGATGCGCCAGATCGAGATGCCGAAGCAGAGCAGCCCGAGCAGCAGGAGTCCGAGGTACGCCCACCACGGCTTCTTGGAGCGGTAGAACGACCAGGCGCCGCCGATCAGCATGCCTCCGGCGAACAGCATGAAGAACGCGAGGATCATGCGGTGCTCTCCCGCGGGGAGCGGGGCAGGGTGCGCAGCCAGTTGGACAGCAGCGCGGCCCCGGCGTCCCCGGATTTCTCGGGGTGGAACTGGGTGGCGCACAGGGCGCCGTTCTCCACGGCGGCGATGAAGCGGTCGCCGTCGTGCTCGGCCCAGGTCACCAGCGGTGCCTTGAGCGAGCCGATCTGCTCCATCTCCCAGCGGCGCGCGGCATAGGAGTGGACGAAGTAGAAGCGCTCGCCCTCCACGCCCCGGAAGAGCGCGGAGCCGGCCGCCGCCTCGACCGTGTTCCAGCCCATGTGCGGCACGACCTGCGCGTCCAGGCGCGTGACCTCGCCGGGCCACTGGCCGAGCCCGGCGGTCCTCTCGCCGTGCTCGTCGCCGGCGTCGAACATGACCTGCAGGCCCACGCAGATGCCGAGGACGGGGCGGCCGCCGGCCAGGCGGCGTTCGACGAGGCGGTCCCCGCCGACGGCGCGGATCTGGGCGACGGTCGCAGCGAACGCGCCGACGCCGGGGACCACCAGCCCGTCGGCGGCGAGGGCGCGGTCGCGGTCGGCGGTGAGCTCGACCTCCGCGCCGGCGGCCTCGAGCGCCCGCACGACGGAGCGCACGTTGCCGGAGCCGTGGTCGAGGACGACCACGCGGGCGGGGTGCTGCGCGGCCGCTGCGGCAGCCTCCTGCTCGGCGGCCGTCTGCTCGGCGGCCGCCTGCTGCTCGGTCACTTGCGCTTCTTCCCGGAGGCGATCCACTCCAGGGCCTCGGCGCGGGTCAGGGCAGCAGGGTCCAGGCCCTCCCCGAGCTCGTCGAGCTCGGTCGCGCCGAGCAGCAGCTCCTCGACGACGTCGTCGACCGCACCGAGCACGATCGCGGGCGAGATGTCCTCGCCGCGCTCCCCGTTCTTGTAGCGAGTCGCGGTCATGCGGTCGCCGCGGCGCCAGAACAGCACGATGCCGTTGCGCTGCAGCGCCGCCGAGGCGATCGCGGCGAGGTCATGGGCGGCGGTCTCGGCGAGCGAGCCCGCGGCGATGGCGCCGGTGGAGGTGTCGAGGGTGCGGGTGCCGGTGGGGATGTCGATCCCGTCGGTGCGGGCCTCCCGGCCGAGCCGGATCACGCCGGCCAGCGCCTTCGCGGAGACCACCGAGGTGGCGATCACCGCGACGGTGGGCACCTCGTCCTCGCCCTCCTCCGCCGCCTCGGAGAGCACGTCCTCGACCGTGAACGGGGCGTCGTCGAGCGAGAGCCCCTCGGTCAGGCGCGCGAACTCGGCGTCGATGTCGTCGGCGGGGTGGCCGCTGCCCTCGGCCTGGTCGCCGTTCTCGTCGGGGCGGGGCTCCTCGGGGTCGACGGTGCTCACAGCGCTCCCTTGGTCGAGGGGATGTCGAGGACCCGGTCATCGTAGGCGCAGGCGGCGCGCAGCGCACGGGCGAGCGCCTTGAACTGCGCCTCGACCACGTGGTGGGGGTCCCGGCCCTCGATGAGGCGGATGTGCAGGCAGATCGCCGCGTGGTGGGCGAGGGACTCGAAGACGTGGCGGGTCAGCGAGCCGGTGAAGTGGCCGCCGATGAGGTGCAGGGCCTGCGCCTCGCTCTCCCCGGAGTGCACGCAGTAGGGGCGGCCCGAGAGGTCGACGACGGCCTGTGCGAGGGATTCGTCCAGCGGCACCAGCGCGTCGCCGAAGCGGGCGATGCCCTGCTTGTCGCCGAGCGCCTCGCGCAGCGCCTGACCGAGCACGATCGAGGTGTCCTCGACGGTGTGGTGGGCGTCGATGTGGGTGTCGCCCGTCGCCGACACCTTCAGGTCGAAGCGGGCGTGGGTGCCCAGCGCCGTGAGCATGTGGTCGAAGAACGGCACCGTGGTGGAGACGTCCACCGTGCCGGTGCCGTCCACGTCGAGGGTGACCTCGACGGAGGATTCGCGGGTGGTGCGGGAGAGGGTCGCGGTGCGGGGCCGACGGGCGGCGGTGCGGGGCGTCTCGGTGCTGTGGTTCTCGGTCATCGGGGGTCGGCCTCCTCGAGGGCGGTACGGAATGCGGCGTTGTCCTCGGGGGTGCCGAGGGAGACGCGCAGCCAGCCGGCGGGGCCGACGGCTCGGATGAGGACGCCGCGGGCGAGGAGCCCCTCGAACACGGCGTCACGATCGGTGAAGCTGCGGAACAGGATGAAGTTCGCATCCGACGGCGCGACCTCGTGGCCGCGCGCGGCGAGATGGGTGGCCAGCGCGTCCCGTTCCGAGCGCAGCAGGGCCACCTTGCCCAGCAGCTCCTCGCGGTGGGCGAGGGCGGTGCGGGCGACCGCCTGGGTGACGGCCGACAGATGGTAGGGCAGGCGCACCACGCGCACGGCGTCCACGATCGCCGGATCGGCGACCAGGTAGCCGAGCCGGGCGCCGGCGAGCGCGAAGGCCTTGGACATGGTGCGGGTGACCACGAGGTTCGGATGCTTCGCCCGCAGGGTGAGGGCGCTGGGCACGCCGTCGCGGCGGAACTCCCCGTACGCCTCGTCCACGACCAGCAGGCCGCGGGTGGGGGCGAGCGCGGCTGCGGCCGCCTCGACCACGTCGAGCCCAAGGGCGGTGCCGGTGGGGTTGTTGGGGCTGGTCAGCACGACGATGCTCGGGCGGTGCGCGGCGATCGCCGCGGTGACCGCCTCCGCGGTGAGCGCGAAGTCGGGGGCGGGGCCGCGCTCCGCGGTGACCCAGGCGGTGTAGGTGTCCCGGGCGTACTCGGGGTACATCGAGTAGTGCGGCGTGAACCCCAGCGCGGTGCGGCCGGGACCGCCGTAGGCCAGCAGCAGCTGGTGCATGATCTCGTTGGAGCCGTTGGCCGCCCACACCTCGTGCGCCTCGGGGGCCCCGATCCCGGATTCCGCGGCGAGGTACGTGCCGAGAGCGGCGCGCAGCGCGAGCGCTTCGCGGTCCGGGTAGCGGTTCAGGCCCACGGCGGCCTCCGCGGCGGCGCTGCCGATGGCCTCGGCGAGCTCCGGGGAGGGGCCGTAGGGGTTCTCGTTGACGTTCAGCGCATGCGCGACCTCGAGCTGCGGAGCGCCATAGGGGGCGGCTCCGGCGATGCCGTCACGGGGGACGGGCAGCACGGAGGGCTCGAGGGTCGGAACAGGGTTCGCCGGCATGGTCTCCATGGTAGTTCGCGGCGAGGCCGCGGTTGCCCGGCGTCCGTCCGTCGGGCCTCTCGGCCGGTGCTGCCCGTCGCCCGTCGTGGCGCCCTTCACAACCGCTCCCCCGCCGCCGCCGCGCCCAGCCGGTGTCAGTACGCTGGCGGCATGTTCCGCTCCCTGGGTGCCCTGGTCGGCGACCTGCTGGTCGTCCTGCTCTTCGTCGCGATCGGTGTCGTGCAGCACGGCACGCCGCTGACCACGCAGAACCTGTTCCTGGTGGGCTGGCCGTTCGCCCTCGGCGTGCTGCTGGGCCATCTCGCGATCCGCGCCTGGCGCGCGCCGTTCCGGATCTGGCCGCACGGGGTGTTCGTGTGGGCGATCACGCTCGCGGCCACGATGGCGCTGCGCACCCTGTTCTCGGCCGGCACCGAGGTCTCCTTCGTCATCGTCACCGCGGTCGTCACGGCGGTGGGGATGCTCGGCTGGCGCGCCGTCGCGCTGTTCCTCACCCGCGGCGAGCGCCGGCGGCCGGGCCACGCAGCGCCGTCGGCAGCTGAGGGCGCGGCAGCCGCGGAGGGCGACATCGACCGCTGAGCCCTCGCCCCGCGCGGAGCCGGCGGGCGCCGCGTCAGCGCTCGAAGCGGATGTCGATCGCCGTGCCGTGGGCGGGCAGCCCTTCGGCCGCGGCGAGCGTGGTCGCGGCGGTGCGGGCGCCGGCGAGCGCGTCGCGGTCGTAGTGGACGACGTGGATCCCGCGCAGGAACGTCTGGACCCCCAGACCGCCGGTGAAGCGCGAGGTGCCGCCGGTGGGCAGCACGTGGTTGGAGCCCGCGGCGTAGTCGCCCAGGCTCACCGGGCTGTGGGGGCCGACGAACACGGCACCGGCGTTGGTGACCCGTGCGGCGACGTCCGCGGCGTTCGCCGTCTGGATCTCGAGGTGCTCGGCCCCGTAGGCGTCGACCACCTCGAGCCCGCGGGCGACATCCTCGACGAGCACCGCGCCGCTCTGCTCCCCGCGCAGCGCCGTGGCGATCCGCTCGTGGTGGGCGGCCTCCGGCACCTGGGCGGCGAGCGCGGCCTCGACCCCCTCCAGCAGGGCGGGTGAGTCGGTGACCAGCACGCTCGCTGCGAGCGGATCGTGCTCCGCCTGGGAGATGAGGTCTGCGGCGACGAAGGCGGGATCGGCGGTGTCGTCGGCGAGGATCGCGATCTCGGTGGGGCCGGCCTCGGCGTCGATGCCCACCCTCCCGCGCACCAGACGCTTGGCGGCGGCGACGTAGACGTTGCCCGGCCCGGTGACCAGGTCGACGCCCTGCAGCGCCCGGCCGTCGCCGAGGTCGTCGGCCCCGTGGGCCAGCAGCGCGATCGCCTGCGCACCGCCGGCGGCGAGCACCTCGGTGACGCCCAGCAGCGCGCAGGCGGCGAGGATCGTGGGATGCGGCAGGCCGCCGAACTCCTTCTGCGGCGGGGAGGCGAGCACGATCTGCTCCACCCCGGCGACCTGCGCGGGCACCACGTTCATCACGACGGAGCTGGGCAGCACGGCCCGCCCGCCGGGCACGTACAGGCCCACGCGGCGCACGGGGACCCAGCGCTGGGTGACGGTGCCGCCGGGCGCCACCTCGACCGTCTCGTCGGGGCGGGCCTGCGCGGAATCGACCGCCCGCACCCGGGCGGCGGACTCCTCGAGGGCCGTGCGGATCGCGGGGTCGAGCTCGGCCAGCGCCCGGTCGAGGGCCTCCTGCGGCACGCGCAGATGCGCGGGACGGATCCCGTCGAACCTCTCGGAGGCGTCCAGCACGGCCTCGGCGCCGCGTGAGGCGACGTCCTCGACGACGGGTCGCACCGCCTCCGCCGCGGCGTCGACGTCGAGCCCGGCGCGCGGCAGCGCCGCGGTGAGCTCGGCGGCGGTCAGGGTGCGCGAGCGCAGGTCGGTCACGGCCAGGTACGGGGCGGGAGCAGGCATGGGCTCAGTCTAGGAGGGCGCGGCCCGGGCGGCGCGGGGCGCCCGGACCGCGGAAGGACCTCCTTCCCGCCGGCGGCGGATCCGGCCGCTAGGGTCGTCCCGTGCTCGTCGCCTTCCTCCTCACCCTCCTCGCGGGCGGCGCCACCAGCATCGGCGCCGCGCTCGGGGTGCTGGGGCGCGGCACCAGCGCGAAGATGCTGGCCGGAGGGCTCGGGCTCTCCGCCGGCGTGATGCTCTACGTCTCCTTCATGGAGCTGCTGCCGCAGGGGGCGCACATCCTCTCCGGCGGCCGGGCCGGCACGCGCGGCACCGCGCTCGCGGTGCTCTCCTTCTTCGTGGGGATCGCGCTGATCGCGGTGATCGACCGGCTCGTGCCCAGCGCTGTCAGCCCGCACGAGTTCGCCGGGCGGATGGAAGGCAGCCACGGCGGCACCGAGCTGCGTGACGCCGACGAACACGCGGCCGATCGCGCCCTGCGCGCCCGGCTGCTGCGCACCGGCATGGTCACCGCCCTCGCCCTGGCCCTGCACAACGTGCCCGAGGGCTTCGCCACCTTCATCGCCGCGCTGCAGGCTCCGGAGATCGCGGTGCCCGTGGTCGCCGCGATCGCGCTGCACAACATCCCCGAGGGCCTCGCCGTGGCGGTGCCCGTGCGGCGGGCCACCGGGTCCCGGGCGAGGGCGTTCTGGCTCGCGACGATGACGGGCCTGGCCGAGCCCGTCGGCGCCGTGATCGGTGTGCTCCTGCTGGGCCCGCTGCTCGAGGGCGGGACGATGGGGGCGATCCTGGCGGGGGTGGCCGGGGTGATGGTGTTCGTCTCGCTCGACGAGCTGCTGCCGGCGGCAGAGGAGACCGGCGAGCACCACACGGTGATCTACGCCCTCGTCGCGGGGATGGCGATCATGGCGGTGACCCTGCTGGTGCTGTGAGCGCCCGTGCCCGACGCCGTGAGCGCTGGTGCTGCGCGCGCGACCGACGGGCCCTCCGCGCTCCGGTACGTTCATCAGCGACGACGGTGAGGGATGAGGAAGGGCAGGCGAGCAGGGGCATGCTGAGCATGGGTCGGGCGGCGGTGCGCGGGGGCGACTCGGCGGCGGACCCTGCCCGTCGGCGTTCCCGCCGCGCCCGCACCGTCGCCGCTCTGGCGGCCGGGACGCTCGTGCTCTCGCTCGGTGCCTGCGAGGCGCTCCCCTCGCTGCCGGGCAGCGGCTCGGCGGCCCCGTCCTCCGGCGACCCGTCGGCGGCGCCGGCGATGGATCCGGACGCGGTGGCGGCGGCGGAGAGCGTCCCGGTCGATCCGTCCTGGCTGTGCCGCCCTGGCGAGGGCGAGCCGCTCGCCCCCTCGACCGAGGGCGGGACCTTCACTCCCGAGGCCGTGCACACCGAGGGCGGCGACATCCAGGTCTCCGGCTCCTTCCGTCTCGCTCCGGACCACGACTACCGCGGCTTCGCCCCGGAGGGCGTGCTGCTGCCCGCGGATCCGGAGAACCGGGGCGTGCCGGCTCCGGGGTTCGACGGCGAGCTGGGGGTCGAGGGTGCGCCGGTGCCGCCGATCGTGGTGCGCGGGCGCGTCGAGGTGCCGGGCGAGGGGCCCGCGCCGCAGGCCGCCACGGCCCGCCTCACCCTCGGCACCTGTGACGATGCGCCGCTGCCCGACGGCCAGTTCCTGCTGCGCCTCCGCGGCGGCGTCGACGGGCCCGGTCGCGGGGAGGAGGATGCCGGATGGGGAGCGAGCGGCGACGTGCTGGTCGACGTCGTCGACGGGCGGCCGGAGGCGGTGCCCGGCGCGGTCACCGCCCCGTCGGGCGAGGTCCCCGCCGAGCTGTCGCCGCTGGGTTGCCGGGCGGAGCTCGCGCCGGTCGGTGACGGTGACGGGCTGACGGTCACGGTCGAGGATCCGAGTGTGCAGGTCCCGACCGCGGTCCCGGACGGGGAGGACGGCGCCGCGGTCTCCGGGGCGGTGACCGTCACCTCGCAGGATCACGGCACCCGTGCGCTCCTGCAGGGCATCGTGCTCACCGATCCCGCCACCGGCGCCGTCGTGGCCGGGGCGCGCAACACCCCGGAGATCTCGCTGCGGTGGATCGGTGCCGAGGGCGTGACCCGCACGGAGCGGGCCTGGACCTCGCACGGGGCCTGCGGCGCCGACGCCCTGGCGCCCGGGCAGTACGAGGCCCGCGCCGTCGCAGTGACCATCAACGCGGAGGGCGGGACGCATCTGGTCCTCTCGGACCCGTGGGACGTCGAGGTCGTCGAGGACGATGCCGTCCAGGAGCAGGCCGGCCCGGGCGAGCCTGCCTCCTGAACGACGCTGCTCGACGCCGGTCCCCGAGGCCCGACTCACCAGCACCGGCCGCACCGCAGGCAGCGCGCGGGACGCCCGCGGCCCTTCTCACGTACCGTGGTGCCGTCCGGATCGACGGGGTGGGAGCTCCGTCGATTAGTCTTGACGTCAAGACAAATCCGCATCGACCCGAGGGAGCCCGCGACACATGGCGCGCATCATCTACACCCACACCGACGAGGCGCCGATGCTGGCGACGGCGTCGTTCCTGCCGATCCTCGATGCCTTCTCCGACACCGCAGGCATCGAGGTCACCACCCGTGACATCTCCCTGGCCGGCCGCATCGTCGCGGCCTTCTCGGATCTGCTGCCCGAGGACCAGCGGGAAGCAGATGCACTGGCAGAGCTGGGCGAGCTGGCCAAGACCCCCGAGGCCAACATCATCAAGCTGCCCAACATCTCCGCCTCCGTGCCGCAGCTCAAGGCGGCTGTGGCCGAGCTGCAGGGCCAGGGCATCGCCCTGCCGGACTACCCCGAGTCCCCCTCCACCGAGGAGGAGAAGGACATCCGCGCCCGCTACAACTCGGTCATGGGCTCGGCCGTGAACCCCGTGCTGCGCGAGGGGAACTCGGATCGCCGTGCCCCGAGCGCGGTGAAGAACTTCGCCAAGAAGCACCCGCACCGCATGGGCGAGTGGGCGAAGGAGTCGAAGACCTCCGTGGTGACCATGGGCGAGAACGATTTCGCCTCGAACGAGCAGTCGGTGATCAGCGAGGGCGAGGACACCTTCTCGATCGTCCACATCGCCTCCGACGGCACCGAGACCGTGCTCAAGCCGTCGCTGCCGATCCTCGCCGGCGAGGTCGTCGACTCCACCGTGATGCGCGCCGCCGCGCTGGACGAGTTCCTCGCCGCGCAGATCGCGGCTGCGAAGGAGCAGGGCGTGCTGTTCTCCCTGCACCTGAAGGCCACGATGATGAAGGTCTCGGACCCGATCCTGTTCGGCCACGCCGTGCGGGCCTTCTTCCCCACGCTGTTCTCCCAGTACGGCGAGCAGCTCGCCGCGGCCGGCCTGTCCCCCAACAACGGCCTCGGCGGCATCCTCGCCGGGATCGACGAGCTCGACGCCTCCGTGCGCGACGGGGTCCGCGCCGCGATCGACGAGGATCTGGCCGCCGGCCCGGACCTGGCGATGGTCAACTCGCACAAGGGCATCACCAACCTCCACGTCCCCTCCGACGTCATCATCGACGCCTCGATGCCCGCGATGATCCGCGGCGGCGGCAAGATGTGGAACAAGGACGACGCCGAGCAGGACACCCTCGCGGTGATCCCCGATTCCTCGTACGCCGGCGTCTACGCGGCGACCGTCGAGGACTGCCAGGCCCACGGCGCCTTCGATCCGACCACGATGGGCACCGTGCCCAACGTCGGCCTGATGGCGCAGAAGGCCGAGGAGTACGGCTCGCACGACAAGACCTTCGAGATCGAGGCCGACGGCCGGGTCGAGGTGCGCGACGGCTCCGGCACCGCCGTGATGAGCCACGGGGTCTCCGCCGGGGACATCTTCCGCGCCTGCCAGGCCAAGGACGCCCCCATCCGCGACTGGGTGCAGCTGGCGGTGCGCCGCTCGCGCGAGTCCGGGATGCCGGCGGTGTTCTGGCTCGACGAGTCCCGCGCGCACGACCGCAACCTCATCACCAAGGTGAACACCTACCTCGCTCAGCCGATCGATGGGAAGGACACCGGCGATCTCGATATCCGCATCCTGGATCCGCTGGAGGCCACGAAGCACACCCTGGCGCGGGTGCGCCGCGGCGAGGACACCATCTCGGTGACCGGCAACGTGCTGCGTGACTACCTCACCGACCTCTTCCCCATCCTCGAGCTGGGCACCAGCGCCAAGATGCTCTCGGTGGTGCCGCTGATGAACGGCGGCGGCCTGTTCGAGACCGGCGCGGGCGGTTCCGCGCCGAAGCACGTGCAGCAGCTCGTCGAGGAGGATTACCTGCGCTGGGACTCCCTCGGCGAGTTCCTGGCCCTCGCCGAGTCGCTGCGCCACCTCGCCCGCACCGCCGACAACGAGCGCGCCCGCGTGCTCGCGGATGCGCTGGACCGCGCCACCGAGACACTGCTGAACGAGGGCAAGTCCCCGCAGCGCAAGCTCGGCTCGATCGACAACCGCGGCAGCCACTTCTACCTGGCCCTGTACTGGGCGCAGGAGCTGGCCGCGCAGAGCGAGGACACCGAGCTCGCCACCGCCTTCGCCCCGATCGCGAAGGAGCTCACCGACGGCGAGCAGACCATTGCGGAGGAGCTGCTCGCGGTGCAGGGCAAGCCGGCGGACATCGGCGGCTACTACCGCCCCGATCTCGACAAGACCGGCGCGGTGATGCGCCCCTCGGCCACCTTCAACCGGATCCTCGAGGAGATCTCCGCCGCGCTGTGAGCTGAGCGCGACGCCCCGCCCGCCCGCAGCGGGCAGGACCGGCGGACGGCCCGGCACCCGTGAGGTGCCGGGCCGTGCTGCCTCCGTGGAACACTCCAGCCATGCCCGTGATCCCCTCGCCCGCCGACGGGACCTCCCTGCGCTACGACGTCTCCGGCTCCGGCCCCGCCCTCGTGCTGCTGCACGGATCGGTGCTCTCCCGCGCCATCTGGCGGGGGCTGGGATACCTCGCTCCGCTCACCGCCGAGCACACGGTGATCCGCGTCGACCTGCGCGGGCACGGCCGCTCCGGCACCCCGCACGAGACCTCCGCCTACACGCAGGAGGTGTTCGTCGCGGACCTGCTGGCGGTGCTCGACGCGGAGGGCGTGGGCCGCGCCTCGCTGATGGGCTATTCGCTCGGCGCCCGCGTCGCGCTCTCCGCCACGCTCGCCCACCCGGGCCGGGTGCACCGCCTGGTGAGCCTCGGCGGTTCGGCGGCGGCACAGCACGGGGCGGTGGACTCGGTGTTCTTCCCCAGCGTGATCGAGGCCGTGCGCCGCGGCGGGATGGAGGCGTTCAGCAGCGGGCAGGGACTCGGCCCCGGCGTGGAGGAGCGGCGTGCCCGCGCCACCCGGACCGCGTTTCTCGCCGCCGATCCGCTCGCGATCGCCGCCCTGCTGGAGGCGACCGAGGCGACCGGCGCCGTGCCCGAGGAGCAGCTCGCGGGATGCACCGTGCCGGCGCTGTGGATGGCGGGCACGGAGGATCATCCCCGCTTCGAGGAGTCCCGGCGCGCCGCCTCTGCCATGCCGGACGCGGAGTTCGTGCCGCTGCCCGGGCGGGACCACGGCGGCACCCTGTTCCCGCCCGAGCCCGTGCTCGCCGCGGTGCTGCCGTTCCTGCGGTGAGCGCCTGTCAGCGTCCCCGGGTCAGAGGACTTCCCGCACCAGCGCGGCGAGCGCGACCACGACGATGATCCCGCGCAGCACCCACTCCGGCATCCGCTTGGCCAGATGCGCGCCGAAGAAGCCGCCGAGCAGAGAGCCGACGGCGATCGCGAGGCTGCCGAGCCACACGATCGGGGTGCCGATCAGGAAGAACGCGAGCACGTACACCACAGCGGCCGCGAGGTTCACGCCCAGGCTCATGAGGTTCTTGATGCTGTTGACCGATCCCATCGACCGCCCGGTGAACACCCCGAGGATCCCCAGGTACAGCACCCCCTGGGCGGCCGTGAAATAGCCGCCGTAGACGGAGGCCGCGCCGAGGGAGCCCACCAATGAGGGTGAGCGCAGCGGGTTGCGGTCCGCCGACGCCGCAGCGCGTTCGGGGCGGCGACGACGGCGCGCCTCGCTCATGGCCCGCAGCGCCTTGGTGAACTGCTTCTGGAAGACCACCATCACCAGCGCGAAGACGATCAGCACCGGCACCAGCACGTCGAGCGCCGAGGCCGGGGAGACCAGCAGCAGGAGCGCACCGGCGGTCGCCCCCAGCGTCGCGGTGAGCATGAGGGTGTTGAGGTGCTCCCGCTCGGCGGCGATCTCGCGGCGGTAGCCGAGCACCGAGCCGACGGTCGAGAAGAACATCCCCACCGTGTTGGTGCGCACCGCGACCCCGGGCGGGAGCCCGACGGCCATGAGCACGGGCAGTGTGAGCAGGGACCCCGAGCCGACGGCCGCGTTGATCGCGCCGGCGACGACTCCCATCACGAGCAGGACGATGAGGCTGAGAGGTTCCACGGCCGAGCACCCTACTGTTCTCTGCGCCGCGCCGGTGGGACGTCCACGCAGCCGAGCTGCCGGAGCGTATTTCCGGACGACGGCGTGAGGAATCGGAATGACGAGTTCACTCCGCCACCGCCCACTCCCCCCTTACTGCTGTGCGAAGAGCCCGATTACATCGACCTGATGCTGGTCCATGCTCCGCAGCCGTGGGACGAGTTCCGCGGCGGAGACTACGCCGAGGGGAACCGCGAGGTGTGGCGCGCGCTCGAGGAGGCCGGGCAGGCACCGTCCGCACCATCGGGATGTCGAACTTCCTGCGCTCCGACCTGGAGGACCTGCTCGAGCACGCCGAAGTGGTGCCGCACGTGAATCAGCTGCTGGTCCACGCCGGGAACACTCCCCGTGAACTGCTGGACTTCTGCGAGGCGAAGGGCATCCGCGTCCAGGCCTACTCCCCCATCGCCCACGGTGCGATCCTCGAGAACCCCGAGGTGAACGCGATGGCCGAGCGGTACGGGGTCAGCGTCCCGCAGCTGTGCATCCGGTGCACACTGCAGTTGGGCACGGTCTCACTGCCCAAGACCGCGAGCCCCGAGCGCATGCGCGCCAACGCCCAGGTCAACTTCGAGATCAGCGCGGAGGACATGGCCGCACTCGAGGGCTTGGAGGCGCGGGACTACGGCGAGCACTCCGCGTTCCCGGTGTTCAGCGGGAAGGGAGGGTCGGGGGGACGGCGACCTGTCGGACCCCGCCCTACGTTCGCCCCATGATCATGTTCCTCGGCGATGAGCCGCCAGAGCCGTACGACGAGCCGCGCGGCACCTGCCCCGCGTGCGGCTCGCACCGGGTGACGCACCACGTGCTCGTCGGCCCTGACCCGCGCCTCGCCGAGCAGGACCCGCCGGGGGTCCACTAGCAGGGTTGCATCCTGGCGTTCAGCGACCGGTCCTGCGAGGACTGCGGCACCTGGTGGGACGTGGAGCATGACGGGGAGTGAGCGGGGCCTGATCCCGGCTACGCCCACACCGACATCCACACCTGGCTCGGATCACCCTGCACTCAAGAGGGGCTCCCGGACTGACTGCGGTCTAGGACGCCGCCGCCTCTCACCTCTTCGCAGGTCAAGGCAGGGTGGCCCCTACGGATCAGCTGTCACGTACCTGAAGCTTCGAAGCGGCCGGGGCGAGCGTTGCCGCCGAGGTACTCGCACAGATCCTGGAGGTGCAGACGGCTGGCGGTGCTCTTCAGCGCCGCATCGACCTCTTCACAAAGGTCGCGATGATCGTTGCCGCGGCAAAACCGACCACGCCGAGTAGAGCGAGCGGCACGGCGACAGAGTTCGACAGCCTGCCCTGCACATTGCCACCGTAGGCGAAAAGCGCAAGGAGGAGGAACCCCAAGGCAACGATCACCCAGATGCGAGCTGACCTGCGTCTCTTGTCCAAACTTAACCCTCTCCATACCCAGAGGTAACGTACTGGCCGTCACTAATTGTGACCCAGGTCTCCCGGCCTGGCTTCGGAGAGGCCTGCAACACCACTTGGAGATCCACATGAAAGCAGTGAAGCCCGCCATCGCCTCCATGCTAGCGGCCGCAACGCTCGGCACCGGGTTCGCCGCGACGACTACACCTGCACATGCCCTCGAATGCGGATACTCGGAAGTGCAGGAGAAGTACAATTCCTCGCTCGCGATCTCACTGCCCTGGGTTGGAACAGTGAACCCTTTCGGAGGCACGCGAATGGTTGCGCACTGGGGAAACTGCGGTGATCAGAACCAGAAGATTCGCATCGACACCAAGAACGGACCAAAGGATCTTTGTGTAACGCCTGGCGACACCAGACTGGGGCTCTCAAGGAACGACCAAAAGGTCACCGGGGCTGTCAAGCTCGGCGGTTGCTGAATCTCGATCGGGGGATACGAGTCATGACCATCAAGCGCCTAATGGCTTCACCCACCACCATGTTCGTGACCTTCTTCGGAGTGGCGATCTCCGCCGTCGCGATCCCCGCCTATGCGCAAGCTGCAGTCTGCGGTTTCGAAGGACTCAACACCGGTGGCCTTGGAGCGGGCAGCGGCGGATATTACGCCGAAGCGAACTACACCAACTGCAACAAGAGCACC
>DHCMJ07802__coassemble_69_pt1 | contig 50016 bp, 38 predicted proteins | sample DHCMJ07802__metabat2_high_PE_028 | metagenome-assembled genome bin DHCMJ07802
ATCACGGGGGCGAGCTTCTGCAGCCCGCCGAGCTTGATGAGGTTCGTGGTCCCGCCGCGGTGCTCGATCAGCCCGGCGGCGAGGAACAGCGTGGACTGCACGGTGATGTGGTGGGCGACGTAGTAGATCGTCGCGGCCATCCCCATCTGCGTGGTCATGCCGATGCCGAACAGCATGTACCCCATGTGGGAGACGAGCGTGAAGGACAGCACGCGCTTGAGGTCCGTCTGCGCGACGGCCCCGAAGATGCCGATGAGGAGGCTCAGCGCCGCGGCGGCCAGCAGCAGGTTCGAGATCTGCGAGGCGGGGAACAGCAGGGTCTCCAGGCGCAGGATCGCGTAGATGCCCACCTTGGTGAGCAGCCCCGCGAACACGGCCGTCACCGGGGCGGGAGCCGTGGGATAGGAGTCCGGCAGCCAGGCGCTCAGCGGGAAGATCGCGGCCTTGATCCCGAAGGCGACCAGCAGCATCAGCTCGAGGATCATGCGGGTGCCGGGCTCGATCCCGTCCAGCCGCACCGCCATCTCGGCGAGGTTCACGGTGCCCACCGCGGAGTACACCGCCGCCACCGCGGCCAGGAAGATCACCGAGCTCAGCAGGGAGACGATCACATAGGTGGTCGCGGCGCGGACCCGGCTCGCGGAGCCGCCGAGGGTGAGCAGCACGTAGCTGGCCGCCAGCAGCACCTCGAAGCCGACGTAGAGGTTGAACAGGTCCCCGGCGAGGAACGCCATCGACACCCCGGCCACCAGCGCCAGATAGGTGGGGTGGTAGATCGCCACCGGGGTGCGCTCGATGTTCTCGGAGACGGTCTGCGCGCTGGAGTACACCAGCACCGCGAGGGTGACCACGCTGGAGACCAGCAGCATCAGCGCGGTGAGCCGGTCGGCGACCAGCACGATCCCCAGCTGCGGGGTCCAGTTGCCGATCTGGAGCACGAGCACGCCGTGCTGGATGACGTGGTAGCCGAGCACGAGGGCGACGGTGACGATCGCGACCAGGGTGAGGATCGCGACCCAGAGCTGGAGGCGCGCGTAGTGGCGCAGGAGCAGGGTGAAGGCGGCGCCGCCCAGCGGCAGCATCACCGGCAGGGCCAGGAGGAGCTCGATCGTCATCCCTCACCCCGTCCATCAGTGTGCTCGCGTCCGGTCTCGGTCGAGGGGCCGGCACCGGGGGCGTCGGCGATGTGGTGGCTGCTGTCGGGGCCGTCGGGCGGGGCGTCGCGCCGCGCCTCGCCGCGGGAGCTGCGCTCGGCGCGGCGGCGGCCGATGCGCGAGGGCAGCGGCTCCTCGCCCTCGTCGGCCTCGGTGGCGTCCTGCGGGACGTCCTCGGCGCTGGTGAGGTCCGCGCCCAGCGGATCGTCGTCCTCGGGCGGGAACATGCCCTGCGACTGGGCCAGCGCACCGCGCCGGGACTCCTCGGACAGCGCCTGCGACCAGGGCAGCGGCTCGGTGTCCTCGACCTTCCGGCGGCGCCGGCGCAGCACGCGCCGGTCCTCGACGTCATCGGGCACCTCGTCATGGCCGAACAGCTGCCAGGCCCGGTAGGCCAGCGCCATGCCGAAGGCGGTGATGCCCAGCGAGATCACGATCGCGGTGAGCACCATCGCGAACGGCAGCGGGTCCGTCATCTCCTCCGCCTCGGCCGTGCCCTGGAAGGGCGGCAGCCCGGGCGTGCCGGCGGCGATGATGAACAGCAGGTTCACCCCGTTGCCGAGCATCACGAAGCCCAGCACGATCCGGGACAGGGTGCGCTCGAGCATGAGGTACACGCCGCAGGCGACGAGCACCCCGGCGGTCAGGAGCAGGGCGAGGCTAACGGGCATCGGTCTCGGCCTCCTGCTGCTGGTCGATCTGCGATCCGAGGGAGCGCAGGAAGTCGAGCATCACGCCCACCACCACGAGGTAGACGCCGACGTCGAAGATCAGGGCGCTGGCGAAGTGCAGCTCCCCCAGCAGCGGCACATGCACGACCGGGGTGGCGGTGGCGAACACGGTCCCGCCGGCCAGCACCGGCAGCACCCCGGCGAGCACCGCGATCGCCATGCCGGCGCCGAGCACCATGCCCGCCTGCACGGGGGCGGCCTCGGTCAGCTCGTAGCGGCCGCCGGCGAGGTAGCGCAGCGCCAGCGCGAGCCCGGCGGCCAGCCCGCCCGCGAACCCGCCGCCGGGCAGGTTGTGCCCCGCCATCAGCAGGTACACGGAGAACATCATCATCATCGGGAAGGCGATGCGGGTGATGACCTCGAGGATCACCATGCGCCGCTCCGGGGCGAGGGTGAGCCCGGCCGAGAGCCAGGTGCGCCAGCGGTTGCCGCCGGCGACATCATCGGGCCGGGCATCGAAGTCCAGGGCGTTCTGCGGCAGCTCCGAGTCGATGCGGCGCCGCCAGATGGAGGTCTTGCCGTCCAGGTCCTTCACGCGGGCGATGGGCCGCTCGCGGCGGGTGACGAAGATCAGCGAGGCCACGCCGGTGGCGACCACCAGCAGCACGGAGATCTCGCCCATCGTGTCCCACACGCGGGCGTCGACCAGGGTCACATTGACGACGTTGTGCCCGCCGCCGATGGTGTACGCCTTCTCGATCAGCCCCGGGCCCAGCGCCTCGCGGTAGCGGGCGTCGGCCGCGTACAGCGTCCCGCCGCACAGCACCACGGCGGTCGCGATCGCGATCCCCCAGCGCCCCCAGGCGCCGATCCGCAGCGGCCGACGGGAGAAGTGCAGGGGCAGGCGGCGCAGCACCAGCACCAGCACCACGGTCATCGCGGTCTCCACGAGCGCCTGGGTGATGGCGACATCCGGCGCACCGGAGATGAGGAACAGCAGCGCCACGCTGTAGCCGGTGACGGTGATGAGGAAGACGGCGCGCAGCCGGCGACGGGCGCGGGCGGCGCCGACGGCGGCGAGCGCCGCGACCGGCAGCAGGATCAGCTCGAGCGGGTGCTGGAAGAGCACCAGGTTGTCCGGCAGCGGGGACTGGGTGAGCGCCACCGGCGCGACCAGCGCGATGAGCACCACCAGCATCGTGCCGAGGGTGTAGGGCAGGGAGCCGCGCTGAAACAGCGTGGTCGCCACGATCGAGACGGCGTCGGTGCCGCGCAGGATCCGGCGGAAGCCGCGCTCGGCGTCGAAGGCCTCCAGGAGGCGGCCGTCGGCCCAGGCCTGCGGGGAGACCCGCTTCTGCAGCCGCGCGAAGGGCCGGGCGAGGGCGGAGAGGCCGACGCCCAGGCCGAGGGTCACCACGGAGGCCAGCAGCGGGACGCCCAGATGCGGGATCACCGCCAGGTGCACCTCCGAGCCGTTCTCCGGCAGCACGCCGGCCCCGGCGCGCAGCACCTCCTCGAGGGGGCCGGCGGCGACGGCGAGCCCGATCGAGAACACGGCCACCAGCGCCGGCGGCAGCCAGTACAGCACCGCGATCCGCGGGGTCTCGACCCGCGGGGCGCCCGGCGCGATCCCGAAGGCGCCGTGCACGAAGCGCCACGAATAGGCGACGGTGAGGACCGAGCCGGCCACCAGCGAGAGCAGCAGCAGGCGCTGCCAGCCCCCGGCCACCCACAGCGCGGTGTAGATCGACTCCTTGGCGACGAAGCCGTACAGCGGCGGGACGGCCGCCATCGAGGCGGCCGAGAGCGTGCCGATCACCGCGACGACGGGCGCGGCGCGCCCCACACCGGAGAGCACCCGCAGGTCGCGGGTGCCGAACTTCTTGTCGATGATGCCCACGACCATGAACAGCGGCGCCTTGAACACCGCGTGCGCGATGAGCATCGCGAGTCCCGCGAACACCGCGTCGTGGGTGGCCAGGCCCGCCACCGCGGCGAGGAAGCCCAGCTGGGAGACGGTGCCGTAGGCCAGCAGCAGCTTGATGTCCGTCTGGCGCAGGGCGCGCCAGCCGCCCACCAGCATGGTCGCCGCACCGAGCCCGGCGAGGATCATCGTGACGATCTCGAGATGGGTGAGGGCGGGAGCCATCCGCAGGATCAGGTACACGCCGGCCTTCACCATCGCCGCGGCGTGCAGGTAGGCGGAGACGGGGGTGGGAGCGGCCATCGCCCCGGGGAGCCAGAAGTGGGTCGGGACCAGCGCGGACTTGCTCGTCGCACCCACCAGGATCAGCGCCATCGCGGTGAGGAGGTACGGCCCGGCGCTCTGCCACATCGGATCGATCACGATCTCGGAGAGCCGGAACGAGCCGGCCGATGCCGCGACCATCAGCAGCCCCACCAGCATCGCCAGGCCCCCCGCGGTGGTGGAGATCAGGGCGTTCAGCGCGGCACGGCGCGAGGCCTGACGATCCTGGTAATGACCCACCAGCAGGTAGGAGAAGACGGTGGTCAGCTCCCAGAACGTGTAGATCATCATCACGTCGTCGGCGAGCACCAGGCCCACCATCGCGCCCGCGAAGGCCGTCAGCACCCCGGCGAAGCGTCCCAGCCCGGGCTCAGTGTCCTTGAAGTAGCGGGCGCAGTACACCAGCACCACCGCGCCGATCGCGGTGGCGATCAGGGTGAGCACCCAGCTGAGGGTGTCCAGGCGGAAGGCGAGATCGATGCCGAAGGCCGGGATCCAGGGGACGGATTCCACGCGCGGCGCGTCGGCGAGGGCACGCGGATCGAGGGTGAGCAGCCAGAGCGCCGACGCACCGGGCACCACGGCCAGCGGGTAGAAGGCGTTGCGGCCGATCCGACGCACCAGGAAGGGTCCCACGAGCGCCGCCACCAGATGGGCGAGCAGCATCGTGAACACAGAGGTCTCCATCCGGGCTGGGGAAGGGAGGGGCCGGGGACATCTTACGGGAGGGGCGGGCCCCATTCCTGGACGGAGGTGAACGGATCCACAGAGATCGCTGTGCGGCCCGCCCCGGACCGGCCCGCCGGGCCCCACCACGCTCCGTAGAGTGTGGCCATGGCCAGCCTCTCGGAACCGGGGACCCGTGCGTCCTCCCCCGCCCCGCGCCCGCCCGTCGTCCCCTTCGCCCTCTGGGACGGAGGGATGTCAGCCTTCAGCTCGGTGATCCTCACCTTCGTGTTCGCCACCTACGTGGCCAGCGCCGTCGCCTCCGAGGGAGCGGTGGGCGACGAGGCGATCCAGGCGGCCAAGGACCACGGCTCGCAGGTGCTCACCACCTGGCAGTCGATCGGCGCGGTCGCGATCGCGCTGCTGGCCCCGCTGCTGGGCAACCTCGCCGACCGCGGCGGCGCGCGCAACACCCTGCTGCGCATCTCGACCCTCGCCACCGTGCTCACCATCGCGCTGATGCCGCTGGTGGCGCTGGATTCCGACTACCTCACCCTGGGGGCGGTGCTGATCGCCCTCGCGGTCGTGTTCAGCGAGCTGGCCGGGGTGTTCGTGAACTCGGTGCTGCCGGAGATCTCCACGCCCGAGAACCGCGGCCGCATCTCGGGCACCGCCTGGGCGGTGGGCTACTGGGGCTCGATCGTGTGCCTGGGCCTGGTGCTCGTGCTGTTCGTCATGCCCGGCACGGGCCTGCTCGGCATCACCGGGGAGGGCGGCTGGAACTACCGGGCGATCCCGCTGTTCGTGGCGCTGTGGATCCTCGTGGGCACGCTGCCGCTCATGCTCCGCGCGCCGCGGCACTCCGCTTCCGCGCCCGGTGAGCGCTGGACCCCCTGGCAGGGCTACGCGCACATCGCCCGCCGCGTGGTGCGCGCCTTCCGGGAGGAGCCGGTGATGCTGCAGTACCTCATGGCCTCGGCGATCTACCGCGACGGGCTGGGGGCGGTGTTCTCGATCGCCGGGGTGCTGGCCGCGAACGCCTACGGCTTCTCGACCGAGCAGATCATCTTCTTCGGCATCGCCGCGAACCTCGTCGCCGGCTTCGGGGTGTTCCTCGGCGGCCGGGTCGACGACCGCGTCGGCCCCCGCCCCGTGATCATCGCCGGCTGCCTCGGCATCATCGTGCTGGGCCTGGTGGTGCTGGCCTTCGGCACCACCCTGGTGTTCTGGATCGCGGGCCTGGCGATCTGCCTGTTCGTCGGCCCCGTGCAGTCCGCATCCCGCAACCTGCTCACCCGGCTCTCGCAGCCGGGCCGGGAGACGGAGAACTTCGGGCTCTACGCGACCACGGGCCGGGCGCTGGGCTTCCTGGGCACCGCCGCCTTCGCGGCGACCGTCGCGATCTCCGGGGACACCCGCACCGGGATCCTGGGGATCGTCATCGTGATGGCCCTGGGCCTGGTCGCATTCCTGCCGATCCGGCTCGGCGCCGCGGGCCGCGCCCCCGTCGCCTCCTGAGGAGGATCCCGCCTCCTGAGGAGGATCCCGCGCCCCGGCGCGGAAGCCCCGGGGCGGGCGCTCAGAGGAGGTCGGCCGGGTCGACCAGGAACCCCTCGAGATCCACGATGTAGCCGCCGACGCTCTCGGTGAGCAGCCCGGCGATCCGCCCGATCCTCTGGTACGCCAGCTGCCAGCGCTCGGCCGTCTCGGGCTCCGGCACCTCGACCTCGTCCTCCTCGGGATCGGCCGGCAGGTGCACCAGCTCGTAGTCCACCGCCTCCTCGACCCAGTCGAGCGCTGCCAGCGCCGTGGGGCGGGCGCTGCGCCCCACCCGCAGCGAGATCGCGTCCCCGTCGGGCAGCGGGATCGTGGCGCTGTAACCGGTGCGGACGGCATCCTCCGGGGCCTCGTCGAGCTCGGCATCGGGCTCGACGGGGGCCAGCAGCAGCGCGAGGGACTCCGGCGCGAGGGCGTGCGGGCTGACCACCGTGAGGTCCCGCACGTGGAAGGGATGCGGCTCGAGCCGCTCCCCGTCGTCCGTGACGACCGCGCCGTACAGCCGCCGCCCCAGCGACCAGGCGAGATCGAGCGCCCGCCGCTCGACGCCGAAGGGCAGCCCCTCGGGGAAGGCGCGGCCGTAGCCGTGGGAGTCGGTCATCCACGCGGGCGCCGGGTCCTCCCGGATCCGCGGCGTCTCCACCGTCCACCGCCCGGCGCCGCGCGGGGAGCGGTCGGGCACCAGCTGCACCCCGTCGCCGAGCTCGAGCGTCCCGTCCTCACCCTCGCTGACCTGCGGATGCACGTTGCTCACCATCGTGAGCACGTCCCGGGGCTCGGTGTCGCGGGGCAGCTGCAGACGGTGACGGGTGCGGGGGTGATCGGCGGTCGACGCGCGGACCGTGTCGGTCACTTCTCCTCCTCCACGGGGATCCTGGTGCGATGGAAGTTCTGCGCCGAGCGCGACGGGGTCGGCCCGCGCTGGCCGAGGTAGCGGTTGAGGTTGCCGGCGCTGCCGTACGGCCGCTCCGAGGTGCTCGAGAGCCGGAAGAAGCACAGCTGGCCGATCTTCATCCCCGGCCACAGCGCGACCGGCAGCGTCGCCATGTTCGACAGCTCCAGGGTGATGTGCCCGTCGAAGCCGGGGTCGATGAACCCGGCGGTGGAGTGGGTCAGCAGCCCCAGCCGGCCCAGCGAGCTCTTGCCCTCCAGGCGCGCGGCGACATCCTCCGGCAGGGTGATCTGCTCGTAGGTGGAGGCCAGCACGAACTCCCCCGGGTGCAGCATGTACGCCTCGTCCGGGTCGACGGCGACCTCGCGGGTGAGGTCGGGCTGCTCGATCGAGGGATCGATCAGCGCATGCTTGTGGTTGTCGAAGAGACGGAAATAGCGGTCGATGCGCACATCGACAGAGGCAGGCTGGATCATCTCGTCGTCGAAGGGGTCCAGTCGCACCCGCCCGGCCTCGACCTCGGCACGGATGTCACGATCGCTCAGCAGCACGGCGACAAGACTAGTCTCACCGCCGCCCAGGGGGCATCTCGTCCCATCATCTCCGTCGAAGCCTGTCCGCTTCGCCCGGTTCTCCCGCGCTCACCCGATCCGCCCCGCCCCGGGGCTCGGGCCGCTGGGAGCCCGCGCCAGGCCCGGTTTTCCCCGGACCGGCGGGAGGGGGTATGCTGATCCGCGTTCGCTCGAGCAGCGGCGGTCCCGCGGGATCGCGGCCTGATCGGGCGAGTGTTCGCGGGTGTAGTTCAATGGTAGAACTTCAGCTTCCCAAGCTGACAGCGCGGGTTCGATTCCCGTCACCCGCTCCGCGTGCCCGAGCCGCTTCCTCGTCTCCCCGATGAGGACGCGGCTCGTGGCGTTTCCGGGGACGAGCAGGGCCGCCCCCTGCGTGAGAGCGACCGGCGCTGTGCAACCGGGGGCCAGGCCCGTGCGCGTGAGGGACCACCGCTGTGCATCCGAGGACCAGGCCCGTGCTGAGCGGGACCGGCGCTGCGCACCCGAGGACCAGGCCCGTGCTGAGCGGGACCGGCCCGGTGCGCGCGAGACCAGCTCTGTGGGCGAGAGGGACCGCCCCACCCGTCCGTCGCCGCGGTCGCGAGGGGCGTGAGGCGAGGGGCGTGGGGCGAGGGTGATTGCATCCACTGGCGTTTTCCCAGCACACGACCCTCCTAGGCGAGGTATGTGCTGGCTCAGCGCCAGTGGATGCAACGGCCCGGTACCGGACGCCGGCCTGTGCCGTAGCGCACCTGAGACGTGCGCCCGAGGCCTGCGCCGCAGCGCACCTGAGATGTGCTCCGGAGGTGGCGCAGCGCTGCGGAGGCGTGCTCAGGAGGCCTGCGCAACGGCGCGCCGGAGGCCTGCTCCGGAGGTGTGCTCCAGAGACGTGCACCTCAGTGCGGGATCACAAGGGTTATGTCGAACTGTCGCGAAGTGTAAGAATGCGGCATGCCCAAGATCATCGGAGGGTCCCTCGAGGAGCATCGGGAGCGCACGCGGGAGAAGATCTTCACCGCGCTCGCCGAGCTGCTGGAGACCCAGGAGTTCGAGTCGGTCACGTTCTCGCGGATCGCCGCGGCCGCCGGTGTCGGCCGCACCGCGATGTACAACCACTTCCCGGACCGCGAGACCCTCCTGGTCGAGTACGCGATCCACGAGACCACCGACTACATCGCCCAGCTGCGCGCCGGCGTCAGCCAGTCGGCGACCCCGCGCGATGCCGTGGTCGCCTATGTGCGCACGCAGCGCGAGCTGAACGTCTCCTTCCACATGCCGCAGACCTCCGGTGTGAAGCTCTCCCCCGAGACCGCCGCCCGGATGCGCGAGCACGTGGTGCTCATCGAGGACGTGCTGCGCAAGATCGTCGCCGAGGGCGTGGAGGTCGGCGACTTCGCCGAGGATCTCGACGTGGACGCCACCGTGCGGATCATCAACGGTCTGCTGGTGGGCTCCTCCGCGAAGGGCTACTCGGAGCAGGCCCTCGAGAGCTTCGTGCTGCGCGGCCTCGGCGCCGAGGCCTGAGCCCCGCGGGGGACGGTTCCGCCACCCACGCGGTCCCGTCGAGGGCCGCCGGGACCTCAGCCCCGCCGCGCACCGCCGGGGTGCGCACCGCCGGGGTGCTCGTCCCGTGCGCCCGGCGCCGGGACCTGCGCCCCGCCGCCCGGGACCGGGGTGCTCATCCCCTGCGGCCCTTCTTCCTGCGCTGCGGGCTCGTCCGGGGCTTCTCGTCGCCCTCGTCCCCGCTCTCCCAGTCCATCGCGTCCAGGGAGCCTGCCGAGTCGTCCTCGGAGGGGCGGGAGAACAGGGGCGTGGCGATCTCGTCCTCACCGTCCTCGAGGTCCACCTCGGGGGCGGTCGCGGTGATCACCCAGCTGGTCAGGGCGATCACGAGTGCGAGCACGGCGATGCCCCAGCGGAGGTAGGCGCTGGTGTCGTCGGTGTTCATGCCGACCACGGCGCTCACGGCGAGGGCCGTGAGCAGGCTCGAGGTGAGCAGCAGCGGCAGGGCGACGGCACCGATCGCGGAACGCAGCACGGTGGTCAGCACGGTGCCGCCGAGCGCCCCGGAGTGCGCCCAGGAGCCGCGGCCGCCGTAGCGTCCCGCACCGATCACCGCGGCGGCGTTCTCGAGGGTCGAGCCCGCACCGAGGGTCCACAGGCCGAGGCCCGCGGCGGTGAGCACCACTCCCAGGAGCAGCCCGGGCAGGGCGGCCGGGCCCAGGCCGAAGCCGACCACGAGCGGCATCAGCACCGCCACCACCACGGGCGTCACGGCGGCGCGGCGCACCATCTCGGGCAGATCCACGAGCTCGGCGCGGTCGCGGCCCTCGAGCAGCGAGGCGCGGGTCTCCACCACCGCGTTCGCGCCGAGGCGGCGGGCGGCGTCCAGGAGCGAGGAGGTCACCAGCAGCACGGTGAGCACGCCCAGACCGGCCCCGCCCAGCAGCGTGAGGGAGCTCGGGGTGACGGCGTGCAGCGCACGGTCCTCCCAGACGGTCCCGGCGCGGGGCGCGAGCTGGAGCGCGCTGCCCACGGGGCCGAGCGCGCCGAGAGCGGTGAGCGCGCCGACCAGCAGCAGCGCGGCCCGCGGACCGGTCGCGGCGCCGGCGGTGGCGGTGCGCAGCACCGGCTCGGTGCCCGGACGGTCCGTGAGCGTCGTGGCCAGGAGGGAGCCGCCGTGGGCGGCGACCACGATGAACCCGCCGAGCGCGGCATGGGAGAGCAGGGCGAGGGCGAGGGAGGGCACCCCGGCGGAGAGCACCGAGAGCACCAGGGTGACCAGCACCAGCAGCGCGACGGTGCCGGCGGCGGTCAGCGCCGTCGAGCCGAGCCCTGCGGTGAGGCCGAGCGCGCCGCCGGTGCGGCTGGTGCGGGCGGTGCGCAGCACGGTCCCGCCGAGCCGGTGGCCGGTGCCGCCCAGCAGCACCACGGCGGCCAGCGCCGCGAGCACGCCCAGGCCCACCGCCACCGCGACCACGACGTTCGGGGTGATCCCGTAGAGGGTGAGGGTGTCGAGGAAGGTGCTGGCGTACTGGGACTCGTCGGTCTGGGAGACCCACTGGCCCATGTCCGTCAGCGCCTCCTCGATCTGCGGCTCGAGCTGCTCGCGCGGGGTGGGGGTGCCGCCGGTGATGGCCGGGTCGGTGAAGTTCTCCAGCCCCACGTCCTCGAAGCGGAGGTTCTTGTAGAGGGAGGGGAGCCACAGCGCGGAGGCGGCCACGGCCCCGGCGCCGCCGAGCAGCGAGGGGATCAGCCCGCCCAGCCGCAGCGCGCCGCGCTCGTGGCCCGGGCGGCCGCGGTGCGGCACGGCGGCCGCGACGGCGGCGGCGAGCAGGGCCGCGCCCAGGCCGAGCAGCACCACGATGAAGCCCTCGGCGGCGAGGACCGGCACGCCCAGCAGCACGCCGAGGGCGGCGAGCGCGGTGGTGACGGCGACGAGGTCGGCGCTCAGGGCGCCGCCGCGGGAGGCCATGCGGGCGGTGCGCAGGTGGGGGCCGCCGAGGTTGGCGGGGTCGTCGGCCTCCAGACCGTGCTCGTCGGCGCCCACGAGGATCGCGGCGGCGGAGGCTCCGGCGTCCACCGGGGCGGCGCTCGCGCGCAGGGCGAGCGCGGAGATCGCGGCGCCGGCGGCGAGGGCCATGAGCGCGGGGCCGGCGGAGGCCTGCAGGAACCAGATGAGCAGCACCGTGGGCAGCACGGCGAGCGCGAGCGCGCCGGTGACGGCGAGCGCCCCGAGCCGGGGGATCATCCTCGGGCGTCGTTCGGCGTCCAGGCCCAGGGCGGCGAGCTGCACGGCGATCCCGCGCCAGGCGGCGAGCGGCCCGAGGGCGACGCCCACCAGCAGCATCCCCGAGCGCAGCAGCCGGTCGTCGGTGGTGCCGGGGGCGAGATAGAGCAGCACCGCGGCGGGCAGGCCCACCCACAGCATGATCGAGCCGGAGGAGAGCAGCTGGGCGCCGAGACGGCGGCCCAGGGCCTCGTCCACCTCCGCGCTGTCCTCATCGCGCCGCAGCCGGCTGGGCACGACCGCGCCGACGACGAGGGCCGCCAGCGAGAGGACGCCGAGCGCCAGGAGGGTCCAGGCGAGATCGTCGCCCAGGGGGAATTGCGTGATCAGATCCACGTGAGAGCTTCCGACGACGGGGCTCGGCGGGCCGAGCGGGTGGACACACCGGAGCGGGACTCCGGCGGCCGAGGATAACGGAGGAGGATGACCGGGGCGCTCAGGTGCTCCCGCTGCTCAGGCGAGCAGGGACAGGTCGAGCTCGGTGGGTCCGCCCTCGACGATGCGGATCGGCACGCCCCAGTCCTGCTGGTGCATGTGGCAGGCGGGGAACTCGATCGTGGGGTCCGCGTCGCAGGAGGCCGCGCGGGCGCTGACGTGCAGCACCCCCTCGGTGTAGGCGGGGTCGAGCTCGAGGGTGCGCTCCAGGGCGGTGTCCACGCCGTCGCCGGCGGTGAGCATCGCGCTCGGGGTGGTCGAGACGGTGACCTGGGTGGAAGGGCCGAGCGAGTCGTCCAGCTTGTGCCCGGGCGGCGGGGTGAACAGCACCCGCACGGTGAGCGGGCCGGGGCCCACATCGGTGACGGGCCGTTCGGAGCGCTGCGCGCCCTTGTCGATCATGCGTTCGGCGGCCTTCGCCACCGGCACCCAGGTGATGCGGTGGGTGCCGGACTCGACCACGATCAGCTGGCCGATGCCGTCCACCGGCGGGCCGACGATCGCGTCGGAGGGCTCGTCGAGATCCGTGGCCACGGTGACCACGTGCGCCTCGGCGGTCGGGGCGCCCTCCGCGCCGGCCGGGCCGTCGGTCCCGCCGGCACCGTTCGCGCCGGCTCCCTGCGTCCCGGCGGCGCCGGGGCCGCCGTCGGCCGTCGTTCCGCCGCCGGAGCGGTCCGGGACCGCGACGACGCCGCTGAGCGCCGCGATGCCGCCGGTGGTGGCGCGCTCGCCCTCCGCCGGGGCCTCCTCGACGAGGCGGATCGCGCCGTTGTAGGTGTCGCTGACGGCGATGCGGCCGTCGGGCAGGGCGGTGACCGCGAGGGGATGCTGCAGGCGGGCGGTGGAGGCGGGGCCGTCCACGTGCCCGAAGTCGAACAGGCCCTCGCCCACCAGGGTGGTGACCTGCATCGAGCGGGGGTCCAGCACGCGCACGGCGGAGGTCTCGGAGTCGGCGACCACGATGCGGCCGTCGGGCAGCTCGTCCAGGCCGGAGGGCTGCGCCCACCAGGAGGTCACGGCGGGGCCGTCGACGAGGCCCTCCTGCGTGGTGCCGGCGAGCACCATCAGCGTGCCGGCCACCGGGTCGAAGGTCCACAGCTGGTGCACCCCGGCCATCGCGATCACGGCCCGGTTCAGCACATGCGACCAGGTGAGGTCCCAGGGGGTGGAGAGGGCGAAGGTGCGGGCGTCGCCCTCGCCGCGGGGCAGCGGCGCGCCCTGCATCCACTGCTCCCCGGAGCCGGCGACGGTGGTCACCTCGGTCGCGGTGCGGGAGCGCAGCAGGCGGTCCTGGCCCACCTTCACCCCGCGCAGGCGGTGACCGGCGGTATCGGCGACCAGCAGGTCGTAGCCCACCTCGTCGGCGACCTCGCGAGGCAGGGCCAGCACGCCGTTCGGCTCGGCGAACTGCGCGGTCTCCTCGTCCCCGTCGGCGTGGCCGCGGCGGCCGGTGCCGATCGCGGCGTCGACCGTCACCCCGTCGTTCTCGAAGACGACGAGGCGGTGCTGGCCGGCGTCGGAGACGACCAGGCGGCCGTCGGGCAGGAGGGTGAGCTTCGAGGGGAAGCGGAGGGTCTGCGGCGAGCGCTCGGTGAGCACGGTGGGTGCCGGCCCGCGGCGCAGCGAGCCGTCGGCCTCCCCCTCGGCGACGAGCTGCTCGACGAGCCGGTCGAGGTTCGCGGCGTGCCCCTCCCCCGAGAGGTTGCCGGCGATGCGGCCGTGCGTGTCCAGCACCATGAGCGTGGGCCAGGCGCGGGCCCCGTACTCGGTCCAGGTCTCCAGCTCCGGGTCGTCGATGACGGGGTGGGAGACCTCGTAGCGCTCGATGTTCGCGGCCAGCGCCTCGGGATCCTTCTCGAACTCGAACTTCGGGGAATGGACGCCGATCACCACGAGCTCCTGCGCCCACTTCTCCTCGAGGGGCCGCAGCTCGTCGAGCACGTGCAGGCAGTTCACGCAGCAGAAGGTCCAGAAGTCCAGCAGGACGATCTTCCCGCGCAGCGCCTCGAGGTCGAGCTCGGCGCCGCCGGTGTTCAGCCAGCCGCGACCGCGCAGGGCGGAGCCGTGGGCACGGGCTGTCAGGGGCGTGGACGGGTCCGACGATGTGCTCATGGGGTCCAGTGAACACCGGATCGCGCCCGCGTGGCGAACCAGGGTGACGTGCGCGGGCGCGCGAGGCGGGGACGACATGGGGCTGACATGGGGATCAGGACCTCACCAGGTGGCGATCCACGCCCGGAGATCGGGGTCGGTGAGCGAGGGGACGACGAGATCCGCGGGAGGGGCGTCATGCCCTCCGGCGGGGACCGCGATGAGCCGCAGCCCGGCGTCCTGCGCGGAGCGCGCCCCGGTGCCGGAATCCTCGAAGGCGAGGGTGCGGGACGGCGCGGCGCCGAGCGCACGCGCGGCCGCGGCATACATGTCGGGGGCCGGCTTGGGCCGCTCGACGGTGTCCGAGGCCTCGAGCACGGTGAAGTGCTCGCGCATCCCGCCCAGGGTGAGCTTGCTGTCCAGCGACTCGAGCCAGGAGTTCGAGGCGCAGCCCAGCGGCACCTTCGCGCCGGCGAGCTGCAGGATCTCCGCCGCGCCGGGCATGGTGCGGATCCCGGTGGCGAGCTCGCTGTCGAACTCGCGGTGCAGAGAGGCGAGCACCTCCGCCTCGCTGTGGCCGGAGCGGCGGGCGATCAGCTCTGCCGCGACCTCGATCGTCGAGCCGTGCAGCACGTGCTGGTCGCCCTCCTGCAGCACGGCGCCGTGCTCGGCGACGACGCTGTCCTCGGCGCGCTGCCACACCGATTCGGTGTCCAGCAGCAGGCCGTCGCAGTCGAAGACCACCGCGCTCGGGGTCCAGTCGCCGAAGGCCTCGGCGAAGCGGGCCGGGGTCGCGGCGCTCATCGGCGCACCTCCCAGCCGGCGATCCAGTCGGTCAGCACCGGATCGGCGAGGGAGGCCAGGCGGCGCGGGGCGCGCGGCTCCTGCCCGGGGATCGAGGGGACGACGATCAGCTGCAGCCCGGCGGCGCGGGCGGCGTCGGCCCCGGTCTCGGAGTCCTCGAAGCCGAGGCAGTCGGCGGGCTCCGCGCCGAGCGCCCGCGCCGCGGCGACGTACATGTCCGGGGCGGGCTTGGGCTCGGCGACGTCCTCGATCGCGATCGAGGCATCGACCAGGTCGGTGATGCCGAGCGCGGCGAGCTTGGCGTCCAGCATGCCGCGCTCCGAGTTCGAGGCGACCGCGACCGGCCGCGCCGCGGCGGTGGCGCGCAGGGTCTCGAGCGCCCCGGGCAGCGGCGTGAGCCGGTCCCCGATGTGCTCGCGGTGCGCGGCCAGCAGCTCCTCGCCGACCTGGTGGGGATCCTTGCCGACCACCTCGGCGATCGTGATGACCACCAGCTCGGCGGCGCGGCCGGTGATCTCGCGGCGGGTCACCGGATCCAGGGAGGCGCCGTGGCGGGCGAGGTAGTCGTCCTGCAGGGCGACCCATTGGCCCTCGGTGTCCACCAGCAGTCCGTCGCAGTCGAAGATCACGGCGGCGGGGGTCCAGCGCGGCGGCCACTCCTCCAGCGGGGAGGCGGGGGCGTGGTCAGGCTCGAAGGTCATGCGGACCAGGGTATCGATCCGGGCCTGCACGCCGCCCGACAGCGCTCCGCGGCTCGGGCCGAGGCCGCCCGGCTCACGCCGAGGCGGCGACCAGGCCCTGCTCGATGTCGGCGAGGATGTCGTCGATGTGCTCGAGGCCCACGCTGAGGCGCACGAAGCCCGGCTCGATCCCGGCCGCGCGCTGCTCCTCCTCGCTGAGCTGCGAGTGCGTGGTCGAGGCGGGGTGGATCACCAGGGAGCGCACATCGCCGATGTTGGCGACGTGGGAGTGGAGGGTCAGCGCGTCCACGAACCGCTTGCCGGCCTCGAGCCCGCCGGGCAGCACGAAGCCGAGCACGCTGCCCGCGCCGCGCGGCAGGTACCGATCGGCGGTCTGCTTGTACGGGGAGGAGTCCAGCGACGCCCAGGTCACGGTGCCCACGCGCTCGTCCGCCTCGAGGAAGTCGGCGACCTTGCGGGTGTTCTCCAGGTGGCGCTCCATGCGCAGCGGCAGCGTCTCCAGGCCCTGCCCGATGAGGAAGGCGTTGAACGGGGAGACCGCCGGGCCCAGGTCGCGCAGCAGGTTGGTGCGGGCGCGGGTGGCGAAGGCGGCGGGCAGGCCCGCGAAGACGAGGCCGTTGTAGGACTCGTCGGGCTCGTTGAACTGGGGGTACTTCTCGGCGTGGGCGGCGAAGTCGAAGCTGTTGCCGTCCACGATCGCGCCGGCGATCGAGGTGCCGTGGCCGCCGAGGAACTTCGTGGCCGAGTGCACGACCACGTCCGCGCCGTGCTCGAGGGGGCGCAGCAGGAAGGGGGTCGCGACGGTGTTGTCCACGATCAGCGGGACGCCGACCTCGTGGGCGACGTCCGCGATGGCGCGCAGGTCGGGGATGTCCTGCTTCGGGTTGGGGATCGACTCGACGAAGAAGGCGCGGGTGGTCTCGTCGGCCGCGGCCCGCCAGGACGCCGGATCGGTCGGGTCCTCGACCCACTGCGGGGTGATGCCCAGGCGGGTCAGGGTGTGCTTGAACAGGTTGAACGACCCGCCGTACAGGCTCGGGGAGACGGCCACGGAGTCCCCGGCGCCGGCGAGGTTCAGGATCGACAGGGTGATCGCGCTCTGCCCCGAGGCGAGCAGCAGACCGGCCGCGCCGCCCTCGAGCGCAGCGATCCGGTCCTCGACCGCTGCCTGGGTGGGGTTGGTGATGCGCGTGTAGATCGGGGCGGCCTCGGTGAGCGCGAAGCGATCCGCGGCGGACTGCGCCGAAGGGAACACGAAGCTCGTGGTCTGGTGGATCGGCAGGGCCCGCGAGCCCGTATCGGAGTCGGGGACCTGGCCGGCATGGATGGCGAGGGTCTCGAACTGCTGGGGCTGCTCGGTCATGGGTGTGGGCTCCTTGTCGACAGGGATGTCACGATCAGCCTGACCGCCTCGCGCCGACCGGGCGAGGTTCATGAACGTCTGTGTCGGCGGCCCGCGGGGAGGCACCGGTGTCGTCGCCGCGGGCGGCGCCCTCAGGCCGCCTCTCCCCCGCCCAGGTCCAGCACCTCGCCGCGCCAGCGGCTGCGCAGCCAGCGGTCGTGGGAGGCGATCAGCACGGTGCCCTCCCAGTGCGCGAGCGCCTCCTCGAGCCGCGTCGCGGTGATCAGCGCGAGATGGTTGGTGGGCTCGTCGAGCACCAGCAGCTCGGGCGGGTCCAGCAGCACCGCGGCGAGCATCACGCGGCGCAGCTGCCCGCGGGAGAGCTGTGTGAGCGGGCGCTCGAGATCCCGCGGATGCACGAGGCCGAACAGCTCCGGCACCGCGGACTCCTCCGCCGGCTCCATCCCCGCGGCCGCGCGCAGCTGCTGGCCGACGGTGCGTCCCGGCACCGCCTCGTCGTCCTGCCCGAGGTGGCCGATGCGCAGCCCGCGGGGCCGGTCCACGGTGCCCGAGCTCGGCTCCAGCTGCCCGGCGATCACCTCCAGCAGGGTGGACTTCCCGCTGCCGTTCGCGCCGGTGATCAGCAGGTGCTGGCCGGCGGAGAGGCTGAAGGAGGTGGGGGCGAGCCGCTCCCGGACCGCGACGGCGCTGAGCGCGAGCTGCACCGCGCCCGCGCCTGCCCGGCCCGGGGCCGAGGGGAGATGGGTGAGGTGCAGCTCCGCGGGAGGCTTGCGCACCTGGTCCTGTTCGAGCTGGGCCAGGCGCGCCCGCGCCTCCCGCAGGCGGCGGGAGACCACGGTCGCGTTGCGGTCCGCGTAGAACGTCTTCGCCATCCCGCCTTCGGTGCGCGGGGCGGCCCCGGGATGGCCCACGGTCGCGGAGTCCTTCACGGCCCGGCGCAGCGCCTTCAGCTCCTCCTGCTCGCTGCGGAAGCGGTGCTCCCAGCGGTCCCGCGCGTCGAAGCGGGCGAGCAGGTAGTCGCTGAAGGTGCCGGTGTACGCGGTGAGCCCGCCGGGCTCGGTCGCGGCCGGGGACTCGGCCGGGTCGAGGTCCAGCTGGGCGACGGTGGCGTCGTCGAGGAAGGCGCGGTCGTGGCTGGCGATCAGCACCGGGCCGGGATGGGCCGCGATCGCGGCGGCGAGGAAGGCGGCGCCGTCGTCATCGAGGTGGTTCGTCGGCTCGTCGAGCAGCCAGCTGGTGGGCCGGGAGATCAGCAGATGCGCGAGGGCGAGGCGCTCGCGCTGCCCGCCGCTGATCCGGCCGAGGGCGGTCGCGGTGTCCACGCCGGCCAGGCCCAGCCCGGCGAGCACCTCCTCCGCGCGACGGTCGGCGTTCCACACGTCCGCCAGGGTGGCCTCGGCCAGCACCTGGTCGTAGCGGCGGGCCGCCTCGGGGGTCGGGTCCGTCCCGTGCGCGGCCAGCGCCTCCCCGGCGGCGAGGAGCTCCCGCTCCAGGCGGCGGGAGCGGTCGAGGGCGTCGGCGACCACCTCGGCGAGCGTGGTCGCGGCGCCGAAGGGCAGCTCCTGATGGAGCACGCCGACCGGGCCGGGCGCGGTGCAGCGGCCCGCGTCGGGCGGGAGCTCGCCGGCGAGGATGCGCAGCAGCGTGGACTTGCCGCTGCCGTTCTCGCCGAGCAGACCGGTGGGGCGCCCGGCGGGCACCACGAGGCTGATGTCGGTGAGGACGCGGCGGCCGGGGAAGGAGAAGGAGATCCCGTCGGCCCGCAGATGCAGGGCGGGGTCTCCGGAGGCGGCCCGGGCCCCGACGGCCGACGGGGCGGCGCGGAGGCCGCTCGACGACGCGGCGGCGCGGGCGGCCGACGGGGTGGTGGTGCGGGGATGCGCAGGCATGGATCAGCTCCTCGACGCGCATGGTGGTGCGCAGGGTCGGTGGTCGGCGGGGCTGATCACAGGAGCATGCGGCCACCGTAGGAGCACGGCCGCCGCGGGTCCAGCGAATTCCTCAGGGCGCGGTGCCGGGGGCGCGCAGGGCGTCGACGGCGGAGCGGATGCCGGCGGGGTCGCCGCGGCGATGCGGGTCGCGGGGGAAGCGCTCGAGAGCCTCGCGGGCCGCGGGCACCTCGGCCCCGGACAGCAGCGCCACCAGGGCGGTGCGCACGCTGCCCTCGGCGGCCTGCAGCACCTCCGCGGCGCGCTGCGGGCTCTGACCGCTGGCCTGCACCAGCATCCGCACCGTGCGGGCGACGAGCTTCGCGTTGGTGGGGCGCACGTCGATCATGAGGTTCCCGAAGGTGGTGCCCAGCCGCACCATCGTCGCGGTCGAGAGCGCGTTCAGGGTGAGCTTCTGCGCGGTGCCGGCCTTCATGCGGGTGGAGCCGGTGACCACCTCCGGGCCGACGTCCAGCAGGATCGGGTGGTCGGCGAGCGGGGCGAGCGCCGCCCGCGGATTCGCGGAGATCAGCGCGGTGGGCATCCCCGCGGCGCGCGCCTCCTCGAGCGCCCCGGCCACGAAGGGGGTGCGTCCGCTCGCGGCCAGGCCGATCACCACGTCCCCGGCGCGGCACCGGCTGCGCACCAGCTCGGCCCCCGCCTCGCGCGAGTCCTCGGCGCCCTCGACGGCGGTGAGGAAGGCCCCGTCCCCGCCGGCCAGGTGGGCGGTGACCATCGACGGGTCCGCGTTGAAGGTGGGGGCGAGCTCGACCGCGTCGAGCACGGCGAGGCGCCCGGAGGTGCCGGCGCCGAGATAGTGGACGGTGCCGCCCGCGGCGATCGCCTCCACGCACGTCTCGACGAGAGCCGCGATCTCGCCGGCGCGGGCCTGGACCGCGGCGGCCACGGTCGCGTCCTCGCCGAGGATCACGTCGACCATGCCGCGGGCATCGAGGGCGTCGAGCTCGGCGCTGGCCGGGTTGCGCTCCTCGGTCGGGGAGGCGAGGTCGACGAGGTCGACGTCGAGGGGCTGCTCGTCCCGCTGGGGGCTGCTCACGTCGGACTCCTGAGGTTCGGGGACGGGGCCGGCGCTGCACTGCGCCGTGCGGCACAGGGTACCGAGGCCCGGAGCGCCCCGTCCCGGCCCGTCGTGCGCGACGCCGCCCGTCTGCCCCGTCGTGCGCGCCGCCGCCCGTCTACGATGTGGGCTCCACGCGCAAGGGGGCTCCACATGGCCGAGGACATCTCCGGACGGCTCGCACACCATGGCGACGCGCCCGCAGGCGCAGCCGCATCCCACAGCGCCTCGACGGGCCTCGTCATCGCCGGCGACATCGGCGGGACCAGCTCCCGCCTGCAGCTCGCCACTCTGGACGGCCCCGTCCTCGCGGAGGCCACCGGGCCGGGCGCGAACCTGCGCTCCTCGGGCGCGGACGCCTTCGACACCGTCCTCGCCACCACGCGCGAGGTGCTCGACCGCGGCCGAGAGGCGCTCCGCGCCGGACAGGAGAGTGCAGCGGGCGGGGGCAGCGCGGCAGGCCCGGACGGCGCAGCAGGCGGTGACCGCGCGGCGGGCGAGCTCGACCCGGCGCGCGATGTGGTCGCGGTGGCGCTGGGGATCTCCGGGGCCGGCCCGGCGCGCGCGGCCGAGGTGCGGTGCGAGGTCGGCGAGCGCCTGGAGCGTCTGGGGCTTCCCGCCGAGCGTCTGCGGATCACCGATGACCTGCACACCGCCTTCCTCACCGGCGGTGTGGGCGATGACGGGCTGCTGGTGCTCGCCGGCACCGGCGCGGTGGCCGTGCGCTTCCGCGACCGGGAGGCGGTGGCGCGGCGGGACGGCATGGGGTGGCTGCTCGGGGACATCGGCTCCGCGGTCTGGCTGGGGCGGCGCACCCTCGAGGCGGTCGCCGCGGACCTCGACGAGCGCGGGCCCCGCACCCGGCTCACGGACGAGGTCGGCGCCCTGCTCGACCTGGACCTGCGCCACGGGGTCTCCCCGCCCTCGACCACCGGCGATCCGCGGCAGGACCTCATCCGCGCGCTCGACGAGCAGCTGCCCGCCGGGGCGCCCGCGGCGCTGGGCCGCTTCGCCCCCGTGCCGGGCCGGATCCCCGAGGATCCCGTGGCGCGCTCGATCCTCGACACCGCCCTCGCCCACGTGCTCGAGACCGTGCAGGCCCTGGACCCGCAGGCGGTGCTCCCGGTGGTGCTGGCCGGCTCCGTGCTCGCCACCGCCGGGCCGCTGCGCGACGAGGTGCGAGCGGGCCTGCACGCCCAGGGCCGCACCGTGCGCACCGCCACCACCGGTCTTCCGGGAGCTCTGCTCCTCGCCCGGGAGCACGCGGCTAGGATGGCCAGCGACCCCCGCCGCTGAGCCGGGTGCCCGGGATCGGTGCCGGGCACCGCGCGCCGCACGACTCGGAAGAAGGCTCCCCTCGATGCCCGATCTCCACGACCAGATCCCCACCCGCGAGAAGGTGCTGATCATCGGCGCCGGTCCCGCCGGTCTCGCTGCGGCCGCGGCGCTCAAGGCGCTGGATGTGCCCTTCGACCTGGTGGACCGTGCCGCGCACGTGGGCGGGATCTGGGATCCGGAGCGCGAGGACTCCCCGGTGTGGCCCACGATGGAGATGATCTCCTCGCGCGAGTTCACGCAGTACGAGGACATGCTGCAGCCGGTCTCCTTCCCGGAGTACCTCTCCCCCACCCACATGGCGAAGTACCTGCGCGCCTACGCCGCACGGCACGGCCTCACCGAGCACTTCCGCCCCCGCACCGCGGTGCGGTCCGCCCGCCCCTTCGAGGAGGGCGTGTGGGAGGTCGAGCTCTCCACCGGCGAGATCGGGATCTACCGTGCGGTCATCTCCGCGCACGGCATCTCCGAGCACCCGCACCGCCCCGACTGGGCGAGCGAGGTCCCCTCCTCCGTGCGCGTCATCGACGCCAAGGAGTGGAACGGGGCCGACGGGCTCGAGGGCCAGCGGGTGCTGGTGGTCGGCTCCGGCCAGTCCGCCGCGGACATCTCCGTGGACGCCGCCCGGCGCGCCCTCGAGGTGCGCTGGTCGATGCGGACCGGCCACTGGGTGGTGCCGCGGCGCATCGCCGGGATCCCCGGCGACGTCGCCTCCTCCCGCGAGCCGTCCCTGCTCGGGGGCCTGAACGCGAAGATCGCCGAGACCGTCATCCGCCGCGCCGTGGGCGATCCGACCGGCGTGGGCCTGCCCGCCCCCGCCGCTCCGCTGCTCGAGGACGCGGTGATCATCTCCGACGACGTGCTGGACCGGGTGCGCGAGGGCCGGATCACCCCCGCCGGCGAGATCACCGGCGTCGACGCGGACGGCACCGTCACCCACCTGGGCACCGGCTCCCATGCCGGCCACCTGAGCTTCGCCCCGGACCTCATCGTGCTGGCCACCGGCTACGAGACCGGCGCGGACCACTTCCCCGCCGGGCTCGTGCCCCGCACCGCGGAGGGCGACCTCGACCTCTTCCTCGGCGCCTTCGCCCGCGGCCGCGACGACCTCGTGATCCTCGGCCAGCAGCGGGTGGCCGGCGGCGTGCTGCCGATCCTCGTGGAGCAGGCCGACATCGCCGCGTACATGATGGCGGCCACCCGTGAGGGCTCCTCCTCCGCATCCTCCGCGCTCGAGCGGTTCCGCCGCCTGCGCGCCGGCTCGGAGGAGGCGGTGCCCGCGGCGCCCTCCTCCTCGGGCGGCGGGCTGCGCGGCCGGGTGGGCAGCCTGCTCGGCTCGCAGAAGATCGCCGTGCGCAGCATCGCCGCGCCGCGCCGCGAGGCACAGGAGCACCTCGTGCCGCAGGCCGACCGCGACACCCTCCTGGGCCGCCTGCGCTCCGTGCGCCGCCTCTTCGCCTGACCCGCCGCGCCCTCCGGCGCCGGCCAGCTGCCGCCGCGGCCCGCCCGGGCTCTGCAATTGTGCGCTCTGGACCGATGACGGCACCGACCACCGGTCCAGAGCGCACAGTTGCACCCGCTCAGCGGGCCGGGCGGCGCCGGGCGGGCGACGCGTGGGCGCGGCGGGGCTGGACGTGGCAGGCCGCGGGCGCGGCGCGGGCGACGACGGGCGGGCCAGGCCGTGCGGGCGGGGCGCGGGCGGGTCAGGCCGTGCGGGCGGGGCGGCGGTCGGGGTGGCGGTCGCGGCGCGCTGCGGACAGGCCCTGCCCGATCACCACGAGCGCGGCCGGGACCATCACGGCGAGCATCGCGATGCCGGCGCGGTGCTGATCGACGAGGGCGTCGGCCCACCAGGTGCGGCCAGTGGCCCCGAACCAGCTGGCCGCCAGGAGCGTGTCGCTGAGCAGCAGCACGATCCCGGCGCCCAGGCCCAGCAGCAGCGGCACGGCCCGCACCACGAGCCCGGCCCAGCCCGGCGCCGTCGCCGGCACCGCGCGGACCACGACGGCGGTGAAGGCTCCCGCGGCCAGGGCGAGCACCTGCAGCGCCAGGTGCGCGGCGTGGCCGTCGAGGGCGACCCGCAAAAACGGGCTCACGTACCAGGCGAGCACCAGCACCGGGCCGGCCACGGCCAGCGGCACGGCGAGCCACCAGCGCCCGTGCACGAGGGTGCGCAGCCGGGCGGGCACCGCGGCGACGCCGCCCAGCAGCACCCCGGCCACCACGATCAGCAGCACGTGCTGCAGCACGTGTGCGGAGACCAGCACCTTGCTGTACACGTTCAGCGGGCCGCTGGTCAGCAGCACCAGCACCACGGTGCCTGCGAGCAGGCGGCGGCTCTGGGCCCGGGGCCGGTGCGGGGCGCGCGGCCGCCACCACAGCAGCACCAGGGCGCATGCGAGCGCCATGCCGAAGGGATCCGGACGCCACGCCCCCAGCACGGTGAGCGGCTCCGGCGCGGCGGGCAGCGGGTAGCCGGTGAGCACGCCGGCCGGGCCGCTGGGCGGGATGCCCACCTCGGCGGGCGGCGGGGACGAGCTCATCGCTGCGGCGAGCGCGACGGCGAGGCCCATGAGCGCGAGCTCGAGCAGCGCGAGTCGACGGTAGGTGGCGCGGGCGTGCTCCCCCGCGCCCTCCGCGCCGAAGCCGGCGGCGATCTGCTGGCGCTGCAGCGCGCCCAGTCCACCCAGCAGGAGCAGCAGCACCGCCTTGGCGAGGCCCAGCTGCACGTACGCGCTGGTGAGGATCTCCCCGGGCTGGTTCATGCGCACGGCGAGCGCCCACACGCCGCTGAGGGCGAGGGCGACCCAGCAGATCAGCGCCAGGTGGGAGTAGCCGCGCACCACGCGCTGATCGTCCCGGCCGCCGGGAGGGAGGGTCTGCAGCACGGCCAGGCCGCCCAGCCAGATCCCCACCGCCAGCAGGTGCACCAGCATCGTGGAGGTGCCCACCTCGTGGGTCTCGTCGCCGGCGGCGTGCCCGGTCATCGCGGCGGCGAAGGCCACCAGCGAGGCGAGCACCGCGACCGTGCGGGCGATGCCCACCGAGGTGCCGAGCACGGCGACGGTGGTGGTGGCGGCGGCGATCACGAGGCCGCTCAGCAGCCAGATGCCCAGATCGGTGCCGAAGAAGACGCTGAGGTCCGAGCCGAAGCGCGGGGAGCCGACGGGCTGGCCGGTCGCGATCGCGTAGGAGAAGGCCAGGGAGAGGCCGCGGGCGAGGGTGGTCACGCCCGCCGCGATCGCGACCACCAACAGGGCGCGGGCCCTGTCGGCGGCGTCCCGCAGCAGCCAGCCGGCCACCACGGCGCCGCCGAGGGTGAGCGCCCCGGCGAGGTCCGCGAGCGTCGCGGCGACCGGTGCGCCGTAGCGGGCGGCGGGACCGGCGTCGAGGAGGACGAGGATCTCGCCCCGGGCCGCCTCGGCCGCGAGGATCGACAGCCCGGAGAGCAGCGCGAACCCGCCGAGCAGCAGCAGGATCACGGCGGGGCGGGGACGCGGGGTGGTGGGGGCGGTCATGAGGCGATCACCAGTCCGAGCCAGAGCGCCGCCATGCCCACGCCGATGCTCAGCAGCAGGTAGGCCAGCGCGAGGGAGAAGGTGCGGCGGCGCACCAGGTCGACGATGTCGAAGGCGGCGGTGGACAGCGTGGACAGGCCGCCGCAGAACCCGACCGAGAGGGCGAGGTAGGTGAGCTCGCCGGCACCGCCCGCGGAGCCGATCCTGGCCACGACCAGGCCCAGCAGGAAGCAGGCGAGGATGTTGGCGAGGAAGGTCGCCGCGGGGCGCATCAGCTCGGCCCACTGCGGGGCGCGGGCCGCGGCCAGGCGGTCGGCGAATTCGGCCACGCCCCAGCGCACGACGCTGCCGGCTCCGCCTCCGACGCCCACCAGCAGGGCGGGCAGCAGGAATGCACCGAGGCTCATGCGCTCTCCTCCTCATCCTGCGCGAGGTCCGGGAGGGCGGGCTGGGCGAGGCGCCGCCCGCCGAGGAGCCCCAGCACCACGGCGCCCAGGCACAGCGCCACGGTGAGCACCGCGTAGCCGAGAGCCGGGACGGGGAAGTCCGCGCCGAGGATCGCGGAGCCCTCGAGCACCACGGCGGCGAAGGTCGTGAAGCCGCCGCACAGCCCGGTGCCGAGCAGGGGGCGGATCCAGGGCCGGCCCGAGCGCACCTCGAGCACCCCGTTGAGGGCGCCGAGCGCGAGGCAGCCCAGCAGGTTCACCCACAGGGTCGCCCAGGGCAGCTCCACCAGGGTGGGGGTGGTGACGGTGGGGATGAGCACGGCGAAGGTGAAGCGCAGGATCGCGCCGAGCGCGCCGCCGGCGGCGACCAGCAGCGCGGCCTGCCACGGCTCGAGGGACGGCTGGGCGGGGCCCGAGTCCAGGGTGTCGGAATCGGTGACGTCCTCGAAGCGCAGGGCCGCCATCTCGACCGTCTGCATCCGCGGGTCGTCGCGGCGCGGCTGGTGCGGTGCGGGGGTGGGGCTCGAGGTCACCGCCACAGCGTACCGACGTCCCCTGCGTCACGGCTGTTCAGCAGCCTGCTCCCGCACAACCCCACATCCGCCGGCCGCGCCGCGCCCGCGCTCACCCCCAGACGAGGCCCAGGGAGGGCTCCTCGAGCACCGCGGAGATGTCGCGCAGCAGCTCCGCGCCCAGTGCGCCGTCGATCAGGCGGTGGTCGAAGCTCAGCGAGAGCGTGGCGACCTGGCGCGGCACGACCTGCCCGTCCACCACCCACGGCTTCTCCTTGATCGCGCCGATGCCGAGGATCGCGGATTCGCCGGGGTTGAGGATGGGGGTGCCGGAGTCGATGTCGAACACCCCGTAGTTGGTGATCGTGATGGTGCCGTCGCGGGTGTCGCGCAGGGAGGTGCGGCCCGCGCGGGCGGTGCGGGCGAGGTCGCCGATGCCCTCGGCGAGCTCCCGCAGGGTCATCAGGTGCGCATCCTTGAGGTTCGGCACGATGAGCCCGCGCGGGGTGGCCGCGGCGATGCCGAGGTTCACGTAGTGCTTGTAGACGATCTCCTGCGCGGCCTCGTCCCAGGAGGCGTTGACCTCCGGGTTGCGGCGGATCGCGACCAGCAGGGCCTTCGCGATCACGGCGAGCGGGCTCACCTTGATGTCGGCCCATTCCCGCGAGGCGCGCAGCTGGGCGACGATCTCCACCGCGCGGGTCATGTCGATCTCGTTGAACACGGTGACGTGCGGGGCGGTGAAGGCGGAGGCGACCATCGCCTCGGCGGTGCGCTTGCGCACCGAGCGGATCGGCACCCGGGTGGTGCGCTCATCGGTGGTCACGCCCGAGAACGCCTGGTCGCGGGTGGTCTTCATCGCGCCGCCGAGTCCCTCCGGGGCCTGCGGCGACTCCTCGGGGAAGTAGGCGGCGTCGGTGTCGCCGCCGATCGCGCGCTGCTGCGCGGCGAGCACGTCCTGGCGGGTGACCGTGCCCTCGGGGCCGGTGGCCAGCACCTCGTGCAGGGCGATCCCGAGATCGCGGGCGAGCTTGCGCACCGGCGGCTTGGCGAGGATGCGGTCGATGGGGACCTGCTGGTCCTCGTCGGTCCGGGCGGGTGCGGCGCGACGCCGGCGGCGGCGCTGCGGCGCGGAGCTGGCGCCGTAGCCGACGAGGTTCTTGGGCTCCTCGCTCGCGGGGGCCGCGGCGGGCGGGACCTGCTCGGCGAGCTCCTCGGCCGACGGGTCCGCCTCGGCGCCGGCGGCCTCGGCGGTCTCGGCGCCGGTGGTCTCGGAGCCGGCGTCGGAGTCGGGGCCTGCGGTGGGGCGGGCCTCGAGGTCCGAGGGGGTCTGCGCGGCCGACGGCGACGCGCCCGCGGGGGCGGGGGCCGCGCCGCCGTTGGTGTCGACCTGGAGCAGGCCCGTGCCGACGGGCACCTCGTCCCCCACGGCGACGAGGATCGCGACGACGGTGCCGGCGACGTGGCTGGGCAGCTCGACGGCGCTCTTGGCGGTCTCCACCTCGACCACCGGGGCGTTGATCTCGATCCGATCGCCCACGGCGACCTTGATCTCGAGGATCTCGGCCTCGGTGAGCCCCTCCCCGGGGTCGGTGAGGTTGATCGTGACGATCGACGAGGAACCCGTGGAGCCGGGTGACCCGGCGGAACCTGCAGCGGCATTCATGGTCGTGATCCTTTCACGCGGGGTGCGCGTCCGTCGGGGTGCGTCGTGCGGGGTGTGTCCCTCGGGCGCGGGCGTCAGTGCTCGAGCAGGCGGTCCACGCCGTCGAGCACGCGGTCGAGGTCGGGCAGGTAGGCGTGCTCCATGCGGGCCGGCGGGTAGGGCAGGTGGTAGCCGCCCACGCGCAGCACCGGCGCCTCGAGGTGGTAGAAGCACTGCTCGGAGATGCGGGCGGCGATCTCGCCGCCGAGGCCGCCGAGCACCGGGGCCTCATGGGCGATCAGCAGCCGGCCGGTGCGGCGCACCGAGGCGGCGATGGTCGGGAAGTCCACCGGGGAGAGGGAGCGGGCGTCGATGACCTCGAGGTCGATCCCGTCGGCCGCGGCGGCCTGCGCGCTCTCGAGCGCGAGCGGCACGGACGGCCCCCAGGCGAGCAGGGTCGCGTCGGTGCCGGGGCGCACCACCCGGGCCTGCCAGGGCGAGAGCTCGGGGCGGTGATCGGGATCCACATCGCCCTTGACCCAGTAGCGGCGCTTGGGCTCGAGCATGATCACCGGGTCCTCGCACTCGATGGCCTGGCGGGTCATCCAGTACGCGTCCTGCGCGGTGGCGGGGGCGAGGATCCGCAGCCCGGCGGTGTGGGCGAACAGCGCCTCGGGGCTCTCGGAGTGGTGCTCGACCGCGCCGATCCCGCCGCCGTGCGGGATGCGGATCACCAGCGGCAGGTTCACCCGGCCCGCGGTGCGGTTGTGCATCTTCGCGACCTGGGTGGTGATCTGGTTGTAGGCGGGGTAGACGAAGCCGTCGAACTGGATCTCGACCACGGGGCGGTAGCCGCGGAAGGCCAGCCCCACCGCGGTGCCGACGATCCCGGCCTCGGCCAGCGGCGTGTCCACCACGCGCTGGTCGCCGAACTCGGCGTGCAGCCCGTCGGTGACGCGGAAGACCCCGCCCAGGGGGCCGATGTCCTCACCCATCAGCAGCACCCGCTCGTCGGCGGTCATCGCGTCGCGCAGCCCGGCGGTGATGGCCTTGGCGATCGGGAGGGTGGTGGAGGTCGTGGAGCTCATGCCCGGCCCTCCTCGGAGGTCGCGGTGTCGGCGGAGGGGTCGTCCTCGAACTGCGCGATGTACTCGAGGTACTCGGCGCGCTCGGCGTCGACGATCGGATGGGGCTCGGCGTAGGGGTGGTCGAACATGTGCACCGGGTCCGGGTCCTCCATGCCGTGGATGTGGTGGTGGAGCTGCATGGCGAGGTCGTGGGCCTCCTCGTCGCAGCGGGCGACGAACTGCTCGTCGATCTCGTCGAGCTGGGCGAGGTGGCGGCGCAGGCGGAGGATCGGATCCTTCGCGGCCCATTCCTCCTCCTCCGCGGCGGGGCGGTACCGCGAGGCGTCGTCGCTCGTGGTGTGCGCGGCCATGCGGTAGGTGAGCGCCTCGACGAACACGGGGCCGCGGCCGTCGCGGGCGGAGTCCAGCGCGGTGCGCACCGCGCCGAGCACGGCGAGCACGTCGTTGCCGTCCACCCGCACCGAGGGGATGCCCCAGCCGCGGGAGCGCTGCGCGAGCGGCACGCGGGACTGGACCTGGGTGGGCACCGAGATGGCCCACTGGTTGTTCTGGGTGTAGAAGACGACGGGGGCCTGGAACGAGGCGGCGAAGGTGAAGGATTCGGCGACCTCGCCCTCGCTCGAGGCGCCGTCGCCGAACAGCGCCAGCACAGCCGCGTCGGTCGAGAGGTCGCCGGTGCCGACGACCCCGTCGCGCTGCAGCCCCATCGCGTAGCCGACCGCATGCGGGGCCTGGGAGCCGAGCACGATCATGTACGGATGGGTGCGCAGCTCGTTGGGGTCCCAGCCGCCGTGGCTGATGCCGCGGAACAGCTCCAGCAGGCGCCACGGCTCGATGCCGCGCGCCCAGGCCACGCCGTGCTCCCGGTACGTGGGCACGAGGTAGTCCTGCTCGCGGGAGGCGTGGCCGGCGCCGATCTGCGCGGCCTCCTGCCCCAGCGCGCTGGCCCACAGGCCCAGCTGGCCCTGGCGCTGCAGGTTGGTGGCCTCGAGGTCCGCGCCGCGGATCATCACCATGTCGCGGTAGTAGCCGCGCAGGCGCTCGGGCGTGGCCAGGCCGCTCTCCTCGAGCACGGCGTCGAGCTCCGCGTGCGGGGTGCGGGTGCCGTCGGCCGCGAGGAGCTGGACCATCGGCTCCTCGGCCGCGACATCAGGGATCGTGGATCGGAAGATGCTCACCGCGACAGCGTAACTTACGGGACCGTAGGGTCAAGGTGATCTGCTCCGCGTGGCGCTGGCGCGCCCTTCGTCGCGCTCCTCCTCATGCGGGGCTCCGTCCCGTCGGCCGCTCGAGCACGAGGCGGCCGACGGGGGTGCGCGCCGACGGGTCCGGCGACAGGTCCCTCAGGCCGTGCGGGGGTGTGAGCGAGCCGAGCACCACGGGGCGCCCTGCGCCGGTGTGGGCGGTGCCGTCGGCGCGGGGCAGGGTGCCGGGCAGTCCGTGGGCGCCGAGGTAGCCGAGCACCGCCATGAGCAGGGCTTCCTTGCCGTCCGCGGGGATGCCGAGACCGTCGGCGTCCTGCAGCGGCACCGGGCCCAGGTGCGCGGCCAGCCGCTGCCGCAGCAGGGGGTTGCGGATCCCGCCGCCGGAGGCGACCACGCGGGTCGCGCCGAACGGGGCGATGCCCTCGGCGATGGTGGTGGCGGTGAGCTCGACGAGGGTGGCGAGCAGGTCCGGCAGGCTCAGCGCCTCGAGCCTGCGGGCACCGAGCCGGCGCTGCACGTATCCCGCGTCGAAGTGCTCGCGCCCGGTGGAACGGGGCAGGGGGCGGGCGTAGAAGGGATCGGCGCGCAGGAGCGCGAGCGCCTCCGGGTCGACGGCGCCGGTGCGGGCCAGGGCGGCGTCGACGTCGGCGGGGCGGCCGGTCGCGGCGTGCACGGCCGCGTCCAGCAGCGCGTTGCCCGGGCCGAGGTCCCCGGCGATCACGTCCCCCGCGCCGAGCACGGTGACGTTCGCGATCCCGCCGATGTTCAGCACCGCGGTGCGCTCCCCTGCCGCGCCGCCCAGCAGCAGCTGGTCGAGGATGGGCACCAGCGGCGCGCCCTGACCGCCGGCGGCGACATCGCCCGCGCGCAGGTCGTGCAGCACGGGGGTGGAGGTCGCCTCGGCGAGGCGGGAGGCGTCGCCGATCTGCAGGGTGGCGTGCACGCTCCCGTCGCGCGCGACGTCGTGGTGGAGGGTCTGGCCGTGGAGGGCGATCAGGTCGGCGCCGCCGTGGCGGGCGAGCACGCGGGCGGCGGCCTGCGCGAAGGCGGTGCCGGTCGCGGCGTGGAGCCGGTTCCAGGTGGCGACGTCGGCCGGGGCGGGCGGCAGCACGGCGCGCAGCGCGTCGCGGGTGGCGGCGGGCCAGGGCTCCTCGCCGACGTGCAGCAGGCGGGCGCGCAGGGTGGCGGGGTCCTCCGGGTCGCGGTCGAACTCTGCCAGGACCACGTCGATCGCGTCGAGGCTGGTGCCGGACATCATCCCCAGCACCCGCATCAGCGCGCGCTCCCGAGCAGCAGCGCGGCGACGGCGCGCATCATGGTGCGGCCCGCGCCGTGGGCGAGCACCAGATGGCGGTGGTCGGGGGCGGCATCGGGCACGCCGGTGTGGACCACGATCGTGTCCGGGCGGCGGGCCAGCAGCGCGGCCAGGCGCCGCCCCTCCTCCTCGTCGCTGCGGGGCAGTCGGGTCAGGGCGAGCAGCGGGGCCCCCGTGCCGGCGGAACCCGGGAAGAGCGGAGAGTGCGGAGAGCCCGGGGCACCAGGGGCGTCAGGAATGTCGGGGGCGGCGGGGATGCCCAGGGGGCCGCCCTGCTCGCTCTGGCCGCTCGGATCCGCTTCCTCGGCCTGGACCCCGCGCTCCTGCAGGGCGGTCACGAGCTGCTGGCCGCGGGCGCCGGAGGCGTGCTGGGCGCGCCTCCGCAGGTCGAGGACCACGGCGGGCCCCGGGTCGAGGTGCGCGTGGCGGCCGTGCACGGCGCGGGCGGCCGCCTCGGCACCGAGCTGCTCGGCGTGGCGCAGCGCCTCCTCGAGCGGCGGCGCGGGGACGAAGCGGCGCCGGGTGCGCAGGGACCGCAGCCGCTCGCGGGTGCGCCCGGCACGGTCCCGGAGCGTCTCGCGCGTGAGCCGCCCCTCGGCCACGGCGGCGCTCAGCGCGTCATGGGCCTCGCGGAGCATCTGCTGGTCGTCGCGGCGCAGCGAGGTGCCCAGGCACAGCAGGTCCGCGCCGGCCTCGATCGCGCGCACCGCGGCCGCGCCGTCCCCGGGAGCGGCGGTCACGGCCGCCATGTCCAGGGCATCGGTGATGACCAGGCCGTGGAAGCTGCCGCCCACGGCGCGGTCCAGCAGCGGTCTCGACCAGGGGGCGAGGGAGGCGGGGCCCTCGCCGAAGGCGGGCACGAGCACGTGGGCGGTCATCACGCTGTCCAGCCACGGGGCGATCCGCCACGGCGCCAGGTGCTCCCGCGCGAAGCGGCGGGCGTCCAGGTCGATCCGGGGCAGTGCGGTGTGGGAGTCGGTGGCGGTCGCGCCGTGGCCCGGGAAGTGCTTGGCGCACGTGCCCAGGCCCGCCTCGATCAGTCCGGTGGCGAAGGCTCGGGCGTGGGCGGCGACCCGGTCGGGGTCGTCGCCGAAGGCGCGGGTGCCGATCACGGGGTTCGCGGGATCGGTGGAGACGTCCAGCACGGGGGCGAGGTCGAGGTCGACGTCGCAGGCGGCCAGCACGTCGCCCAGGGCGCTGCCGACGTGGCGGGTCAGCTCGATGTCGTCCACCTCCCCCAGCGCCCAGGCGGTGGGCAGGGAGGAGCCGGTGGCCGCCTGCACCCGGGTGACGTCCCCGCCCTCCTCGTCGATGGCGACCACGCAGTGCTCGGCCCGGGCGTGGATGGCGCGGGCGAGGCGGGCGGTGGTCTGCGGATCCGGGGTGTTGTGGCCGAACAGGATCAGCGAGGCCAGGCCCGCGTCGAGCACCTCCCCCACCCAGTCGGGCAGCTCGGTGCCGGTGAAGGGGGCCATCATCACCCCGAGCACGTCGGGGTCCCAGGAGGTGCGTGCCATGCCTCAGCCTTTCACGGCTCCGGCGGTCATGCCCTGGGCGAGGTTGCGCTGGACCAGCACGAAGAAGATCACCACGGGCAGGGTGATGATCGTCGAGGCGGCCATCACCGAGCCCCAGTCCGCGGTGTTCTGGGTGAAGAAGGTCCGCAGCCCCACGCCCACGGTGTACTTCGCGCTGTCCTGCATGAACGTCAGCGCGAAGATGAACTCGTTCCACGCCGTGATGAAGGAGAACACGGAGGTCGCCACCAGGCCCGGGGCCACGAGCGGCAGCAGCACGGAGCGGAACATGCGGAACCAGGTGGCGCCGTCGATGTATGCCGCCTCCTCGAGCTCGCGCGGGACCGCGGCGACGAAGCCGCGCAGGTTCCAGATCGCGAAGGCGAGGGAGAAGCCGACGTAGACGATGATCAGCCCCAGCAGGGAGTTGAGCATGTTGAGGTTCCTCGCCTGGAGGAACAGCGGGATGACCAGCGCCTCAAGCGGCACCATCTGCACCATGAGCACCATGATCAGCACCTGGGTGCGCAGGCGGAAGCGGAAGCGGGCCACGGCCACGGCCGCGAGCAGCGCGATCACCCCCGAGAGCAGCACGGTGCCCAGGGCCACCACCACCGAGACCCGCACGAAGCGCAGGAACCCGGCGTCGACCAGCACGTACCGGAAGTGCTCCAGGGTGAAGCCGCTGGGCAGCAGGCTCGCGCCGCGCGAGAGGGGGCTGGTGTCCACCGCGGTGGAGAGCATCCAGTAGAAGGGGAACAGGCTCAGCGAGAGGAGCACCACCACGCCGATCGCCTTGCCGGCCGTGGAGGCGGGGGTCCGACGATTCACAGCTCCTCCTCCTTCATCAGGGTGCGGATGTAGACCACGGAGATCACCAGCAGGAGCGCGGTCAGCAGCACCGCGATCGTGGAGCCCATCCCGTACTCGCCCTGGGCGAAGGACTGGGTGTAGGACCACACGCCGAGGTTCATCACCTCGCGGCTGGTGCCGTCGCCGCCGGGCATGAGGTAGATCTGCACGAAGACCTTGAAGTCCCAGATCGTCGAGAGGATCACGCAGACGGCGATGATGGGCCGCAGGGTGGGGACGGTGACGTTCCAGAAGCGGCCCCAGGCGGTCGCGCCGTCCATCGCCGCGGCCTCGTAATGCTCCTGCGGGACGGTCATGAGGCCGGCCAGCATCGTCACGGCGATGAAGGGGAAGCCGTGGTAGACCACGTTGATCGTGGCGATCCCGTAGAACGTCCAGCGGTTGGTGAACCAGTTGTAGCTGCCGGCCTCCATGAGCCCGAGCCCGTCGAGCGAGGAGATCACCAGGCCGGACTGGGGATCGAAGAGCCACACGAAGATGTAGGTGCCGGTCAGGGCCGGCACCGCCCAGGCGACCATGATCGCGGTGGTGCAGATCGAGCGCCACACGGTGCCCAACGAGTTGAGGAACAGCGCGACCGAGGTGCCCACGATCATCGTGAGCACCACGCACACGGTGGCGAAGCCGACCGTGTTGGGCAGCACGGTCTTCCACAGGAACGGGTTGGTGAGGACCTGGACGTAGTTGTCCAGGCCCACGTAGTTGCTCTCGCCGCGCAGGAGGTTGCGCAGCTGGTAGTCCTGCAGGGACAGGTTCAGCACCCGCAGCATGGGCCACAGCAGCAGCACCCCGAGCACGATCAGGCCGGGGGCGAGCAGGAGCCAGGGCGCGGCGCCGCGCCGTGCGCGGCGCCCCAGCGGGACGGTGCGGCGGGTCAGCCCCGCCGCACCGTCCCCCCGGTGCTCGTCGGTCAGGGTCTGGCTCATTCGGAGAAGAAGCCGTCCATCTCCGCGGCCGCGGCGTCGGCCGCCTCCTGGACCGGGGTGCCGCCGAGGATGTCGCCCAGCAGGGTGCTGATCGTCTTCGCGCCCTCGATCTTGCCCCACGCCGGGGTGACCGGCACCGGCCGGCCGCCCTCGACCATCTGCGTGGCGAAGACCTCGGTGAGCTCGTCACCGCCGGCGACCACCTCGTCCACGGCGTCGGTGGTGCCGGGGAAGTAGTTCGTCTCCTCCGCCCAGCGGGTGGCGAAGTCGCCGGTGGTGATGAGCTTGATCAGCTCGAAGGCGAGCTCGGGCTCCTGCGTCTCGGTGAAGCGGCACATGAGGGAGCCGCCCAGGAAGGAGGGTGCGACGGCGCCGTCCTTCGACGGGAGGGTGAACGCGACGAGCTTCTCCCCGAGCTCGGGGTTGTCCTGGCGGATGGTCGCCGGGGTCCAGGAGCCGGAGATGAACATCGGCACCTTCTCCTGGAGGAAGGCCGCGAGCGCGTCCGTCTCCATCCAGGTGGTGGCCGCGGCGGTCGAGGAGTTGTGCTTCAGGGCCAGGTCCGTGTACCAGGTCAGGCCCTCGACGGCCCCGGGGGCGTTGATGGTCGCCTTCCACGCGCCGTCCTGCTCCTCGGCGATCAGACCGCCGGCGCCCCAGATGAAGGAGACGGCAGGGAAGATGCTCACCCCGAGCACGGGGAAGGAGATCCAGTCCGGGTTGTGCTCCTCGAGGGCGGTGATCATCGTCAGCAGCTCGTCCCAGTTCTGGGGCTGGGAATTCACCCCGGCCTCCTCGAGCATGTCGCGGTTGGCGAGGATCGAGCGGACCCCTGCGTACCACGGCATCCCGTACATCGCCCCGTCGAGCGTGCCGGCCTCGACCAGGCCCTCGACGAGGCCGTCGACGAGACCGGCGGCCTCGATGTCCTCGGTGAGATCGTCGATGCCGCCGGCGTCCGCGAACTCGGGGACCCAGGTGGTGCCCACCTCCGCGACGTCGGGCCCGGTGCCGCCGGCCATGGCGGTGACGAATTTGTCGTGCGCGCCGTCCCAGGGCTGCACCTGGACGTCGAGGGTCGCGCCGGTGGCCTCGGTGAACGCCTCCTTGAGCTCCTCGATGTAGGTGTCGGCCGAGGCGTTGGTGCCCTCCATCAGCCAGAAGGTGAGGGTCTTGCCCTCGCCGTCGACCTCTCCCCCGGAGCCGCCGGAGTCCCCTCCGCAGGCGGCGAGGGCGAGGGAGGCCGAGCCCGCCGCGCCGGCGGCGAGAGCGTGTCGTCGAGTGATCATGGGTGACTCCTTTGTCGATTCCCACGCGGCGCCCGGCCCGCAGGCCGTGCCGTGGGGAGGTGCTCACTGCGTCGTGGACTGGCGGCGAAAATATCACGCCACAGGCCGGCGGAACGGTCCGCATCGACCTCGCCGCGCATATTACACAACCGCCTTGCAAAATAGAACACCCCGCCCCGCGCACCTCGTGGACCAGCGGTTCTCGCGCCATGACCGCCCAGGCCGACGGGCACACACGGGGCGGACGGGACAACGCCGGCCGACGGACGCACACCGGGAGAATGCCGGCCGACGGACGCACACCGGGAGAATGCCGGCCGACGAGCGCACGCCGGGAGGATGCCGGCCGACGGACGGGCGCACACAGCCGACGGGCCGGGAGGGGGCAGTGCCCCGTCCCGGCCCGTCGGCCCGTCCACCGGCTCTCCGGTGGTCAGCTGCTCACGTGCTCTGCGCTCACTCGGCGAGCACTCCCTGCGCGGCCTCCTGCGCCGCGTACAGCGCCTCGAGGTCGATCGGCTCCTGGTCGGCGTCGAGATCGACCACGGGCAGCGGGCAGTCGCCGAGGTCGCGGATCTCCAGCCGCTCGCCGCCCTGGTTCATCGACTGATGGGCGATGACGCCGGGCAGCGTGTACCGGGCGGACTGCCAGGCGTTGACCACGGGCTGGTGTCCGTCCACCACGGCGCGGGCGAAGTCGTCGACCAGGAAGTGGTGCGCTCCCTCGTGCCCGTTGGGCATGCCCTGGAACTCCTTGGGCAGCCGCGCCTGGTGGTGCGCGGGGGCGGAGCCGGCCACGAAGGCGTCGCGCAGGGCCGGGGAGACGTCCGCCAGGCGCGGGTCGTCCAGGCTCATGGTGGCGCCGGTGCGGATCAGGTCGGTCACGTCCAGCACGCGCTTCTTGTCGTGCCAGTAGGTGACGTCGATGGTCTCCTCGAAGCTCGACTCCTCGCCGAAGAAGCGGAAGCGGGACTCGCGCTTGTGGCTGGGGTAGCCCACGCGGCGCAGCTCGTTGGTGCGGAAGGCGCCGCCGTTGTCCATCCCGAACAGGGCGAAGGCGTTGGAGACGTCGTTGCCGAACATCGAGACGTCCTTGTCGAAGACGCCGTCGCCGCGGGTGTCGGGGCGGCCCAGCGCCGAGACGGAGACGGCGTGCCGCTCCCCCAGCACGCCGAGGATGCCGCCGATGGAGTGGGTGGGGTAGAGCAGGGGCGGGTAGGAGGCGGTGGACTTCCACTGCTCGCCGCCGGAGTACCTGTAGGCGTCGTAGAAGCCGAGGTCCATGTCGTGGACGTAGTCGCCCTCGGCGTAGAACACCTCGCCGAAGGCGCCGGAGCGGTGGATGCGCCGGGCGAGGACGACGGCGGCGTTGTACTGGCTGGTCTCGCCCATCATGTAGACGAGCCCGGTGCGCTGCACCTCCTCGGTGATCGCCCGGATCTCCTCCTCCTCGATCGCCATCGGCACCGCGGAGTACACGTGCTTGCCGGCGCGCAGCGCGGCCAGGGCGTGCTCGCCGTGGGTCCAGCGCTGGGTGAAGATCGCGACGGCGTCGACATCGGAGGCGAGCAGGTCCTCGAGGGTGTCGTAGCGGCCGGCGAAGCGGATGCCCCGCTCCTCGAGCGCGTCGATCCGTTCGGGCACCGAGTCGACGGCGTACAGCGCGTCGATCTCGGGATGGGCGGCGAAGAGCTCCGCGAAGTGGGAGCCGAACTGGCCGATCCCGACGATCCCCAGCGTGAAAGACATACTTCCTCCTTGAAATTAAGTGTTGGGAAGAACGCTACGACACGCGCGCAGGTCGCGGCAAGCCTCAGAGCCGGCGCCAGCGGCCCGACCGCCACACATCGCGCCACGGCGGCACCTCACGGCCCTGCGCCGCCATCCGTCGCCGCAGCGTGCGGCGGGAGACGAGCATGCCCGCCACTCCGATCCCGAGCAGCGGCAGCTGCACCGCGAAGGCGAGGCGGAACGCCTCCAGGTCGTAGTCCCCGTCGGGCCGCAGCAGGTCGAGCACCACGCCGATGAGCAGGATCGCGGTGAGCCCGCCGATGAAGCCGCCCATGATCACCACGCCGGTCGCGGTGCCCAGGCGGTGGCGGGCCAGATCCGTGCGCGGGAAGTCGAAGCCGATGCTGCTGCCCGGCCCGCCGATCGAGAACCCCGAGACCAGCACGAGGAGCAGCCAGAGGGGCGCCGGGCCGGGCCACAGCACGAGCGCGAGCAGCGGCACCACGATGGTCGCCACGATCAGCAGCACCAGCGTGGAGCGGCGCAGCGGGTGGCGCTGGGTGAGCGCGCCGATCAGCGGGCCGCCCACCACGGCGACCACCACCAGCACCGTCATCACGGCCGAGGCCGCCGGACGGCTGAGCCCCTCCCCCGCGGTGAGATACGGATAGCCCCACATCATGGAGAACGCGATCCCGGTGAAGCCCGCGGTGAAGTGGGTGAAGAAGCCCAGCTGGGTGGAGGGGTGGCGGACGATCCGCGCGAGCACCAGCGGGATCTTCGTGAGATCCTGCCGCACCCGGGGCCGCGGGATCCCCGGCGGCGTCGCCCGCACCACGAGCAGGGCGAGCAGCGCCCCGATCGCGCTCACCGAGGCGGCCGAGGTGAAGGCGGTGCCCCATCCGGCCATGCTCAGCACGGCCACGAAGGGCACCGCGGAGGCGATCTGCCCCACCTGGCCGAAGATGCCCGTGAGCTGGGTGAGCACGGGGACCCGCTGCGCGGGGAACCAGGCCGGGACCAGGCGGATCGCGCTCGAGAAGGTCAGCGCGTCGCCGGCGCCGAGCACGATCCGCGCCGCCATCGCCACACCCACCGTCTCGGTCTGCGCCATGAGCAGCTGCCCGGTGCCCATCAGCAGCGCCCCGGCGACGAGGGTGACGCGGGAGCCGTAGCGGTCCAGGAGCAGTCCGGCCGGGATCTGGGACAGCGCGTAGACGGCCAGCTGCAGCACCACGAACGTGGAGACGATCGTCGCGGAGGCGCCGAAGCGCTCGGTCGCCTCGAGCCCGGCGACGCCCATGGTGGTGCGCTGCAGCACCGCGATCGCGTACGCCGTCACGGCGGCGATCCACACCACGTAGGCGCGGGCCCCACCGAGTGCGGGGGCGGGCGCTGCGGGCGTGGTCATGGCGATCCTTCGTGGAGGTGGGGAGGCGTCTGGGACAGTCGGACCGGGCGCCTCGGGCGCCCTTCCCGCTGCGGCAGGGCCCCGACCGCCCATGAGGTTATCGGGGGCTCGTGCCCCGCGGTAGTGATGTCCGCCCGTTGCCCCGGACGGTGGTGACCGGCGGGACATCGACAAAGGTCGCTGGGCGCGCGGAGGACGCCGTGCTTCGCTGGAGCGATGCACCCCCTCGCGAAGCGTCGCTGCCTGGCCTATCTCACCGATTGCCTTCCCTATCTCGGCATCGCAGCGGCCACGGCGCCGGTCGGCGTCGTCCTGGCCACCACCACGGAGCTCGGCGCGAGTCGCCTGTACAGCCACCTGATCAGCGCGGTGCCGCCCGCGATCGCCACCGTCGTCACGGCACGGGCGGAGTCCGGGCCGCACCGGGCCACCTGGGGCAAGCGCCGGCAGGGGCTCACGGTGCTGACCGTCGACGGGGCGCCGCTGAGCGGGGGCCGGGCGCTCGCACGCAGCGTCGTGAAGGTCTTCGTGCCCTGGCAGCTGGGGCACCTCACCGCCGTGGGCGCGGCCTGGGGCGGCTTCGAGGACGGCGACGTCCTCACCTACGCGGCATCGATCGCGGTCTACCTCGTGATCGGCGTGTACGCCTGGACGAGTCTGCGGGGCAGCGGGCGCGGGGTGCACGACCTGCTGGCGCGCAGCCGCGTCGTCGGCCTCGTCCGGGTCGGGGCCTGACGCGCTCAGCGCCCTCGGCCCGCACCCCCGGGCGCGCCCGTCGGCCCCGGGCTCAGCGCTCGCGCCAGGCCGCGGCGATCTCGATCAGCAGATCGTTGGCCTCCTGCTCGGCGATCGTGGCCCGCACCCCGTCGGTGCCGTAGGCGCGCAGCACCAGGCCGCGGGCGTCCGCGAACTCGGCGAACTCGGCGCTCTGCCCGCCCAGGGGGAAGTACACGAAGTTGCCCTGCGAGGCAGGCAGCTGCCAGCCCTGTTCGGCGAGCGCGGCGAGCACCCGGGAGCGTTCGGAGCGGATCCACTCCGCGCGATGCTCGAGCTCCTCCTGCACCGCGGGCTGCAGGCTCGCGAGCGCACCGGCCTGCGCGGGCGAGCTGGCGCCGAAGGGCACGGTGACCTGGCTGAGCGCCCGCGCCAGCCGCGGGTGGGCGACCGCGTAGCCGATGCGCAGCCCGGCCAGGCCCTGCAGCTTCGAGAAGGTGCGCAGCAGCACCACGTTGCCGTGGCGGCGGAAGATCCCGGCGGTGCCGAGCACCGTGGCGGGGTCGTGGAACTCGCGATAAGCCTCGTCGATCGCGACCACCACGTGCTCCGGCACCCGGGCCAGGAACTCCTCCACCTGGTCGGTGGACAGCGAGGGACCGGTGGGGTTGTTCGGGGTGCACAGCAGCACCAGGCGGGTGCGGTCGGTGATCGCCGCGGCCATCGCCTCCAGATCGTGCTCGCCCGTGGCGGTGACCGGCACCGCGACCGACACCCCGCCGTGGGAGCCGACGAGGATCGGGTACGCCTCGAAGGAGCGCCAGGCGTGGACGACCTCGTCCCCCTCCCCCACCAGGGCGCGCACCAGGTCCCCGGAGACGGCGACGGAGCCCGTGGACAGGGCGATCTGTGCCGGCTCCACGCCGTGCTTCGCCCCGAGCCGCTCCCGCAGCTCGCCCGCGGCCGCGTCCGGGTAGCGGTGCGTCGCCCCGAGCGAGGCGATCACCGCGTCGCGCACCGCCGGCACCGGCGGGAACGGCGACTCGTTGGAGGAGATCTTGTACCGCAGGATGCCGTCGTCGGTCGCGGGCTTGCCGGCCACGTAGGCGGGCAGGCCCTCGAGGGTGGGGCGCAGGCGGATGTTCTCGGCGGGCTGGTCGAACATGCCGCCAGGGTATGCCTCAGCGCAGCAGGGAGAGGATCTCGTCCGCGACCAGCTCGGGTTCGGTGACGGGGATCAGATGGCCGGAGCGCTGAGCCTCGACGAGGCGGCCCGCCCGATGGGCACGGGCGGTGGCGGCGTGGGCGGCCGAGAGCCCGTCGCGCACCGCCCTGTCCAGCGCGCCGGCCCGGCGGCCCGAGAGCACGGTGAGCGGCACCGGGTCGAGCATGAGCGGATGCCGCTGCAGGAAGCGCAGGCCGCGCACCACATGGGCGCTCTCCGCACGTATCGCCGCCGCTGCGGCAGGGGTCGCGACGGCGTCGACCGCGGCAGAGCGATACGGCTCGGGCAGGGCGGCCATCTGGGCGCGCAGGAGCGGGCGCAGCAGGCCGAGGCGAGCCAGCGCCGCCAGCAGCGGGCCCTGCACGGCCGACTGCACGTGCATCGCGCGGGAGAAGTACATCTGCGCGTGCTCGTCGGAGGGGTCCACCAGCACCAGGCCTGCGAGCTGCTCCCCCGGCTCCGGGCCGGCGGCGAGGAGACGCGCGAGCGCCATGCGGGCCACGGGGCCGCCCCAGCTGTGGCCGGCCAGCACCAGCCGCTCGTGCGGGATCGCCGCGCACAGTGCGACGAGGTCGCTCGCCAGCCGCGCGAGATCGCGGGGGCGGAGATCGGGATCGGACGCGCCGTATCCGGCACGGTCATAGGCGAGGACGCGCACGTGCGGGGCGAGATGCTCCATCACCGGCCCCCAGCTCAGGGCTGCGGCGCCCATGCCCGCCTCGAGGACCACGAGGTCAGGTCCCTCGCCCCATGACACGGCGTGCAGGCGGCGCCCGTCCTCCAGCTGCACCCCGTGCTCCGTCGGACGGGCGGCGGGTCCGGGCGGGGACGAGAGGTTCATCGCCGCATCGTGGCACGCCGCCGTGCACAGCGGCGGCCGTGCCCACCAGGACCCGCCAGAAGTGGGGATATCCCGGATGCGCCGCTGCCGGCGGCGGCGGACAATGGGGCCATGAGATTCCTCGGCCACATCATCGTCACCGGCCTCGCGCTGTGGGTCACCGCGCTGATCCTGCCCGGCATGAACCTGGGCGACGACAGCGCGAGCCTGCTCACGCAGGTCCTCACCATCGGGGCGATCGCGCTGATCCTGGCGCTGATCGACACCATCGTGAAGCCGGTGCTGTCCTTCCTCACCTTCCCCATCACGTGCCTCACGCTGGGGCTGTTCCAGCTGGTCATCAACACGCTGATGCTGCTGCTGGCGGGCTGGGTCTCGGGTCTCGCCGGGCTCACGCTGCAGTTCGACAGCTTCTGGTGGGCGCTGCTGGCCGGCGTGATCATCGGCATCCTCTCCGCGATCGTCGAGGCCGTCACCGGGCTCGGGGAGCGCGCCGAGGACTGATCGCCCCCGCCCGCACGAGCACCGTCGCAGGACCTCCCGCCCCTGGTCTCCCCACGGGGCGGGAGGTCCTGCGATCATGAGGCATGAGTCGTCTCCAGGCCGACGTCGCCGCTGATCTCCCCCGCCTGCGCGCCCAGCTCGCCGCCCGCCCCGTGCCGCCCGAGCCGGAGCTCGCCGCCCGCATCGAGGAGCACCTGCCCACCCTGCACGGCCTGTTCGTGCAGCTGTACGGGGACCGGGACGACTCCTTCGACGCCCTCGCCGCGGTGATGGAGCTGGTGGTCGACTCCTGGCAGCGACGGCCCGCGGCGCTGCGCGCCCTCGACGCGCGCCGCACCGCCGATCCGACCTGGTTCGAGTCCCCCACCATGCTGGGCGGGGTCTGCTACGTGGACCGCTACGCCGGTTCGCTGCGCGCCCTGCACGAGCACATCGGCTACTTCCAGGAGCTGGGGCTGACGTACCTGCACCTGATGCCCCTGTTCGACTCCCCCGCGGGCAAGGACGACGGCGGCTACGCGGTGAGCAGCTACCGGAGGGTGCGCGAGGGGCTGGGCACGATGGAGGAGCTCGCCGAGCTGGCCGCCGCCCTGCGCGAGGCCGGGATCTCCCTCGTGCTGGACTTCATCTTCAACCACACCAGCGACGAGCACGACTGGGCGCGGCGCGCCGTCGCGGGGGATCCGGAGTTCGAGGATTTCTACCTGATCTTCGAGGACCGCACCCTGCCCGACGCCTACGAGCGCACCACCCGCGAGATCTTCCCCGACGACCATCCCGGCTCCTTCGTGCAGCTGGGCGACGGGCGCTGGATCTGGTCGACCTTCTACCACTTCCAGTGGGACCTGAACTATGCGAACCCCGCGGTGTTCCGGGCGATGGCCGGGGAGATGCTGTTCCTCGCCGCGCAGGGCGTCGAGGTGCTGCGGATGGATGCGGTCGCGTTCATCTGGAAACGGCTGGGCACGCCCTGCGAATCGCTGCCGGAGGCGCATCTGCTGCTGCGGGCCTTCAACGCGGTGCTGCGCATGGCCGCGCCCGGGGTGCTGTTCAAGTCCGAGGCGATCGTCCACCCCGACGAGGTGATCGAGTACATCGATCCGCTCGAGTGCCAGCTCTCCTACAACCCGCTGCAGATGGCGCTGACCTGGGAGGCGCTGGCCACGCGGGATGCGCGGCTGCTGTCCCAGGCGCTCGCGCGGCGCCACGCCCTGCCGGAGGGGACCGCGTGGGTGAACTACGTGCGCTCGCACGACGACATCGGCTGGACCTTCGCGGACGAGGACGCCGCCGAGCTCGGCATCGACGGCTTCGCCCATCGCCGGTTCCTCAACGACTTCTACACCGGCCGCTTCCCCGGCAGCTTCGCCCGCGGCGCCGCCTTCCAGGAGAACCCCCGCACCGGGGACGCACGGGTGGCCGGCACCACGGCGGCCCTCGCGGGTGTGGAGACCGCCGACGCCGGCGGCGAGGACCGGGTGCTGCTCGCCCACGCCCTCGCGCTGTCCACGGGCGGCGTGCCGCTGCTGTACCTGGGCGACGAGGTGGGCCAGTTCAACGACCACGACCACCGCAACCGCCCCGCGGAGGCCGACGACAGCCGCTGGGTGGGCCGGCCGATGCGCCCCGCCCAGGCCTACGCGGCCCGGCGGGACCCCCGCACCGTGGCCGGGCGGATCCACGCCCGGCTGCGCCGGATGATCGCCGTGCGGCAGCAGACCCCCGAGCTGGGCGGGACCACGCTGCTGCCCTTCGACGTGCCGCATCCGGCGGTGCTCGGCTACCAGCGGCCCGGCCTCGAGGAGCGGGCCGACGCGATCCCGCGGGCGCGGGTGCTGGTGCTCGCCAACGTCGGCGATCATCCCGCCCGCGTGCCCGCGGTGACGCTCTCCGGGTTCGAGACCGCCGCGCACGAGCTGCTGGCCGGCGAGGCGGTGGACCTCGCCGACGGGCTCTCCCTGCCCGCCCACGGGGTGCTCTGGCTGAGGGTGACGCCGCGCCCCGCAGGGTGACGGAGGAGGCGCGGGACGCTCCCGCACGCGGGCGCGACGGTCTGGGACAATGCCGCCATGGCTCACTCCTTCGCGGACATCTCCCCGCAGATCGCCCTGACCCCGCTCGACGGCCGCTACCGCGCGCAGACCGCGCCGCTGGTCGATCATCTCTCCGAGGCGGCGCTGAACCGCTCCCGCCTCATCGTGGAGACCGAGTGGATGATCCACCTGCTCGACGGCGAGGTCATCCCGGGCCTGCGCACCCTCACCGAGGACGAACGCGCCCTGCTGCGCGCGATCCCCGAGGACTTCGGGGCGGACGGCATCGCCGAGCATGCCGAGATCGAGCGCGAGACCGTCCACGACGTCAAGGCGATCGAGTACTACATCAAGCGCCGCCTGGCCGGCACCTCGCTCGAGCCGCTGGCCGAGGTGGTGCACATCTACTGCACCAGCGAGGACGTCAACAACCTCGCCTACGCCCTGATGGTCAAGGGCGCGGTCGAGCAGGTGTGGCTGCCCGCCCTGCGCGAGGTGATCGCCGATCTGGCCGCCCTGGCCCGTGACGCCGCCGAGGTGCCGATGCTCTCGCGCACCCACGGCCAGCCCGCCACCCCCACCACGCTGGGCAAGGAGGTCGCGGTCTTCGCCCACCGCCTGCGGCGCCAGGAGCGGCGGATCTCCGCCGACGAGTACCTGGGCAAGATCAACGGCGCGACCGGCACCTACGCGGCGCATGCGGTGTCCGTGCCGTCGGCCGACTGGCAGCAGGTCTCCCGCTCCTTCGTGGAGCACCTGGGCCTGACCTGGAACCCGCTGACCACGCAGATCGAGTCCCACGACTGGCAGGCCGAGGTGTACGCGGACATCGCCCGCGCCGGCCGGATCCTGCACAACCTCGCCACCGACGTGTGGACGTACATCTCGCTGGGCTACTTCCGCCAGCGCCTCTCCGCCCAGGGCGGCACCGGCTCCTCGACGATGCCGCACAAGGTCAACCCGATCCGCTTCGAGAACGCGGAGGCGAACCTCGAGATCTCCGGCGCGCTGCTGGACTCGCTGGGCTCCACCCTGGTCACCTCGCGCCTGCAGCGGGACCTCACCGACTCCACCACCCAGCGCAACATCGGCCCCGCGATCGGCCACTCCCTGCTGGCGATCGCGAACATCCGCAAGGGCCTGGCCGGCCTGGACGTCGACGCGGACGCGATGGCCGCGGACCTCGAGGGCAACTGGGAGGTGCTCGGCGAGGCGGTGCAGTCGGTGATGCGCACCCTCGGCGTGCAGGGCGTGCCCGGCCTGGACAACCCCTACGAGCGGCTCAAGGACCTCACCCGCGGCCACCGTGTGGACGGGGCGGGGATGCGCGAGTTCATCGAGTCGCTGGGCCTGCCGGAGGCGGAGCGCGAGCGGCTGCTGGCCCTCAGCCCGGGCACCTACGTGGGCTACGCCGCGCAGCTCGTCGACCTGCTGGACGACGACCGCGGCTGAGGCCCGCCGCCCCGGGGGAGGACGCGGACCAGCACCCCGGAACCCCCGCCCAGCTCGCCCCTGGCCTCAGGCCCGCCCAGCTCACCCCGAGGCTCCGCCGGGCACTTCTCGGTCGACCGTTGCGCAGTGGGCGCTCTGAGCCTCTCAAAGCGCCCACTGCGCAACGGTCGCGGCCAGGAGCGCCCCCGTCGCGGCCAGGAGCGCCCCCGACACGGCCAGGAGCGCCCCCGTCGCCGCCAGGAGCGCCCGCAGCTGCGTTCGGGAGCGCCCGCTGGCGCTCCTCCTGACCGGGGCCGGGTGCGCTCCTCAGCCGATCGCGCGGGGGCGCAGATCGATCGTGGCCACGACCGCCTCGGCCGGGGCACGCAGCGCGAAGCCGATCGCGGCGGCGACCGTCGCCGGGCGCAGGTACTTCTCCGACTCGTACGCGCCGCTCTCCGCGGCCCGCAGCTCATGCTGCATGTCGGTGTCGACCCGGCCGGGATGCACCGCGCTGACCCGCACCCCGTGGCCGGTCTCCTCCTGCCGCAGCGCGTCGGTCCAGGCGCGCAACGCGAACTTCGAGGCGGAGTAGGCGCCGCGCTCCCCCTTCGCGTTGAAGCCGGAGCCGGAGTTCACGGCGACCACGGTGCCGCGGGCCGTGCGCAGCGCCGGCAGCAGCAGCCGGGTCAGCTCGGAGACGGCGGTGACGTTGACGGCGAAGTTCCGTTCCCACTCCGCGGCGCTCAGCTCCTCGACGCTGCCGTTGACGAGGATCCCCGCCGAGTGCACGAGGCCCGCGAGGCCGGTGGGCAGCTCGAGCGCCGCGACCGCGGCGGCCGTCCCCTCGTAGTCGGTGAGCTCGGCGACGAACGTCTCGGCCGAGGGCAGCGCGGCGGCGAGCGCGGCCAGGGCGTCCGCGTCCCGCCCGGCGAGGATCAGGTGGTGATCCGCGGCGAGCTCCTCGGCGACAGCGCGTCCGATCCCGCGGTTCGCCCCCGTGACGAGCACGGCGGGGCGGTCGCCGGGCCCGGCGGAGTGCGGGGTCGCGGCGGGCTGGGCGTCGGGCTGGTCAGGGCTGGCAGGTCTGGTCATGGGATCGAGTGTGGCATGACGCAGGTGAGAGCATGACGGCGTGGAACTCCTGACCCCGAGCCGGCGCTGGCTGCGCGCCGAGGTGCTGATCGTGCTCGCGCTGTCGCTGGGCCGCAGCGCCGTCTACTCGCTGCTCGCGCTCGCCCAGGCGTTCGCCTCCGGACCGCTGTCGGGACAGTCCACGGCACTGAACACGTCGCTGCGGGAGAACCCGTGGATGGATCTGCTGTACCAGCTGCTCTCGGTGCTCTTCACCTTGGTGCCGGTGGCGCTCGTGGTGCTGCTGCTCGCGATGACCGCGGGGTCGCTGCGGCAGGCGCTGCGCGACCTGGGACTGGATCCGGCCCGGCCGCTGCGGGACCTGCTGCACGGCGTGCTGCTCACCGCGGCGATCGGTCTGCCGGGGCTGGCGGTGTACTACCTGGGGCGGCTGCTGGGGATGACGGTCGAGGTGATCCCCGCGGCGCTGGACACGCACTGGTGGACTTTGCCGGTGCTGGTGCTGCACGCGGTGAAGAACGCCGTGCTGGAGGAGGTGATCGTGGTGGGCTACCTGGTCCAGCGCCTGGAGCGGCTGGGCTGGTCGCCGCGCCGGATCATCATCGCCTCCGCCGTGCTGCGCGGGGCGTACCACACCTATCAGGGGGTGGGCCCGGGGCTCGCGAACCTGGTGATGGGGCTGGTGTTCGGCGAGTGGTACCGCCGCACCCGCCGCACGCTGCCGCTGATCATCGCGCACACCCTGCTGGATGTGGTGGCCTTCGTGGGCTACGCGCTGCTGCGGGACGTGCTCGGCCTCTGAGCCCGGGCCCGGCACCGCTCGGCGCGGCACCGCTCGGCCCGGCACCGACCGGCCTGCCCACGGCACCGCTCGGCGCGGTGCCCCTCGGCGCGGCACCGATCAGTGCAGTGCCGCGGGCCCGTCAGGTCCTCAGAGGATGTACGCCTCGGCCTCGCCGTCGGCTTCGATCGGCAGCCCGGATTCGAACCACTGGTCCATCCCGCCGTCGACGTTGATGGCCTCGAAGCCGTTGGCGTTCAGCCACTGCGTGACCTGGAAGCTGCGCCCGCCGGTGCGGCAGACGATGTACAGCTCGTCATCGTCCTCGGGCAGCTGCTCGAGGTTCTCCAGCAGGGAGCTGGCGGGCAGGTGCTGCGCGCCGGGCGCATGGCCCGCATCCCATTCGTTCTGCTCGCGCACATCGATGAGATGCGCGCCCTCGGGCACGTCCTTCGGGGCGACGGTCTCCATGTCCATGCCCTCCAGCCTAGTCCCGGTCCCCGGGGTGGTGGGCCGGCCGGCGGCCGGCCCACCGCTCATGCGGCGCGCAGCGCGAACCGCTTCACCAGCGGGGAGGCCACCAGCACCGCCGCGATCACCAGCGCGTAGGCGGCCAGCACGCTGATCCCGTACTGCACCGCCACCTGCGGGTCCTGGGGTGCTCCGCCGAACACGGCGAGGATCACCAGCAGGGCCGTGAGGGTGGCGAGCAGGGAGCTGAGCACCACCGGGACGAGGATCTCCGCGATCCGGGCGCGGTGCAGCTGGGCCACCTCGGCGCCGGCGATGTGCTGGGAGCGCAGCACCGGTGCCTGGTCGATCACACGGGCGGTCTGGGTGACGCCGGTGGAGACGGCCGCGAGCACCGCGGCGATGCCCAGGGTGAGGATCCCGCCCGTGGACATGGCGGTGGCCATCATGGCCTCCTCCGGGTCCGTGCCGCGGGCCAGCAGCGCGATGATCGTGAGGAATCCGGCGATCACCAGGGCGAAGGTGATGCCCGAGACGGACCGCCAGCCGGCGCGCGGGTCCGCGGCCAGGCGGCGCGCGCCGACCATCACCGAGGGCAGCGGTGCGCTCTTCGCCAGGGCGCGGGCGACGATCCAGACGATGAACGGTCCCACCACGTTCATGCCGGCGACGATGAGGCCGACGAACACGGCCATCACCGCGAGGAGGGCCATCCCGTCGGCGAACTGGCCGAGCAGCGTCCCTCCGATCTGCATGAACACGAAGAAGCCGAGGATGAGCAGCGCCCACAGCACCACCCGCACCACGGACATCCGCACCACGCGCGAGTCGCGGGCCACGCCGAGCGGGCTGAGCACCACGCCGGTCAGCGACACCCCGGCGGAGCCGGCGGCGAGCAGCACCATCCCGAGGGCGACCAGCGGGTACGCCCACACGGGCATCAGCAGGTCCGCGACGGTGAAGGGGGTGATCCCGAAGTCGAGATGGGTGAGCGCGGGGGTGACGGCGAGGTGGAGCCCCACGCCGATGAGCGCGCCGACGAGGGCCTGCGCGGCGACGTCCAGCACCGCGACCGCGCCGACCTGCGCGCTGGTCCCGCCGATCAGGCGGGTGGTGGCGAGGTCCTTCTCGCGGCGGGCGAGGGAGAGCCGTGCGGCGGAGCCGCCGAGGCCGACGGCGCTCGGGATCAGCAGCACGGAGGCGGTGAAGGCGCAGGTGACGAGGAACGGCATGAGCGACTCCTCGGCGCTCATCCCGATCCCGGAGCCCTCGGGCATGCGGCCGACGAACGCGGCGGCACCGCCCAGGACGGTGGCGGTGATGGCGGTCGCGGCGGCGAAGGCGATCACCGGCAGGATGTCGGCGAGGGCGCCGCGGCGCCGCAGCAGCAGCGGGGCGGAGGCGAGCAGCGCGTTCACCGGGCCACCTCCGCGCTCTGCGCGGCGAGCGGCTGCGCAGGGGCCGGCTGCTCGGCGGGGCGCACGAACTCCTGGGCGATGCGGCCATCGCGCATGGCGACGGTGCGGCGGCAGGCGGCGGCGACCTTCGCGTCGTGCGTGACCATCACCAGCGCGGCACCGGAGTCCCGGCAGGAGTCGACGAGGATCTGCAGCACGGACTGGCCGGTGGCCTGGTCCAGGGCGCCGGTGGGCTCGTCGGCGAAGACCACGGAGGGGCGGCCGGTGAGGGCCCGCGCGATCGCGACGCGCTGCGCCTGCCCGCCGGAGAGCTGGGTGGGGCGGCGGTCGTGCATCCCGGCGAGGCCCAGCCGGTCCAGCCAGGACGCGGCCTCGGCGGTCGCGGCGCGGCGGGAGGTGCCGCCGAGCATGCGCGGCAGGATGACGTTCTCGAGCGCGGTGAGCTCGGGCAGCAGCTGGCCGTCCTGGAAGACGAAGCCGAAGTCGTTGCGGCGCAGGCGGGTGCGGCGGCGGTCGCCGAGGGTCGCCAGGTCCGTGCCGTCGTGCCGGACGGTGCCGGCGGTGGGCGTGAGGATCCCGGCGAGGATGTGCAGCAGGGTGGTCTTGCCGCAGCCGGAGGGGCCCATCACCGCGAGCGAGTCGGCGCGGGCGATGTCGAGGTCCACGCCGTCCAGGGCGCGGGTGGTGGTGCTCGAGCTGCCGTAGGTCTTCATCAGGCCGCGGGCGCAGAGCACGGGGGACAGCGGAGCCGCGCCGGGCTGGG
>DHCMJ07802__coassemble_75_pt1 | contig 49239 bp, 43 predicted proteins | sample DHCMJ07802__metabat2_high_PE_028 | metagenome-assembled genome bin DHCMJ07802
CCCCCGCCCCGCCCGCACCGCCTGCACCCGCCGGCCGCGGCTACCGCCCCGAGCTGCACGGGCTGCGCGGCCTCGCGATCGCGCTGGTGGTGCTGTACCACGTGTTCTTCGACCGGGTCTCCGGCGGGGTGGACGTGTTCCTGTTCATCTCCGCCTTCTTCCTCACCGGCAGCTTCGTGCGCCGGATGGAGGACGGCCGGCCGACGGCGCCGCTGGCGTACTGGGCGCGCACCTTCAAGCGCCTGCTGCCGCCCGCGGCGGTGGTGATCCTGGCGACGCTCGGCGGGGTGCGGCTGCTGCTGCCCGCGAGCGCCTGGATGCCCGCGATCAACGACGCGATCGCCTCCCTGCTGCAGGTCGAGAACTGGCTGCTGATCCACCGCGGCACGGACTACGAGGCGGCGGCGACCGCGGCCACCTCGCCGCTGCAGCACTTCTGGTCGCTGTCCATCCAGGGGCAGGTGTTCCTGCTGTGGCCGCTGCTGTTCGCGCTGTGCGCCGTGGCCGCGCGCGGGGCCGGTCTCGCTCCGCGCCGCGTGGTGCTGGTGCTCTTCGCTCTGGTCGCGCTCGCGTCCTTCGCCTGGTCCCTCGTCTCCACCGCCGCGCAGCAGGAGATCGCCTACTTCGACACCTCCACCCGGATGTGGGAGTTCGCGGCCGGGTCGCTGCTGGCGCTGTGGCCGGCCGCGAACGCCGCGGCCCCGGCCTCGCGCCGCGCCCGTCGGGTGCGCACGGTGCTGGGCTGGGCGGGCCTCGCGGCGCTGATCTCGACCGGTGCGCTGATCGACGGCCGCTCGATGTTCCCCGGCTGGATCGCGGCGATCCCGCTGCTCGGGGCGACCGGGGTGTTCCTCGCCGGCACCACCGGCTCCCGGCTCGGGGCGGACCGGCTGCTGGCCTCGCGCCCGTTCTCCTTCCTGGGGGACGTGAGCTACGGGCTGTACCTCGTCCACTGGCCGCTGCTGACCCTCCTGCTGCTGTCCAGCGGGCGGGAGACCGCCGGGCTGCTGCGCGGCACGCTCGTCATCGCCGTCTCGCTGCTGCTCGCCTGGCTGCTGACCCGCGTGGTGGACACCCCGATCCGGCGCTGGCGGTGGGCGAACGCGCGCCCGCTGCGCGCCGGTGCGGTGGTGGCGATGGTGCTCGTGCTCGGGCTCGGCCCGACCCTCGGAGCGCAGACCCTGCTGCAGCGCGCGGCCGACGAGGCCGAGCGCCGGGCCTACGCGGACAATCCCGGGGCGCGGGTGCTGGAGCCGGGCTACACCCCGCACCCGGACGCGGACCCGGACGCGGAGCCGCTGCCCACGGCCGCGACGGTGCGCTCGGACTGGGGCCTGCTGGACGGCCCCTGCGAGGGGGAGCTCGAGCCCGAGGTCGCCTCCGTCGCGGAGGGCTGCCAGGCCACCGACGCCCCCGAGGACGCCCCGGTGATCGTCGCGGTCGGCAACTCCCGGCTGCGCCAGTCGGCGATGTCCCTCATCGGCCCCGCCCGCGAGAACGGGTGGCGCCTGGTGCTCATCCACCGCAACAGCTGCCAGTTCATGCCCGGGGTGATGACCTACAGCGGCCAGGAATGCTTCGACCACAACCTCGCCGTCGCCGAGCACCTGCGGAAGCTCGCCCCGGAGGCGGTCGCGATGCACACCACCGTGTACCGCGGGGTGGGCCCGGAGGAGCCCAGCGAGGTGCTGGACGAGACGGTCGGCGAGCTGCTCGACCAGGACATCCCCGTGATCGCTCTGCGCACCCCGCCGCGGGCGGCGGAGAACCCGCTGGACTGCCTCGACGACGGGGGCACGGTCGAGGAGTGCACCACGCCGCTGGATCCCGAGCACATGCCGGCCGAGCGCGCGGACGCCGCACGGCTCGAGGAGCTCTCCCAGGACGGGCCGCTGCATGCGGTGGACCTGCTGCCGGTGCTCTGCCCGGAGCACGAGTGCAGCCCCCTGATCGGGAACATCTCGGTGTTCATGGACGAGGACCACATCACCGCGACCTACATGGAGAGCACGGGCGGGGAGGTCTCCCGTCAGCTCGAGGAGTCCGGCTTCACCTGGTGAGCCGGCGCCGCCTGGAGAGCAGCGCGCCTCCCGATCGCCGTCACCGCGTCGACGGCCTCGCGCGTGCGCTGGGCCAAGGGGTGATCGGGGCCGTGCTCGCGCCGCGCGTCCTTGGCGAGCTCCTCGACCTGGTAGTACGCGTCCTCCAGGTGGCCGGACTCGGCGGTCGCCTCGGCGAGCTCGCAGCGCAGCTCGATCGCCTCGGCGCTGAGGGACTCGCCGTGCTCGAGCAGGTCGAGCAGGCGGCGGGTGGCGTCGTGGACTCGCTGCTGCGGGGTGCTCATCGATCCTCCTGGGACGGCGCGGTGACCTCCGATCCTACGCCGGGACGGGCCCGCGCCCGCAGCGCGCCGCCGCGCTCCACCCCCACGGCTCACGCCAGCCCTGCGGCTCACAGAGGTCCCGGGCGGCCCGAGTAGTCTGAGCGCGCCATGGAGATCAACCCCTTCGACGCGCGGCTGCGCATGCTGCAGCAGAGGGACGCCGTCCAGATGCAGCGCGAGGCGACGCCCGACGAGGAGACCGCGGGCTGCCCCGGCTGCCCGTACTTCTGGACCTGCCCGGTGCCGCACCGCGGCGAGGAGGTGCGGGCCCCGCAGGAGATCGAGCTCGAGGAGGTCCGCGAGGTGCTCGGGCCGCGCCGCGAGTTCACCCCGCGCGATGAGTCCGACATCGGCTGGACCGACGTCTGGGTGGACGAGGAGGGTCTCCCCCTCGCCCCCGATGAGGTCGCGAAGAGCGACGAGATCGATGAGCCGCCCGCTCCCGCGGCGCGCACCCGCCGTTCCCGGCGGGGCCTCTTCCGCCGCCGCTGACCGGGCTCAGCCCCGGGTGCCGGAGCCCCCGTCGGCCGCCGGGGCGTGCTCGACCGGGCAGCCGCCGCCGCGCAGCGCCACCCGGGCCAGATCCGAGGTGGACAGCCGCTGCGCGCCCACCTCGGCCGCGGCCTCGAGCAGCTCCCCGCCCCGCGGCGGCACGGTGCGATCCACGCGCATCCATCCCGCCGGGACCGGCGCGTCCCCGGCCGCGCCCCCGTCGCTCCCGGCACTCCCGCCGCTGCCCGTCGTGAGCTCCTGACCGGCGGAGATGTCGATGCCGAAGATCGTGTGGAAGGCCTCGACGTAGGCGTCGGCGTAGCCGGTCTCGGCCAGGTGCCGGGCCCGCTCGGCGGGCTGGTGCATGACCCGGGCGAGGATGCGGCGCACGGAGCGCTCGAGCTGATCGGCGGTCTCGCCGGAGACGTCCCGGCGCAGGCGGTCGATCTCGCCGTCGGCCGCATCGAACACCTCGCGGCGCAGAGCGGCCATCGCCGGGTCGATCCGGCGCACCTCCTGCTGGACGCGGAACGCCTCGACGTTCTCGCCGACGATCTCATGCGCGGTGCGCAGCGCCGGATCGGCGTGCGCGTCGATGCCGAGCTTGAGATCCTCGAGCCCCAGCACGGTGACGCCCTTGAGGTGGCGCACCAGCGGGTGCAGATCGGAGCGCAGGGCGAGGTCGAGCACCACGGTGCGGCCCGCGGTGAGGAACTGCTCGGGGAACAGCGAGGTGCCGCGCCCCGAGCAGGCGAGCACCAGGTCCGCCTCGCGCAGCGCCTGCTCGAGCCCCGACCGCTCCACCTGCGCGATGCCGTGGCGCTCGGCGAAGCCGGCCGCCCGCCCCGAGGGCGAGAACACGCGCACCTCCCCCGCGCCGCGGCGCATCAGCTCGGCGAGGCCGAGGCGGGCGTAGGCGCCGGTGCCGACGATGAGCACGCTGCGGCCCGCATAGCCGCCCAGCTCGATCCCGCCCCGGTCGATCGCGACGGTGGCGCCGCTGCGCCCGGCCGCGCCGACGGGCGCCTGGGTGGCGACGGACTTCGCGCAGCGGAAGGCGTGCTGGAAGAGGTCGTGGAGCATCGAGGTGGTGCGGCCCTCGCGGCGGGCGGATTCGTAGGACTGCCGCACCTGCCCGGCGATCTCGGCCTCGCCGAGCACCAGGGAGCGCAGCCCGGAGGTGACCTCGTAGAGGTGCTGGGTCACGGGGGCGTCCATCGCCGCCTCGAAGCAGAGGGAGACCACCTCGCTGTCCAGTCCGCTGGTGCGCGCGACCGCGTCGACCACGAGGTCCACGCCCTCGTGGAAGCGGTCGGTGTCGAGGTAGATCTCGAGCCGGTTGCAGGTGCTCACCACGACCTCGCCCGCGAGGACGGGGGCGGCACCGGCGGCGCCGCGTTCGCGCTCGAGCTCGGCGAGGACCGCCGGGAGGGTGTCCGCGTCCCGGGTCAGGGCATCGAGCACATCGAGATCGAGGTGCTCGTGGGAGGCACGGAGAGCAGCGAGCATGTGCGCCAGTGTAGGCCTGGAGCCCGGGCTCTCCACCCCCTCGCGGGCCGCTCTCGGGAATCGTGTGCACAATGGGGCGTCATGACACAGAACCCCACGTCAGAGCCCATTTTTGGCGACAATGCGTCAGATCGATCACGACACCTGTCAGCATCCTGGAACGCCGCAGGCCCCGGCTCTGCGACCCCTGCCGCCGCACCCTCCGTCTCCCCCCTCGTCGACCCCTCGGCGCTGCCCGCCGAGCACCCGGCCCGGCGCCCCGCCGCCGAGGGCGGGGTGGCCGATGCCTCACTGCTGCAGGAGCTGCGCGGGGTGAGGGCGGCCACTCCCAGCGTGTGGTTCATGCGACAGGCGGGCCGCTCCCTGCCCGAGTACCGCAGCCTGCGCGAGGGCACCACGATGCTCGACTCCTGCGTGCGCCCCGAGATGGCCGCAGAGATCACCGTGCAGCCGGTGCGCCGCCACCGCGTGGACGCCGGGATCTTCTTCTCCGACATCGTGGTGCCGGCGCGGCAGGCGGGGCTCGGGGTCGAGATCCAGCCGGGCGTCGGCCCCGTGTTCGACCATCCCGTGCGCACCGAGGCCGACGTCGACGCGCTGCCGCCGCTGGGCGACGACTACGAGGCGGCGCTCGATCCGATCCGCGAGGCGGTGCGGCTCACGGTCGCGGAGCTGGGCACCACTCCCCTGATCGGCTTCGCCGGCGCCCCCTTCACCGTCGCGAGCTACATGGTCGAGGGCGGGCCCAGCCGCGACCACCTGCGCACCCGCGCGCTCATGCGCTCCCAGCCCGAGGTGTGGGCGCGCCTGGCCTCCTGGGTCGCGGAGCTCTCGGGCCGCTTCCTGCGGGCGCAGGTGCTCGCGGGCGCCTCCGCGGTGCAGCTGTTCGACTCCTGGGTGGGGGCGCTGAGCGTCGAGCAGTACCTCGCCCACGTGCAGCAGCACTCCGCCGACGCGCTCGCGCACGTCACCGCTCTGCCCGTGCCGCGGATCCACTTCGGCGTGGGCGCCGCCCATCTGCTGCCGCAGATGTTCGAGGCCGGGGCGACCGCGATGGGCGTGGATCACCGCCTGCGGCTCGACCACGCGCTCGAGCTGCTGCCGCAGGGCACCCCGGTGCAGGGCAACATCGACCCGGCCGTGCTGTTCACCTCGGAGCAGGCCCGCTTCGCCGAGGCCCGCGAGGTGCTGGCGGCCGGCGCGGCGGCCAGCGGCCACGTGGTGAACCTCGGCCACGGGGTCCCGCCCACCGCCGATCCGCAGGTGCTCACCGACCTGGTGAGCTTCCTCCACGCGCAGGGCGGCGCCTCGGCATGAGCACGCGCGTCCTCGTCGTCGGCGGCGGCCTGGCCGGGCTGCTCGCCGCTCGCCGGCACCTGCGGGCCGGGCGCCGCGTGGTGCTGCTCGAGGCCGGCGACGCCGTCGGCGGGGCGATCGCCGCGGCCCGGCTCGAGGAGGCCGGCGGCCTGGCCCTGAACACGGGCGCCGAGGCGTACTCGACCGCGTCCGGGGCGGTCGACGCCCTGGTCGCGGAGCTGGGCCTGGCCGCGCAGGTGGTCGCCCCGCGCGAGGGGCTGGGCAGCCACGTGGTCTCCGACGCGGGCGTGCACCGCGCGCCCGCCGGGGCGCTGCTCGGCGTGCCGGGGCACCCGCTCGCGGCCGACGTCCGGGCGGTGCTGGGCACCGCGGGGGCGCTGCGTGCGAGCCTCGAGCGCCTCCTGCCCGCCTCCTACGGCGCCCGGGAGGGGGCGACCGTCGCCGAGGTGGTGGGGCGCCGCCTCGGGCCGAAGGTGCTGCAGCGCCTGGTCGCCCCCGTGGTGGGCGGGGTGCACTCCGCCGATCCGGCGACCCTCGAGTTCGCGGCCGCCTCCCCGGCGCTGCGACGGGGCCTGACCGAGCACGGCTCGCTCGTGGCCGCCGTGCGCAGGCTCCGGGGCGGGGCCGGACAGCGCCGGGCCGGGCAGCGGGGCGGGGCGAGCGCCGGCACCCGCGTCCACGCCCTGACCCCCACCATGGCCGCCCTGCCCGAGACGCTGCGGGCCCAGCTGCTCGACGGCGGGGCGATCCTGCGCACCGGGGTGGAGGTGACCGGCCTGGACCGCGCCGCGGCCGCCGACACCAGCACCAGCACCGCCGCCTGGACCGTGCGCACCTCCCGCGAGGAGCGCCTCGAGGCGGACCACCTGGTCCTCGCCTGCCCGCCGGACACCGCCCGCGACCTGCTGCGCGCGGCCGCACCGGAGATCGCGGGCGCCATCCCGCAGGCCCCGTCGGCCGCGGTGCGCCTGGTGGCGCTGGTGCTCGACGCCCCCGCGCTCGACGCCCTCCCCGCCGGCACCGGCGCCCTGGTCGCGCCCGGCACCGCCGGGATCGGGGCGAAGGCGCTCACCCATGCGAGCGCGAAGTGGGAGCACGTGCAGCAGGCGCTGCGCGAGGCGCTCCCCGCCGCCGCGAGCCCGCACCTGCTGCGGCTGTCCTACGGCCGGCCCGGCGAGCAGCTGCCCGCCCGCGAGGGGATCGTGGACCTCGCCCTCGCCGACGCCTCCCGCATCCTGCGCACCCCGCTCGGTCGCGCGCAGCTGCGCGCCGCGGAGGTGATCGACTGGGACCGGGCGATGCGCCAGGCCCTGCCCGGTCACCGCGCCGCGCTCGACTCCCTCGACGCGCTGCTGTCCCAGCAGCCGTCCCTCGAACTCGTCGGCTCCTGGAGAGCCGGCACCGGCATCGACGCGATCGTCCGCGCCGACCGCTCCCTCACGGAAGGATCCGCCTCATGAACGACGCCACCACCCAGCCCGCCCCGTCTGCCTCGGCCGCCCAGTCTCCCGAGGAGATCGCGCAGACCACCCGCTACACCAGCTACACCGTGTTCCGCCGGCTCTCGGGGCTCACCGAGGAGGGCGAGGTCACCGATGCGCAGATCACCGCCGCGCTCGGAGACGTCACCGCGCTGATCGAGTCGGATTCCGAGGGAGGTGCGGAGATCCTGGGCTTCTACGACGTCTCCGGCTTCCGCGCCGAGGCCGATCTGATGCTGTGGCTCGCGGCCGACGACCCGGCCTCCCTGCAGCGCGGGCTGCGCGAGTTCGAGCGCTCCCTGCCCGGCACCTGGCTGCACCGCGAATGGGCCGGGGTGGGCGTGCACCGCATGGCCGAGTTCGCCAAGGGCCACGTCCCCTCGTTCATGGTCCCGAGCGTCACGCGCAAGCAGTGGATCACCGTCTACCCCTTCGTGCGCAGCTACGACTGGTACCTGCTGCCCGATGACGAGCGCAACCGCATGCTGCGCGAGCACGGCCTGCTGGGCCGCGACTTCCCCCAGGTCAACGCCAACACCGTCGCCGCCTTCGCGCTCGGCGACTACGAGTGGATGCTCTCCTTCGAGGCGGACGACCTGCACGACCTCGTCGACATGATGCGCCACCTGCGCTACTCCGACGCGCGCCTGCACGTGCGCGACGAGCTCCCCTTCCACACCGGACGCCGCCTCGAGACCCTCGAGGACGTCGCCGCCCTGCTCGCCTGAGCGCCCGCCCCTTCTCGGAGGAGTCCCGATGACCACCCCCCAGCAGTACGACGCCATCCTCTTCGCCTCCTTCGGCGGGCCCGAGGGCCAGGAGGACGTCATCCCCTTCCTGCGCAACGTCACCGCCGGCCGCGGCGTGCCCGATGAGCGTCTCGAGGAGGTCGCCGGCCACTATCGCGCGCTCGGCGGCCGCTCCCCCATCAACGCGCAGAACCGCGCGATCATCGCCGCGCTCGAGGCGGAGCTCGCCTCCCGCGGCGTGCACCTGCCGATCTACTTCGGCAACCGCAACTGGGAGCCGTACACGGCCGAGGCGCTCACCGCGCTGCACGCCGACGGCCACCGTCGGGCGCTCGCGCTGATCACCAGCGCGTACTCCTCGTACTCCGGCTGCCGCCAGTACCGGGAGGACTTCGCCCGCCGCCTCGACGAGACCGGCCTGCTGGGCGAGGTGACGATCGAGAAGTCCCGCTCCTACTTCAACCATCCCGGCTTCCTCGCCCCCGTGATCGACGGGGTGCGGGAGGCGCTGGCCGACCTGGAGCGCGCCGGCCACGCCGCGGACCAGGTGCGGGTGCTGTTCTCGACCCACTCGATCCCGCTGGCGATGAACGACGCCTCGGGGCCGACGGGCCAGGGCAACTGGTACGTCGACCAGCACCTGGCGGCCTGCCGCCACGTGATGGACCAGCTGCACGACGAGCTGCCGGTGCTGCCGGCGTGGGAGCTGGTCTACCAGTCCCGCTCCGGGGCCCCGCACGTGCCGTGGCTCGAGCCCGACGTCAACGACGTCATCGAGCGCGTGGCCGCGCAGGAGCAGGGCGAGGCCGTGATCGTGGTGCCGATCGGCTTCGTCACCGACCACGTCGAGGTGATCTGGGATCTGGACACCGAGGCGAAGGAGACCGCCGAGGAGCAGCGTCTCGCCTTCCGCCGCGTCGCCACCCCGGGCACCGATCCGCGGTTCATCGCCGCCCTCGCGGACATCGTCGGCGAGCACCTGGACCCCTCCCGCGAGCGGGTCGCGGTCACGGAGCTCGCCGCGGTGGACGACGTGTGCGGGCACAACTGCTGCCAGGTGCACGCGGGCCGGGCCGTGCCGGAAGCTCAGGGCGTGAACACCCTCGAGGAGATCGCCGCCCACCTGCGGGCCGAGGAGCTCGCCCGGGCCGGAGCGGCGTCATGACCGGCGCCTCGCTGCGGATCGGCACCCGCGCCTCGGACCTGGCGCTGACCCAGTCCGGCCACGTCGGCGCGGCGCTCGTGGACGGCACCGGCCACGAGGTGGAGCTGGTGCACGTGAGCACCCGCGGGGACCGCGACCGCACCAGCCCCCTCGCCCAGATCGGCGGGACCGGCGTGTTCGTCACCGCCGTGCGGCAGGCGCTGCTGGACGGGACGGTGGACGTGGTCGTGCACTCGTGCAAGGACCTGCCCACCGCGCCGCTCGAGGAGATCACCCTGGCCTGCTACCCTCCGCGCGAGGATCCGCGGGATGCGCTCTGCGCCCGCGACGGCCTCACCCTCGCGCAGCTGCCCGCCGGCTCCCGGGTGGGCACCGGCTCCCCGCGCCGCGCCGCGCAGCTGCTGCGGGCCCGGCCGGATCTGGAGGTGACGGGGATCCGCGGCAACGTGGAGACCCGGCTGAAGCGCGCCCTCGGCCCGGAGGCGGATCTGGACGCGGTGGTGCTCGCCGCCTCCGGTCTGCGCCGGGTGGGGCGGGAAGCCGTGATCAGCGAGCTGCTGCCGGTCGAGGTGATGCTGCCGGCGCCCGCGCAGGGTGCGCTCGCGGTCGAGGCGACCACGGCCGCGCTCGCGCAGGAGCCCTGGTTCGCGGAGCGTCTGACGGCGGTCGACGATCCGGCCACCCGCGCAGCGGTCACGGCGGAGCGGATGCTGCTGCGCACGCTCGAGGCGGGCTGCTCCGCCCCCGTCGCCGCCTACGCCGAGATCGAGGCGCCCGGAGCTGCGACGGCCGAGGGCGAGCCGGCCGGCGGCGGCGTGCTGCGCCTGCGCGCCCTCGCGATCCGCACCGACGGCAGCCATGTCGTCGAGGGCGAGGCCCGGATGGCGCTCGATCTCGCCGCCGATGCGCTGTCCGGGCCGGAGTCGGTGCCGGCGGCGCTCGGGGCCGAGCTCGCGGCGGATCTGCTCTCCCGCGGCGCCGGCGACATCCTCGCGGAGGCCCGCAGCTGATGGCCCTCTCCCCTGCTCCGCGTCCCGTGCTGGTCACCCGACCGGCCGGGCGCGGAGCGTCGCTGCTGCATCTGCTGGAGGCGCAGAGCGTCCCCGCGGAGCACACCCCGCTGGTGCGCCTGGTCCCGGCCGAGGGCGAGGAGCTCGCGGCCGCCCGTGACCGGCTCGCGGACGGCGCCCACACGCACCTGGTGGTCACCTCCCGCACGGCCGCCGAGGCGCTGGGCGCGGTGGCCGTGCCGGAGGGCACCGTGGTGGTGGCCGTCGGCGGCGGCACCGCGGAGGCGCTGGGCGCGGTGGGGATCCCGGCGACGCTGGTCGCGGGTGGCTCGGGCGAGGCGCTCGTGGCGCAGATGCCGGAGGCCGACGAGGGGGCGTGCGTGCTGTTCCCCGCGTCGTCGGCCGCCTCCCGCACCGTGCCCGAGGGGCTGCGGGCGAAGGGCTACCGGGTCCATGAGGTGACGGCCTACCGGCCCGAGCGCCTCGAGCCTCCGCCCGCGGTCGCGGTGGCGCTGGCCGCGGGTGGGTACAGCGCGCTCGTGCTCACCAGCCCGATGATCGCCCGCCAGGCCGCGGCGGTCGGGGTGCACCCCTCGATCCCGATCATCACCATCGGCCCTCCCACCTCCGCCGCGGTGCGCGCCGCGGGGCTCACGCCGGCGCGCGAGGCGGACGAGACGACCGACGAGGCGCTCGCGGCCGCGGTGTGCGAGGTGCTGGCGCTCCCGTCGGCCGCTCCCGGTGGCTCCACACCGTCGGCCGGCCCCGGCCCGCAGCCCTGAGGCCGTCCCGCGCACCAGCCCGCCGGCCGCGCTCCCGCGCTCCGTCCTCCCGCTTCCCCGTTCTCCCGCTCTCCCCGCCGTGTTCCCCGTCCTCCCGTTCCGTGCTTCCGAAGGAGTTCCGATGACCCTCCCGACCTTCCCCGGCCCGATCGATCGCCCGCGCCGGCTGCGCACGAGCACCGCGATGCGCTCCCTGGTGCGCGAGCACACGCTGCGCCCGGCGGATCTCGTGCTTCCGATGTTCGTGCGCGAGGGCGCGACGGAGAACCGCCCCGTCTCCTCGATGCCCGGCGTCGAGCAGCACACTCTGGACTCCCTGGCCCGCGCCGCGACCGAGGCGGTGGAGCGCGGAGTGGGCGGTGTGATGCTCTTCGGCGTGCCCGAGCACAAGGACGCCGTCGGCTCCGGCGCCACCGATCCGGAGGGGATCCTCAACCGGGCCCTCGCCCGGCTGCGCTCGGAGCTCGGCGACTCGACGGTGATCATGGCCGACCTGTGCCTGGACGAGTTCACCGACCACGGCCACTGCGGCGTGCTCGATGACGCCGGGCGGGTCGACAACGACGCGACCCTCGGGCGCTACCGGGAGATGGCGCTCGCCCAGGCCGAGGCGGGCGCTCACCTGCTGGGCCCCTCCGGGATGATGGACGGCCAGATCGCCGCGGTCCGTGACGCCCTCGACTCCGCCGGGCACCAGGACACCGCCGTGTACGCGTACACCGCGAAGTACGCCTCCGCGTTCTACGGGCCGTTCCGCGAGGCGGTGGACTCGTCCCTGCAGGGCGATCGCCGCACCTACCAGCAGGATCCGGCCAACGGCCGCGAGGCGCTGCGGGAGCTCGAGCTCGACGTGGCCGAGGGCGCGGACCTCGTGATGGTCAAGCCGGGCCTGCCCTACCTCGATGTGCTGCGCGAGATCAGCGGCGCCTCCCCGGTGCCGGTGGGGGCCTACCAGGTCTCCGGCGAGTACGCGATGATCGAGGCGGCGGCGGCGAACGGCTGGATCGACCGCGACCGCACCGTGCTGGAGTCCCTGCTGGCCTTCCGCCGCGCCGGCGCCTCGACGGTGCTGACCTACTACGCGAGCGAGGTCGCCGGCTGGTACCGCGACGGCCTGCCCCCGCACCTGCACGAGTTCCTCTGACCTCCCGGCCCCAGCGCCCGGTTCCGACCCTCTGGCCCGGTTGCCGAGCACCCGGCACGATTCCCGACCCTCTGAAGGAGTCCCCCTGATGACCTCCCCCGTCTCCGCTGATCTCTTCGCCCGCGCCCAGCAGGTGATCCCCTCCGGGGTGAACTCCCCCGTGCGGGCCTTCGGCTCGGTGGGCGGCACCCCGCCGTTCCTCACCGAGGCCGCGGGGTCGCTGCTGCGCGACGCCGACGGCACCGAGTACGTGGATCTCGTCGGCTCGTGGGGCCCGATGATCCTCGGCCACGCGAACCCGCAGGTCGTCGAGGCGGTGCGGGAGGCGGCCGGTCGCGGCCTCTCCTTCGGCGCCCCGCAGCCGGGCGAGGTCTCCCTCGCCGAGGAGGTCACGCGCCGGATCGGGCCGGTCGAGCAGCTGCGCCTGGTCAACTCCGGCACCGAGGCGACGATGAGCGCGCTGCGCGTGGCCCGCGCCGCGACCGGTCGCGACGTGATCGTGAAGTTCGCCGGCTGCTATCACGGGCACGTGGACGCGCTGCTGGCCGAGGCGGGCAGCGGCGTGGCGACCTTCGCGATGCCGGGCTCCGCGGGGGTCACGGCCGCGACCGCGAAGGACACCGTGGTGCTGCCCTACGGCGACCGGGAGGCGGTCTCGGCGCTGTTCGCCGAGCGCGGCGGGGAGATCGCCGCGGTGATCACCGAGGCGGCGCCCGCGAACATGGGCGTGGTGCCTCCGCGCGAGGAGGACGGGGTGGGCTTCAACCGCTTCCTCGCCGAGACCGCGCACGCCGCGGGGGCGCTGCTGATCAGCGATGAGGTGCTCACCGGTTTCCGGGCGAGCCGCGAGGGGTACTACGGGGTCGACGGGCCGACGGGCGCGGAGGACGCCTGGGCCCCGGATCTCATGACCTTCGGCAAGGTCATCGGTGGGGGTCTGCCGGTGGGGGCGTTCGGCGGGCGGGAGGACCTCATGGCGCTGCTCGCTCCGGCCGGTCCCGTCTATCAGGCGGGGACGCTCTCGGGCAATCCGCTGGCGACCGCGGCAGGCCTGGCGACCCTCTCCGGTCTCGACGAGGCGGCGTACGAGGTGCTCGGCAGCGCCTCCCGCACTCTGCAGCAGATGGTCGCCGAGGCGCTCACCACGGCCGGGGTGCCGCATGTGGTCCAGACGGCCGGGACGCTGTTCTCGGTGTTCTTCCGCGAGGAGCCGGTGCACAGCTATGCGGACGCGAAGGCGCAGGACACCGAGGCGTTCACGCGCTTCTTCCACGCCATGCTGGAGGGCGGGATCTACCTGCCGCCCTCGGCGTTCGAGGCCTGGTTCGTCTCCACCGCGCACACCCCGGAGGTGCTGGACCGGATCGCCGAGGCGCTGCCGCGTGCGGCACGGGCGGCCGCGCAGCGCTGAGCGGAGACGCTCGGGGATCGCTGAGCGGAGACGCTCGGCGGTTCACTGCCTGTGACGCCGGGCAGGTCAGGAGGGGTTCTCCGGTGCGGGGCCGGTAGGTGGCCGGGGCTTCCTGCGCCGTGTGGCTCTGCGCCGGGCGGCTCCTCGCCGACGCGGCGGCTGCGGAGGGGCGACGGCCCGCGGCCGGGTGCGCCGGCGGGTGCCGGCACGGCTGGTCCACTCCACGGTGTGGCCGTCCGTCGCGGAGTCGCCGACGCGTTCGACGCTTCCCAGCTGGTTCTCCTTGTCGTTGCAGAAGACGCAGACGCCCTGGCCGTTGCGGAGGCAGGTGTGGCCGCCCTCCGCCACGGGACGGATGTGGTCGCTCTGGCGGATCGCGGCGTTGCAGAACGGGGCCCGGCAGACCTGGTCGCGCCAGCGGATGAATTTCGCCAGAGCGGCCGGGAAGGCGCGCGCCCGGGATTCGACGGCGACCAGCTCCCCGGTGCGGGGATGCGTGTACAGCCGCCTGAGCTCGGCGCGCAGCGCCGGCCCGTCGGGCCCCATCGCCTCGTCCGCCTCATCGGTGAGCGCCGCGCCGAGAGCGCCGCGCAGCTCCTCGCGCAGCACTTCAGCCGGTGCCGGGCCGTACCCCTCGATCTGGGCGAGGTCGCCGGCGCCGGGATGGATGAGGGCCCGCTCGGTGATCATCACGCCGATGTCGAGGGTGCACGGATCCATGCCGTCTTCCCGGCCGAGCAGCGTGTCGACGAGCGAATCCGCCTGGATCGCCTGGTGGCCGCGACGGTCGCCGGCGGCGCGCAGGCGCTCCGCCTCGAGGGAGAGCCGCTTGCGGATCCGTGCGCCGTCGAGGGCGGAGATGCGCGCGGAGATCGTGGCCATGCCGTGCTCGGCCCGCCGCACGGTGACGTGCCGCTCCTGCATCGCGCGCCGGTGACGGCGCTCCTGGCCGTAGGGGTCGGCGGCGGCGATCGCCTCGGCTGTGGCGGCGTGCCAGGTCTCCGAGCCGGCACCGTCGAGATCGGGCAGGCGGCGGCCGAGGTGACGATCCGCGGCGGCACGCTGCGTCGGGGACAGGGGCGCGAAGGAGCGTGATGCCCCGTGCGCGGTGGTGCTGGTGACCTGCGCGGTCGCGAGCGCGGTGAGCATCTCGGGCATGTCTGCGACCAGGCGGCGCTGGGAGGCCAGGGAGTGGGCGGCCGCGGCGGGCGACTTGCGCACCACCATCGACACCTCGCGCGCCGCCTCCCGCGAAGCCTCGCGGAGCAGCGTCGCGCTGGGCGGTGCCTGATCCGCCTCCTGTGCGGTGCGGGCGCGGGCCTCGGCCTGCTTGTGGAGGGTGAGGGAGTCGGCGAGCGCGACGATGGCTCGCGCCTCGAGCGCGTCCATGGCGCTGCGCAGCTCATGGATCCTCCCCACCACGGCGGTGAACGAGGCCCCGAGCGCATCCCCCGCCGTGAACAGCTCCCGGGGGCGCAGGGCGAGCTCCTGCAGCACGAAGGTCTGATCCCCGAGCAGTGCGGCGAGCGCCTCCGCTCCCCCGGTGCGCACGGCATCGACGAGCGCCTGGTGAGGATCACCAGAGGCCGAATCGAATTCCTGCGCGATAGATGACATGCCTCCATCATGCACGCCGGAACAGCCCAGCGAAAGGCTTGGGAAGGAATGGGGATAACTTCGACTGGGGAGGGATAGTCGGAGGGAGGCACATTGGCGAGGCGCCGATGCCCAGACCGCCCCGAAAAGCGCCGTGGCCTGCTCACATAACGCTTTGCGGGCCCTTAGCACCTCCTCTCCACCTGCTGTCCCCATTGTGGATAACCGGGCACTGTGGAGGAAAGGTCGACGGCCCGCAGAGGAAATCTCGGGCCGCTCACCCACCTACCGCCACGCAGGGCCTCTCCGACGCCCAGACACCCCGACGCCCGCGTCGGCGACGCCCCAGCACCGCCGCACCGCACCCGAACATGTCTCCCGACGACCCTGCGCGACGCCGTGCGTCGGCCGATGACAGGACGCTCGACAGCTCGCCGCCCCCTCCCCCAGGCTGGTGCGCGTCGGCCCCGCCGATGCCCCGCTTCGTAGCTCAGCCCGGAAGAGCAGCTCCCTCATGAGGAGTGGGTCGCAGGTTCGAATCCTGCCGGAGCGTCCGCGCCGCCGCCGTGCCGCGCGCCCCTGCCCCTCCACGCGGCAGCGGACTACCCTGCGAGGACCGCAGGACTCCTCGGTCGCGCTCGATGACGAGGCGACCCCACTCACCCGGGAGGGCGCTGTCATGGACGACTGGACACAGACGCTGGGGGCGGGACCGCTGCTGGCGATCGCCGCGGGGGCGGTCGCCCTCATCCTGATCCTCATCATGCGGTTCAAGGTGCACGCCTTCCTCACCCTGATCCTCGTCTCCCTGCTCACGGCGCTGGCCACCCAGATCCCCGTCGAGGTGATCGTCGATTCGCTCGTCGACGGCTTCGGCGGCACCCTCGGCTCGGTCGCCCTGCTCATCGCGCTCGGTGCGATGCTCGGCAAGCTCGTCGAGTACAGCGGCGGCGCGAAGGTGCTCGCGGAGAAGATGGTCGACATGTTCGGGGAGAAGCGGGCGCCGTTCGGCCTGGGCCTGGCCTCGCTGGCCTTCGGCTTCCCGATCTTCTTCGACGCCGGCCTGGTGGTCATGCTGCCGGTGATCTTCGCCGTGGCGCGCCGCCTGGGCAACAACGTGCTCCTGTACGGCATCCCGGCCGCGACCGCGTTCTCGGTCATGCACGTCTTCGCCCCGCCGCATCCCGGCCCGGTCGCCGCCTCCGAGCTCTACGGCGCGAACCTCGGCCTGGTGCTCCTGGTCGCGATCATCCTCGCCTTCCCGGTCTGGTACCTCGCGGGCTACCTCTGGGGCACCTTCATCGGCCGACGGACCGTCCTGCCCGTGCCGCCCCTGTTCACCAGCGCGGAGGACGAGGACCTCCCGGTGACTCCCCCGAGCGTCGGCACCGTCATCGCGATCCTGCTGCTGCCGCTGATGCTGATCTTCCTCAACACCGGGCTCGACTTCCTCACCACCGGCGGCTTCGTCGACGGGGAGCAGACGTGGGTGCACGTGCTCTCGCTGCTGGGCAGCGTCCCGATCGCGCTGCTGATCTCCGTGCTGGTCGCGCTGGTGGTGCTGGGCCGGCTCCGCGGCGCCGACGGCACCACGCTCGAGAAGATCGTCGACTCCTCCCTGGGCCCGGTGGCCTCGGTCATCCTCATCACCGGCGCGGGCGGCATGTTCGGCGAGATCCTCCGCCTCTCCGGCATCGGCGACGCCCTGGCGGATCTGCTCTCGGGGATCGGCGTGCCGATCATCCTCGCGGTCTGGCTGATCGCCGTGATCCTCCGCGTGGCGCAGGGCTCGGCCACGGTGGCGCTCGTGACCGCCGCCGGCCTGATGGTGCCGGCCGTCATGGCGGGAGACTTCAGCCAGATGCAGGTCGTGGCGATCACGCTCGCGACCGCGTCCGGCTCCGTCTTCGCCAGCCACGTCAACGACTCCGGGTTCTGGCTCGTGGGACGCCTGATGGGCATGGACGTGAAGACCACGCTGAAGGTGTGGACCACGCAGCAGGCGCTGCAGTCGATCGTCGGCTTCGTGTTCTCCCTGCTCCTCTTCGTGGTGTTCTGACCGCGAGCGGAGGGGTCGAGGGGCAAGCCTCCGGGAGGGCCGACGGGGTCAGCCGCCCGTCGGCCCCGCCCCGTAGGCTCGGCTCCCGCCCGTCATCGTCGAACCCCGAGGTCCTCGTGCGCACTCGCTCCACCACCCGTCCGCCCGTGCTCGAACGCCTGGTGCTCCCTCCTCTCGAGGACGCCGACGCCTCGCAGCTCGCGGCCCAGGAGCATCACGAGGGGCTCCGCCTCGAGGGCGCCGACCTCACCGGCTGCGATCTCACCGGTGCCACGTTCACCGAGTGCGAGCTGGTGGGCGTCACCGCGCACACCACGATCCTCCAGCACTCGCGCCTCATCGAGACCCGCATCGAACGGCTCAACGCCCCGGTGCTCGACGCGACCCGCTCCACCTGGCGTGACGTCGAGCTGAGCGGCTCGCGCGTCGGGGCGCTGGACATCTACGACGCCGAGATCCGCTCCACCCGCTGCACCGGCAGCAAGTTCGACTGGATCAACCTGCGCTCGTCCACCCTCGAGGACGTGCTGTTCGAGGACTGCACGATCAACGAGCTCGACCTCGGCGGGGCGTCCGCGGCGCGGGTGGCGTTCGTGAACTGCCACGTGGGCAGCCTGGCCCTCGCGCACACCCGTCTCGCCGATGTGGACCTGCGGGGCCTCGAGATCGGGACGATCAGCAACCTCGAGGGCCTCGCCGGCGCCACTGTCGACGCCCAGCAGGTCAGCACCCTCGCTCCCGCCCTCGCGAGCCACCTCGGGATCCGCGTCGAGGGGTGAGGCGCCGGCCGGGGCTGCTCCCTGGGGCGGCGGGGATGCCGCTCAGGCGTGCTGCTCGATCGCCATTCCGTAGTAGCGCAGCAGATCATCGGAGGCGTTCTCCCAGGAGAACCTCTCGGCCTCGGCGCGGGCCGCCTCGCGGATCCTCCCGCGCAGCGCGTCGTCCCCGAGCCGGGTCAGCGCCGCGTCGAGGCTCGCCTCGTCCCCGGAATCGAACAGCAGCCCGTCCACCCCGTCGGTGACCTGCTCCATCGTCGGCCCCGACCGGGCCGCGACCACGGGCAGCCCGGAGGCCATGCCCTCGAGGATCACCAGCCCGAGCGTCTCCGTGACGGAGGGGAACACGAAGGCGTCGGCGCTCGCGAAGGCGCTCGCCAGCTCCTCCCCCTCCATGAACCCCGGGAACAGCGTGGCGGTGCCGGCGAAATGCTGCTCGAGCTCGCGCCGGTACGGGCCGTCGCCCACGATCGCGAGCGCGACGTCATCCCGCCGCTCCATCATCGGCCGCAGGGTGTGGATCTCCTTCTCCGCCGCGAGGCGCCCCACGAAGACCAGCAGCTTCTTCTCCGGATGCCCCTGGGTGAGGCGCTCGCGCATCGCCGCCGAGGCGAAGCGCGGATGGAAGGTCTGCGTGTCCACGCCGCGGCGCACCACGTGCAGGTTCGGCAGCCCCTTCTCGGCGAGCTCGGCGCGCATCGTCTCGGAGGTCGCGATGTTGACGTCGGCGAGCGCATGGTTGCGCTTGATCTGCCACCACACCGCCGGTTTCCCCCACGACCAGGCCCGGTACAGGTCCAGGTAGCGCGGGATGTGCGTGTGATAGCTCGCGACCAGCGGGATCCTCTGCCGCTTGGCGGCGAACGCCCCCGAGGAGGCCAGCAGGATCGGCTGGGCGGCGTGGACCACGTCCGGGTGGAAGCCGCGGATGATGCCGTCCACGGTGGGGGTGGGCAGGGTGAAGCGCCGATGCTTGTAGAACGGCAGCGTCACCGGGCGGATGCCCACCACACGGGCCCCCGCGTGCTCGGTGACGCCGAGTTCCGGCGCGATCACCATGACCTCGTGCCCGAGCTCCGTGAACCGCTCGACGGCGTGGCGCAGCCGGGTCACCACGCCGTCGACCGACGGCAGGAAGGTCTCCGTGACGATCGCGATCTTCACGGGGCCGGGCTCACTTCCAGGTGACGGTCGGCATGACCAGCTCGCGCTTGACGCGGTCGGTGTTGTTCATGGCGACCTTGATGACCTCGGTGAGGTGCTCCTCCGTCAGCAGGTGCGGCTCCAGGCCCAGGGACAGCAGCGTGGTGTTCACGGCGTTGTAGTAGTGGTCGTACTTCTCCACGCGGGGGTTGTCCATGCTGGAGATGGCGACCTCGTTGCCGAGATCCGCCGCGACCTTCTGCACCTTCTGCGCCAGCTCCTTGACCGAGAACTGCTCGGTGAACTGGTTGTAGACCCGGAACTCGCCGCGATCGGCGGGGTTCTCGCAGGCGATCTCGATGCAGCGCACCGTGTCCTGGATGTCGAGGTAGCCGCGGGTCTGGGAGCCGTTGCCGTAGACGGTGAGGTCGTGGCCGATGGCCGCCTGGATGATGAAGCGGTTCAGGGCGGTGCCGAACACGGCGTCGTAGTCGAAACGGTTCACCAGGCGGGGATCCAGGCGGGTCTCGTCCGTCTCCAGCCCGTAGACCACGCCCTGGTTCAGATCGGTGGCGCGGATGCCCCAGATCTTGCAGGCGAACATGATGTTGTCGCTGTCGTGGACCTTGGTCAGGTGGTAGAAGGAGCCGGGCTGCTTGGGGTAGGGCAGGCGGTCCTTGCGGCCCTTGTGCTCGACCTCCAGCCAGCCCTCCTCGATGTCGATGTTGGGCTGGCCGTACTCCCCCATCGTGCCGAGCTTGACCAGGTGGCAGTCGGGGGCGAAGTCCTTGATCGCCCACAGCACGTTCAGGGTGCCCTCGATGTTGTTGCGGTGGTTCTCGATCGCGTGCTCGCGGTCGATCATCGAGTAGGGGGCCGAGCGGTGCTCGGCGAAGTGCACGAAGGCCTCGGGCTGCACTGCACGGAAGACCGCGGCCACCTCGTCATAGTCGGTGAGGTCCGCGATGCGCACCGCGATGTCCCTGCCGGAGACCTCCTTCCACGCCGCGACCCGCTCCTCGAGCGGGAGGATCGGGGTGACCGAGTTGGAGCCGAGCTCCTCGTCGATGTCCCGGCGCACCAGGTTGTCCACGATCGTGACGTCGTGGCCCTTCTGCGAGAGGTACAGGGCGGTGGGCCAGCCGCAGAATCCATCTCCGCCGGCGACGACGATCTTCATTGCGTGAGTCCTCCAAAGGTCCTGGTCCCGGCGTATCGGTGGGGCCACAGCCGGATTGTGCAAGTCGGGGCCCGCCCATAACGTAGTGCAGGTCGGGGCGCAGCTCGGAGCCGAGGAGCACCCACCTGGACAGCGGAGGGACGGACCATGAACAACAGCGACGACGAGAGTGCGGCAGGCCGTCCTCCCCTGGCGGATTCCACTGTATCCCGCAGATCCGGGCCGACGCTGGACGCCGCCTCAGGGCCGACGGCGGCAGCCGTGCCGAGCACTCCCCGACCGCTGCCGGACACCTCCCGCCGGGTGCTCGTGATGGGCATCGTCAACCGCACCCGGGACTCCTTCTTCGACGAGGGCCGCACCTGGGCTCTGGACGCCGCCGTGGCCGCGGGGCTCGAGGCGGCGGAGGACGGCGCCGACCTCATCGACGTGGGCGGCGTGAAGTTCGCCCCGGGCGAGGCGCTGCCCGTCGAGGAGGAGATCGAGCGGGTGACCCCGGTGCTCGAGGCGCTGCGCCGGGAGCTGCCCGGGCACGTGCGGCTCTCGGTCGACACCTTCCACGCGCCCGTCGCCCGCGCCGCGCTCGAGGTGGGCGCGGACCTCATCAACGACACCACCGGGCTCTCGGACCCGCAGATGGCCGCGACCGTCGCCGAGACCGGCGCCTCGCTGGTCATCACCCACTCGCTCGCGCAGCCGCGCCGCCCCTACGCCCACCCGCGCTACGAGGACGTGGTCCAGGAGGTGCGCGCGTTCCTCGCCGACCGGCTGGACCGCGCCCTCGCGGCCGGCATCCCGCGCGAGAGGATCGTGCTGGACCCGGGCCCGGACCTGAACAAGAACACCGAGCAGACCCTCGAGATGCTGCGCGACTGGCACGAGTACGCCTCGCTCGGCCTGCCGCTGCTCGCCGCGCTGTCCCGCAAGGACTTCGTGGGCGAATCCCTCGGCCTGCCCAAGCAGGACCGCCTCGAGGGATCCCTCGCCGCGGCCGCCTGGACGATCCGCCACGGCGCCCGGATCCTGCGCGTCCACGACGTGCGCGCCACGGTGCGGATGGCGCGCATGCTCGAGGTGCTCGCCGGCTGGCGGGATCCGGCCGGGCCGCTGGTGCACAACGTGTGAGGCCGAGGCCCGGTCAGCCCCGCCGGTTCAGCCCCCGTGCTCCTCGAGCACCGCGTCGGCCAGGCGCGGCATGACCTCGCGGTGCGCGTCGCAGAAGTCGTGCGAGGTGCCCACCACGAGCGCGAGGTCCGCCGCGGGGTCCACCCAGAAGGCGGTGCCGCGCATGCCGAAGTGGCCCACGGTGGCGGGGCTGTTGCCGGTGCCGGTCCAGTGCGGGGACTTGGTGCCGCGCACCTCGATCCCGAGGCCGAAGGGGTTGGGGGTCTGCTTGCCGAAGCCGGGCATGATGCCCACCAGCTCGGGGAACTGCACCCCGGTCAGCTCCGCGTGCCAGCGCTCCTCGAGCAGGGTGGGGCGCAGCAGCTCGGCCGCGAAGAGGGCGAGGTCGGTGAGCGGGCCGTGCGCGCCGACGGAGGGCGAGCCGTCCCACACCAGGCCCTCCATGCCCAGCCGCTGCGCGATCCGCTCCTGGATCCAGTCGCCGTAGTCCCGGCCCAGGGCGCGCTCGAGGTGTCGGGCGGCCTCGTCGATGCCGTAGTTCGAGTAGTGGCGGCGCAGCCCCGGCGCCTGCAGCGTGCGCTCGGAGTCGTAGAAGCAGCCGGAGGCGTGGGAGAGCAGGTGGCGCAGCGTCGCGCCGGGAGGGCCGGCCGGGTCCTCGAGCGCGGCCCGGCCCTCCTGCACGGCGAGCACCGCGCCGCAGCCGGTGAGGGTCTTGGTGACCGAGCGCCACGGCCGCACCCGCTCCACGTCCCCGCGCCGGGCGCGCTCCCCCTCGGGGCCGAGCACGATCGCGGCGGCCTCGAAGCCGAAGTCCGCGAGCAGGTCCAGCGCGGTCATCGCGCCTCGGCACCGCCGAAGCGCTCGAGCACCGCGTCGGTGAGCCCGGGCCACACGCGCACGTGCTCGGGACCGAAGGGCTCCTCGCCGAGGAACGCGGCGCAGAGCCCGCGGGCCGGGTCGACCCAGAGGAAGGAGCCGGACTGGCCGAAGTGGCCGAAGGTCTGCGGGGAGGAGCCGGAGCCCGTCCAGTGCGGGTCCTTCTCGCCGCGGATCTCGACTCCGAGCCCCCAGTCGTTGGGCTTCTGGCGGCCGTAGCCGGGCAGGATCCCCGCGAGCCCCGGGAACTGCACGGAGGTCGCCTCGCGCCAGAGCTCCGTCGAGATCAGGGTGGGGGCGAGCAGCTCCCGGCCGACGACCAGCAGGTCGCGCACGGAGCCGCGGTAGCCCGCGGCCGGGGAGCCGGTGACCTCGAGGTCGGTGAGGTCCAGCGCCTCGACGACGGTCTGCTCGATCCACTCGGGGAAGTCGTAGCCGGTGGACTCCTCGACGTGGGCGGCGAGCACCTCGAAGCCGGTGTTCGAGTAGATGCGGCGGGCGCCGACGCCGCCGACCACCTCGTCCCCGTCGAAGGCGTAGCCGGCGGTGTGCGCGAGCAGGTGCCGCACCGTCGCCCCCTCGGGTCCGGCCGGCTCGTCGAGGTCGACGAGGCCGCGTTCGACGGCGACGAGGGTGCCGAGGGCGGCCAGGGGCTTCGAGACGCTGGCGAGGGGCCAGACGTGCTCCGCGTCCCCCTGGGTGTGCAGGGTGCGCTCCGCGTCGGTCACCCCCCAGGCGTGGGCGAAGTCGACGTCGACGGGGATCTCGGGCAGGGTCTCGGTCTCCACACCCTCACTATGCCCCATGGCCCCCGAGCCCGCAGTCGTGACCATTTCGTGACTTATCCGTTTTGTCCGTTCGACCAGGGGTGTCGCCGACTACCCGCCGGGAACCTTCCAGCCTGCGGGTTTTTCCTGTTGTTTACTCTTCCTTGGCGTGCTCATGATGGGGCTGACGTCTCAGAGTCGAGCGCCCCGGAGAGGGGAAGAACGATGGAACCCACCGACCGCACCCGACGGCCCGCACCGTCCCTGCCCGCGCCACCGGCCCTTCCGCCCCTGCTGCCCGTGGCGGCGCCCTCGCGCCGCGCCCTGCTGCTCGGGGCGGGCACGCTGGGGGCGGGCCTCGCGCTCGGCACCGGGGCCGCCGCGGCGGCCCCGCCCACGCTCCGCCGCGGCGACCGGGGCGCCGGCGTGAAGAGCCTGCAGCAGGACCTCGCGAACCTCCGCTACTGGCTCGGCGCCGTCGACGGCTCCTTCGGCCACAACACCCAGCAGGCCGTCTACGCGCTGCAGAAGGCCGCGGGCCTCGCGAAGGACGGCGTCGTCGGCCCGAAGACGTACAGCGCGCTCTCCCGGGGCGTCCAGCCGAAGCGCCGCATCACCAGCGGCGTCGGCATCGAGGTGGCGCTCGGATCGCAGCTGCTCATCGCCACCACGAAGGGCAGGCTCGCCTACATCCTCAACACCTCGACCGGCAGCGGCGAGCGCTACTACTCCGGCGGGCGCTGGAAGACGGCGACCACCCCGAAGGGCGACTTCCAGATGTACAGCCTGTACAGCAGCGGCTGGCAGAGCGGCCCGCTGGGCAACCTCTACCGGCCCGGCTACTACGATCGCGGCTGGGCGATCCACGGCTCGACCTCGATCCCCACCTATCCCGCCTCCCACGGCTGCTGCCGCATCTCCGTCGGGGCGACCGACATGCTGTGGAAGGCCTCCTGGTTCGTGAAGGGGCGCCGGGTGCTCATCTACTGAGCCGTCGCTGCGCCGGCCCGCCGCACACCTCTTCACCAGCCCTGCACGAATCCCTCGCCGCCTCCCCGCCCGGCGGGCACGGCCCGGACCTGCTCACGCGATACGATCGGGGAGCGATGAGCCTCGCCCCCGGGCGCGGCTCCCGCACCTGTCAGCCACAGCGAGAGCGAAGGACCACCGTGGGGATCTTGGATCGGATCGAGCGCGGCCTCGACCGCGGCGTGACGAGCGTCTTCTCACCCGGCCGTGGGCAGCTGAAGCCGCTGGACCTGGCGCAGGGCCTCAAGCGCGAATGCGATGACCAGATCCAGGTGCTCGACCGCACCCGCACCCTCGCGCCCAACGTCTTCTCGATCTACCTGCATTCGCAGGACTACGAGCGCTTCGCCTCCTGGCAGGACACCCTGCTCGACGAGCTGCAGCGGGTGCTCATGGAGCACGCCGACAAGCAGCGGTACATGTTCGTCGGCGCCGTCTCCGTCTCGCTCGAGCAGGACGACGAGGTGCGCGCCGGCCGCTTCGAGACCGAGTCCCGCACCGAGCGCGGAAGCGTCGCGCCCGCGACCGACGCGGCGCAGTCCGGCTCCGGCGGCAGCCCGATCATCGAGATCGACGGCCAGCAGTACCTGCTGACCGGCCCGGTCACCGTGATCGGCCGCGGCGGCGACGCGGACATCATCCTCGAGGACACGGGCGTCTCCCGCCACCACCTCGAGCTGCGCGCCGAGGCCGACGGCACCCTCATCGCCACGGATCTCGGCTCCACCAACGGCACCTTCGTGGACGGGGAGCGGATCCGCACCCCCGTCGCGCTCCAGGACCGCTCGCTGCTCAAGATCGGCCGCACCCGCCTGACCGTCCTGCTCCCCGCCGCCGGCCCGGTCGGCTGGTGAGCGCCCCATGAGCGAACTGACCCTGGTCGTCCTGCGCCTGGGATTCGTCCTGGCGCTGTGGATCTTCGTCACCGTCGTGGTGCTCGTGCTGCGCAACGACCTCTTCGGCACCACGGTGGTCACCCGCTCGAGCCGCGACCCGCGCCGCGAGCAGAGGCCGGCCGCGGGGCCGATCGGCGGGGCGGCCGCCGCGGCCGGCACCGACCCGGCGCAGCTGCGCACCGATCCCGAGGTCACGCAGGCGGCGATGGTGGTCACCGCCGGTCCCCTGCGCGGCACCTCGCTGACCCTCGGCTCGACCCCGATCCTCATCGGGCGGGCCCCCGAGTGCACGCTCGTGCTCGACGACGACTACGCCTCCAACCGCCATGCCCGCGTGTTCCAGCGCGAGGGCGAGTGGATGGTCGAGGATCTGGGCTCGACGAACGGCACCTTGGTCTCGGGCCGACGGATCGAGGGCGCCGTGCCCTTCCGCCCCGGCGCCCAGGTGCGGATCGGCCGCACCGAGATCGAACTGAGACGAGGTCCGCGATGAGCATCGCCCTGCGGTACGCCGCCCGCTCCGACGTCGGCCTCGTGCGGTCCAACAACCAGGACTCCGGCTACGCCGGCAGCCACCTGCTGGTGGTCGCCGACGGCATGGGCGGGCACGCCGGAGGCGACGTCGCCTCCTCCGTCGCGATCGGCCGGCTGGCCCAGCTGGATGCCGAGACCCCCGCCTCCGACATCGTCGCCACGCTCGAGGAGAGCGTGCTCGAGGCCAATCAGGAGATCCTCCGCCGCGCGCGCGACGAGCCGCAGCTGCGGGGCCTGGGCACCACGATCACCGCCCTGCTGCGCGCGGAGGGCAAGTTCGCCCTCGCCCACATCGGCGACTCCCGCGCGTACCTGCTGCGCGGCGGCGAGACCACCCAGATCACCAAGGACCACACCTTCGTGCAGCGTCTGCTCGACGAGGGCCGGCTCACCGAGGACGAGGCGGAGCGCCACCCCCAGCGCTCGGTGCTGATGCGGGTGCTCGGCGACGTCGACGCGGACCCCGAGCTGGACCTCTCGCTGCGCACCGCCCACGCCGGCGACCGCTGGATGCTCTGCTCCGACGGCCTCTCCGGCCTGGTCTCGCTCGACACGATCGACGCGACCCTCACCGAGTTCGAGGATCCCGGCGAATGCGCCGAGGCGCTGATCCAGCTGGCCCTCAAGGGCGGCGGCCCGGACAACATCACCTGCATCGTCGCCGACGTGGTGGACCTCGAGGCGCTGCCCCGCGGCGAGGAGGCCCCCTCCACCGCCCCGCAGATCGTCGGCTCCGCGGCCCGCAACCGCCACGCCCCCACGAGCGCCTCCGGCCCCGCCGCGAAGGCCGCGGCCCTCACCCGCGAGGAGCCGGAGATCCCCTACGAGGACGAGGACTTCGCCGAGGAGGAGCTGCCGCGCCGCAGCCCCTGGCCGGTGCTCGTCGCGCTGATGCTCCTGCTCGCCCTGCTGGGCGGGCTGGCCTGGGCCGGGTACGCCTGGTCGCAGCGGCAGTTCTACGTGGGCACCGACGGCACCAACGTGGTGCTCTACCAGGGCCTCTCACAGGATCTGGGACCGATCTCGATGTCCGAGCCGCTCGAGGTCACCGACATCGCCCTCGAGGACCTGCCCGAGGTGACGCGCCGCCAGGTGGAGAACACGATCTCCGCCGCGGACCGCGACTCCGCCGAGAAGATCATCGACCGGCTCGAGCAGGTGGCGGTCTCGAACCTGCCGCCGCCCGCCGTCTCCCCGGCGCCCTCCGACGGCGGGGGCGCCTCCGATGCGGGAGGAGCCTCCGACGCCGGCGGGGAGGAGAGCGTGATCGAGGGAGGCGCCGCCGAGGACCAGGCCCCGCTGCCCTCCCGCACCGATCGCACGATCCCTCCCCCCGATGAGGGGGAGGAGACGTAGTGGCCACGATCGTCTCCTACACCGCCCGCCCGCGCCGCCTCACGCAGGCGCTGCTGCTGGCCTCCGCGGTGGTGATCGGGGTGGGCGCCTACGCCCTGGTCGGCCTCGGCCGGTACGACGAGCTGCCCGCGAACCTCATGCAGTACGGGATCGGCGCCGCCGTGCTCGCGCTCGTGCTGCAGATCGCGGTCATGTGGCGCACCCCGTACGCGGATCCGGTGATCCTGCCGCTGGTGATGCTGCTGAACCTGCTGGGCATCGCGATGATCGAGTCCGTCCACGCCGCGAACGCGATCTACGGGGTCCGCAGCTCGGCCAGCGCCGACCGGCAGATGCTGTGGGCGATCCTCGGCGTGGTGCTGTGCGTGGCGCTGCTGATCGCGCTGCGGGACCACCGCCGCCTGCGCCGCTACACCTGGATCAGCGCCGTGGTGGGCGCGGTGCTGCTGCTGCTCCCGCTCGCCCCCGTGATCGGCGATTCCCGCAACGGGTCGAAGATCTGGATCAACATCGCCGGCTACAGCTTCCAGCCCGCGGAGCTGGCGAAGATCGCCTTCGCGATCTTCTTCGCCGGCTACCTCGTCTCCCGTCGCGACACCCTCGCGCTCGCGGGCCCGAAGGTGCTGGGCATCCACCTGCCGCGCTGGTCCGATTTCGGGCCCATCCTGGTGGCGTGGGGCTTCGCGATGGCGGTGCTCGTGTTCCAGACGGACCTGGGCACCTCGCTGATGTTCTTCGGCCTGTTCGTGGCGATGCTCTACGTGGCCACCGACCGGCTCAGCTGGCTCGTGATCGGGGCGGTGATGTTCCTGCCGCCGGCGATCTTCGCCGCCACCCAGATGGGGCATGTGCGCACCCGCATCACCTGCTGGCTCGACCCGCTCTCGAGCGCGAACTACGGCTCGTGCGAGCAGATCAGCCAGGGCCTGTTCGGCCTCGCCAACGGCGGCCTCACCGGGGCCGGGCTCGGCGAGGGCCGGCCCGACGTGGTCCCCCACGCCGAATCGGACTTCATCTTCGCCTCCCTCGCCGAGGAGCTCGGCATGGTCGGCGCCTTCGCGCTGCTGCTGATCTACCTGCTGCTGGTGCAGCGGGCGCTGCGCGCCGCCGTCGGCATCTCCGACGGCTTCGGCACCCTGCTGGCCGGCGGGCTCGGCTTCGCGATGGCGCTGCAGGTGTTCGTGGTCGTCGGCGGCGTCACCCGGGTGATCCCGCTGACCGGCCTGACCCTCCCCTTCCTCGCCGCGGGCGGCAGCTCGCTGGTGTGCAACTGGCTCATCGCCGGGATCCTGGTGCGCCTCTCGGACGCGGCCCGTCGGCCGGCCGCCCGCCAGGTGCCGGGCACTGCTCCCGCGGCCGCGCCGCGCCCCGGCCAGGAGGTGAGCGCATGAACCGTCCGCTGCGCCATGTGTGGCTCGTGATCGGCGTGCTCTTCGTGCTGCTGTTCACCTCGACCACCTACTTCCAGGTCGTCGCCCAGGGGCGGCTGAACGCCCACGGGCAGAACGACCGCACCCTGTACAACGAGTACGGCCGCCACCGCGGCCCGATCGTGGTGGACGGCCACGCGATCGCCTCCTCCCAGGAATCCGGCGACACCTACGGCTACCTGCGCACCTACGATCCCGGCGCGATGTACGCCCCGGTGACCGGGTACTACTCGGTGGTGTACGGCTTCACCGGCATCGAGCGCACCCTGAACGACACCCTCTCGGGGGAGGCCGACGCGCTGTTCTACCACCGCATCTCGGACATCCTCTCGGGCCGGCAGGGGCGCGGCGCGACGGTCGAGCTCACCCTCGACTCGGCGGCGCAGGAAGCGGCGTGGAAGGCGCTCGAGGGCCGGCGCGGCGCCGCGGTCGCCCTGGACCCGGAGACCGGAGCGGTGCTCGCGATGGTCTCCGCCCCCAGCTTCGACCCCAACCGCCTCGCCTCCCACGACGGTCCCGCCGTGGCCGAGTCCTGGACCGCGCTGAACGACGATCCGGACCGCCCGCTGACCAACCGCGCGATCGGCGGGGACCTCTACCCGCCCGGCTCCGCGTTCAAGCTCGTCGTCGCCTCCGCGGCGCTCGAATCCGGGCAGTACACCGCCGACTCGGAGATCCCCGGGCCCGGCACCTGGCAGCTGCCGAACTCCTCCGCGGTGATGAACAACCACGCCTCGGGAGGCACCGAGCCCTGCGGGCCGGATGACACCTCCACGCTCGCCGACGCGCTGCGGCAGTCCTGCAACACCTCCTTCGCGCAGCTCGGGGTGGACCTCGGCGAGGAGCAGCTGCGCGAGACCGCGGAGGGCTTCGGCTTCGGCGAGCGCCTCGAGGTGCCGCTGTCGGTGACGCCCTCGACGATCGGCGAGGACCTCGATGACGCGCAGCTGGCCACCACCTCGATCGGGCAGTACGAGACGCGGGTGACGCCGCTGCAGATGGCGATGGTGGCCGGGACGTTCGCGAACGACGGGGTGACCATGGAGCCGCAGCTGGTGCAGGCGGTGCGCACGAACGACCTCTCCACCGTCGCCGAGCTCACCCCGAAGGAGCTGGGCCAGCCGCTGAGCGCCGCGAACGCCGCGCAGATGCGGCAGATGATGGTGGGCGTGGTCGAGGACGGCACCGGCACCGCCGCGGCGATCGACGGCGCCGAGGTGGGCGGCAAGACCGGCACCGCCCAGTGGGGCGAGGACCGTGCGCCCCACTCCTGGTACGTGGGCTACGGGCAGCAGGAGGACCGGAAGATCGCTGTGGCGGTCGTGGTCGAGGAGGGCGGATACGGCTCGCGCACTGCGGCGCCGATCGCCAAGGACGTGATGGAGGCGGTGATCCGGCCATGAGGACCGAACCGGGGCTCGTGCTCGAAGGACGCTATGAACTGACGTCTCTGATCGCCACCGGCGGGATGGGCCAGGTCTGGAAGGGGCATGACCAGGAGCTCGACCGCGAGGTCGCGGTCAAGGTGCTGCGCGAGGAGTACGCCGGGGACGACGGCTTCCTCAAGCGGTTCCGCGCCGAGGCCCGCCACACCGCCGCCCTCTCGCACGACGGCATCGCGGCGCTGTACGACTACGGCGAGCTCGACGGCCGCGCCTACATCGTGATGGAGCTGTGCCCGGGCCGGCCGCTCTCGGACATCATCGAGGAGAACTCCCGCGGGCTGCCCGAGAAGCGGGTGGTCTCGCTGCTCATCGAGCTCGCGCGGGCGCTGGACGCCGCCCACTCCAAGGGTGTGGTGCACCGCGATGTGAAGCCCGAGAACGTGCTGGTCGACGAGAAGAACGACTGGGCCATGAAGATCACCGACTTCGGGATCGCGCGCAGCAAGGACCAGGCCCGGCTGACGAAGACGGGCCTGGTGATGGGCACCGCCCAGTACCTCTCCCCCGAGCAGGCGATGGGCAAGCAGGCCACCTCCCTCTCGGACATCTACGCGCTGGGCATCGTGGGCTACGAGATGCTCAACGGCCGGCGTCCCTTCACCGGCTCGAGCCAGGTGGAGATCGCGATGGCGCAGGTCAAGCAGCAGCCGCCGGAGCTGTCGGAGGAGATCAACGCCGACCTGCGCCGCCTGGTGATGATGATGCTGGCCAAGGCGCCCGCGAACCGTCCCCGCTCCGCGGCGGCCGTCTCGCGGATCCTCGAGGCGATCCAGCGCGGTGTCGAGCCGCGCTTCACCACCGGCGCGATCCCCATGACGCGGGTCGAGGATCACGACTGGACCGGCGAGAACCGCATCCGCCCCGGCGGCACGGGCGGGGCGGGCACCGGCGCCGGCGGCCCCGGCGGGAGCGGTGCGGCCGGCTCCGGCGGGAGCGGCACGGGCGAGCACGGTCGTCGGACGGGGACCTCCCCCACCGGGACCCGCACCGCCGCGATGCCGCTGCCGCTGTCCGGGCGCGGGCGCGGGATCCGGCACCGCTCGGGCGCCTCGGGCCCCTCGGCCCTCTCGGCCGCCTCCGCCGGCTCGGCGCCGCGGCGCAGCTCCCGCTCGGGGCGCTCCGCGAGCTCGGCCGGCTCGGCCCTCTCGGCCGCCTCCGCGCTCTCGGCGAGCTCCGCCCGCTCGGCGGCCTCCCCCGCCCCGGCGCCCGGTGCCGGCAGCGGCTCCTCCCCCTCTGCCCGGGGCGACCGGCGCCTGCGGGACGCACGGCCCCGCGGGGTCGGCGCCTTCGACGACGTGGACACCCCGAACTCCTCGCGCACCGTGCGCGGCACCTCCACCACCGGCCGGCAGTTCGCGGGCATGTCGCTGCCGGGCCTGGTGCTGGTGATCTTCGTGGTCCTGGCGATCCTCGTCGCGATCGCGGGCGGGCTGGGCTGGATCCCGCTGGGCGCGGCGGGACTGGATGGGACGGAGGTCTCCCGCCTCGCGGCAGGAGGCGCGCAGCCGGCAACTACGATGGATGCAGCGGTCGTGGTCGACCACGGTACGAGGACGGGTGTGGAGTGAGCGAAGACAAGGTGGTCCTGGGCGGACGCTACCGCCTGGGCAGGATCCTCGGCACCGGGGGCATGGCCGAGGTGTTCCTCGCCGAGGACACCCGCCTGCACCGCACGGTCGCCGTGAAGGTGCTGCGCTCCGACCTGGCCCGTGACGCGAACTTCCAGGAGCGCTTCCGGCGGGAGGCGCACAGCGCCGCCTCGCTGAACCATCCCTCGATCGTGGCCGTGTACGACACCGGCGAGGAGCAGCAGGCCACCATCACCGGGGCCGACGTCACCATCCCCTACATCGTGATGGAGTACGTGCAGGGCCGCACCCTGCGCGAGCTCATCGACCCCGAGCACCCGATGGACGCCCAGCAGGCCGGCGAGATCATGGCCGCGCTGCTCAGCGCCCTGGAGTACTCGCACCGGGCCGGGATCGTGCACCGCGACATCAAGCCCGGCAACATCATGATCAACGAGGCCGGCGCGGTGAAGGTGATGGACTTCGGCATCGCCCGCGCGATCGCCGACGCGACCAGCGCGATGACCGCGACCCAGGCCGTGATGGGCACCGCCCAGTACCTCTCCCCCGAGCAGGCCCGCGGCCAGCTGGTCGACGCCCGCTCCGACATCTACTCCGCCGCGTGCGTGATGTACGAGATGCTCACCGGGCGCCCGCCGTTCACCGGGGACACGCCCGTCTCGATCGCGTACCAGCACGTGCGCGAGGAGCCGCACCCGCCCTCGGCCTACAACCCCGCGATCTCCCCCGCGCTGGACGCGATCATCCTCACCGGGCTCACGAAGGACCGCGAGCAGCGCTACCCGAGCGCCGTCGCCTTCTCCCGCGACATCGCCGCCGTGGTGGCGGGCCGTCCCCCGACCCTCGTGCAGGGCTCCGGCGCCGCGGGCGAGGACCCCGAGGCCACGACCGTGCTCGGCCCCGTGGACGACCCCACCGAGGCGCTGCCCGCCATGGCCGCCGGGACCGCGGGCGCCGCGGGCCTCGGCGCGGCGGGCGTCGGCGCGGCCGCGGGGCTGCGCAGCCAGAACTGGAGCGGCAGCTCGGCGGCGACGCCGAACACCGGCCCGCTCGCCCTCCACGGGCCCGAGGAGATCGAGCCCGAGGAGGAGCACCGCAAGCCCTGGTGGCTGATCATCCTGGTGATCGTCGCCGTGCTCGCCCTGGTCGGCGCCGCGCTCGCGGTGTTCAAGCCCTGGGACCAGAGCCCCGAGACCGTCCCCGTCCCGGCGGTCGCCGGCGAGAGCGAGGACGACGCCCGCTCGATCCTGCGCGACGCCGGGCTCGATCCCGAGTTCGTGCAGGAGGAGTCCCAGGAGGTCGACGCGGGCATCGTCATCGGCTCGAACCCCGACGAGGGCGAGGAGGTCGAGGTCGGCTCGAGCGTCGAGGTGACGGTCTCCCTGGGGCCGGCCGCCGTCGAGGTGCCGGACCTCGTGGACACGCCCCGAGAGGACGCCGAGAAGCTGCTCGAGGATGCCGGCCTCGTCCCCCGCTACGTGGACAGCGAGGACAAGAAGAACACCGAGCGCGGGCTCATCACCCGCTCGGACCCGGCCGCCGGCAGCCCCGCGAAGAAGGGCGACGAGGTCGAGATCTGGGACGCCACCGGCAGCTACACCGTGCCCGACGTGGTGCTCACCGATCTCGACAGCGCCACCGCGACCCTCGAGGACATCGGCTTCGAGGTGAAGAGCACCGAGCGCCCGGACGGCGATCACGATCCCGGCACGGTGCTCGAGCAGACGCCGCCGGCCGGCAGCTCCGAGTCGATCGGCTCCACGATCCGCCTCGTGGTCGCCGCCCCGGAGGGCCCCGTCGCCGTCCCGAACGTCACCGGGCAGTCGCTCTCCGACGCCCAGAAGGCGCTCGAGGAGGCCGGCTTCGGCCACACCCCCACCCGCGAGCACTCGGACTCCGTCGAGGAGGGCCGCGTGATCCGCACCGAGCCGGCCGCGAACGAGAAGATCGAGCGCGGCACCACGGTGACGATCGTCGTCTCCTCCGGCCCGGAGCCCACGCAGGAACCCACCGAGACCCCCACGGAGGACCCCTCGGAGTCGCCCACCGAGTCCCCCTCGGAGAGTCCGAGCGAGTCGCCCTCCGAGTCGCCCTCCGAGTCGCCCAGCGACGACCCCGGGGACGGAGAGGACGATTCGGGCGGCGGTGCAGGCAACGGCGAAGGGAACGGCGATGGCGGAGACTGACCGCACGGAGCAGCACACGGCCCCGGGGGCGCCGACGGCGCGGATCCTGGTGATCGACAACTACGACAGCTTCGTCTTCACCATCGTCGGCTACCTGCAGCAGATGGGTGCCGAGACGGTCGTGGTGCGCAACGACGAGGTCCCGCAGGACGCCGACGGCGCCGTGGACCTCGCCGGCGTCGACGGGGTGCTGGTCTCCCCCGGCCCCGGCAATCCGACCACCGCCGGGCGCTCGCTCGAGGTGATCGGCGCGTGCGCGGCCCGCGAGGTGCCGATGCTCGGGGTGTGCCTCGGCCATCAGGCGCTCGGCCAGTACTTCGGCGCCACCGTCGCGCATTCCCCGCAGCTCATGCACGGGCGCACCAGCGAGCTCACGCACGAGGGCGCGAGCGTGTTCGCCTGCGCCCCCTCCCCGATGACCGCCACCCGCTACCACTCGCTGACCGTGGTGCCGGAGACGATCCCGCCGGAGCTCGAGGTCACCGCCCGCACCGCCGACGGCATGGTGATGGGCCTCGCGCACCGCGAGCTGCCGCTGCACGGGGTCCAGTTCCACCCCGAGTCGGTGCTCACCGAGAACGGGCACCTCATGCTCGCCCGCTTCCTCGAGCTGTGCGACGGCCGCGACGCCGTGCAGCGCTCGGCGGGGCTGAAGCCCCTCATGACCGCCGGCTGAGTCAGCTCCTGAGGAGCGCGGCTGTGGGGGATGCAGCGGCGGGGTGCGCTGCTGCAGGATGCGCGCCGACGAGGCCGTCGTTGAAGGGCATGTGGGGCGCGATCGCCGGGAACACCCAGCCGAACAGCGCCACGACGATCGCGGCGAGCAGCACCACCGTGATCAGGATCCGCACCCACAGCGGGCCGGGCAGGTGCCGGAACAACCAGCCGTACATCAGTCCTCCTCCTCACCGGTGGCGAGCGCCTCGGGGATCCCGTCGGCCCGGTCCGTCCAGTACGCGAACTCGGCGTGGACGATGTAGCGCTCGCGCGCGGAGTACATCGGATGGCAGGCGGTCAGGGTGAGCATCTGCGCGGTGGGCTCGACCTCGGGCCGGCCGGGCGTCGGCGCGATCACCTCGACGTCCGCCGGCTGCACGACCAGCGACTCGCTCACCTCGTACACGTAGAACGCGTCGGAGGTCTCCACCACGATCGCGTCCCCCGTCTCGAGCCGGGCGATGTCCTCGAAGACGCGGCCGTAGGTGTTGCGGTGCCCGGCGACCGAGAAGTTCCCGACCTCGCCCGGCAGCGCCGTCTCCGGGTAGTGGCCGGCGCCCTTGACGTTGAGCACCTTCTCGAGGCTCACGCCCTCGGCGAGCGGGAACTGGGGCCGGTCGAAGGCCGGCACGTGCATCTTGCCCCAGACCATCGTGTCCTGCGGGGTCTCGGGGATCGGCGGCGGGCCCTCCTGGCGGGGTGCGATCTCCTCCGCGTCGAGCTCGCCCCACTCCTGCTCGAGGCCGTCGATGATGCCGGCCTGCTCGCGGTCGGCGATGACGTCCGTCCACCACAGCTGCCAGACGAGGAAGAGCAGCAGCAGGGCGCCGAGGGTCAGCAGCAGCTCCCCGAGGATCCCGAGGACCCCTCCGCCGCGGCGGTCTCGGCGGCGGTGGGTGGGGGTCATGCGGCGGCCTCCGCGGTGAGGGTGAGCGAGCCTTCGAAGGCGGGCAGAGTGGTGGTCTCGAGCGTCTCGATCTTCTCGCCGAGCCCGACGTGCCCCACCCAGGTGCGGTACGCCTCCACGCCGGGGGCGTCCTCGAGCGCCTCGGTCATCTCGTCGATCGGTCCGATGACGGTCACCACGAACGGCGGGGAGTAGACCCGGCCCTCGAGCAGCAGGGTGTTGCCGGCGCAGCGGAAGGCGCTGCCGTTGATGACCCGCTGGTCCTGCAGCATCATCGCCTCCGCCCCGCCGGCCCACAGCGCGTTGATGTACGCCTCGAGGTCCTGCTGGTGGACGACGAGGTCGTTCGGCTCGGTGCCCGGGATGGACAGGGCGCTGCTGGGGGCGTCGGTGAGGGTGATCCGCAGCGCGGGGCCGCTGACCTCGCTGAGGCCGACGGCATCGGCGACGTGCTCCGCGCCCTCGGCGGTCGGGGCGCCGGCCTCCGCGCCGCGCAGCCCCTCCACCTCGGCGCGCATGGCCGCGTTCTCCTCGGTGAGCCGTTCGATGTCGCGCCCGCGCTCCTGCAGCACGCCCACCACGTCGCTGCTCTCGTCGCGGATGGAGCCGCCGCCGGAGAGCCGGGCGGTGGTGGCGAACAGGACCCCGCACAGCACCATCACCAGCGCCACGCCGATGCGCGTGCGCCCGCGCGCGGTGCGCCCTGCGGTGTGCGCAGTGCGTGCAGTGCGGTGGCGCTCGCCCCCTGCCTCCATGGCGGCTCCTCACTTCGCACGCTCGGTCTACGAGCATTACCCTAGGCCAAGGCCTGCACCCGCGGGCCCGCGCGGCACGCCCGCGCGACCGGCCGCGTCGAGGGAGCACCGTTTCATGGCCAGGAGCAGGAAGAAGTCGTCCCGGCAGGCGACGTCGAACGCGAAGGCCACCGCTTCGGCGAAGGATCCGGTCACCCCCGCGGGCGGCGAGATCTCCGAGAAGGCGAAGGACTCCACCCGCTCCACCTCGGTGAAGAAGGCCGCGGCCGCGGAGAGCACCCGCACCACCGGGCGCCGGGTCGCCGCGGCGACGCAGAACCCGCCGTGGCTCGCGCCCACCGCCGTCGTGCTCCTCATCGTGGGGCTGCTCTACCTCGTCACGTACTACATCTCCGCCGGTCAGCTGCCGCTGCCCATCGGCGATTGGAACCTCGCGGTCGGCTTCGGGGTGCTCATGGTGGGCGGCGGCATGCTCATGTTCTGGAAGTAGGCCCCGCCGGGGTGTTCTGGAGAGGGGCCCCGCCGGGGTCCCGTCCCCGGTCGCGGCCGCGGTGATGGGGAGTTCTCCCCACCGCGCTCCCGTGGACGCGCCGGTAGGCTGAGGGAGATGTCCGCCACGCGCGTGATGTCCACTTTTCCCGCCGACCACCTCCTGGGGGCCTCATGAACAGCATCTCGATACGGCGCCGGCTCGCCGCCGTCCTCCTCCTGCCCTTCCTCCTGGTGCTGGCCGGCTGCGGGAAGCTCCACGCCGACTTCGACATCCAGGACGTCGACACCATCAACGTCTCCTACGACGTCGCCTTCGACGAGCAGTTCATGGCGGGGCAGTACAGCTCCGCGGACTCCATGTGCTCCGACATGCAGGACGAGATGGGCGTGATGGGCGAGATGGCGCCCGACGTCGACCCCTATGAGAAGGACGGCCAGCTCGGCTGCGTCGTCACGGGCGTGATGACCAGCGACAACTTCGGCACCGGCTTCGACCTCACCGAGGAGGACGGCGAATACCACCTGGCCATCGAGGGCGACGAGGGGATGTCCGCAGACCTCGGCTCCCCGATGGGCGACCTCGACTTCGACTTCCGGATGACCTTCACCTTCCCCGGCACGATCATCGAGGCCAGCGGCGGCGAGGTCGACGGCAACTCCGTGACCTTCACCGACGTCAACGAGGTGACGCAGGGCGTGGACATCCGCGCCGACGCCAGCAGCTTCCCGTGGGTGATCGTGGTCGTGGCCGTGCTCATCATCGGGTTCCTGTTCCTCGTGGTGCTCGCGGCGGTCGTGTTCTTCGTGCTCCGCGCCCGCCGGAACAAGAGCACCCCGGCGGCGGTGCCCGGCGCCTACAGCGCCGCCTCCGCCCAGGGTGCCCCGCAGGGCCAGCCGGGCCAGCCGGGCCAGCAGTGGGGCGGTCAGGCCTCCCCGCCGCCCGCGCCGCAGCAGGGTCAGCAGTGGGGCCAGCCGCAGCAGGGCGCCCCGCAGGATCCGAACGCCCCGCAGTGGAACCAGCCCGGCCAGGGCGGCCAGCCGTGGGACCACCCCGGGCAGGGCGGCCAGAACGGGCAGGGCGGCCAGCAGCCGCCGCAGAGCCCGGGCTGGTGACCCTCCGTCGGTGAGCCATCCAGGGGCCATGTGAGCAGGGTCATGGCCCCTGGATTGGCACCGAGGGGATCATCCCGCTAAAGTTGATCAGGTCAGCATGGCTGGCAAGCGCCCGTAGCTTAACGGATAGAGCATCTGACTACGGATCAGAAGGTTGGGGGTTCGAATCCCTCCGGGCGCACTTCACGGAACGGCTCTGACCCGCAGGACATCCTGTCGGTCAGGGCCGTTTCCGCATCTCTGGCCCCGAATGCGCAGCGGGCGAGGACGAACTTCTTGCCGCCAGCGTCGGCTGAGCGGCCATGCATCGTCCAGTCCACGCCCACAGCAAGAAGTTCGTCCTGTGCCGGCGCACGAGAGGCTCGACGAGACCGGCAGAGAGCCGACCGGGCCCAGGACCGACCGGGCCCAGGACCGACCGGGCCCCGGAGAGGCCCGGCCGGCCCGGGGCCGGTCACCAGGCCTCGACGGCCTCGCGGACGGAGCTCCAGCCCTGCAGGATGTCCCGCGCCTCGGGATCAGCCTCCGCGGCGATCGCGTCGGCGCGGGCCTCCTCGAGCAGCGCATCGATCTCGACCCGCTCGCCGCAGTCGACCGAGGCCACCGCGGCCTCGACCATCGCGAAGGAGAGGATGTTGTCGTGCACCTCGCACATCGGCCGTCGGCCCTCGCGCACGGAGGTCACGAACTCGATGATCGAGGCATCGATCTGATCCGGCTCCGAGGTGGACAGCGCCTCCTCGAGCGCGGTGTTCAACGCCCGGGTCTCCTCCTGGTCCTCGGTGCCCAGCACCGGTGCGCCGGTGCCGTCCCAGGTGGCGGTGCCGTGCTGCGCCCCGATCCGCCACTCGCTGTTCCAGTAGGTGGGCAGACCACGCGCGTTCCAGGTGCCGTTGTAGACGAACAGCGCCCCGTCGGACATCTCGAAGGTCGCCGTCACCGTCGCATCGTGCGTGTAGACGCTCCACTCGGGCTGCGCCCCGCGCGCGGTGACCGCGACCGGATCCGTGTCCATGATGTAGCGGGCCGTGTCGAAGGCGTGGATGCCCATGTCCCGCAGCAGCGGGTGCAGCTGGGTGCGGCGATAGCCCTCCATCTCCGTGTACAGGGAGAAGAAGGCGCTGGTCAGCACCGTGGGCCCGTGCGCGGCGACGAACCTGCGCAGTTCCCGCACCTGGGGGAAGAAGCGCCGCGACTGCGAGATCATGAACGGCACGCCGGTCAGCTCGGCGTGCGCCATCAGGCTCAGCGCCTCGGGGAGCGTCTCGGTGACCGGCTTCTCGCCGAGCACCGGGATCCCCGCGTGCAGCGCCTTCACCGTCACCGGGTGATGGGCGACGGGCACGGTGGGGTTGATGAGGATGTCCGCGCCCACCTCGAGCGCGAGGTCCACGCCGTCCGTGCCGGTCGCGACCGCGGAGGGATCCTCCACGCCGGACTGCGCGATCGACTCCGCGGGCATCCCCTCGACGAGGTCGGCGACGCCCACCAGCTCGGTCATGGGGCTCGAGGCGATCACCCTGGACCACCAGCGGCCCATCCCGCCGGCACCCACCACGACCGCGCGCAGCGGCGTCTGCCCCGTCGCCGCCTCGAGCGCGGCGTTCGGGTCCGCGATCACGGACGCTGCGGACCGGGCGTCGGGCCGGGTCTCGGGGCGCAGGGTCTCAGATGACACGCGTGACCGCCTGCCCCTGTGCGTCGACGGCGCCGTCGCGGAACCAGTCGCGCTGGGCGTTGGCGATCTTCACCGGCGCGGCCTCCCGCTCCTCGGGGCGGGCCCACACCACGGCGTTGGCCAGCACGCGCTGGATCTCGCTCTGGCGGTAGACCGGGTACTCCTGGTCGCCGGGGCTGAAGTAGAAGACCTTGCCCTTGCCGCGGCGGAAGGCGGCGCCGGAGCGGAACACCTCTCCCCCGGCGAAGGAGGAGACGAACACCAGCTCGTCGGGGGCGGGGATGTCGAACATCTCGCCGTACATCTCCTGCTCCGGCACGACGATCGGGTGGGGCACGCCGCGGGCGATGGGGTGGGAGCCGTTGACGGTCCACACCCGCTCCTCCTCGCCGTCGTTGCGCCACAGCAGGTTGCAGGTGGTGCCCATGAGGGCCTTGAACGGCTTGGAGTAGTGGGCCGAGTGCAGCGGGATCAGGCCCATGCCCTCGTGGACCCGGCGCACCACGCGCTCGGAGACCTCGTCCGGCACGTCGCCGTGGGCCATGTGCCCCCACCAGGTGAGCACGTCCGTCTCGGCGAGGGCCTCCTCGGAGAGGGACTCCTCGATGTCGTCGAGGAGGGCGATGCGCACCTCCGCGTCGATCCCGTCGGCGGCGAGCGTGGCGCGCAGACCGTCGGCGATGACGGTGTGCATGCCCTCGGGATAGACCTCCTGGACCTTCGGGTCGACCTTCTCGTGCCGGTTCTCGCCGAAGACGGCGATGCGCAGTGTCATGGTGTCCTTCGTCCTGTCTGATGGTTCGCGGGGCGCCCTGCGCACAGGGCGTCGGACCATCGTAGGGCGCGGGCCCCGCCGCAACCGTGACCCGGATGTGATCCGTTTCTCACCGGGGCGGGTTATGGTCGTGGTCAGGCTCCTTCAATGGCGAGGGAGCCTGTTCCACGTTCAGAGCCGGCGCACCTGCACGCCGCGCCCGTCTGCCCCGAGCGCCTCCGCGAGCGCGGCGGCGGTGCGCTCATGGGATCGCGCCGCCCGCGCCCGGCCGAGGCTCCCGCCGAGCGCCCGCCCGGCGCCGGCGCCCCAGCGATAGCGCACCTCGACCCCGCCGGGCACCTCGTGCAGCTCGAGCGGCGCCGTGAGATGGAAGCGCCGTCCGGCGAGGGCGCCCAGCAGCACGGTGCGCCGCCTGCTCCCCGTCTCCGCGACCAGCAGGGCGGGGCCGCGCTCGTGCACCTGCCAGCCGCGCTCGACGAAGAAGCGGCCGACGAGGGCGCGCACGGCGGGCAGCTCGCCGCCCACGGTGAGCACGACCCCCGCCGCGGGCGCAGGGCTCATGCCCGCGCGGCCCGCTCGGCCCCCGCCGCCCCGTCGGCGCTCCTGCCGCGGCCGAGGCGGCGCAGCTCCGCATTGCCCAGATGCGGGATGTCGCGATGGTCGTGGGGGTCGCGCCCGGCGCCGAGCGCGAGCGCGATCTGCAGCACGTCGCCGTGGGCGACCAGCACCACCGGCGCGGTGCGCGCGAGCTCATCGGCCTCGTGCAGCACCTCGAGCACCCGGGCGGCGACGGCCGCGACCTGCTCGACGCCGTCCTCGTGGGTGCCGTGGGCGCGGTCCACCGCCCAGATCCCGTCGTAGGCGGTCGCGGGGCCCTCGTCGTGCCGCCCGAAGCAGCGCTCGCGCAGGCGCGTCTCGAGCCGCGGCGGGGCCGCGCCGATCACCGCCGCGAACTCCTCCGCGGTCTGCAGGGCGCGGGCGAAGTCGCTCGTGAGCACGACCGTCTCCGGGCCCAGGCCCTGCGCGGCGGCGTCGCGGGCCGTCGCGCGCGCCTGCTCCCGGCCGCGCGCGGTGAGGCCCACCTCGGTGAGCGCGCGCGGGCCGGGGACGGAGACGATCAGCCCCTCGACGTTGGCGGTGGATTCGCCGTGGCGGAGCACCCGGAGGTCGTGCACGGAGGGTCCTCTCAGGGCGTGGTGACCTTGCCGGGGTTCAGGTTGCGGCCCGGGTCGTTGTCGGCGAACAGGCCGTTGAGCATGCGCACGCCCACCTCGCCGATGTCCTCGGTGATCCACGGCTGGTGCTCGGTGCCCACCGCGTGGTGGTGCGAGACCGTCGAGCCGAGGTCCACGAAGGTCTGCTGCACGGCGTTCTTCGCGGCGTAGTACTGCTCGAGCGCCTGCTCGTCGGAGGAGTACGGGAAGGCGAAGGTGAAGTAGAGGCACGCCCCGCCGTGGTAGCTGTGCGACATGTGGCAGAACATGAAGCCCGGCAGGTCCTGCTCGGCCTGGACGGCGTAGAACGCGTCGTAGACCTTCGCGTGGACCTCGTTGATGTTCGACCAGGTCGCACCGGTGTCGCACACGTCCCCGAAGACCTGGTAGTTCATCAGGAAGTCGCGCAGGTAGGGGGTGTCGAACTTCTTCTGGTCGTAGATCGCGCCGGGGCCCGCGCCGAGCGTGATGCCCCCGGCGTTCTTCACGATCTTCTTCACGATCGACTTCTGCTGCTCGACGGATTCCTTCGAGCCCTCGAAGCAGACGTAGGAGATCGACATCTCGTTCGTGGTGTCCCAGCCCTTGGAGCGCAGGTAGGCGAACAGGCCGTCCTGCACCTTCGCGGCCACCTTCCCCTTGGCGGAGGTGGGCTCCTTGACCATGGCGAGGCTGAACTCGGTCTCGGGCCCGTCGGAGAGGCGGGTGAAGGTGGGGGCCACGTCCGTGGAGCGGGCGATCGCGTGCATGCCGCGGATGCCGTGCTCCCAGTCGGGGTACATGTAGGCGATGACCTGACGGACCGGCGCGATGCGGTGCACCTGCACCGTGACCTCGGTGATCACGCCGAGACGTCCCTCGCTGCCCAGGATCATCTCGTGCACGCTCGGTCCGGAGTCGCGGCCCGGGATCGGCTTGGTGACGGCGACGCCGGCGGGATGGACCATCCGCAGGCCGCGGACGATGTCCTCGATGTCGCCGTACTTGTCCGACTGCATGCCGGAGGAGCGCGTCGCGGCCCAGCCGCCGACGGTCGAGTAGGTGAAGGAGTCGGGGAAGTGGCCGACGGTCCAGCCCAGCGCGTTCAGCTGCTCCTCGAGGTCCGGGCCGTACGCGCCCGCCTCCACGCGGGCGAGGCCCGCGGTGTCGTCGATCTCGAGCACCTCGCGCATGCGGCCGAGGTTCATGGTGAGGATCGGGCGCTGCTCGGCGACGTCGGGGGTGACGGAGCCGGAGATGCAGGAGCCGCCGCCGTAGGGGATCAGCACCAGGTCCTGCTCGAGCACGATCCGCAGGATCTGGGCGACCTCCTCCTCGGAGACCGGGTACACGATCGCGTCGACGAGCCGCTCGAAGTGGCCGTTGCGGGCCCGGAACAGGTCCGGCAGGGAGCGGCCGAAGGAGTGGACCACGCGGTACTCGTCGTCATCGGCCAGGTTCTCCTCGCCGACCACGTCGACCAGCAGGTCCCGCACCGCGCCGGGAAGGCGCGAGGGGGGCACCTCGAAGTCCGACAGCTGCGGCTCGACGGGCTGCTTCGAATCCAGGTCGACGCCCACCTTGTTCCGCGCCAGGGGGGCGAAGGCGGGCTTGTTGTCGTAGCGGAAGGTGACGTCGTCCAGTCCCCAGCCCCACCACTTGTGCCGCTTGACCTCGCGCGCGCTCAGCCGTTCGCTCATGCGGATTCCTCCTCGCCCCGGGCGCCCGCGCCCAGGACCTCGTCGTGATGCTCGTCGTACAGGTCCTTCACCTCGGCACGGATCCGGGCCGAGAACTCGACCGCGGATTCGTCCTCGTGGGAGATCATCGGATCGCCGAAGACGACCCGCACCGGCGGGCGCCCCGACACCGGCCAGTAGCGCCCCTTCGGCATCGCCTCGTACCCCCCGATGATGGCGGCCGGGACGACGGGCACGCCCACGCCGATCGCGAGCGCCGCCGCGCCGGGCTTGAACTCCGCCATGGTGCCGGTCGTCTGGCGGCCCCCCTCGGGGAACACCAGGATCGGCACCCCGGAGCGCAGGAGCTTGCGGGACGTGCCGGAATGCTTGCGGGAGCCTCCCCGGTCGATGGGGAAGGCGTTGAGCATGGTGCGGACGAAGATCCGCCGGTACCAGTGGTCGAACCAGTAGTCCGTCGCCGCGCCCGTGCACAGGAACCGCGCCTGGGTCCACGGCAGGCTCATCGCGAGCAGCGGGCCGTCCACATGGCTGGTGTGGTTCGCGACCAGCACGAAGGGGCCGCGGATGCTCTTCACCCGGCGATGCACCTGCACCTCGGGGGTGACCGCGGAGTTCACCACGGCGCGGAACACCACGCGCTGCAGCACGAACCGCATCCCGGCCCGCCAGCGCGAGCGGTACTTCGCCAGCTCGCCCTCCGGCTTCTCCCAGCCCTCGCCGCGGGAGCGGGCCGAGAGCGAGCCCAGCAGGCGCTTGGAGCGGTCCCGGAGATCGTCGGCCGCTCGCGAGGTCGCATCCTGCATGCGCGCCCCGGCGGAGCGGGTGGGCGGGGCGGTCTCGGAGCGCTCGGCGCCGGCATCGCCGGGCGCGGTGCCGCCGGGCGCGGTGCCGTGAGGGGTGGTGCCGTCCTGCGGGCGCTGCGGCTCCTGCGGAGTGTCCTGCGAGCTCAAGCGATCACTTCTCCCGGTTGCGACGATGGCTGAGCAGGGCGCTCAGTCGTGCGACCAGGCCGCGCGGGGTGGTGCGCAGCACGGCCGCGATCAGCTTCCAGCGCTTCGAGGGGATGGAGACCGGCCTGCCGCGGGCGACGTCCCGCAGGCAGTCCTCGACCAGCCGATCGGCGTCGAGCCACAGCGGCCCGGGGATGGAGGAGCCCTTGATGCCGGCGCGCGAGTGGAACTCGGTGCGCACCCAGCCCGGCATGAGCGCGGTGACCTGCACCCCGGTGCCGGCCAGCTGCACGCCCAGGGACTCGGAGTAGTTGCCCACCCACGCCTTGATCGCGGAGTAGTTGTTCTGGGTGACCAGCGCGGAGACGGAGCCGACGTTGATGATCCAGCCGCGGCCGCGCTCGCGCATCCCCCGGCCGGCGGCGCCGCCGAGCTTGAGCACGGCGCGGATCATCACCTCGAAGCCGCGGTCGTGCTGGCTGAGATCCTCGTCCAGCAGCGGCGACTTCACGGAGAAGCCGGCGTTGTTGACGAGGACGTCGACGGGGTCGGCGGAGGTCTCGAGGCGGTCGGCGACGCGCTGCTGGGCGTCGCGGTCGGAGAGGTCGGCGACGAGCGTCTCGACCTCGACGCCGTACTGGCGACGCAGCTGCGCGGCGACCTCATCGAGGCGATCGGCGTCCCGCGCGACCAGCACGAGAGCCGTCCCACGGCCCGCGAACGCTCTGGCGAAGGCGGCCCCGATGCCTGCGGTGCCGCCGGTGATCAGGGCCCTATGCATGGCGGCTACGATACACTAGCGCCGCCCTGACCAGCGCGGAGAAGCTCCCTGGTGGGAGGCCCGCGGAGCACCGCCGGCGCGTCGTCGGCGTGCGCCTCCGCACCGCGCCCGGCACCCCGCCGTACCCGTCCACAGAGGATCCCATGACGCACAGCACCTCCCCCGCCGCTCAGCCCGCCGCCGGCGGCTCGACCAGCGGGGACCGTCGGATCCTGCTCACCGGCGTGACCGGCTTCCTGGGCCAGGCCGTGCTGCGTTCGCTGCTGGAGACCACCCAGGACGTGCACGTCACCGCCGTGGTGCGCCCCAAGGGCTCGCTCACCGGCCGGCGCCGGCTCGAGCAGCTGCTGCGCAAGCCCGTCTTCTCCTCCTGGGCCGAGCTGCTCGAGGCCGAGAGCGCCGGGGCCGACGGGCAGGCCGCCCTCGACGGCAAGGCCCGCCTCAAGGAGATCTTCGATACGCGGGTGAGCGTGCTCGAGGGCGATCTCACCGACATGCCCGCGATCACCGACCCGGTCGACGTGGTGATCCACTCCGCCTCCTCCGTCTCCTTCGACCCGCCGATCGACGAGGCGTTCCGCACCAACGTCGGCGGGGCCCGGAACCTCTACGAGGCGCTGCTCGCCTCGGGCCAGGACCCGCACGTCATCCACGTCTCCACCGCCTACGTCGGCGGCATCTCCAAGGGTCTGCGCCAGGAGGGCTCCCTCCAGGCCGACGTCGACTGGCGCGCCGAGTACGAGGCCGCGCTCGCGGCCCGCGCCCGCGTCGAGGCGGAGTCCCGCAAGCCCGAGACGCTGCGCTCCCAGATCCGCGCCGCGAAGCTCAAGGTGGGCCGCATGGGCCCCAAGACCGTCGCCTCCGCCTCCGAGGGCGCCCGCCGCGAGTGGGTCGACCAGCGCCTCATCGACTTCGGCCGCACCCGCGCCCAGTCCGTCGGCTGGACCGACATCTACACCTTCACCAAGGCGATGGCCGAGCAGGTCGCCGAGGAGCTGTGGGCCGCGAACGGCCACCGCGTCTCCTTCGTGCGCCCCTCGATCATCGAGTCGGCCATGACCAAGCCGTTCCCCGGCTGGATCGACGGCTACAAGGTCGCGGACCCGCTGATCATGGCGTACGCCCGCGGCGCCCTGCCCGAGTTCCCGGGCCTGGCCGATTCGATCCTCGACGTGATCCCCGTCGACCACGTGGTCAACGTGATCGTCGCGCTGGCCACCCAGGAGGTCTCCCGCCGCGGGGACGACGCCTACTACCAGGTGGTCTCCGGCGCCTCGAACCCGCTGCCCTTCCACGAGATGGTCACCGCGGTGCGCGAGTACTTCGTCCAGCACCCGCTCGAGGACGACAAGGGCCGGCCGATCCACGTGCCCGAGTGGTCCTTCCCCGCCGTGGAGCTGGTCGAGCAGCGCTTCCGCGCCAAGGAGCTCTCCGCGAAGCTCGGCTCCGCCGCCGTCGCCTACCTCCCCGCCACCAAGCGCACCCGCGAGTGGACCTCCGGCCTGCACAAGGCCACCTCGGGCATGACGATGCTGCGCAAGTACATCGAGCTGTACCGCCACTACACGAAGACCGAGATGGTCTTCGACGACGCGAACACCCGCGCGCTGCGCGAGGAGCTGCCGGCCGAGTTCCTCGCCACGCACGACTTCGACATCACCGGCATCGTGTGGCGCGACTACTTCCAGAAGCAGCACCTGCCGGCCGTCACCGACCTCACCCGCGCCTATTCGCGCGCGAAGTCCGCGCAGAAGCGCCGCGCGGCCCGGCCCGCGCCCGAGCTCAAGCACTCCGAGAACTCCCTGGCCGTGTTCGATCTCGACGGCACCGTGCTCGCCACGAACATCGTCCAGCAGTACTTCGCCGTGGTCCGGGCGACGAAGCCGCGCCGCACCTGGCCGGCCGAGATCGGCGGGCTGCTCGCCGCGGTGCCCGGCTACCTGCGGGCCGACCAGCGCGACCGCTCCGAGCTGATCCGCCTGGTCAACCGCCGCTACAAGGGCTACCGCAGCGCGGATCTGCGCGCGCTGATGCAGGGCGAGGCCGGGCGCCGGATCCGCGCCACCATCCGCCCGGAGGCGCTCGAGACGATCGAGCGCCACCGCGCCGCCGGGCACCGCACCGTGCTCGTCTCCGGAGCGCTGGACGTGCTGGTCGAGCCGGTCGCCGATCTCTTCGACGAGGTCATCGCCACCCACATGGACGAGGACGCCTCCGGCGTGATGACCGGCTACCTCGCCACTCCCCCGCTGGTCGACGAGGCCCGCGCGAACTGGCTGCGCAAGTACGCCGCCCAGCACGGCGCGGACCTGTCCACCTCCTACGGCTACGGCGACTCCCACGCGGACGCCGCCTGGCTCGAGCTCGTGGGCACCCCGGCCGCCGTCTCCCCGGACCTCGGCCTCTACGCCGTCGCGAAGAAGAAGCGCTGGCAGATCCTCGAGTGGTGACCGCCCGCCGCTGCATTCCCCGCCGCTGCATTCCGCGCCGCTGACGGCTGAGAACGAACTTCTTGTCGCAGGCGTGGACTCACCTCTCAGGGGAGGTGAGTCGACGCAGGCGACAAGAAGTTCGTCATGTCTGGCGGGTTCCGTGTGGGGACTTCTGCCCGGGGAGTCCTGCCCCGGGCAGAGGTGCACGGGGAGTGCTGTCCGGGGAGTCCTGCCCATGGTGCAGCGCTCTGACCTGGACTTACCGTCATGTCACCGATGAAGGAGGACATGATGTCTCGAACGATCATTGCTCGCGGGGCCGCCCTGGCCGCCGCGACCATGCTGGCCCTGACCGCCTGCGGCGGCACCGACGACGCCCCGGCCGAGGACCGCGAGGCAGGCGCCGTGGAGGCGGCTGACGACGCACCGGACGGAGCGGCCGACGACGGCGCAGTCGACGCCGACGAGGACGCGGGAGGCGACGCCGACGCGGACGCCGAGTCCGGCGAGGACGCGGGCTCCGGCGAGGACGGTGCCGAGGAGGACGCCGCCGACGACGCCGAGCAGGCCGCCGCCGAGTCCGACGAGGCGGGCGGCGGCGAGGGCACCGTCGTCGAGGTCGGCACCGAGTTCACCGACGAGGAGACCGGGGACGTCATCACCATCGTCTCCGCGGTGCGCGACAACCCCACCGAGTACTACATGGCCGGCGACAACCCCGACGGCGAGATGATCTATCTCGAGGTCGAGGTGGAGGCCGGCGACACCTACGGCGGCGTCATCAGCCAGCGGGACTTCGTGCTCGACGACGGCGGCACCGAGGTCAACTACGCCGCGAGCGCGGACGACGAGCTGACCGACGCGGGCTACGAGTACTTCGACGGCGCACCGCGGCGCGAGGGCGGCGGCACCGGGTACATCCCGATCTACGTCGAGACCACCGGGGACACTCTCGCAGGCGCCTACGTGCGGCCCGAGCTCGAGGTGCTCGGCGAGGACACGACCGTCCCGGAGTTCCGGGGCGAGTTCGAGATCCCCGCCGCCTGAGCCGCCCACGCTGCCTGAGCCGCCCGAGCCGCCCGCGCTGCCTGAGCCGCCCGCGCTGCCTGAGCCGCCCGCGCTGCCTGAGCTGCCCCGGTTGCCGGTGCCACGACGAACTTCTTGTCGTCTGCGTGACCTCACGCCCCAGGAGGGGTCGGGCACACGTGGGCGACAAGAAGTTCGTGCTGTCGCCGTTCCTCCCCAGGGCGCAGCCGTCCCCATCCGGGCCCTCCCGCTGGAGCCTGGGGCGAGGCGGCTGCAGGCTACGGCGCATGCACCACGCCAGCACGCTCGTCCTCCCCGCCGGTGCTCCGCGCCCGCACCGCCCGGTGCGGGAGCGCCGCGGCACGCGCCGGCTCGGTGCGGGAGACCTCGGCCTCGGCAGCCGGGCGCAGCTGCTGCAGCTGGGCCTCACGGACGCGCGTCTGCGCAGGCATGCGCGCGAGGGGACGCTGCAGCGGATCGCCCCCGGCTGGTATGCGCGGCCCGACGCCGCCGCCCCCGCTGTGCGGGCACTGGCTGCAGGGTTCCGGCTCACCTGCCTCGACGCGGCCGAGATGCATGGCCTGTGGGTCCCGCACCGCCCCGTGCACGAGGAGGGCGACCTGCACGTGTACCGCTTCAACACCGTCGCGGACGCTCCGTCGGGGATGCGGCTGCATGCCTCCCGCAGCCGCAGCTGGACGGAGCCCGATGCCGTCGCATCGCTGCCCCTCGCTCTCGAGCACGCGATGCAGTGCCTGGACGGAGAGAGCGCGGCGGTCCTGCTGGAGTCCGCGCTCGAACGACGGCTGCTGACCGTCCCCGAGGTGGAGGCCCTGCTGGCGCGGGCACCGATCGCGACGCGGTCACGCATCGGCGCGCTGTCCACCGCGAGCGATTCCGGCTCCGAGACCCGGGTGGTGCGGTGGCTGCGGCGCCGCGGCTTCCACGTGGAGCAGCAGGTCCATCTCGCGGGCGTGGGGTTCCTCGACGTGTACGTCGGCGGGCTCTTCCTCGAGATCGACGGGCGCGCGCACCACGAGCAGGAGGACGCCTTCCTCCGCGACCGCCGCCGTGACCTGCGCACCGTCCGGTACGGCCTGCAGATCCTGCGCCTCAGCTACGAACAGGTCTGGACCCGCTGGGAGGACACCCAGCGCGCGATCCTGGACGCCCTCGACGAGGTCGGCGCCTTCGGCCGGCGCAAGGTCGACCGCCTCCTCGACCGCCCCGTGCCGGCTCCGCCGCGTCCGACGCGCTGAGCCCGCCCCTCCCCCTCCTCGCACCAGC
>DHCMJ07802__coassemble_46_pt1 | contig 45774 bp, 44 predicted proteins | sample DHCMJ07802__metabat2_high_PE_028 | metagenome-assembled genome bin DHCMJ07802
GTTGGTCGCGAGCGAGTCATCACCGCTCTGGTGTGCCCACATGGACACAGCGATGTAGTACCGGAACGCCTGCTCGGCTCCCTCAGGCGTGTTCTCGTCCATGCCCGCGTAGTCCGCCGGGTCGGGCGGTGGGATGTCTGGGGCGTCCGCTGAAGGGTCGGTCTGCTCGCCTCCACCGTCGCTCGGAGCCGGGTCGCCGCCGCCGTCGCTCGGGGCGGCGATGCCGAGGTCGGGCGGGGGAGCGGTGGCAGGGCCGTCCGTGGTGTCGCCGCATGCCGCGAGGCCGAGCAGGAGGGCGCCGGCTGCAGCGGCGCTGAAGAGGCGTCGTGGCATGGGGAGTGCCTTCCAGGAGTGTGTCAGATCACCGACACGCTACCCAGGGAACTCCCAACTTCGCACCGGTTCGCGACGAATGTGGACAACTTCAGCGGTCGAACGCCGCCGCGGTCTCGGTCGGATCGAGCACCGCCGCCGGGTGGGGGCCCGCCTTCTTCCAGGCCTCACGCCACTGCTCGACCTTCGGGGAGGAGAGCGCCCCGCCGGCGATCAGCACCATGTTCCCGTCGGCCGGAGTGGTCAGGAGCGAGGCGTGCGTCAGCGTCCACACCCCCGAGAGGCCCAGCTCCTCGGCCGCGCCCTCGAGCTCCCCCACCTGCGCGGCGAGGAAGCGCTGCCCGGCGTCATCGCCCACGTTGACCAGAAGCAGTCCGTCATCCTCCAGATGCGCAAGCGCTTCGAGATAGAAGTCCTTCGTGGCCAGGTGGGACGGTGACTCCTCGCCGGAGAACACATCCAGCACGATCGCATCGAAGCGGCGCCCCTCCATCGCCGCGAGCTCCTCGCGGGCGTCCCCGCTCACCACCTCCACCACGGTGCCCTCGGGCAGCGGCAGCGCTGTCGTGACCAGCGTGGGCAGCTCCCTTTCGATCTCGACGACCACCTGCTCCGAACCCGGCCGGGTCACCTGGACGTACCGCACCAGCGTGAGCGCCCCTCCTCCCAGGTGCGCGATACGCAGCGGCTGCCCGGCCGGCCACACGGCATCGAGCACGTTCCCCATCCGGCGCAGATATTCGTGCACGAGGCGCGTCGGATCCTCGAGGTCGACATGCGACTGCTCCACGCCCCCGATCTGCAGCACCCAGCCGCCCACGACCTCGTCCTTCACGATCCACGCCGCCTGGTCGGAGAAGCTCAGCTGGGCAGTGCGCTGAGCGCCGGGCAGGAAATCACTGGTGACCATGCCGCCATTGTCGACGATCCCTGCCCCGCCCCGCCCCGCGCGACGGCCTGCCCGCCAGCGACGGCACCGGCCACAATGGGCCCATGGACACCCTCACCCTCGACGGGCGGCGCTACACCGTCGGCCGCGCGACCGCCGCCGACCTTCCCGAGCTGGTCGCGCTCCTGGCCGACGACGTGCTCGGGCGCGAGCGGGAGAGCACCGAGCTCGCCCCGTACGAGCAGGCGTTCGCCCGGATCGATCGTGACTCGAATCAGCTGCTCGTGGCCGTCCGCGACGCGTCGGGCGGGCTCGTGGCGACGACGCAGCTCACGCTCCTGCCCTCGCTGTCCCGCGGCGGCGCGACCCGCCTCCAGATCGAGGCGGTGCGGGTCGCGGCGGCGACCCGCGGCAGCGGCCTCGGCTCCGCCCTCCTCGCCTGGGCCCACGACTGGGGCAGGGCCCAGGGCGCGACGCTCGCGCAGCTGACCACCGACACCGCCCGCGCCGACGCGCTGCGCTTCTACGAGAGGCTCGGCTACGTCCCGAGCCACGTGGGCCTCAAGCTGCCGCTGTGAAGGCTGACGGGCCGTCGGGCTGAGGACGGCCCCGCCCGCGCTCAGCGCTGCGGCCCGGAATGCACATGGATGTGCAGGTGCTTGGAATCCTGATACGCGCCGAGATTCGTGAGCACCGCTGCGGCCCCGTGCTCGTGCTCCACCTGCCGGGCCACCTCGGCCACCACCTGCAGCACGGCGCGCAGATCCTCCTCGTCCTCCGGCCCGGCCGTGGTCAGCGACCCGATGTGGCGCTTGGGCACGACCACGAGGTGCACCTGCCAGAACGGGCGGGTGTGGTGGTACGCGAGCACCCGCTCGTCCTCGTGCACCACCTCCAGCGCGCCCGGGTTCGGGATCGCCACGTCGCAGTAGAAATCGGTGCCGGAGTATGCGGAAGCAGAGGAGGTCGACATGTCCCGAGTATCCCCTCCCGCCGGCTGGGCACCCCGCTTCGACGAAACCCTCGCGGAGGCGGCGCGGGCGCTCTATGGTGGGCGCATCCCGATGATGTGATGTGCACGACAAGGAGCCTCGAGTGCCGATCTACGAGTTCCGCTGCGAGAGCGCCCACGAGTACGAGCGCACCGTGCCCATCAGCGCCCGCGACGAGGACCTCACCTGTCCGCGCTGCGGCGCCCGGTCGCGCCGACGCATCAGCGCGCCCCGGCTGAGCACCCTCGGCTCGCCCGCGGCCACGCTCCTGGACCGCACCGCGGCCAGCGCCCACGAACCGGCCGTCGTCGACCGGGTCCCGAGCACCGGCCGGGCCGCCGGTGCCCGCACCACCACGGATCCGCGCCACGCGCGGCTGCCGCGGCCCTGAGACCGGCCCGCTCTCGGCGCGCCCGCACCGCGGACCCGCCGCTGTGGAAGGAGAAGCATGCCCCAGAACGTGTTCCCCCTCGACTCGGCGAAACCCTTCAGCGAGCAGAAGATCCTCGGTCACAACCGCTGGCACCCGGAGATCCCTCCGGCCGTCAGCGTGAACCCCGGCGACGTGTTCCGGGTGGACTGCCGCGAATGGTTCGACGGTTACATCAAGAACGACGACTCCGCCGAGGACATCGCCACCGCGCCCCTGCACACCGTCCACACCCTCTCCGGCCCGTTCCGCATCGAGGGCGCGAAGCCCGGGGACCTGCTGATCGTCGACATCCTCGACGTCGGCCCCATCCCGCAGGAGGACGACGGCCCGCTGGCCGGCCAGGGCTGGGGCTACACGGGCATCTTCGCCAAGCGCAACGGCGGCAGCTTCCTCACCGACGAGTTCCCCGACGCGTACAAGGCCGTCTGGGACTTCCGCGGCGACCGGGCCACCTCGCGCCACGTGCCGGGCGTGGAGTTCACCGGCATGATCCATCCCGGCCTCATGGGCACCGCCCCCTCGCCCGAGCTGCTGAAGACGTGGAACTCGCGGGAGGCGGCGCTCATCGCGACCGATCCGGACCGCGTGCCCGCCCTCGCGCTGCCGCCGGAGCCCGACGGGGCGATCCTCGGCGGCGTGCCCGAGACCGACAGGGACCGGGTGGCCGGTGAGGGCGCCCGCACCGCCCCGCCCCGCGAGAACGGCGGCAACCAGGACATCAAGAACCTCACCAAGGGCACCCGCATCTTCTACCCGGTGTACGTGGACGGGGCGAACTTCTCCGTGGGCGACCTGCACTTCTCACAGGGCGACGGCGAGATCACCTTCTGCGGCGGCATCGAGATGGGCGGGTTCCTGGACCTCCACGTCGACGTCATCAAGGGAGGCATGGAGAAGTACAACGTCAGCGAGAACGCGATCTTCATGCCGGGCAACACCGCGCCGCAGCACAGCCGGTGGCTGTCCTTCTCCGGCACCTCGGTGACGCTCGACGGCGAGCAGCGCTACCTCGATTCGCACCTCGCGTACCAGCGGGCCTGCCTGCACGCGATCGACTACCTCTCGACGTTCGGCTGGTCGAAGGAGCAGGCCTATCTGCTGCTGGGGGCCGCGCCCATCGAGGGCCGGTTCTCCGGCGTGGTCGACATCCCCAACGCCTGCGCGACCGTGTACCTGCCGCTGGACATCTTCGACATCGACATCCGTCCCGGCAGCGGCGAGGTGCCGAGGATCGACCCGGGCATCGGCGCACCGCGCGCGAGCGTGGGCTGAGCGGGCATCGCCTCGCGGGCTCCGCAGCGCAGGATGCTGCGGAGCCTGCGCCGCGCCAGGGACGGGGGAGGACGATGAACGCGCCGAGGCAGGCACCCGCGCTGCTGCTCCTGGGCGGTGCGCCCGGGAGCGGGAAATCCACGGTCGTCTCCCGCGTCGCCGCCGGGCGTCCGCTCGCGCTCGCCCTGGACGTCGACGCGCTGAAGCACTCCCTGGGCGGCTGGGACCGGGACCTGCACGCTTCCGGCCTGCAGGCGCGGCGACTCGCGCTCGCCCTCGCCCGCCAGCATCTCGAGGACGGCCACGACGTGCTGATCGGGCAGTACCTCGCCCGCACGGCCTTCCTCGAGCAGCTCGAGGAGCTCGCCGCCTCCTGCGGGGCGCGCTTCGTCGAGGCCGTGCTGCTGCTGGAGCCGGTCGCGCTCGCGCACCGGCTCGAGGAGCGACGGCGCGCACCCGACCGTCCGGAACAGCGCGCCAACGACCGCTTCGTCGGCCCGGAGGATGCTCCCGCACTGGTCGACGCGATCGCGCAGCTCCTCGCAGCACGGCCGCAGGCCCGACGGATCGACGCCTCCCAGCCGCTCCACACTGTCACCGCCCACGTCGCGGCGCTCCTCGACCCGGCGGATGCCCTGGGCGGATGACCGCGCACGAGCCGCGACCAGCGGGGCACGGGAGGCCGACGACCTCCCCGACGGCCTGGGCCCGTCAGCGCTGCTGGACCAGATCGAGACCGAGGTGAAGCACGCCCCCGAACTGCACCTCACCGTTCGCACCTCTCTGGATCGACGAGATGGTGCGCCGGGCCGCGCAGCGCTGAGCGGGCACCTCAGGCGTCACCGGCCAGGAACGTCGCCGGATCCACCGGCCGCTTCGCCCGCGGCAGGCCCTCGACGACCAGCAGATACGAGTCGGTCACCAGCTCCCGGACGAACTCGCCGTCCAGCTCGCCTCCCGGCTCGAGGGTGATCCAGTGGCGTTTGTTCATGTGATAGCCCGGGGTGATCTCCGCATGCGCCTCCCGCAGAGCTTCCGAGTCGCGCGGATCGGCCTTGAGCACCACGACGGGCTGCCCCGGCACCTCCGTGAGCAGGAGGAACATCTTGCCGAGGACCTTCGCCACCTCGTACTCGGGGCCGAAGGGGCGACTCATGGCCGCCCCGGGCAGCTCCTCGGCACGCGCGCGGGCGATGTCCTGCAGTGCAATGCCGTCCATGTCGATCAGTGTGTCAGCCAGCCGCATCCGGAGACCAACGGACCGCTGCTTCCGGTGTCTCGAGGATGCCCTCCCGCCCCTGCGGAAGTGTCCTCCATCACTCTCCCCCCAGTCGGGAATGAACCTGGCCGGGCAAGAGTTGAGTCTGGTGTACTCAAGTTGAGTGATCCTCAGATTGACAACGTCGATCACGGGTTCTCTACTTGAGTCCGTACAGCTCAAGTCTTGCCGCCGGCCTCGGCGGCCGGCGGAGCCGCAGGGCGGAGCACCGGGAGACCGGGGACCGTCCCGCGGCGACGCACGAACCACCTTGCGGCCGCCGCGCCGCAGAAAGGCAGGCACCCATGTCCCGTGTCGTCGGAATCGACCTCGGCACCACCAACTCCGCCGTCGCCGTCCTCGAGGGCGGTCAGCCCACCGTCATCGCGAACGCCGAGGGCTCCCGCACCACCCCGTCGGTCGTCGCCTTCTCCAAGCAGGGAGAGGTGCTCGTCGGCGAGGTCGCCAAGCGTCAGGCCGTCACCAACGTCGATCGCACGATCGCCTCCGTCAAGCGCCACATGGGCACCGACTGGAGCCAGGAGATCGACGACAAGAAGTACACCGCGCAGGAGATCTCCGCGCGCACCCTCGGCAAGCTCAAGAAGGACGCCGAGTCCTACCTGGGCGAGTCCGTGACCGACGCGGTCATCACCGTCCCGGCCTACTTCTCCGACTCCGAGCGCCAGGCCACCAAGGATGCCGGCACCATCGCCGGCCTGAACGTCCTGCGGATCATCAACGAGCCCACCGCTGCGGCTCTCGCCTACGGCCTCGAGAAGGGCAAGGACGACGAGCAGATCCTGGTCTTCGACCTCGGCGGCGGCACCTTCGACGTCTCCCTGCTCGAGGTGAGCAAGGACGAGGAGGGCTCGACCATCCAGGTCCAGGCCACCGCGGGCGACAACCGCCTCGGCGGTGACGACTGGGACCAGAAGATCGTCGACTGGCTGATCTCGCAGGTGAAGAACAAGGAGGGTGTGGACCTCGGGAAGGACCGCATCGCCCTGCAGCGCCTCAAGGAGGCCGCCGAGCAGGCCAAGAAGGAGCTGAGCTCCTCGACCTCCACCACCCTCTCGCTGCAGTACCTGTCGATGACGGAGAACGGCCCGCTGCACCTCGACGAGAAGCTCACCCGCGCCCAGTTCGAGGACATGACCTCGGACCTGCTCGAGCGCACCAAGGCGCCCTTCCACCAGGTGATCAAGGACGCGGGCATCTCCGTCTCCGACATCGACCACGTGGTGCTCGTGGGCGGCTCCACCCGCATGCCGGCCGTGACCGAGGTCGTCAAGTCCCTCACCGGCGGCAAGGAGCCCAACAAGTCCGTGAACCCGGACGAGGTCGTCGCCGTGGGCGCCGCGCTGCAGGCCGCCGTCATCAAGGGCGAGCGCAAGGACGTCCTGCTCATGGACGTCACCCCGCTCTCCCTCGGCATCGAGACCAAGGGCGGCGTGATGACCAAGCTCATCGAGCGCAACGCGGCCATCCCCACCAAGACCTCCGAGGTGTTCTCCACCGCCGAGGACAACCAGCCCTCCGTGGCGATCCAGGTGTTCCAGGGCGAGCGTCAGTTCACCCGGGACAACAAGATGCTCGGCACCTTCGAGCTGACCGGCATCGCCCCGGCCCCGCGCGGCATCCCGCAGATCGAGGTCACCTTCGACATCGACTCCAACGGCATCGTGCACGTGACCGCCAAGGACCGCGGCACCGGCAACGAGCAGTCCATCCAGATCACCGGCGGCTCGGCCCTGTCCGAGGAGGACATCGACCGCATGGTGAAGGATGCCGAGGCCCACGCCGCCGAGGACGAGGAGCGCCGCAAGAACGCCGACGCCCGCAACACCCTCGAGCAGCTCGTCTACCAGGGCGAGAAGCTGCTCAAGGACAACGAGGACAAGATCTCGGACGCGGACAAGACCAAGGCCGAGGACGCCATCAAGGAGGCCAAGGACGAGCTGGCCCAGGAGGACGCCTCGACCGAGGGCCTCGAGGGCAAGCGCGACTCCCTCAACGAGGCGCTGCAGGCCGTGGGCACCGCGATCTACTCGCAGGCCCAGGAGGGCGCCGAGGGTGCCGAGGGCGCGGAGCAGCCCGCCGACTCCTCCGAGGATGACGACGTCGTCGACGCCGAGATCGTGGACGAGGACGAGGAGAAGAAGTGATGACCGAGGACCGGAGCACTCCCGACGACGCTCAGCGCCCAGAGGGTGAGCCGACGTTCTCCTTCACCGACAAGCGCAAGGTGAACCCGGAGGACGGCTCGGTCCGTCCCACCGGGGCCACCCCCGCGGCCGAGGGCCAGGGTGCCTCCGAGCCCGTCGATCCGATCGATGCCGAGGCGGCGAAGCTGTTCGAGCAGGCCGCCGAGGGCGGCGATGACAGCGCCCCGGCCGATGCCGGACGCGTCGCCGAGCTCGAGGGCAAGGTCACCGAGCTCACCGAGCAGCTCAAGCGCGATCAGGCCGAGTACGTCAACTCGCGCCGCCGGATCGAGGCCGCTGCCGAGGTGAGCAAGGAGGCCGCGATCGCCGGCGTCCTCGGCTCCCTGATCGGCGTGCTGGACGACGTCGAGCTGGGTCGCCAGCACGGCGACATCGTCGAGGGCACCCCGTTCCATGCGATCGCGCAGAAGCTCGAGGAGGTGCTCGGCTCGCACGGGCTGAAGCGCTTCGGCGCCGTGGGGGAGGAGTTCGATCCGAACCTGCACGAGGCGCTCATGCACGAGGACGCCGAGGACGTGGAGACCCCCACGATCTCGCTCGTCATGCAGCCCGGCTACGCGATGAACGACCGCATCCTCCGGCCCGCCCGGGTCGGCACCCGCGGTCCCGCCTGAGCGCGACCCGCTCGTCCACGCGGTGCGGGGCATGTCGGTCCCCGGCAGGCCCCGCACCCCGTCACCCCTACCAACGATCCCGCAGCTGAAGCTCCCGGAAGGAGACGCACATGTCCGGACAGGACTGGCTCGACAAGGACTTCTACGCGGTCCTCGGCGTCTCCAAGGACGCCGACGCGCAGGAGATCAAGAAGGCCTATCGCAGCAAGGCCCGCAAGTACCACCCCGACCGTCATCCCGATGACCCCAAGGCCGAGGAGATGTTCAAGGAGATCGGCGAGGCCTACTCGGTCCTCAACGATCCCGAGCAGCGCCAGCAGTACGACGCGATCCGCGCCATGGGCTCCGGCGGTGCCCGGTTCTCCGCCGGCCAGGGCGGTCCCGGCGGCGCCGGCTTCGAGGACATCTTCTCCTCGATGTTCGGCGGCGGCCAGCCCGGCCCCGGCCCCGCTCCCGGCGGTGCCGGCGGACCCGACATCGACGACCTGCTGAAGATGTTCGGCGGCCAGGCCGGCGGCTTCGGCGGCGGGGGAGGTTTCGGCGGTGGACCGGCCGGGTTCTCCCCGAACCGCGCCCCGGCGAAGGGCGCCGACACCTCCGCCCGCACCCGGATCAGCTTCCGCGATGCGGCGATGGGCACCGAACTGAAGCTGAGCGTCGACGGCCGCACGGTCACCACCCGCATCCCCGCCGGGGTGCACGACGGCCAGAAGATCCGCCTGCGCGGCAAGGGCCGGCCCGGACCGGGCGGCGCCCCCGCCGGCGACCTGCTGCTCACCCTGGACGTCGAGGAGCACCCGGTGTGGAGCGCCGACGGGACGAACCTGAGGATCACCGTGCCGGTCGCCTTCGACGAGGCCGTGCTGGGCACCACGGTGTCCGTCCCGCTGCTGGACGGCGGCACGGTCTCGGTGAAGATCCCGCCCGGCACGCCCTCCGGCCGTACCCTGAGGGTGCGCGGCAAGGGCCTGGTGACCAAGAAGTCCACCGGCGACCTCCACGTCACGGTCCAGGTCGCCGTCCCCACCCACGTGGAGGGCGATGCCCGGAAGGCCGTCGAGGACCTCCGCTCGGCGCTGGCCGAGGAGGACCCGAGGGCCGGGCTCGCCGAGGCCGCCGCGCGCTGAGGCCCGGCCGCCGGGCCCCGATCACCGGGCCCGATCCCTCCGACCTGACCGCCACCGCCGGATCCCGAGAGGAGCCCTCCGATGCCCAGCTCGCACCGCCTGGACGACCGGGCGCCCGTGTTCGTGATCTCGGTGGCGGCGGAGCTCTCCGGGATGCACCCGCAGACCCTGCGCCAGTACGACCGCCTGGGCCTGGTGATCCCGCAGCGCACCCGGGGCCGCGGCCGCCGCTACAGCACCCGCGACATCGCGCGCCTTCGCGAGATCCAGGCGCTCTCCCAGGAGGACGGCATCAACCTCGCCGGGATCAAGCGCATCCTCGAGCTGCAGGACGAGGTGACCGCGCTGGAGGACCAGCTGAGCCGGGTCCGCGACACCCTGGAGACGATGACCCCCGCCCAGCGGCGCGTCTTCTCCGCCGACCGGGACGGGGAGATCAGCGCCCTGCGCCGCGGCGAGCGTCCACGCCGGCGCAGCAGCGGCAACGCCCTGGTGGTGTGGAGGCCTACGCGCCGCTCCTGACGCCGCGCACCGGACGCACCCCGGCCAGCCGGTAGATCTCCCGCAGCCGTTTCGCGACCTGCTCGAGGTCGACGCCCTCCGCGGCGCGGCGGCCCGCCGCGGTGAGGTCCTCCAGCTCCCCGTCCAGCAGAGCCCGCAGCCTCGCCGCGGCCCGGCCGGGGAACTCGGGCCCGTCGCCCGCGACCTGGTGCGTGAGCACCCCGTCGGGCATCGCCTCGCGGTACAGCGGGATCCCCCGCACCAGCGCCGGCACTCCGCAGGCGAGCGCCTCCCACAGCACGATCCCCTCGGTCTCCTCCTTGGTGAGGAAGCAGAACGCGTCCGCGCCGCAGTACGCTTCACGCAGCTGCTCGGCCTGCACGTACCCGGGGAACAGCGCGTTCGCGGGGGCGCCGGCCAGGGAGCGCTCCACCTCGGCGGTGAGCAGCCTGGGATCGGTGCGGCCGTACCAGACGAAGGTGACCTCGGGCATCCTCCGGGCCACCTCCACCCAGTCCAGGATGCCCTTGCGCCGCAGCTGCATCCCGACGCTGATCACCACGGTGGCCTCCGGCGGCAGGCCGAGGGAGTCCCGCAGCCGCTGCCGCGCGGTCGGGTCCGGGCGGAAGAAGCCGGTGTCGACCCCGTTGGAGAGCACGCGGATCGGGGCGCGCAGCCCGTACTTCGGCGCGGAGATCAGCTGCCTGGAGTACTCGCTCGGCGTGACCACGGCGTCCCCGCGGCGGTACAGGAGCGCGATCCAGCGCCGGAACAGCGGGGCCAGACGGTTCGAGCCCGGGAAGGAGTCGCGGAAGTCGTCCTCGGTGGAGTGCGCCCACACCAGCGTCGGGCGTCTGCGCAGCCGTGCCCACAGGGCCAGCAGCAGCGTGTCCGGGAACGGGGTGTTCAGATGGACCACGTCGAAGGGGCCCAGCGGGTCGGTGACCACCTCGTGGCCCAGGGAGCGCACCGCCTTCTCCTGGTGGCGGATCGCGGCGCCGATGCCCGATTCGCGGGCGAGCGCGGCGAGCCCGCGGGGCAGCAGCACCCGCAGCGGCGGATGCTCGGCGCCGGCATGCTGCGCAGCGGGGAGGGCGGGGGCGGAGCGCCGACGGGCGCGGGACCTCATGAGCATGACGGGATTCCGTTCACCAGGGCAGGAAGCGGAGCACGAGGGCGCTGACCCCCAGTCCGTAGGCGATCAGGGCCCACGGCTTGCACAGCAGGATGATCGCGACGTAGGTGCGCCACCGCATCCGCGTGGTGCCCGCGATGTAGCACAGCAGGTCGTCCGGAGCGATCGGCAGGGCGATCGCGAAGGCGAACGCGCGGGTGAAATGGCCGCTGCGGGTCCAGCCCAGGAACTTCTCGACCGTGCGCGGGCGGAAGAGCCGCTCGATGAGCCCCAGGCCCACGTGGCGGGCGATGGCGAAGTTCAGCAGGGACCCGGCGCAGACGGCGACGTAGTTGTAGATCGTGCCCTCGATCGGGCCGAACAGCACGGGGCCGGCGATCACCAGCAGCCCGGCGGGCACGATCGGGAAGACCACGGAGGCGGCCGAGGCGATCAGGAAGGCGACCGGCCCCCAGGCGCCCAGCGAGTCGATGAACACCTGCAGGTTCTCGAGCGACTGCAGCACACCCGTCTCCAGCCCCCACCACACCAGGGCGATGCTGACGCCGAGGCCCAGCAGCGGGGACAGCTGTGCGGCCAGCCGCAGCGGATCCCGGCGGGTGGGCGGCGCGGTCCCCGCGTCGGGCCGATCGGCCGCCGCGGCCGACGCCGGGAAATCGGCACGGAGACGGGGGAGGGAACCGGTGCTCGTGCTCATGCCGGCACCGGCTCGTGCCGCACGATCAGCGGCTCGCGGCGCCCGCGGGCCTGCTGGTACACGCTGAGCACGCTGCGGCCGAACTCCTGCGCGTCGCAGGTGATGCGGGCCCGGTCCAGGGCCGCGCGGGACATCTGCTCGCGTCCGCGCGGATCGTCCAGGAGCGCGTTCAGCCGGGTCGTGAACTGGGCGGGGCTCTCGAACTGCCAGCCCGTGACACCCTCGACCACGACGCTCGCGAGCGATGGGTCGCGGCGGCACAGCAGCGGGAGGCCGCTGGACATCGCCTCGATGAAGGTCAGTCCCTGGGTCTCGCTGAGGGAGGCGCCGACGAACACGTCCCCCATGCGGTACCAGCGCGGGATGTCGGCCGGTGCGACGACGCCCGTGAAGCAGACCCGGTCCGTGATGCCGAGCGCCGCCGCACGGGCCTCGAGCGCGCCGCGGTACGGCCCCTCGCCGACCAGCACCAGCACGGTGTCCTCCCGGTCCGCGAGGGCCATCATCTCGAGCACCTCATCGAGGTTCTTCTCCTTGGCCAGGCGCGAGACGGACAGCAGCACCCGCTGCTCGGGACGGATCCCCAGACCGGCGCGCAGGGCGCGGGCGTCGGCGTGCTCGCCGGCGGTGCGGGCGGGGCGGAAGCGCTCGAGGTCCAGCCCGGTGGGGATGACGTGCAGGGGGCGGTCCACCCTGTATCCGGTCAGGAGCCGGGCCACCTTGGCGGTCGGCACGATCACCGCGTCCGTGCGCGAGAGCACCCTGCGGGAGAAGGACTCCACCACCTTGCGGCCCATGGTGCGGCTGGGGGAGTAGTAGTGGGTGTAGTCCTCGTAGATGGTGTGGTACGTGTGCACCAGCGGCACCGAGAGCGTGCGGGCGATGCGACGCGCCCACACATAGGTGGAGAACTCGGCTTGGGAATGCACCACGTCAGGGCTCCACCGAAGGATCTCGCGCAGCACGCGGCGCCCCGAGGGCATGCCGATGCGGGCGCGGTCGTACACCATCGACGCGGAGACCGAGCCGAGGCGGTACACGCCCTCCTCGTTCCGGGTGCGCAGGCCCTGGGAGAGGGTCAGCACGCGCACGTCGCAGCCCAGCGCGAGGAGCTCGCGCCGCAGGGTCTGGACCGAGGCGACCACGCCGTTGACGACCGGCTCCCACCAGTCGGTGGTCAGCAGCACCCGCAGCGGGCGCCCGGAGGTCGTCGCCGGCGGGTCGGGGTGCTTCGTGTTCGCATTCACCCCTCGAGGTTCCCACCCGGTGCCGGCGATCGCGTCCCCCGAGCGCATGAGAGACGTCAGACCATGGTCTGACCCCCGTGCTCGCCGCGTGCTGCGGACAGTGCTCGCATCCATGGTTCGAGCCTACGATCGAGGTCCGGGAGCGACCACGTGGCACGCCCGACCGGTCGCGGGGAGTTTCCCCCTGGTCTTTCAGTCGACCACCTGGTATCGCGCGGTGAGGGTGGCCGAGGCGAGCTGCTGGGTGAAGATCGCGAAGCGGGCGGCGATGTGCGGGGAGTCCGCAGCGACCCCGAGGCTCTCCACGGGCAGGGCGTGCACGGAGAACTGGTAGCGGTGCGGGGCGCCCGGCGGCGGTTCGGGACCGTCGTAGCCGGCGTTGCCGAAGTCGTTCGCCGCCTGCAGCAGCGTGGCGTCGTCCCGGGCCACGCCGAGGGGCAGCGACGTGGTCGTGGCGGGGATGTCCCAGGCCACCCAGTGCCAGAATCCGGAGCCCGTGGGAGCGTCCGGGTCGTAGCAGGTCACGGCGAAGGAGCGGGTGCCCTCCGGGGCGCCCGACCAGGAGAGGTCGGGGGAGAGGTTCTCCCCGCCGAGGGAGGCCACCAGCTGCTGGGGCGCGACCTCGGAGCCGTCGGGAGTGGCGTTCGAACTGATGGCGAAGGAATCCTGAGCAGGCATATCCGCAGTGTAACCACGGCCACAGCGGGTGGCGAGCGTCGGGCGGCGGCCTCAGAACCCGTCGGCCGACGGACGCGGGTAGTGCTGGAGGAACTTCTTGACCTGGTTGGCCTGGGCCGCGAGCACGTATGCGCGGCGCTTCAGGCCCTCGACCGGATAGGCCAGCGGGTGGACCGTGGCCTGCTTGCCGATCGCCCGCACCCGTGCCCGCAGAGCCGGGTCGAGCACATACCGGCGCAGCAGCGCCCAGGGCACGATCGAGTACAGCACCTCGCGGTGCGGGACCATGCGGGGCAGCGCGCGGCCCTCGATCAGATCGGCGACGACGGGTTCGGCGACGTTCGCCCCGGCGGCGGTCATGTAGTAGTTGTTGCGGCCGATGCGCGGGTTGACCTCGAAGAACTTCGCGATCCCGTCGCGCGGGTCGATCTTCACGTCGAAGTTCGCGTAGCCGCGGTAGCCGGTGTGCTCGAGGAAGCGCACCGACTGGTCGAGCACGTCGGGCAGGTCGGTGGTGAACATCGCGGCCGGGTTCCCGAGCGCGCCGGGGGTGTGCTCCTCGAGCAGCACCTGCGCCCCACCCAGCAGCGTCACCTCGCCGCGGGTGTCGACGTAGGCGGTGACCGACAGCATCGCGGTGTCGTCGCCCGGGACCATCTCCTGGACCACGAAGCGGTCGCGGTACCCCGCGGCGGTGAGCTTCTCCACCAGGTCCACCAGCTGGGCGCGGTCCGCGATCTCGAAGACCTTGCGCTTGCCGGGGAAGGAGACCGCGTTGTACGCCGAGGAGCGGGAGGCCTTGGCCACCAGCGGCCACCCCAGGTCCAGCTCGGGCACGTCGGGGGCGGTGCCGCCGGCGAAGTCCAGCACCACGGTGCGCGGGGTGGGCACGTCGATCTCGGCGCACAGCGTGGAGAAGGTCGCCTTGTCGGCGACGGCCTCGAGCACGTCGTCGTCCAGCAGCGGCAGGTGGAACCAGGCGCTCAGCCGCTCCCGGTGAGCGGCCAGCAGCGCCACCAGGAAGTCGGCGTTGGCCAGCAGGATCGGTCGGGCGCCGCCCGGGCGCGAGGCCTTGTCGGTCCCCACCTTCACCAGGGCCCGGATCATGTCGTCCTCGGTGGCGTCCATGCCGAGCTCGACGGTGCGCAGGATCGAGGAGTCGGCGACCGGGCCGGCCACCTTGCGGGTCACGACCGTCGCGGAGATCCGGTACCTCTCGTGGAAGGCGCGGGCGAGGGCGTAGATCCCGATGTCCCCGCCGAGGAGCACCAGATCCACCCCGGGGGCGGGGGTGTCGGCGAGGGAGCGGGCGGGGGTCTCGGGCATCGCAGGGGTCCTTCTCGGGATCAGAAACCGGTGTCGGTGGGGCGGGGGTAGACGGCGCGGTACTTGCGCACGAAGTTCAGGCCGGAGACGACGGAGTAGGCCCGCATCCACAGGCCTTCCGGACGGTACCGGAAGGGATTGCGCAGCCCGGTGCGCGCCAGGCGCCGGATCCGCGTGCGCAGTGCGGGGTCGCGCAGGTAGCGCAGCACCAGGGAGACCGGCAGGATCGAGTAGAGGACCTCGCGCGCGACGACGACCTGGGCGATGTCCTGGTCGAGGACGCGGTCGGCGACGACGTGACGGGCCACGCTCTCCCCGGCCGCGGTGACGTAGTAGTTGTTGCGGCCGATGCGCGGGTTGATCTCGAAGAAGCACTCGGCGCCGGTGCGGGGATCGACCTTCACGTCGAAGTTCGCGAAGCCCACGTAGTCCACGGCGTCCAGGAAGCGCTCCGCAGCTGCGGTGAGGCTCGGGAAGTCGCCGGTGACCATCGCGGCAGGGCGTCCTAGGGCCTCGGGCGTGTGCTCGCCCAGCAGCACCTGGGCGGCGCACAGCAGCGTCACCTTCCCGCGCGAGGAGCGGTAGGCGGTGATCGAGCGCTCGGCGGTGTCGTCGCCCGGGATCAGCTCCTGGAACAGGAAGCGCCCCGTGAAGCCGGAGCCGCGCAGACGGCGGACCAGGTCCAGGTGCTCCTCGCGGCTCTCCAGGAAGAAGACCTTGCGCTTGCCGGGGAAGTCGACGTGGTGGTACTCGGCCGTGTTCGCGGCCTTGCCCACCACCGGGTAGGACCAGGGCAGCTCCTGCTCACCGTTCCAGTCGGTCTCCTCCGCGCGGGAGAAGTCCACGATCACGGTGGGGACGGTGCCGATGCCGAGCTGCTCGCAGATCTGGGCGAACTCCGCCTTGTCGGCCAGGCGCGACAGGAGCGCGCCGTCCACCTGGGCCAGGAGATAGTGCTGCTCGAGCTCCTCGCGGAAGCGGTCGATGAACTCGATCAGCGAATCGGCGTTGGTCAGCAGCAGCGCCGGGCGGCCCGCGGGCCGACGGGCCGCCAGCTCCAGCAGGGCGTCGCGCATCTGCTCGTCGGTGGCATCGGCGCCGAGGACCAGCTGGTCGCTCGTGACCGTGTGCTGGTTCATCGCGACGGGCACCCGCACCACCGTGGTGCAGCGCATGCCGTACTGCTGGTGGAAGGCGATGGTGAGGTTCAGCGAGTTCAGCCCGGCCCCGAGCACGACGACGTCGAACCCGGGATCGGCCGGTGAGGAGGGCGGGCGCATGGACGCGATCCTAGCGGCGCGAGCCCGCCGGGCCGCGGAGACGCCCGCTCCGCCGCGGCCCGGCGTGACCGGTCCGACTCCCGGTGCGGGAGACGGGCCGGCTCCCGTCGCTCAGGCGGTGCGCAGCCACACCGCGGCGTCGGCGGGCAGCGTGCCCGGCATGAGCGGGGCGGAGGCCACGAGCACGTCGGCGCCGGCGAGCGGCCCCTGCGGCAGGTCGACCGCCGCATCGGTGGTGTTGACCAGCACGGTCACCTCCCCGCGGGAGACGCCGAGCACACCGGCCGGCAGGCCCTCGAGGAAGCTCACGCCGCCGTCGGGACGGCCCAGACCGAGCTCCGCGCGCAGGTGCAGCGCGGCGCGGTACATCTCGAGGGTCGAGCCCTCGACGCCCTCCTGCACGTCGGCCGCCAGCTCGCCGAACGCCTCCGGCTGCGGCAGCCAGCTCCTCCCGGTGGGGGAGAAGCCGTAGGCGGGCGCCTCCTTCGACCACGGCAGCGGCACCCGGCAGCCGTCCCGGCCGGGCACCCCGGCGCGCAGGTGGGAGGGGTCCTCGCGCAGCTCGTCGGGGATGTCGCGCACCTCCGGCAGACCGAGCTCCTCTCCCTGGTACAGGTAGGCGGAGCCGGGCAGCGACAGCATCAGCAGCGTGGCGGCCCGCGCGCGGCGCAGGCCGAGCTCCGCATCGGGCACCTCGTCGCGGCCCAGGCCCTCGCCGAAGCGGTACTCCGGCGCGAAGCCGTAGCGGCTCGCGTGGCGGATCACATCGTGGTTGGAGAGCACCCAGGTGGTGGGGGAGCCGACGGCGTCGGCCAGCTTCAGCGGCTCCTCGATCGCCGCGCGCATGGTCTCCACGCCCCAGCGGGCCTGCAGGAAGCCGAAGTTGAAGGACTGGTGGGCCTTCTCGTCCCCGATGTAGAGCGGCAGCCGGTGCTCGGGGATCCACGCCTCGAGCACCATCATCCGGTCACCCTCGTAGGAGTCCAGGATCGGGCGCCACTCGCGGTAGATCTCCAGCACGCCGTCGTTGTCGAAGTAGATCGGCACCTCGCCCTCGGGGATGTCGATCAGCCCCTCGGCGTTGACTGTGGCGTCGGGCAGGCCCTCGGGCTTGACCATGCCGTGGGCGACGTCCACGCGGAAGCCGTCGGCGCCGCGATCCAGCCAGAACCGCAGCACGTCCTGGAACAGCTCGTGCACCCGCGGGTTCTCCCAGTTCCAGTCCGGCTGGCTGGTGTCGAAGATGTGCAGGTACCACTGGCCGGGGGTGCCGTCCGCCTCGGTGACGCGGGTCCAGGCCGGGCCGTGGAAGATCGAGGTCCAGTTGTTCGGCGGCAGCTCGCCGTGCTCCCCCCGGCCCTCGGCGAACACGTACATGTCCCGCTCCGGGGAGCCGGGGCCGGCCGCGAGGGCCTGCTGGAACAGCTCGTGCTGATCGGAGGAGTGGTTGGGGACGATGTCCACGATGACCTTCAGCCCCAGCTCATGGGCGCGGCCGATCATCTCGTCGGCGTCCGACAGCGCACCGAAGCGGGGGTCGACGTCGGTGTAGTCGGCCACGTCGTAGCCGCCGTCCTTCTGCGGAGAGGTGTAGAAGGGCGAGAGCCAGATCGCGTCGACGCCGAGGTCGCGCAGGTAGGGCAGACGCTCGGTGACGCCGGGCAGGTCGCCCATCCCGTCGCCGTCCGAGTCGGCGAACGAGCGGGGGTAGACCTGGTAGACGACGGCGTCGCGCCACCACTGCCTCTCGGGGCTGCTCTCCCGCTCGGCGGTCTGCGGAGCGGTCAGGGGCGAAGTGGTCATGGGGAGTCCTTCCGGTGGTGCAGGTGGTGCGGGGCGTTGTCGCAGTACGTCGCTCAGCCCTTCACGGCCCCGGCGGTGGAGCCGCCGACGATGTACCGCTGCAGGAACTGGTAGAGGATGATCACGGGGATCATCACCATGACGGATCCTGCGGCGAAGACGCCCAGGTTGTTCGAGCGGTCCGAGGAGAACATGCCGTACATGCCGACGGCGAGGGTCTTCTTCGAGTCGTCGGTGAGGAAGATCGAGCCGAGCAGGAACTCGCTCAACGAGAGCACCAGGGCCAGCAGCAGCGTGGTGGCCAGGATCGGGGTCATGGACGGCACCAGGATCCTGCGGAACGCCTGCCAGTGGGAGGCGCCGTCGATGATCGCCGCCTCGTCCAGCGACTTCGGGATCGTGTCGAAGAACCCCTTGAGCAGCCACACCTGGCTGAACGCGCCGCCCATCAGCACCGCGATGTAGCCGGCCAGGGTGTTCAGGCCGAGCAGCGGCACCGCCTCGCCCAGGCCCGCGATCATCGTGTACACCGCGATCATCGACAGGATCGCGGGGAACATCATGATCAGCAGGACCGCGAGCATGCCGCCGCGTCGGCCGCGGAAGCGCAGACGGCTGAAGGCGTAGGCGGCCAGCAGCGAGAGGAACACCTGCCCGGTGGCGACCACACCGCACACGATGATGGTGTTGAGGTACCAGCGCAGGAAGTTCGCGCGCTCGCCGCTGAGCATCACGGCGTAGTGCTCGTGGGTGATCCCCTCCGTGGGCAGCAGGCCCGCGGCGGCGATCGAGCCGCTCTCGTTCAGCGAGGCGGAGATCACGAACATGATCGGGAACACCGCGAAGGCGATCGCGAGCACGCCGACGATGTGGCGCCAGCCGAGTTCGGCGAACCAGCGGTGGAACGGCATGCGACGCCTCGGACGCCGCTGCGGAGCTGTGGTGGAGCTCATGGTGGACCCCTTCCGCGGGCTCAGTTGACGTCCTCGAGGACGTTGGTGAATCGGAACTGGATGGCGGCCAGGACGCCGGTGAGGACGAACAGGCACACCGAGACGGCCGAGGCGAAGCCGAAGTCGGCCCCGGAGCCGCCGAAGGCGATGCGGTAGACCATCGAGATGAGGATGTCCGTGGCCCCGCGGCCGGAGCCGTCGGGGAACGGCCCGCCCTCGGTGAGCAGCTCGATCGCGTTGAAGTTGTTGAAGTTGAAGGCGAAGGACGAGACCAGCAGCGGAGCCACGGCCACCAGCAGCAGCGGCAGCAGGATCTTCGAGGTGCTCTGGAAGCGGGAGGCACCGTCCATCCGGGCGGCCTCCATCAGCTCGTCCGGGATCGCCTGCAGCGCGCCGGTGGAGACGATGAACATGTAGGGGAAGCCCATCCACAGGTTGGTCAGCAGCACGGCGACCTTCGCGAGGCTCGGGTCCCCGAACCAGTCCAGGTTCAGGCCGAGCATCTCGTTGATCAGGCCGAAGTCGCGGTTGTAGAAGTTCGACCACACCAGCAGCGAGATGAAGCCGGGGATCGCGTACGGCATGATCAGCACGGAGCGGTAGAAGCGGCGTCCCTTCAGGCGCTGGTCGTTGAGGATCACGGCGAGAGCGAAGCCGAGCGCGAAGGTGAGCAGCACCGAGCCGGCCGCGAACACCAGGGTCCACACGAAGGCCGAGAAGAACTGCCCGGCGACGGTGGAGTTCGTGAACAGCCGCTCGTAGTTGGACAGGCCCACGCTCTGCAGCCAGCCCTGGGAGAACGCCCGCTCGCCCGAGGAGTCCACGAAGTACTGGGAGTCCCCGACCTCCCCGACGGTGTACTGCTCGCCGGTCGAGGTGTCGGTGATGGTGTCGGTGGCCTCGTCGTACTGCAGGACGGTGGTGCCCACGAAGGCCTGGTTCACGCCCAGGGGGCGGACCGCCGAGGACTCGTCGACCGGGACCGCGAGCTCCATCAGCTCGTTGTAGATCGCGTTCACCTGGGCGGCGTCGAGCACCGTGAGTCCCTGGACCTCGGTGACCCGGCCCTCGACCACGGTGACCGCTCCGGGATCGACCTGCTCGAGCGCCGTCTCGGCATCGCCGCGGTAGACGGTGCCGTCGTCCGGGTTCACGAGGTACAGCTCGAACGGCCCCTCGGTGGGGGAGCCGGAGGTCGCCACCGTCATCGCGTACCGGGGTGAGTCGGGGGACTGCTGGACGGAGCTGGCGACGATCGAGCCGATCGCCTGCTCCTTGGTCCCGCGGGTGCCGTCGCCGTAGTTGGTGAACGAGTACCCGATCGTCAGCACGATGGGGAGGATCAGGAACACCGAGAGGAAGAAGGTGCCCGGGAACAGGTACTTCCCCGGCACGAACCGCTTCGTGGAGTACAGCACGAAGATGCCGACGGCGGAGAGCAGCAGCACCGCCAGCCACATCCAGGACTGCTGGGAGATCAGCACCGGTGCGATGAACACCGTCACCGCGAGGGTGATGCCGAGCACCGCGATGCGGGTGACCATGGCCGGGACCGAGAGCGATCGGGTCCGGTGCGCGGGGGCATGCGTCGAGGTCATGGGCGACTCTGCCTTTCGAGGAGCAGGAGGGGTGCCGGAGTCGGCGGGAGGTGGGCGAGCAGGGGCGACCCGCCGCCCCGGCCGCAGCGGCGGCGGGGGGCGGCGGATCGCTCCGGTGGGATCAGCCGATCGCTGCGGCGATCTCCTCGCCCGCGGACTTCATGGCCGGGTGCGGATCCGCACCGCCGACGATGTTGGCCTGGGCGATGCCCAGCGGTTCCCAGATCGCGGACATCGCCGGGATGGCGGGCATCGGCTCGGCGGCCTCGGCGGCCTCGGCGAAGATCATGACGTGCTCGTCCGAGGAGGCGATCTCCTCACGCAGCTGGAGGTTCACCGGGGGCAGGGGATTGCCCTCGTACATGGCCTTGGCGACCTCGGGGGAGCTGGCGACATCGGTCATGAACTGCTGGGCGAACCCGGCGTTGGCGGCGTTCGAGGCGACGTAGAACGAGTTCACGCCAGCGAACGGTGCGGCCGGCTCCATGCCCTCGAAGCCGGGGATCGGGGAGACGGTGAAGTCGATGCCCGAGTCGCGCACGTCGGCCAGGGCCCACGGGCCCGAGATCAGGTAGGCGGCCTTGCCCTCGGCGAACAGGGAGATCGAGTTGTCGCCGGTGATCGAGTTCTTCAGCACGCCCTGCTCGCCCAGCTCGGAGATCTTGTCCGCCGCGACGAGCGAACCCTCCTCGCCGACGCCGAGGTCGGAGGGGTCGAGGTTGCCCTCGGAGTCCTTGCCGAACAGGTAGCCGCCGGCCGAGGTGTAGATCGGCTGCATGTGGTACGGATCGCCGGACTCGCCGATGGGCAGCGAGAGGATGTTCTCGGCGCCGCCGTCCTCGGCGGCGGAGATGAGCTCCTCGAGGGAACCGGGCTCCGCGACGTCGGTGAGCTCGTTGTTGGCGAACAGCGCGAGGGTCTCCACCGCGTAGGGCACGCCGTAGGTCTGGCCGTCGTAGGTGACGGCGTCGATGCCGACCGGGGCGATCGTGTCCGCCACGTCGGAGGGCAGCTGCACCGGGGAGATCGCCCCGTTCTGGACGAGGTTGCCGATCCAGTCGTGGGCGCCCATGGTGACGTCCGGACCGTTGCCGGCCTGGTTGGCGGTGATGAAGTTCGCCTGCAGCTCGTCACCGGGGACGACCTCCACGACGACCTCGATGCCGTTCTCCTCGCCCCACGCCTTCGCGGAGGGCTCCAGCGCCGGGGCCTTCTCCTCGTCGGCCCAGATGACCAGCTGCCCGGCCGACGAGCCGCCGCCGCCGTCGGAGGCGCCGCCGCCCCCGGAGTCGCTGTCGGTGTCCGAGTCCGAGCCGCCGCAGGCGGCCAGCAGGGTGGTGCCCGCGGCGAGGCCGCCGAGGGCGAGGAAGCTCTTTCGACGAATCTGCACGTCTTCTCCTTTGAATCGCGGAGCAGCCGCCTCCCGACGGCGGCGCTCGATGCGCTCACACTAGAACAAGGAGCAGGTTGTGTGCAAGAATGCGCAAGAACTTGCAGGTTTCGATTCGGCCACGGGCGATGACGCTCGAGGCCCGTGAGGGGGAGGCAGTGGCGCGACTCATCGACATCGCCCGGGCCGCCGGCGTCAGCGAGGCCACGGTCTCTCGGGTGCTCAACGGGAAGGCCGGCGTGAACGAGGCGACCCGGCAGGCCGTGCTCGAGGTGGCGCGCCGACTGGGTCGTGGTCCGGGGCCCGGCGCCCTCGACTCCGGCCCTCTGGTCGGGGTGCTCGTGCCGGATCTGGACAACCAGGTCTTCGCCGCCTGGGCCGAGCGCATCGAGGCCGAGCTCTTCGGGCGCGGCGCCTCCGCTCTGGTGGCCATGCGGGCCCGCACCGTGGAGCGCGAGCGAGAGTTCTTGCAAAGATTCTTGCACTGCGGTGTCGACGCGATCATCGTCGTCTCCGGACACCACGCCCAGCACCGCGGGCCCGTCGACCACTACCGCGAGATCACCGACGGCGGCACGCCGCTGGTGCTCGTCAACGGTGTGCGCGAGGAGCTCGACGCCGCCTTCCTCTCCACCGACGAGGAGCACGCGGTGCGCTCGGTGCTCACGCACCTGCAGGAGCTCGGGCACCAGCACGTGGGCCTCGCGGTGGGCGATGAGCACACCTGGCCGGTCCGCGAGAAGCTCCGCGTCTTCGAGGCCGTCACGGCGGACTGGGGCGAGCGGTCCCAGCCGGTCTCCTTCACCGACTTCTCCTACGCCGGGGGCTACGAGGCCGCGCGCGACCTCGTCGCCCGCGGGGCGACCGCGATCCTCTGCGGGTCCGACGTGATGGCCGCCGGAGCCCTCGAGGGGGTGCGCTCGCAGGGGCTCAGCGTGCCCCGCGACGTCTCCGTCGCCGGGTACGACGACGTCTTCTGGGCTGCGCTCACCAATCCGCCGCTGACCACCGTGCGTCAGGCCGTCGGCTCCATCGCGCGCGCCGCCGTGCGCACCGCTCTGGGGGGCGGGGAGGAGTCCCGCCGGCCCGCGCGCACCGAGGTCGTCGTGCGCCCCCAGCTCATCGTGCGCGGCTCCACCGCGGCCGCGCCCGACGGGGCCGCTAGCATGGTGTGGTGACCGCACCGAACGACACCCGCACCAGCTACGACACCGCCCAGCAGCGCAGCGACAGGATCTGGTCCACGATCGAGTCCGACCCCTCGGGGCTGCGCATGCTCACCGGCGACCGCCCCACCGGCGCCCTGCACATCGGCCACTACTTCGGCTCGCTGCGCAACCGCGTGCGCCTCCAGGACGCCGGCGTGGAGACGTGGCTGATCGTCGCCGACTACCAGGTGATCACCGACCGCGAGGTCATCGGCGACATCAAGGGCTCCGTGCGCGAGCTGCTCACCGACTACCTGGCCGTGGGCATCGACCCGGAGCGCTCGACGATCTTCACTCACTCGTCGGTGCCGGCGCTGAACCAGCTGATGCTTCCGTTCCTCTCCCTGGTGACCCAGCCCGAGCTCGAGCGCAACCCCACGGTGAAGACCGAGCTGGCCGCCGCCGGGAAGTCCGCGATGGGCGGGCTGCTGCTCACCTACCCCGTCCACCAGGCCGCCGACATCCTGTTCTGCCACGGCAATCTGGTGCCCGTGGGTCGGGACCAGCTGCCGCACATCGAGCAGACCCGCGTCATCGCCCGTCGCTTCAACGAGCGCTACGCCGGGGGGGAGGCATACTTCCCCGAGCCCGATGCGCTGCTCTCCGAGGCGCCGACGATCCTGGGCCTGGACGGCGAGCACAAGATGAGCAAGTCCCGCGGGAACACCGTCATGCTGCGGATGGACGCCGACGAGACGCTGAAGAAGATCAAGAAGGCCAAGACGGACGCGGACCGGCAGATCACCTACGACCCCGAGGGCCGCCCCGAGGTCGCCAACCTGCTGACCATCGCCTCGCAGGCCAGCGGGCGGGCCCCGGAGGAGATCGCCGAGGAGATCGGTGACCGCGGCGCGGGCACGCTGAAGCTCTACACGGCCGAGGTGCTCAACGAGCACCTCGCCCCGATCCGCGCCCGCCGGGCGGAGCTCGAGCAGGACCCCGGATACCTCTTCCAGGTGCTGCGGGCGGGGAACGAGAAGGCGAACGCCGAGGCCGAGGCCACCCTCGCGAAGGTCCGCGAGTTCATGGGGATGGTGTACTGACCGGCTCGACGGGTCCGTCGGCTGGGCGCTCGTCCCCCGTCCGGCGAGGGACGTTATGATCGGGCAAAGCGAACCTTTGAGCCGATGGCTCCCGCAACATCGAGGAGAAGCATGCCCATCTACGAGAACGTCTCCGAGCTGGTCGGTCGCACCCCGCTCGTGAAGCTGAACCACCTCGGTGACGAGGTCAAGGCCACCATCGTCGCGAAGCTCGAGTTCTACAACCCCGCCAGCTCCGTCAAGGACCGCATCGGCGTGGCCATGATCGACGCGGCCGAGGAGTCCGGGCAGCTGCAGCCCGGCGGCACCATCGTCGAGGCCACCAGCGGCAACACCGGCATCGCCCTGGCGATGATCGGCAGCTCGCGCGGGTACAAGGTCGTCCTGACCATGCCCGAGTCGATGTCCAAGGAGCGCCGCATGCTGCTGCGCGCCTACGGCGCCGAGCTGATCCTCACCGAGGCGTCCAAGGGCATGAAGGGCGCGGTCGAGAAGGCGGAGGAGGTCGCCGCCGAGACCGGCGCGGTGCAGGTGCGCCAGTTCGACAACCCCGCCAACGTCGAGGTCCACCGCCGCACCACCGCCGAGGAGATCTGGGCGGACACCGACGGCACGGTCGACGCCGTGGTCGCCGGGATCGGCACCGGCGGGACCATCAGCGGCGTGGGCCAGGTGCTCAAGGAGCGCAAGCCCGGGGTGAAGATCATCGCCGTCGAGCCCGAGGAATCCGCGATCCTCAACGGCGGCCAGCCCGGCCCGCACAAGATCCAGGGCCTCGGGGCGAACTTCGTGCCCAGCATCCTGGACCGCGAGATCTACGACGAGGTCATCGACATCGACGCGGAGACCTCGATGGACCGGGCCCGCTCCGTGGCCCGCACCGAGGGCCTGCTGGTGGGCATCTCCTCCGGCGCGGCCATCGAGGCGGCCGCCCGCGTCGGCTCCCGCGAGGAGTTCGCCGGCGCGACGATCGTGGTGGTGGTGCCCTCCTTCGGGGAGCGCTACCTCTCCACCCCGCTGTACGCGCAGTACGCGGACTGATCCCGGTCGCGCCGATGATGACGGGCCCGCTGGATCGGGTGATGGACGCCGTCGCGACGGTCCGGGAGGATCTCGCGGCGGCGCACCGACGCGACCCCGCGGCGACCGATGACCTCTCCGTGCTGCTCACCTCGCCGGGGCTGCACGCGATCTGGACCCATCGCCTCGCCCACCGGCTGTGGAGGCGGGGCGCGAAGCTGCCGGCCCTGGTCCTCGCCCAGGGGGTGCGCTCCCTCACCGGGGTGGAGATCCATCCCGGGGCGCGGATCGGTCGGCGCTTCTTCATCGACCACGGCATGGGCGTGGTGGTCGGGGAGACCGCCGAGGTCGGGGATGACGTGATGCTGTACCACGGGGTCACCCTCGGCGGGCGGTCGATGGAGCGCGTCAAGCGCCACCCCACGGTCGAGGACGGGGTCACGATCGGTGCCGGCGCCCGGGTGCTCGGCCCGGTGGTGCTCGGCGAGGACGCCCAGATCGGTGCCAACGCCGTGGTGGTCAAGGACGTCCCGGCCGGGGCCACCGCGGTGGGGATCCCGGCCGCGGTGCGCTCCGGCGCGGCGCACCCCGAGGAGCAGGTGGACCCGGCGATCTGGATCTGAGCGCCCCGCGGGGCGCCGACCGGGGCAGGAGGGCGACCCGGTTCAGGCGGGGAACGGGTCCAGGAACGAGGTGCCGCCCACCTGGTGGATCCGCCGCTCCCAATCCGGCAGCACCTCGTGCGCGTCCTCGGCCAGGACGTGGTCGAACAGCTCACGCGAGCCCACCGGCGGATCGATGTCGACCAGCACCGTCGTCGCGCCGTGCGCCGCGGCGAGCGGCGCCAGCTGGGCGGCGGGGAAGACGACCCCGCTGGTGCCCACGGCGACGAACAGATCGGCCCGCTGCGCGAGCCGCATCGCGAGGTCGAGCGCCTGCGGCGGGAGCTGCTCGTCGAAGAGGACCACGTCGGGCCGGGTCGGCGCACCGCAGCGCGGGCAGCTCGCGGGCACCCCGTGATCCTCCGGGCGCGATCCGTCACCCGGCTCCAACAGCGCCGACCAGAGGCAGGCCTCGCCGAGGCACGCGGCGCGCAGGGCGCTGCCGTGCAGCTCGGTGACGACCTCGCTGCCGGCGGCCTGGTGCAGCCCGTCGATGTTCTGCGTGATCACGGGCGCGCCGAGCCGGGCGATCGCGCGATGGCCCGGGGTGGGCCCGTGCTCGCGCGCGATGCGGGCCATCCGGCCCCAGACCCGCCACAGCTGCGGCAGCGAGTCGGGCAGCAGCCCGGCGTGCATCGCCTGCTCGGTCTCCGGCTCGAGCGCCCACAGCCCGTCGGGGCCGCGGAACGTGCCCAGGCCCGTTCGGGCGCTGATCCCCGAGCCGGTGAGGAAGATGATCTCCCGATGCTCCGGCCCGGGGACGAAGCGGCGGGCGGGCGTCACCACTCCTCGTGCTCGCGGGAGTCCCAGGCCGCCTCCTCGCCGAGGTCGAGGGAGGCCAGCAGGCTGCGGTCCTCATCGTCCAGACGGATCCCGTCGAGGGTCGCGTTGTCGCGCTGGCGCTGCGGATCCTGCGACTTGGGGATCACCACGATCTCCCGGTCGATCGCCCAGCGCAGCGAGATCTGCGAGGAGGAGACGCCGTGCTTGCGCGCGATGCGCTGCAGCGCGAACTGCTCGGAGAGGCCCTCGCGGCCGCCGAGCGGACCCCAGGCCTGGGTGACGATCCCGTGCTCGCGGTGGAAGGCGACGGCCTCCTGGCGCGGCAGCGCGGGGGAGAGCTGGATCTGGTTCACCTCGGGGGCCACCCCCGTGGCGTCGATCAGCTCCTGCAGCTGTTCGGGGCGGAAGTTCGAGACGCCGATGTGCAGCGCCCTGCCCTCCTCCTTGAGATCGATGAGGGTGCGCCACGTCTCCAGCGCGAGCCCGCGCGAGGGGTTCGGCCAGTGGATGAGCAGCAGCGCGGCACGCTCGAGCCCGAGCCGGCGCAGCGAGCCGAGGTAGCCCTCGCGCGCGGCCTCGCGGCCCTGATCGCCGCCGGCGATCTTCGTGGTCACCAGCGCTTCGTCGGGGTCGACGCCGCTGTCGCGCAGCCCCTGGCCCACCGCCGCCTCGTTGCCGTACTGGGCGGCGGAGTCGATGAGCCGGTATCCCGAGCGCAGCGCCGAGGCGATGGCGGCCGCACCCTCGACGCCCTTCATGCTCGAGGTGCCGAAGCCGACGAGCGGGAACGCCGTGCCGTCGGCGAGAGTGGTGGTCGGGATGGACAGCGGGGTCGCGGTCACGGGGTCCTCCTGGGGCAGAAGTGATGCGTGCACGGCCAGCGTAGCCATCGCGCGGCGCACCGTGCAGGGCAGGCTCCGCCCGTCCGGTTCCCGGCGCCGGCTCTTCCTTCCCCGCTCTGCCCTCCCTGTCCTGTCCGAGGCGGTGCTCTGTTAGCGTCCCCACAGGTCGAGACCTGAGGAGCCCCCATGGCAGCGACGCCCACGCACCGCACCGGCGTGCACGACGAGATCTCCCCGCTGCGCCGGGTGCTGGTCCACGGCCCGGGCCCGGAGCTCGAGCGGCTCACCCCCGAGACGCGGGAGGAGCTGCTGTTCGACGAGGTGCTCTGGCTCGACCGCGCCCGTGCCCAGCACCGGCAGTTCACCTCCCTGCTGCGCGGCGAGGGCGTCGAGGTGCTCGAGCTGACGGAGCTGCTCGAGGAGCTGCTGCTCGAGCCGGCGCTGCGCGAGGAGCTGCTGCAGCGCGCGCTGGACCCTGCCGAGCTCGGGGACATCGCGGTCCAGGACCTCCACGGCGCGCTGCGCGAGCTGGCGCCCCGCCCGCTGGTGGACGTCCTCATCGGCGGGATCACCGTCGGGGAGCTGCGCGGCCTCGGCGTGAGCCCGCGCTCGATCGCGCTGCACCGCGCCGCCGAGGAGCAGCTGGTGCTGGACCCGCTGCCCAACCACCTGTTCACTCGCGACTCCTCGGCCTGGGTCGGGGATGTCGTCGCGCTCAGCCCGATGCGCCATCCCGCCCGGCGCCGCGAGAGCCTCCACCTGGAGATGATCTACCGCCACCACCCCCGCTTCGCCGGGGCCTCCGCGCCGCGCCGGGTGGTGGGCCGCGACGGGGCGGGCGCTGCGACCGTCGAGGGCGGGGACGTGATGATGCTGTCGCCGCGCGTGGCCGCCGTCGGCATGTCGGAGCGCACCAGCGCGGTCGGCGTCGAACGGCTGGCCGCCGATCTGCTCGCCGACGGCTCCGTGGAGCGGGTGATCGCGATCGCGCTGCCGCATCGCCGCTCGATGATGCATCTGGACACCGTCACCACCGTGGTCGATGAGGAGTCGATGCTGCGGTTCGGCCTGCTCGAGCCGCTGGAGACCTTCGAGATCGAACGGCCCGGCGACCGGCTGGTCTCCCGGGCCCGCCCGGCCGACGAGATGGACGAGGTGCTCGCCCGAGGGCTCGGCGTCGCGGCGCTGCGGGTGCTCACCCCGCCGCTGGACGCCTACGCCGCGGCCCGCGAGCAGTGGGACGACGGCTGCAACGTGCTCGCCGTCGCCCCCGGGCGGGTGGTCGCCTACGAGCGGCCCGCCGCCACCAACGAGTATCTGCGCGCCCAGGGCGTGGAGGTGCTCGAGTTCGCGGGGGACGAGCTGGGCCGGGGCCGGGGCGGCCCACGCTGCATGAGCTGCCCCGTCGCGCGCGGCTGAGACGGGCTCAGCGCCGGGTCGGCGGGGGCGGGTCGGCGGCCGTCTGCAGCTCCTGCGCGAACTCGGGCAGCCGCTCGCGCAGCGAGCGCTCCAGCAGCAGCTGCTGGGTGCCGAACTCCTCGAGCCCCTTGCGCACGCTGAAGCCGAGCTTGCGCAGCAGGGCCACGCTGCGCTTGTTGCGGGTCTGGCTGATGGCGATCACGTGGTCGTCGTCGAGCTCCTCGCGGGCCCAGCCCAGCAGCGCGATGCAGGACTCCGCCGCGTAGCCCTTGCCCGTCCATTCCGGCAGCAGGGCGTAGGAGAGCTCGAGCTCCCCGCGGTCGTAGCCGAGGGTGATCGAGCCGATCATGGTGTCGTCCTCGGCGAGTGCCAGCACCCAGCGCCCCCAGGTCAGGCCCAGCGGCGAGAGCTCGAGAGCCTGCCGGGACGCATAGTCCACGGCACCGCCGAGGTATTCGCGGGTGACGGGATCCGTCATCAGCCGGATCATCGCCGCGCGGTCGGCGTCGCCCGGCGGCCGGATCACCAGCCGCGGGCTGTGGATCCGTACCGGCCACTCTGTCGTGCCTTCCGTCGTCACGCCCCCACGGTACAAGGTCCCGGGAGCGGGGCCGCGGGCCGTTCGGCCCCGTGCAGCACGCCGTGTCGTGCCGCCTTCCGTCCCGTCCCCTGCGCCGCGCCGCGTGCCCCGGCCGGGCACATGGCGGGGCGGTGGTGGCGTGCGCCACGCAGGCGGCGTCCGAACGGTATGGTGAGGCAGCGGCACAGAGACGTGGCGCACAGGTCGGTGCGACGTCGTGCCGCGCGACGCAGCGGGCGGGACAGACGGCCGCCCGGAGACGAGTGAAGGAGCACCATGGTCGAGCAGGACCTGCGCAGCACCGCCCTCGAGGCGGTCCACGAGTCGCTCGGGGCGACCTTCACGGACTTCGCGGGGTGGCGGATGCCGGTGAGGTACGACTCCGACCTCGCGGAGCATCGGGCGGTGCGCGAGAGCGCGGGCATCTTCGACCTCAGCCACATGGGCGAGGTCCACCTGCGCGGCCCCCAGGCGGCGGAGGCCCTCGACCATGCCCTGGCCGGGAAGATGTCCGCCATGGCGGTGGGGCGCGCGAAGTACTCGCTGCTGCTCACCGAGGACGGCGGCGTGATCGACGACGTCATCACCTACCGGCTCGCCGAGGACCACTTCCTGGTGATCCCCAACGCCTCCAACGCCGAGGTCGACGCCGCCGAGCTCCGCACCCGCGCCGCAGGCTTCGACGTCGAGGTGGACGACGCCTCGGACCGCACCTCCCTGATCGCCGTGCAGGGCCCGGCCAGCGAGCAGATCCTGCGGGACGCGCTGACGGCGGAGGGCTCCGGCGTCGAGGGGCTGGGCGACGAGGACCTCACGGGGATGAAGAACTACCGCTTCGCCGTCGCCTCCTTCCACGGCCGGGACCTGCTGGTCGCCCGCACCGGATACACCGGGGAGGACGGTTTCGAGCTGTACGTCCCCGACGCGCAGGCCACCGCGATGTGGGAGCTGCTCACCACCGCCGGCGGCGAACGGCTCACGCCCTGCGGCCTCGCCTGCCGCGACACGCTCCGCCTCGAAGCGGGGATGCCGCTGTACGGCAACGAGCTCAGCCGCGCGCTGCACCCCGCACAGGCCGGGATGGGGCGCGTCGTGGCGCTGAAGTCCAAGGGAGACTTCGTCGGCCGCGCCGGCGTCGAGCACGCCGACGTCGCCGACCTGCCCGTGCTGGTGGGCCTCGCCGCCGAGGGCCGCCGCGCCGCTCGCGCCGGCGCCACCCTCCGCGACGGCGACGGAGCGGAGGTCGGCACCATCACCTCCGGTGCGCTGGCCCCGACGCTCGGCCACCCGATCGCGATGGCCTACGTCTCGCCGGCCGTCCGCGAGGTCGGCACCGTGCTGAACGCCGACGTGCGCGGCAAGGACCTGCCCGTGCGCGTGGTCGAGATGCCCTTCTACACGCGCGGCTGATCCGCGCCCGCGACTGTCGACCGACCGGCCCCGCGCCGGCCCCGACCCCCTGAGTTCCCCCCAACCCCGGAAGGACCGATCCCCATGTCCGCAGAACTCCTCTACAGCAAGGACCACGAGTGGGTCCGCGTCGAATCCGACGGCGTGGCCGTCATCGGCGTCACCGACTACGCGGCCGAGCAGCTCGGCGACGTGGTCTACGTCGACCTGCCCGAGGTCGAGGACGCGCTCAGCGCCGGCACCGAGATGGGCGAGATCGAGTCGACCAAATCGGTCTCCGATCTGTTCTCGCCGATCGACGGCACCGTCACCGAGATCAACCAGGCCGTGGTCGACTCTCCCGAGCTCGTGAACTCCTCGCCCTTCGAGGAGGGCTGGCTGCTCAAGGCGACCTTCGAGGCGCTGCCCGAGGATCTGCTCAGCGCCGAGGACTACCGGGCCTTCACCCAGTCCTGACCGCCGCAGGGGCGGTCGCCGCGCGGTGACCGCCCCGCTCCGGCGCCGCGCACACCGCGCGGCCCGCCTCCCGCCGTCACCCGTCCACCACCGCACGCAACATCCAGGGGCGCCCCTCCATGACCGCATCGTCTGCGCACGCACACGACTCCTTCGTCCGCCGCCACGTCGGCACCGATCCCGACGCGCAGCGTCACATGCTCGAGGTCCTGGGCTTCGACTCCCTGGACGAGATGCTCACCGCCGCTGTGCCCAGCACGATCCTGCTGGACCAGGCGCAGGGAGCCGGCGGCGCCGCCTCCGGCAGCACCGGCTCCGTCGTGCCCGAGGGGGTCACCGAGCCGGCCGCGCTCGCCGAGCTGCAGGCGCTCGCCGAGCGCAACACGGTGCGCCGCTCCCTCATCGGGCTGGGCTACCACGGCACCCACACCCCGGCGGTGATCCAGCGCAACGTGCTCGAGAACCCCGCCTGGTACACCGCCTACACCCCGTACCAGCCGGAGATCTCGCAGGGCCGGCTCGAGGCGCTGCTGACCTTCCAGACCATGATCTGCGACCTCACCGGGATGGACGTCTCCAACGCCTCCACCCTCGACGAGGCCACCTCCGCGGCCGAGGCGATGCTGCTCGCCCGCCGCGCCGTGAAGCGCAACGGCAACGTGTTCCTCGTCGATGCCGACACCCTGCCCGCCACCAAGGCGGTGCTCCAGGGCCGGGCCGACGGGCTCGGCATCGAGCTTCGCGAGGTGGACTTCGCCGCCGACGGCGTCCCCGAGGGCGACTACTTCGGGGCGCTCGTGCAGTACCCGGGCGCGTCCGGGCGGGTGTGGGACCCCCGGGACGTGCTCGCCGAGGTGAAATCGACCAAGGCGGTCGCGATCGTCTCCGCGGACCTGCTGGCCCTGACCATGCTCGCCTCCCCGGGAGCGCTCGGCGCGGATGTCACCGTCGGCACCTCCCAGCGGTTCGGCATCCCGCTCGGCTTCGGCGGCCCGCACGCCGGCTTCGTCGCGGTGCGCAAGGGTCTCGAGCGGCAGCTGCCGGGCCGTCTGGTCGGCGTCTCCAAGGACGCCGACGGCAACCCCGCCTACCGCCTGTCGCTGCAGACCCGCGAGCAGCACATCCGCCGCGAGAAGGCCACCAGCGCGATCACCACCGCGCAGGTGCTGCTCGCGGTGATGGCCGCGATGTACGCCGTCTACCACGGCCCGGACGGGCTGACGCGGATCGGCCGCACCGTCGCCGACCGCACCGCCTCCCTCGCCGATCTGCTGCGCCGCAGCGGCTTCGACCTGGTCAGCGACAGCTTCTTCGACACCCTCGAGGTGCGGGCCACCGGCAGCGCGGGCGACATCGCCGCCTCCCTGGCGGAGGCCGGGTACCTGGTGCACACGGTCGACGACGACCTGGTGCACCTCTCGCTCGACGAGACCGTCACCGCCGCGGATCTCGAGGCGATCGCCGCCGCCTTCGCCCCGCACGCCCCGGATCCCGGGCAGGAGGTGGCCGAGGTCGCCTCCGGCGCCGGCTGGGAGGGCCTGGTGCGCGAGGATCCGTTCCTCCAGCACCCCGTCTTCTCCTCCTTCCCCTCCGAGACCGCGATGATGCGCTACCTGCGCCGCCTGGGCGACCGCGACTTCGCGCTGGATCGGGGCATGATCCCGCTGGGCTCGTGCACGATGAAGCTCAACGCCGCCACCGAGATGGCCGGCGTCACCTGGGCCGGGTTCAACGCCCTGCACCCCTTCGCCCCGCGCGAGGACGTCGAGGGCTACCTCGAGATGATCACCCAGCTGGAGATCTGGCTGGCGGATCTCACCGGCTACGACACCGTCTCCCTGCAGCCCAACGCCGGCTCCCAGGGCGAGTTCGCGGGCCTGCTCGCGATCCGCGCCTATCACGCCTCGCGCGGCGAGGGCGGCCGTGACGTCTGCCTGGTGCCGAGCTCGGCGCACGGCACCAACGCCGCCTCGGCCGTGATCGCCGGCCTGCGCGTGGTGGTCGTCGCCTCCGACGCGCACGGCAACATCGACCTCGACGACCTCAAGCAGAAGATCAAGGACCACGGCGAGGAGCTCGCCGCGATCATGATCACCTACCCCTCCACCCACGGCGTGTACGAGGAGGAGGTGCGCACCGTGTGCGAGCTCGTCCACGACGCGGGCGGCCAGGTGTACGTCGACGGCGCGAACCTCAACGCCCTGCTGCAGGTGGCCCGCCCCGGCGAGTTCGGCGGCGACGTCTCCCACCTGAACCTCCACAAGACGTTCTGCATCCCCCACGGCGGCGGCGGCCCCGGCGTGGGCCCGGTCGCGGCCAAGGCGCACCTGGCGCCGTTCCTGCCCGGCCACCCGGCGATGCAGCAGGCGGAGCACCCGGTGACCGGCCAGGGCGCGCGGCCGCACGGCGGGCCGCCCGTCTCCCAGGCGCCCTACGGGTCCCCGTCGATCCTGCCGATCACGTGGACGTACATCCGCCTGATGGGGCCGGACGGGCTGCGCCACGCGACCGGCTCCGCCGTGCTGGCCGCGAACTACATGGCCCGGCGCCTCTCCGAGTCCTACGAGATCCTCTACACCGGCGAGAACGGCCTGGTGGCCCACGAGTGCATCGTGGACCTGCGCCCCTTCACCGCCCGCACCGGGATCTCGGTGGACGACGTCGCCAAGCGGCTGATCGACTACGGCTTCCACGCCCCCACCATGTCCTTCCCCGTGGCGGGCACGTTCATGATCGAGCCGACGGAGTCGGAGGACCTCGCCGAGATCGACCGCTTCGTCGACGCGATGCTGATGATCGCGAAGGAGGCGGAGGAGGTCGTCGCGGGCACCTGGCCGAAGGACGACAACCCGCTGGTGAACGCCCCGCACACCGCGGCCTCGATCGCGACGGGGGAGTGGACCCACCCGTACTCCCGCGAGGTCGCCGTCTACCCCGGCAGCTGGACCGTGCTCGAGGACGATTCGGTGCACGACAGCGCACAGATGCGGATCCAGTCGAAGTACTGGCCGCCGGTGCGCCGCATCGACCAGGCCTTCGGAGACCGGAACCTGGTGCCGACCTGGCCGCGCGACTGAGCGCCCGGCACCACCGCGCCCCGGGCGGCCCCGCAGCCCCGGGGCCGCCCGGCGCGTGCCCCCATGTGAACGGGGATGACCGCGGTTTTCGGCGGGCCCGGGAGCGGCGCATAAAGTCGGGGCCATGACCGAGATCCTCACCACCCACGCCGGTTCCCTCCCGCGCAGCCCCGAGCTGATCGCCGCCAACGCCGCCCGCCCCGTCGGAGAGGACGGGCTCACCCCCGCACCGACCGACGAGTTCCGCGAGGTCCTCCGCCAGGCGGTGGTGGACGTCGTCGCCAAGCAGCGCGAGATCGGCATCTCCCTGCCCAACGACGGCGAGTACGGGCACCTGATGGGCTCGGCCGTCAACTACGGCGCCTGGTGGTCGTACATCTTCGACCGGGTCAGCGGCCTCGAGCTCACCGGCAGCGACCACTTCTCCTCCGAGCCGGTGCGCTCCGCCCCCGGCGACGTGCGCCTGACCACCTTCCCCGACCGCCGCGACTGGACCCTCTTCGCCGAGGCCTACCAGGACCCGACCTCCGGCATCACCGTGGGCTCCCAGCCCACCTTCCCGGCCGCGACCGGACCGATCGCCTTCTCCGAGACGGGCCGCGAGCTGATCGGGCAGGACATCACCAACGTGCAGGCGGCCCTGGACGCGGCCGGCTACGCGCACGGCTTCCTCAACTCCCTCTCCCCGGGCTCGGGCAGCCGCATCAACGACGACCACTACGGCGACGTGGACTCCTTCCTCGACGCCTGGGTCGAGGTGATGCGCCCCGAGTACGAGGCGATCGCCGCCGCCGGGCTCACCGTCCAGGTCGATGACCCCTCGATCGCGGAGAACTGGGACCAGATCAACCCCGAGCCCAGCGTCGAGGACTACCTCGCCTTCACCCGCAAGCGCGTGGACGCCGTCAACCGGGCCCTGGTCAACGTGCCCACCGAGCTGACCCGCTTCCACCTGTGCTGGGGCTCCTGGCACGGCCCGCACACCACCGACATCGAGTTCCGCCACCTCGCCCCGCTGCTGCTGGAGATCGACGCGAAGTACTACTCCTTCGAGGCGGCGAACGTGCGCCACGAGCACGAGTGGACGGTGTGGCAGGACGTCGAGCTGCCCGAGGACAAGATCATCGTCCCCGGCATCGTCTCCCACGCCACCAACGTCGTCGAGCACCCCGAGCTGGTCGCCCAGCGCCTCGAGCGCTTCGCCCGCCTCGTCGGCCCGGAGCGCGTGATCGGCTCGACCGACTGCGGTCTCGGCGGCCGGATCCACTCGCAGATCGCATGGGCCAAGCTCGAGTCCCTCGTCGAGGGCGCGAAGATCGCCTCGCAGCGCCTCTGAGAACCCCCGGTGCCCGGCGCAGGGCACCGAGAGTTCACCTGCAGTCCGTCGGTCCGACACGCGATCGTGACCGGGCCGACGGACTGCCGGGTCATCATCGACGGCGTGAGGATCCTCTTCGTCTCTGAATCGTTCCTTCCGCACATGAACGGCGTCACCGGCTCGGTGCTGCGCGTCGCCGACCACTTCGCCGCCACGGGCGACGACCTGGGAGTCATCGCCCCCGCCTGGCCGGGAGCCGAGAAATCGGTGCGGACCTCCTGCGGCCGACGGGTGCGGGTGCACCGCATCGCCTCCGCCCCGATGCCCGGCTACTCCGACGTGCGGATCGCTGCCACGAGCGCCGCGAAGCTCCGCCGCCGCATCGACGAGTTCGCGCCGGACGTCATCCACCTCGCCTCGCCGATGCTCCTCGGCGGGCGCGCCGCGGTCGCGGCCCAGAAGGCCGGGGTGCCCACCGTGGCCGTCTACCAGACCGACATCCCCGGCTTCACCGCCCGGTACGGGATGCCGTTCCTCGAGAGCGCCTCCTGGCAGCTGCTGCGCGACGCGCACAACCGGGCCACCCTCAACCTCGCCCCCTCGCACGCCACCCGCGACCAGATGCTCCAGCACGGCATCGAGCGCGTGGACCTGTGGCGGCGCGGCGTGGACACCTCCCTGTTCTCGCCCGCGCTGCGCAGCCGGTCCCTGCGCGCCGCCTACGCGCGGCCCGAGGAGAAGCTCGTGGTCTACGTGGGCCGGCTCGCGGCCGAGAAGCAGGTCGAGAACCTGAAGGTCCTCCACGACATGCCCGGCGTACGACTGCTCATCGTGGGCGACGGGCCCGAGCGGGCTGCGCTGCAGTCCCTGATGCCGCGCGCCCACTTCGCCGGCTTCCGCACCGGCACGGACCTGGCCGCCCACCTCGCCAGCGCCGACCTGTTCGTCCACCCCGGCGAGCACGAGACCTTCGGCCAGACGCTGCAGGAGGCCATGGCCTCCGGGCTGCCGGTGATCGCGCCGCGCCGCGGGGGACCGGTGGACCTGGTGGCGCCCAGCCGCACCGGCTGGCTCTACACCCCGGGCATGCTCGACGAGCTGCGCGACCGGGCGAGCGACCTCCTGTTCGACGACGCGAAGCGACGCGCCTTCGGCCGGGCCGCGGAGGAATCGGTGCGCAAGCGCACCTGGCCGGTGCTCGCCGAGCAGCTGCGCGGCTACTACCTGCAGGCGATCGAGCAGCACGGGCGCATCGGCGCCCTGCTCTGACCCGCCGCGTCCCCCAGCGGGGTGCTGCGACCGCAGCCGCCCCACCCCGTGTCATATTCCGCCACAGATGTCGCCCGCGAGGTCATCGGTGCGGTGGACTGGGTCCAGTCGTCGACCGGCGGCCCGGAACATCGCTCCTCTGCGGAAAGGACAACATCATGGCGCAGCGCACTCGTCGCCCGCTCATCGGCGTGACCGCGGGGACCCGCACCATGATGTCCGGCGCCTGGGCGGGCCATGACGCCGTCGCCGTCAACGAGCACTACGTGCGCGCCCTGCGCGCCGCCGGCGCCCGCCCCGTGATCCTCGCCCCGCAGGACGAGTGGAGCGACGAGGAGATCGCCGAGCTCGACGGCCTCGTGCTCACCGGCGGCACCGATCTCGACCCGGCCGCCTGGGGCGAGGGGGCGCTGCCCACCGACATGACCCCGGATCCCGAGCGCGACGCCTTCGAGACCGGCCTGTACCGCGCGGCCCGCCGCGCCGGCGTGCCCGTGCTCGGGATCTGCCGCGGGCTGCAGATCATCGTCATCGCCGAGGGCGGGGAGCTGCACCGCCACCTGCCCGTGGACCTGCCGGCGCACCCCGCCACCGGCCAGGAGCCCACGCGGGTCGAGGCGGACGTGGATGCCGCGAGCGATCTGGGCCTCGCGCTCGGCACCCGCGCCGAGGTCACCGCCTACCACCACCAGGGCATCCGCGCCGTGCGCGGCGACCTGCGAGTCGTGGCCCGGCACGACAGCGGGCTGCCGCTCGCCGTCGAGGCGGACTCCGGCTCGAACGTGCTCGGCGTGCAGTGGCACCCGGAGATCGACGGGGAGGGCGGTGCGGCCGTCTTCGAGAGCCTGCTCACGGCCATCCGCCACCGCGCGGTGTCCGCCCCCGCCCGCTCCCTGGTCTAAGATGGGTACCGGTCGTCCGTGCCGCAGCACCGGACGAGGCGAACCTGAGTCGGAGGAAGAGGCAGCATGAGCAACCAGCATGTCGCGGACGAGACCCGTGCGCGGACGCACGCGGACGAGAACGTGACCTCGAAGGGCAACAGCGTCGTCCTGTCGGTCGTGCTGTTCGTCGTGCTGTTCGGCCTCTTCGCCGGCGGTCTCTACGTGATGGGCCTGACCTCGATGCAGAACCCGTCCATCGGCCTGTTCACGGGCGGGCTGGGCATGTGCATGGTCGCCCTCTACGGCACCTTCGACCTGGTCCCTCGCTTCCTGAACAAGTGACGACCCCCTGAGCTCTCCTCGTGCCCGGCGCCTGATGGCGACCGGGCACGAGTCGTCTCGGGGCCGATGCGCCGCCCCGTGCCGCCGGCACCGTCCGGCGGCGAGGCATCGCGGGGGAGCGGACCGAGGCATTCCTGCGTGTCGGTGCGCGATCGGCACGCTCGGGCCGATGGGGATGGTCCAGAATGGTGCCTCGTGAACGCTCACGTCTCATCGCCCGACGGCAGCCTCCCTCCGGCCGGCCCCCTCCGCCCCGCGATCGACCCCGTGGCGCGCCGTGCCCGCTGGGCCGTGTCGCTGATCTTCTTCCTCAACGGCGCCTCCTTCTGCGCCCTCCTGCCCCGCTACCCGGAGCTCGTGGAGTCGATCGGGCTGAGCAACACCGCCTTCGGCCTCGCAGTCGGCCTCGGACCGATCGGCGGGCTGCTCTCGGGCCTCTTCGCGGCGCGGCTCATGTCCCGCTTCGGCTCCGCCCGGGTCGCGGTGACGGTGCAGATCATCGCCTCGACCTCCCACCTGCTGGTCTACCTCGCCGGCTCCTGGCTGTGGCTCGCGCTGTCCCTCGCCCTGGCGATGGCGGCCGATGCGATCACCGACATCTCCATGAACGCGCACGGCATGCGGGTGGAGCGCCGCTACCGGCGCTCGATCATGAACAGCTATCACGGCTGGTGGTCGCTCGGCGCAGTCGTCGGCGGGCTGCTCGGCGCGGCCGGTGCACAGCTCGGCCTGCCGCTGTGGGCGCAGGGCCTCATGGGTCTGCTGATCTTCGGGGCACTCGCCGCCGGGGCGTTCCGCTTCCTGCTTCCCGGGCACGACGCCACCGAGCGCGCCCCGGTCGCGGGAGCATCGGCCGCCTCCGCCGGTGACGTGCCCGGCGACATCGCCGCAGCGGGCTTCCGGATCGCGGGGATGAGCGTGCGCGCCCTCGGCCTCGTCACCGCGCTCGGCATGGTGCTGGTCTTCGCCGGGGCCACCGAGGACGCCGGCAACACCTGGGGCGCCCTGTTCATGCGCTCCACCTTCGACGCCACCCCGTTCCTGGCCGGCATGGCGTTCGTGGCGCTGCAGGGCGCCCAGACCGTCGGCCGCTTCACCGGCGACGCCGTGGTGGACCGGCTCGGGGACCGCACCACCGCCCGGCTGGGGGCCGGGGTGGGGATGGCCGGGATGAGCCTCGCCCTGCTGGTGCCCGCCCCGGCGACGGCGCTGCTCGGCTTCGCCGCGGCCGGGTGGGGAGTGGCCACCCTGTTCCCCGCCGCGTTCCGCGCCGCGGACGACCTGCCGGGCGTGCCCCACGGGGTGGGCATCACCGTGGTGGGATGGTTCGCGCGGCTGGGCTTCTTCGTCACCCCGCCCCTGGTCGGGGCGCTCGCCGACGCGCTCACCCTCCGCTATGCGCTGTGGATGGTGCCGATGTACGCGCTGGGGATCCTCGTGTTCTCCGGGGTGCTCAGCACCCGGGGGCACGCGGAGAGCTGAACGCTCAGAAGCGGCTGAGGTCCCCGGCGCCCTCGCGCGCGATCACCAGATCGCCGCTGGACAGATCGATCACCGTGGTCGGCTCGGTGCCCACCTCGCCGGAGTCGATGATCGCATCGACCTGCTCGCCCAGCAGGTCCTGCACCACCCACCCCTCCGTGGGCGGCTCCTCCTGGCCCGGCAGCAGCAGCGTCGAGGAGGCGATCGGCTCGCCGAGCGCCTCCACCAGGGCATGCGCGACGCGGTGGTCCGGGATCCGCACCCCGACCGTGTGCTTCTTGGGGTGCGACATCTTCCGCGGCACCTCCCGCGTGGCCCGGAGGATGAAGGTGTACGGGCCCGGGGTCGCGTTCTTCACCAGGCGGAAGGTCGGGTTCGAGACCAGCACGAACTGGCCCAGCTGCGCGAAGTCGGCACACACCAGCGTGAAGTGGTGGTCCTTGCCCACCTGACGGATGCGGCGGATCCGCTCGAGCCCCTCGGCATTGCCCAGCGCGCAGCCGAGCGCGTAGCAGGAGTCGGTGGGGTAGGCGATCAGACCGCCGGCCTCGAGCACCGCGGCCGCCTGGGCGATGAGGCGCGGCTGCGGATCCTCGGGATGGATGTCGAGATACTTCGCGGAACGACGTGACCTGGCCATGCCCGATGGTACGTCCCGAGCGCGCGCGGTGACCAGGAGCCGCTACGCGACCACCACGAACTCGCGGCCGATCCACTTGGTGCGCCGCAGCCGGAGCACGGCGCTGACCGGCAGCGGGCCCTTGATGTGGGGATAGCCGCGGCCCTTGCCGTCGACGTCGGCCTCGATGTCCACGGCGATGCCGGCCGCCTCCACGCGGCCCACGTCGATCTCGAGGATCACGAGATCCGAGGGGCGGTCGGGATAGATGCGTTTGGCGACTTTCGAGACCTGCTCCGGCCAGGACGCGTGGAGGAAGCCCTCCTCCGCGAGGCTCCGGCCGCGGGTCGCGCGGGTGTAGGAACCCGACCGGACCGCCGCTTCCCAAGCGGGCAGTTCGGTGATGTGCCAGATCAGGGGCGCGGGCATGACCGGCAGTGTACCGTGACCGGCATGGATGAGACCTCCGCCGGTCCGGGCGCGGTGCGCCTGGTCCACGATGCCGACCGCGATCGCTACGAGGCCCTCGACGGGGACGAGGTGGTGGCGGTCCTCGCCCACGGGGACGAGGACGTGCCGGCCGCCGACGGCGAGGCCCCCGGGCTGCGGGTGCGCGATCTGCGGTCGACCGTCGTCGCCCCGGACCGCTCCGGCACCGGGATCGGCTCCGCGATCGTGCGCTTCGCGCTCGACGACATCCGCGGCCAGGGGATGGTGGCGCGCCCCACCTGCTGGTTCGTGCGCGGCTGGATCGAGCGCCACCCCGAGTACGCGGATCTGCTGGAGAGTCCTGCACACCCCCGAGACGAGGAGGCACGTTGACCTACCGGATCCTCACCATCTGCACCGGCAACATCTGCCGCTCCCCGATGGCCGAGTACGCCCTGCGCGAGGCCGTGGACCGGGCCGGTCTGGGCGACCGGGTGGAGATCGCCTCCGCCGGCACCTCCGGCTGGGAGGTGGGGAACCCGATCGACCCGCGCGCCGGAGCCCTCCTGCACCGCCACGGCATCGAGAGCGACGAGCACAGCGCGCGGCAGATGGAGGACGACGAGCTGCGTCGCGCCGATCTGGTGCTCGCCCTCGACCACGACCACCTGGGCCCGCTGCGCCGCGCGCTCGGCGCGGACCAGGCGGCCCGGACCGTGCGGATGGTGCGCGATTTCGCGCCCCGTCCCGTCGAGGACACCGGCATCCGCGACCCCTGGTACGGGGACGAGAGCGACTTCGAGCTCGCCTGGGAGCAGATCGACGAGGCCACCGACGGCATCCTCGACCACGTGCGCGAGGCGCTCGGCGAGGGCGGCGGGCCGGCCCGGCAGGACCGGGCGGGGGAGCGCTCATGAGCGCGGAGGCGGCACACGAGCCGGCCGGCGCCCTGCAGACGGCTGCCGCGCTGCGTGACGGCGAGCTCGAGGCGCAGGAGCTGGCCGAGCAGGCGCTCACCGCGGCGCGGGACGCCGGCGCGCAGGTCGGGGCCTTCGCCCACCTCCTGGAGGACCTCACCCGCGAGCAGGCCCGCGCCGTCGCCGAACGGCTCGAGGAGGCTCGCCGCAGCGGAGGTCTCGAGGAGCTCTCCGCGCAGCTGCCGCTGCTCGGGGTGCCCCTGCCGATCAAGGACCTCACCCAGGTCGCCGGCGCCCCCTTCGAGGCCGGCAGCGCAGCGCTCGCCGGGAACATCGCCACGCTCACCGATGGCGTCGCCCAGCAGATCCTCGATGCCGGCACCCTCACGATCGGCAAGACCTCGACCCCCGAGTTCGGACTGCCCTGCTACACGGAGCCGGCCACCGGCGCCCCCGCCCGCACCCCCTGGGACCTGCGCCGCACCGCCGGCGGTTCGAGCGGCGGCGCGGCCGCGGCCGTGGCCACCGGCGTCGTCCCGCTGGCCCACGGCTCCGACGGCGGCGGGTCCGTGCGGATCCCCGCGGCGTGCTGCGGCATCGTCGGCCTCAAGCCCTCCCGCGGCGTCGTCTCTCCCGGGCCGTACGGCTCCGAGGGCATGGGCCTGGTCACCGACGGCATCCTCAGCCGCAGCGTGCGGGACGCCGCCGCCGGGCTCGACCTCCTCGCCGGTCCGCGCGTGGGCGACTTCGCGCCCGCGCCGCGCCCCGAGACCTCCTACCTCGAGCAGCTCGACGCGTCCGCCGCGAGGCCCCCGCAGCTGCGCATCGCGGTGCTGCGGGACCCGCTGGCCGCCTCGACCGAGGTGCACCCCGCAGCCCTGCGCGGCCTCGAGCGCGCCCTCGAGCTGCTGCGCGGGCTGGGACACGAGCTCACGGAGATCCCGGCCCCGTTCACGCCCGAGGACTGGACCGCGTTCATGCCGCTGTGGACCGTCGGCGCGGCGAGCATCCCGCTGAGCCCGCAGCAGGAGGGCGAGATCCTCGAGCTCACGCGCTGGCTGCGCGAACGCGGCCGGGCCTGCAGCGGCGTGGAGCTCGCCCAGGCGTTCTCCGGGGTGCAGTCCCTCGCACGGCGCACCCTGGAGACCTTCGCCCCGTTCGACGTGGTGATCACGCCGGCGCTTGCGGAACCGCCCGCCTTCCCCGCCGATCTCCAGCTCGCCGACGGCGGTGACGACTTCGACGCCCAGTGCGCCTTCACCCCCTGGACCAGCACCTGGAACATGCTCGGCACCGCCGCGATCGCCGTGCCGCTGCACCGCGAGACGGTCGACGGGGTCGAGCTGCCCTTCGGCGTGCACCTCGGGGCCACCCGCCCCGGGGCGGAGGCGCTGCTGCTCACGCTCGCCGCCCAGCTCGAGGCCCATGACCCGTGGCCGCTGGTGCGCAGCCCGCGCACCGCATGAGCGGCCCGGAGCCGCAGAGCGTCCGCCTGGACGTGTGGCTGTGGAGCGCGCGGCTGATGCGCACCCGCTCCGCGGCGACCGCCGCCTGCCGGGGCGGGCATGTGCGCCGCAACGGCGAGCCCGCCAAGGCCGCGCAGAAGATCGTGGTCGGGGACGAGCTGCGGGTGCGGTCCCCGGGCCACGAGCGCATCGTCCGGGTCACCCGGATCCTCACCACGCGGGTGGGGGCTCCCATCGCACGCGAGAGCTACGAGGACCACAGCCCCGCACCGGTGCCGCAGCTGGCCGCCGCCCCGCCGCGACGTGAGCGCGGCACCGGCAGGCCCACCAAGCGGGAGCGACGCCAGTTCGACCGGCTGCGGGGCCGCGACTCCCGCCGCGGCCCCGAGGCGTGGCTGCCCTGAGGTGGGGCTGCCCTGAGGTGGGGCTGCCCTGAGGACGGGCCGCTCTGAGAGGAGGGAGCGGCTCAGCGGGCGGAGGAGAGCAGCTCGCGCCGGTTCGCGGTGAGGCGGCCCAGGAGGTTCCGCTCGATCTCGACGACGCGGGGGTTCGCCCCGTCGGCCAGCAGACGCTGGCGGATCGAGGCCAGATCGGCGCTCTCGCGGATGAACCTCTTCATCACCGGCCTCGCCCCGATCTGGGAGGCCCAGCGCTTCCCCTCGCGCCGCCCCTTCCAGGTCGCGAGCATGTCGACCTCCTCATGGGTGAGCCAGCCGTGGTTCGCGTAGTCGCCGAGCCGGACCCGGGTCAGGCGCGATTCGTCCCAGATCAGCACGGCGATCGTGATCAGCCACAGCAGCGAGATCAGCGCCTTCACGGCGTACAGCAGCAGGATCACCGCGATCACGTCGATCAGCACGGAGCCGAGGTTCCAGCCGCCGTGCAGGAGCATGCCGGGCAGGAGCGCCGGGAGGAACACCAGGAACCCCATCGCCGTGCCCCACTTGCGGACCACGAAGCCGACGATGATTCCGGTGAGCGAGGTGTAGATGGCGTGGCCGAAGATGTTCATCACGCCGCGCATGAGGAAGAGGACGAGCATCCCGCCGGCGCCGGTGGCCTCCAGCTGGCTGGTGTAGTAGAGGATGTTCTCGGTGAAGGCGAACCCGCCGCCGATCAGCGAGCCGTAGATCAGGCCGTCGAGCGGGCCGTTGAAGTAGCGGCGCGCCAGAAGCATGAGCAGCAGCAGACCCAGACCCTTGGAGGTCTCCTCGACCAGCGGGGCGCTGAGGACGGGGCCGGCGAACGCGGCGGCCGCCTGGCTGCCGGTGGCGATGTAGACGAGCTGCGAGTTCAGCGTGTTCAGCATGTAGCTCAGCGCTGCAGCGATCGCCGCGCCCCAGAGCACCGCGATGAGCAGCAGGGGGAGCGGCTGGGGGTCCCAGCGGTCCGCGAGGATCATGACCCCCGCGATGACGAGCAGGGAGATCGAGGCGAGGAAGGCCGTGACCGGCCACCACACCGGGCTCGAGCTCGAGGTGAGCACGAACTCGAGGAGGAAGAAGCCCAGCACGCACAGCACGGCGACCCCGAGCACGATCAGCGCGAGCCACACCGCGATGCTGACCTTCGGGACCTTCGTGGCCTCCTGCGAGACCTCCGCCGCCCGGCGCATCTGGGTGGACCACGCGGAGGGCGGCTGCGCCTGAGCAGGCCGCTGGATCTGGGCCGGCGCGTACCGGGCCGCGGTGAGGCCCGACGCCGGGCGCACCGAGGTGTCGTAGGCGCGGGGGTTCCCGTAGTCCTGGTAGCGGGGCTGCGCCTGGAAGGACGGCGCGCCGGGAGCGACGCTCGGGGCACCGGGGCGGGGGCGCCGGTGGGGCGTGTGCGGGAGAGGTCGGGGCTGCTGCGGCGGGGGTGGGGGCTGGGACATGAGGGCCTCTGTGTCGGCGGCAGGAGGAGCATCGGAGATGGCGCGCGCTCGACGTCGGTTCCCCTGGACGGGCGAGCCGCGGACCCCGGTGCGATGCTACAGGTGTGCTCTCCCATCATCGCCGAGCGGACGGGCGCTGACGGCCGATTGTGGACAACCCGGGTGGAGGCCCCGGGCACGCTCGAGAACAAACCCAAGGTTGAGTGGAATAGACTCAACTTGCTTGCCGTTGAACCCAGTGCACGCCGCGGCGACACGGACCACGGCGCCCCGCAGATCCAGCGCTCAGGAGAGGAGCCCCGTGGAATTCCAGTTCACCACCCGTTCGCAGGAGGCCGTGACCGCTGCCGCGGAGAAGGCCGTCGAGCTCGGCAACCCGCAGATCAGCTCGCTCCACCTGCTGTGGGCGCTGACCGGCCAGGCCGACGGGATCGGCCGCGCCGCCCTCGAAGCGGTCGGTGCGCAGCCGGACGATGTGCTCCGCCGCGCCGCCGAGGCGATCGATGCCCTGCCCCGCGCGAGCGGCGGCTCGTCCCCGACCTTCGTCGGCACCGGATACGACGCGCTCGAGGCCGCCCGCCGCGAGGCGGACACCGCCCGGCGCACCTACCTGTCCACCGAGCATCTGATGATCGGCATCGCTCTCGGCAAGGACGCGGCCGCACGACTGCTCACCGCAGTCGGCGCGACGCCGAAAGCTCTGCGCGATGCCGTCCAGACCCTGACGACAGGAGATGACCGCATGAACCAGATGGACTCGCAGAACCCGGAGGGCACCTTCCAGAGCCTCGAGAAGTTCGGCGTCGACCTCACCGAGATGGCGCGGGAGGGCAGGCTCGACCCGGTGATCGGCCGCGACGCCGAGATCCGCCGCGTGGTGCAGGTGCTCTCGCGCCGCACCAAGAACAACCCCGTGCTGAT